>UOEK01000562.1_pt1 | contig 19054 bp, 19 predicted proteins | sample 1989451 | NCBI WGS metagenome assembly UOEK01 (sample SAMEA4712198, study PRJEB27164) | hydrothermal vent metagenome | biome: marine basaltic hydrothermal vent biome; feature: marine hydrothermal vent; material: mineral | place: Pacific Ocean | collected 2011-06-14/2011-07-23 | depth 1691 m
CGCACTCGCCTCGCTTCCCATGCAGTGGCGGACACGCGCGTGCCTGGTGCAGAATGAACTCCTTCCACGTTCGTGGGAGGAGTACAACCTCGTGGACCCAACGGTCGCCGTCGTCTGGTTTGAGAAGAAGCCTGGCACACCGGTGAACCCGATCATTCCAACTCCGATCGCTGGACCGGCGGCAGAGCTCCTCGTCGCGGGACTTCGGAATGTCGGCATTCCGGCCCGCACCGTGTCGGCACATGAACAGGTCGCGGAGATGGTCCGCAAGAACCTATACATCCTGGTCGCCAATATCGCCGGCCTCGAGGTCGGCGGCAACGTGGGTGACTTATGGACCGCTCACAACACCCTTGCCCGGGCTGTCGGTGACGAAGTCCTGGCGGTCCAGTCGTGGCTTGTCGGTGAATCGCTCGCCGAGGACCGCCTCTACGATGGCATGGTCGAAGCATTCAATGCCGATCCCGGACACGGAACGACCGGTCGTTCGGCGCCGGCCAGGCTGGAACGGGTCATTCGTCACGCTCGCGAGGCAGGCCTCGACACGCCGACGCTCGATCGACTCCAGGAAACCTTCGGGCGAAACGCCTAGGATGCGGCGATCAACGCGCTAGTGAAGGAGCCGATGTGCACGTCGTCGTAGCAACTGATGGTCAACTCGCAGTCGACGATGTTGTGGCGTTCGCCGCACCGCTGGCTGGGGAAGACACGGTGACCGTTCTCACCGCAGTCGTCATCCCCCGCAACTTACTCACCGACCTGCGCACCATTTTCGGTGAGCAGGCGCCGATACAGATCGACGCAGATGCCGAGTACGTCGGGTCGGATTCGCGCGTGGGTTCTGGTCCGACTGGCTGGCCCGGTGATGATGCCATCATCGAGCGCTACCTCGGAGACAAACGTATCGAACGCTGCAAACCGATCACCGACGCCCTCAAGGCTCAGGGTATCGAGGCGTCGTCGTTGGCAATCGAAGGCACCAACGCGGCAAAAGTCATCCTGGAGTACATCGACACGGATAACCCCGGGGCGGTCATCACGGGCACGCATGGACAGGGCCTCTTCGAAGGTCTCCTGGGGTCGACGAGTACCCGGGTTGCCCGACACGCCAAGTGCGCCGTGATTCTTATTCGGACAGGGCACTAGTTTCTCGATTTGCCAGCAGCCGGGATATCCCCGGTTTTCGCGTTCTTCGTAGGTAGAGTGACCGCGCCTCGCCAAGATTGATGAGGCAGCAGCGATTGTGTGGATCGCTCACACCTACCGAAGGAACCGAACATGCTGAAGAAGGGGTTTATCGCTCTTGGCGCGTTGCTTGTCGTAGCCGCGTCGACCGGAATCACACCGCGCACAGCTCCGGCGTACTCGCTTCAAACAGATGACGCCGAGACGATCACGGCACCGACAGCCGAGCTCACTCTCGGCCAGGTATTCGCTGCGTCGGAATACTCAATGAGCATTACTCGTGCTTTCACCGAGCCCTCTCCAACCCGCCTCGGTTACACCGAGGTGCGCGCCTCGCTTTCCTTACAGAACACCGGCGAGACACCGATTATCTTTTCCGATGCAATCTTTCTCGATGGCAACGGCTACCCGGACCTCGCGCTTCGTGACGCGAACGGCGACACCCACATCCTCGACATCTGGCGACCCCAGTACGGGTCCGCACCCGGCGCCGACATTATCTCGATCAAACCTGGCCTATCTGCTCGCTGGACCATTGGGTTCCAGGTCCCTACGGAGTCTGTCTCCGAATTGAGTATCGAGGCTCTGAACGGCGACACTGTGGCCGCAAGCTGGGATCTACTTTCGGTAGAAACCGCGGTCGCATGGGATGCGCCGACAGCGTCGACCGTTCAAATCGGTGAGTCGTTCGCCTACGACGATGGTGTCAACCTTACCGCCACGGGCATCGGTTCATTTATCTGCGGCGACCCGCAGATCGAAACCGTATCGCACATCATGACGGTCACGTTCGCAGTCGACAACACCACTCACACGGACTACCGCTGGCCCGCATCCATGTATCCCGATCCATCCATCATCGTGCAGTGGGCCGATGGTTCTGCCGCCGCAGCGAGTGTCGAAACGTTCCGTGGTGAAAGCGAAACGCTCCCCCGCGCCTCTGGATTTGGTTCCTTCATACCGCCGGCCTTTGACGAGGACAGGGCCCTCGTCTTTGCTGCCCCGCGTGACGCCCGCATGGTTGACATCAATGCCTTGCCGTCCGGTGTTTATATCGAGACACCGCTTGGCGAGACTGTCTGGGTCGATCTCACGAACGTTCCCAGCACAGTGAACGTGTCCCCACGCTTTTGCGATCTTGGATTCCAGGGAGCACCAACGCCATATTCATTCGCTCCGGCATCAAAGTTCCTCGTGCGCGGGGAGGCACCCGTTGTTTCCGAGGCAACACTCGATAGTGCCGCGACCGGCTTGCTCGACGAGGCATTGGCGGGCGCAGGCCTTCTCTTCGATGCTCGCGGAGACTTCAAGGGGATCACGAGCGCTGACCTCAAGGCCTTTGCTCCAAATATCACGTTTGAGGCTCGTGACAACACCACCCCACCGGCGGACGGTGCCGGCATCGGGACCGTGTATTGGGATACCCATCCCGATATCGACGGTTTCATATACTTCATCACTCAATCGGCGAGCAACCGCTACATCTGTTCGTCGGTCGAAGCCTTCAATGCGCCCATCACCGCATCGGCACTGGATCCCGCCGACATCACTCCAACGTGTTACCCGGCAAGCCCAACGACAGAGTCCTAGGACCCGAGCGTCGTCACACCCTCTGAAGATCGAGGTACGGTTCCCACTGCGGATGGGGCACGCTGGTAAGACCGAGAGCCAGGGCAAGTGAGTACATCGGTTCTCGCGGCGGCCGGCGCAGCATCAACCCCGCCTGTTCGGGGGTGCGCCCCCCTTTGCGGGAATTGCATCGCCGGCAAGCCGCGACGACGTTGCCCCAGGTGTGTGCCCCACCTTGAGACTTCGGTGTTACATGGTCGAGGTTCTCGGCCGGTCGTGCGCAGTACTGACACTCGTGGTCATCGCGGAAGAACACCGAGCGGCGTGACGGTGTAATCGTGCGCTGACGCGGCACATAGACGTAGTTGCGTAGGCGAACGACAGCGGGAGCGACCAGTGAAGTCCGTTCGCTCCGCCATACCGCCGTGTGAGACGCAACGACGTCGGCCCGGCTCCGAAGCACGAGAACGATCGCCCTTCGAGTCGAGACAACGGCAAGCGGCTCATAGGTGGCGTTGAGAACCAGCGCCCTTGCCATGGCGAGGAGCGTACCAGGATCGGGTGGCTGCGGACCGTGGTGATTGACCACGCTGCGTAACAATGCAAGACTGCAACAAGAAAGAGATCGGAGCCCACAGTGCGCGTCGTGGGGTACGTTCGTGAGATCGCGGACGCAACAGTAAGTGAGATTGCCTATGCCCAAAACGAAGCCATTCGTTTGTGGGCCAACAAACACGGGCATCATGTCGTGGCAATATGCCAGGACATCCGAACCGCTGGCCACGAACTTGGCCGCGATGGGTTGCGTGCCATGCTCGGCATCATCGAAACCGGCGAACCCGATGCTGTCGTTGTTTCCAACCTTGCGGTTTTCGCCGGAGACAAGATCGCTCAGGAGATCCTGATTTGGGACCTTCGCAAACGTGGCGTGACGATCATTTCGACATTGGAGGACGATGCCGCCGCTCTCCACGAACCATCAAGCGAAGAGCTTCGCAAGGTCGTTCGACTGGTTCTTGCCGGTGTTGAATCCCATCAGCAAATGATCGCAGGCCGCGAGGGAACCGTCGCCGCCCTACCCAATGCGAAGCCGGAATACCCACTCGAGTCACCGGACAACATGATCATCGAGCTTATTTCGCCAGCCTCGGAACCTCTCGGCCCACACAAGATCACCCCGGGACGCCCGTAGCTGCCTCACTCGCCCGCAGCGCCGCACGCCCAACCGCATAGACGCTCCCGGGTCCTCCAACTTCGGATCCCACGGCCCGGTGTCCATCACTGTCCTCCACCAGGACGGTGACAACCGTCGACCCGGCTTCGGTATGACGTTGCACACTCAAGGTCGCCAGATCCTCGAAACCCGCTGCTTCGAGTACGGCTTCGGCGATGGCAATGTCGAGACCGCGAGCATCAACGACGCGTACCGCGGTCCGGCCATCCACCGTCGCGACCGTGGACGTGGAAAGGGCTGTCTCCTGCACACCGACCAAATCGAGAATGCGCAGATGCGGCCGCGGTGGTCCCGGGGGCGGCACGGTGTGTGGGGTCGGTCCTGTCGGTGCCGAGACTGCGATTGGTGGTGCCACCGGAGCGGCGGCAGACTCAGCAGGGCGGGGACCCTCTTCGCGTCGCTCCGGCTGTTCGTAACCAGGTGGGGGCGGAGGTACCGAATCGTGTTCGGCAGGTGTGGACTCGAGCTCCCCTAGTTGCGGACGCATCCCGTGATCGGCCAGGACCCGTCTGACATGCTCGCTCACCGATGCTGCGTCAGCGCCCGTTGCGAGCTGTACACGTACTCCCGCGGGAACGTCAGCCTCGCCGTCGAAGTCGGCCCCGACGATGCCGGGGATTGCGAGTATCGCTGAACGCAACGACTCCGAGACCATCATTTCTCAACACTCCTGCGCCACCGTCTCCGCCACGCAACGACGGCCCGCACGTCTTGCGCCGTTGGCGCGCGGTCGGGGTCTCCGTAGGCGATTGCCGACCGCCACTGGAGGTACGCAGCATCGGGGCGCGGATCGACGCCTCGTCGCGAACGGATCGCGACCAGGTAGGCCAGCGCCTCTGGCCACAGCCGCGGTCTGGCCCAGAGGCCTCGGAGTGCTTGTCGCATTCGCATGGAACCATCGTAGCTACCGCTGCGTTGCAGTATCGAGGGCACAAGGGTTCCACCCCTGATAGTCTCAGGTCATTCTCTGCTAGCGGAAGGAGTGTGTGTGACGGTATCAGCTGCTGAACTAGAGGCGTTCGGACGGAACTTCGAGACCATCACCGCCAATATTGAGCGAGTGATACAAGGCAAACGCGCAACGGTAGAACGTCTGGTGATGTGCTTACTATCGGGCGGTCACGCCCTGATCGAAGATGTTCCGGGCGTGGGAAAAACGTTGCTTGCCAAGTCGATGGCACGATCGATTGACTGCACATTTCAACGCATCCAGTTCACTCCCGATCTATTGCCTTCAGACATCACAGGCGTGTCTGTGTGGGATCGGGATGCATCGACTTTCACTTTTCGCCCGGGTCCGGTGTTCGCCAACGTGGTACTCGGCGACGAGATAAACCGTGCAAGCCCGAAAACCCAGGCGGCCCTTCTGGAGGCCATGGAGGAGCATCACGTGACGGTGGATGCGACGACACACACTCTCGCCGAACCGTTCATCGTCGTGGCAACCCAGAACCCCATCGAGCACGAGGGAACCTATCCGCTTCCCGAAGCGCAGCTGGATCGTTTCATGATGCGACTCTCGATGGGCTACCCGTCGAGAGAAAAGGAACTCCAGATGCTCGACACCCATTCGGATGGCTCCACCTACGATGAGATCAAACCCGTGCTCCACGCCCAAGACGTTGTCGCCATGTCGCAGGTAGTCCGTCGCATCCATGTGTCGGACGAGGTTCGCTCCTACATTCTTGACATCGCCGACGCCACCCGCGGTCACCACGAGTTACTGCTCGGTGCATCGCCCCGAGCGGGTCTCAACCTGCAACGAGCGGCACGTACGCGAGCAGTCGTTGCCGGGCGCGACTTTGTGGCACCGGACGACATCAAGAGCGTCGCACCCGCGGTACTCAACCACCGCCTCATCCTGCAGCCGGAAGCTCACATGCGGGGCGTCGCCGTGGAGGCGGTGGTGGACTCGATCTTGAAATCCACACCAGTTCCGGGAATGCGAGCCAGGGTCTAATGCCGACCACTCGGGGATGGGCCGCACTTGGCGCTGGATTGGCGCTGCTCATCCTATGGATTGCGTTCGGGGAACAGCTGTTGTTGGCAACTGCCGCCCTCTTGATCCTCGGGACGGTGATCGGAGCAGTTTCGGTTCGGCGCAGTGCCCCAAGCGTCGAGGTTGATCGCACGATTACTCCCCTCCAGATTCACGATGGCGACTCGGCAATCGTTGAACTTGAACTGCGATCGTTCCGTCGGTCCTCGAACGTCCTCGTGACGGACTCAGTCGGATCGCTCGGGTCGGCAGTGTTCCTTGCTGACCAACTCTCGGCTGACGAGCCAATGGCCGCTCGTTACGAAGTCGATTGCCGTCCTCGAGGCATCTATACCGTCGGCCCGGCGCACATTAAGGTGCAGGACCTGTTGGGATTGGCCGAACGCGGACGGACGATGGGATCGACCAGCAGGCTTGTTGTGTACCCAGTGATTGATCCCTTGACGGGGCTGCCCATCATCCGGGGCCAGGACCCAAACCAAAACGTTGCACGCTCGAACCACTCGCCGGTCGGTGGTGACGACTTCTTCACGCTTCGCCACTACCAACAGGGTGATGACCTACGGAGGGTGCACTGGCCGTCGTCGGCGCGACGCGATGAGCTCATGATCAAGCAGCTAGAGATGCCGTGGCAAAGCCGTGCGTTCATCGCCCTCGACCCACGCAGTTCGTCGTACGCATCTCCCGCCGCCTTCGAATACGCGGTACGCGGCGCCGCCTCTGCGGTGGCGCATCTCCACAAGTCGGGTTTTGCCCCAACCGTGTGGCTCGGAGGCACACGGGCAACCCACCTCAACGGACACAGCGCCTACTCGAAGGTCCTCGAAGAACTAGCCGGTGTCGCGATGAATCGATCCATCAACCTCCAGGCCGCATTTTCGAAAGTCCGGAATACTGGTGTCCGCGGAGGTGTTCTGGTTTTGGTGACCGGTACCCCGGATAAAGACCTGCTGGGTGTCTACAGACTCCTGCGCAGGGACTACCGATCGGCAGTGGTGATGGCCTCAACAACACAGACGACCGATGCAGTGGAACTGCTCGGCAACGCCGGTGCGGTGTACATGCAGTCACACGAGGGCGAGTCGTGGACAGTTCCATGGCGTCAAGGCATGGAGAGAACATGGTCTACCGCAACAGCGCGATAGCGGCACTCGCGGCACTCACCTATCTACTGTGGCAATTGAACGAACTGCTACGACCCACCCCCGAGGGTGCTCCGTGGCAAGGTGTGGTTCTCGTCTCCCTCGGTCTTGGAGCTCTCGTCACCGCAGTGACACTCCGCTACCGAATCACCACGGTGCTCGCCCTGGCAGTCCATGGCATCGCCCTGACCTGGACAGTCATCCAAACGACCGCTCCGGAGAACGTCTCCACACTGCTTCCTACCCCCGCCACATTTGTCGCACTACAGTCGCAGTTTTCTGAGGCCTTCCGAATAATCCGTAGCGGTGTTGAACCCGTCACCCCGGTCCCCGGTCTCGTCGCTCTTGTGGCGATACTGGCTTGGGTTCTTGGCGCGCTAACTGTTGCCGGCCTGAAGACCCGTCGACCGATGCTCGCACTGGTGCCACCACTCGCCATCTCGGTGCAGTTTGCGGTAATGAACAGGTCACACACCGGTCCGGTCGGCACCGCGATCTTCCTCGCCATCCTGGTGCTCGCACTGCTCGCGGTCAATATCGACGAGCGCTCCGCTTCTGTTGGTCGCATGGCGCCCCGTGGCTCCTACGCCGCAGGACCAGTTCGCGTGGGACCGATGGGCGTTCTGTCACTGGTCGTGGTCATGGTCTTCGCCGTCGCCGCCACGGACAGACTCGACGCTGCGGTACCCAACAGCGGCGTCGTGACGTGGCGAGCCGCCAGCGGTCTACCCGGTGACGTTTACGGCGGGGTGTCGTACAACCCGTATATCGGCATCCGTCAACAGCTCGTCGCCCCTACCGGCATCCCCATCCTGCAGGCGACCATTGAAGGCATCCCCGCTGACCAGGTGTACTTCCGTCTCACCACCATGGAGAACTGGGACGGCTCCTCGTTCTCTGCGTTCGACCCTGACCTGCGCACATTCGATCAGCCCTGGCAGGAACGCCCGTCGCTTCGTTTTACGGGTGACACCACGGCCATCTCCGGCACCGTAACCATCGGCGCCCTCCGCAACGAGTGGTTTCCCGCACCGTACTCGGTGACTTCACTCTCGACAACGGATGTCATCGGACGCAGTCTCCGAGCGCGCGCAATTGACGGCTCGATCGTGATTCCCGGCGGTCAGACAACCTACGGAGGTCTCGAATACCAGTTCACGGCGGATGTCCCTCAGGTCGACTACGCCGCGCTCGCCACTCAGGCGAACGGTGAGTTTTCTCCAGTGTTCAAACAGGCACAGGAGGATGGTCGCGACGTTGGACAGCCGACACTTCTAACCGAGCGCATCGAGGCTCCCGATCTCGAACCGTTTCTCGACCTGGGTGATGAACCGGATGCTCGAGTAGCCGCGCTCGCTCGGGAGATCACCGCAAACATGACGAACGACTTCGAGAAATCGTTGGCGCTTGAGACATGGCTGCGCCAGCTCCCCTACTCCACCGATATTCCGCTCGGTGGCGGCGCAAATAATCTTGGTGATTGGCTCACCGACCCGAACAGCCCGAACTACCGCACGGGATACTGTGAACAGTTCGCCACCGGTATGGCCGTCATGGCACGCTCGCTTGGGATCCCAACCCGGGTCGTGCTCGGGTTCGCCCCCGGCGAACTCATCCCGGGTTCCACGAACACGGTCATCGTGACCGACGCCCAGGCACACGCCTGGGTTGAGGTCTGGTTGGAGCCGAACGGGTGGACCCGCTTCGACCCGACACCCCGCACCGGGGTACTTCCAACGGCCGAAGCAGTGTCTGCTGAACTTGGGTTCGATATCAGCGAGTACTTCGATGTCGAGGCCCCCGAGGTGGAGGCCAGCGGTGGAATCTCGCCTCAGATTGCACGAGATGAACAGCCCAACGATGCCATCCCATTCATTGGCGGCGGCGGTGTTGACGAGACCAGCGGATTCGAGCTCCCCTCATGGGCCCGCAACGCCGGTCTCGGACTCTTTGCCCTGCTGACGCTCATTGGAGCCGTTCCGCTACTCAAGTGGCGTCGACGCCGGAGCCGGTCGCGGCGACTCGCCCTCGGCGATATCTCGGCGGCCTGGGAAGAAATTGTCGCTCGACTCGACGATCTCGGAGAGCCTCCCCGGGTGGGTGCCACCCCGACCGAGGCGGCCGCTGATGTGGATCCCGCAATGACTCCGCTTGCAACGGTTTACGTTCGGTCCGTTTACGGCAGTACCGCGACCTTAGACCGGGCGGACATCGCAACTGCCCGTGAATCCCTTCAGCAGGCATCCGAGATACTAAAAACCCGGCACGGGCGGCGGCGTCACCTGCGGGCTTTGTATCGGCTTTCCAGTCTCCGTCGTCGCTAGACGAGTGACTTCGAGCAGCGGATCCAGACTACCGAGGGACGCGAACTACTGAGCGGCGGCTTCACCTTCGGCAACGACGTCGTCCTCGACGCGTTGCAGCATGTCGAGGAAACGCTCACGGTCGAGTTCGAAACGAGTGACATCCTCTTCCACCTCAAGAGTGATTTCGTTGATCGTCCCAAAGAAAGCTAGTTGGCCCTGGCGCAGGGCATCGAGAATCTGATCGTCTTGGGCAATGGCGTAGATCGCTTCGCCTTCCGCGACGAGTTGGACGTTCGAGAGATGAAGATCCATGTTCGCTGATCTGCGCAAATAATCCCATGCCCGGCGGACACGTTGCACGGACATTCCATTGTCGAGTAGCGATCGGACAACGCGGAGGGACACCAGGTCACGGAACGAATACAGACGTCGTTTACCAGGACGGCCACCGGTGGATTGAACTGATGGGATTACCAACTTGACTCGATCCCAATAACGCAACTGATGCGCTGTGCACCCCGTCAGTTTCGACGCCTGTTGTGCAGTAAACCCGTCCACCAGCGCGTACCTCCCGTAACTCTTCCCACATTTCGGCCAGCGTCCAAACCCATGGAATATCCGCTGTCTTGCCAACTTTTCGCAACCCCCGCCCCTAGGAGGGGACACATACTCTAGCGCTCTCTGCGCATCCGTTGCTTGGCGCGCTCGACACGTGTCGCCAGGCGCGTATCGAGCAGTCGATACCGGGCCGCAAAACGCTCGGCAAGGAATCCAGCGGACCCAACCATTGTCAGAAAACCGAGTAATCCGACCAGGGTGCTCCGAGAAAAACTCACCAACATGACTGCCAGTCCGACAAAAAGGCCAACTGTCGCAAGACGTGCGGGCCAGGTTCCTTCGGGTCGCGGTTTACGCGTCGCGACGGCTCGGGCGAGCTCGGGATCCTGTTCGTAGAACTGGCGCTCGATCTCCTCGAGGATCTGCTTTTCGTGATCATTTAAGGGCATGCGGGCTACTCCGGCTCCCGACAGCAACTACCTTCTCACTATACAACAGGATGGTTGCAAACTTGGGGCGAAGTCATGAGCGGTCGCGATCCTCAGACCCCAAAATACTCGCGGGCATGATGCTGGTGTCCCCGAACCTTTCCCGTACTAACTCGGCGGCGTCGTCGGCAGCCCTGACAACTGGTGTATCGAGTGTGAGCTGTTCTGCGGCCGCGGCATCACCGACCTGTGCCACCCCAATGCCTAGGAGACGAATCGGCTGGTTTCCGATGTCGAGCTTGGCAAGCAACTCCTTGCCGTGCTGCCAGATCTCGTGGGTACGCCGCACTGCGTTCGGAGGAGTCACCGACCGCGACACCGTCTCGAACGTGGCATAACGAACCTTGATTTCGACCGTCCGACCGCGTACCCCGGCTCGGCGCAGTCTCCCCGCGAGACGGTCCGAGAGCCGTAACAGTTCCCGCTCGAGACTCTCGACACCGACGACATCGGTTGCGAACGTCGATTCCACACTCACCGATTTCGCGCCACCCCCGGGTGTCACCGACCGTTCGTCGATCCCACGCGACAATTGCCAGAGGTGTTGACCAAGCGAGGGTCCCAGGCGTGCCCGGAGTATCTCAACGTCGATTTGCGCAACGTGGCCGATAGTCGTCGCTCCAAGTGCTTCGAGCGCTGCAAACGTTGCCTGGCCAACACCCCACAGCTTGCGCAACGGCATCGGGTGGAGATACGCCAGCTCTTCGCCGGCACGAACCAGGTAAATGCCGTCCGGTTTGGCGTCTTCGGAGGCGAGTTTGGAAATGAACTTGCGGGTTGCCAAACCCACGGATGCCGGGATGCCGACCTCCGAGCGTATCCGTGCTCGTATCTCACGTGCAACATCGAGTGCGGTGTCGAAGTGTCTACGCAGGCCCGAGATGTCGAGGAACGCCTCATCGACCGAAAGCCGTTCCATCGTCGGGGTGACCCCGCGCAGCGTCTCGAACACCTGCTCTGACACTTCGCCGTATCGTCCCATGGACGAAGCAACGAACCGTGCATGCGGCGCCCTCCGGCGGGCCTCAACGATCGGCATGGCAGACCGCACACCATGCGCCCGGGCCTCATACGATGCGCTTGAAACGACACCACGGTTGCCAAGTCCACCGACAACCACAGCCTGGCCGCGCAACGACGGATCGTAGAGGCGTTCCACCTCGACGAAAAACGCATCCATGTCGACGTGGAGGAAGTGCTCTGCAAAACTGTTCACCCCTCCAGCCTACCGACAACCCCCGACAGGAACGGTACGATTCCGTCATGCGTATCCACCTCGTCCGCCATGGACATGTTCACAACCCGCGGCATCTCGTCTATGCGTCCCTGCCCGGTTTCGATCTCTCCGACGAGGGAAACAAACAAGCCGCCGCCCTCGCCCTCCGCCTCTCGGGAATGGCGATAGCTCGTATCGTAAGCTCACCACTCGAACGCGCCATCCAAACGGCTACACCGCTTGCAAGCGCCCTGAACCTACCGATCATCATCGACCATGACCTGTCGGAATGGAGGCTCCTTGATAGGTGGGCGGGCCACTCCTGGGACTCTCTCCACGAGTCGTTCCCGGCCGAGGTCGAAGCCTATCTTGACGATCCGCGAGTCCTACCGTTCGCCGAGGAGTCGCTTGACGCAATGGCCCGACGCTGCACCGATGCCATCCAACGCCACGCCGTTGATGTCGGCGATACGGTCTTCGTGTTTCATCAGGATCCCGTCGAGGCTTCGACACGGGTACTCACGCGCGCCACCCTGGACAGTTTCCATCTGGAGAAACCCGAACACGGCGAAATCAGAACTCTCGTGCGGACAGCCACCGGCTGGCAGCGCCGCGCAATGGAAGAAACACCTCCGCCGATCGGTGTCCCCACACCGTGACTATTGAACACCGCTCCACTACACTGCGCTGCATTCCTGTCGGAGGCCAAGGAGAGGGAACCCAGTGTCCATGCGTTTCAAGCTGATCGTTTCGTTCATGGCGGTTGTTCTTGTGACGGCCGCCTGCGCCAGCGGACCATCCGCTTCGGCACTGGAATCTGCCAGGCCGCCGTCAACCACGACCACCACTCAGGCAGCCGCCGAGGGAGTTGTAGTCGTCAAGATCGAAGATGGCCGGATCAGCCCATCGATCCTCAGGATCGACCCCGACGAGTTCTGGATCGTTCAGTTCGTCCACAAGGATGATCCGGAGCGAGCCTATGAGATACTTTTCAAGAAGGGTGAGTTCCCGGATTCCCCGGTTATGAACACCGGGGACATCTACGAAATCGACCTCCGTGACCTAACCGAACGCAAGATCGTGCGATACCGCGTGCTCCTTGAGGGGTCGTTGACTTCGGGGCTTCCCGGAACAATCAACACGCGCGGCTGACAAGCGACTCCCGACTTCCGACATCGCCCCATATCGACGATACTGGCACCATGACTGCACCGATCACCATCGCACTTCTGGTTGCCCTCGGTAACCTTTTCTGGGCGGCTCAGATGATCACCGCCGCTGAGCCTTGGACCGGTGCGAACCCAGTATCATTTGTCGTTGGCACAACCATCGTGACGATCGCTGCGATTGTTGGGCTTCTCCTCGCAAGAGCACGCTGGTCACTCCATGTGACGGCGATCCTGGGTGCGACGTACGCCGTTGCATACGTATTCCTCGACACGCCGAACGGATTCGGGTACTCCGCGCTCGGGTTCTCCGCCGTTTCGGTCGTCATGGCGTACGGACCGTGGTTAAGAAACTGGATGCGAAAGCGACCCTCAGCCCTCGGTCCCGGAAGAGTGCCCTCCATAATGATGCTCGCCGGTCTGTTTGCCCCGCTCCTCACTGCCGCCGTCCAACCCGCAGCAGTTCCGGTCGTCTACCAAACCCTCGCCATCGTCGCCATCGTCGGTGTATGGGCGTACTCGCAGGCCCACGTATGGGGACTATGGATGCTACGCATCGGTGTCCCCGTTGCGACCTTCGTAACGATCGTCGCAGCGACGGCCGTGGTTAGCGTCGTTGCAGTCTCCGTCTATGGTCTAGCGCTGTCGATCATTGCGTGGAGACGTGAACCCCTTGTGATGGTGCAGCCCCTCGTTGATGTGATTCCCGCCAAACGCTTCATTCCCCTTGACCCACCCACACCGGAGACTTCATCGTGACCCCATCGGACATCGCTATCTCTCTCGCTGCGCTACTTGCCGCCTTTGGAGTCGGCAGCGTGTTCGGTGGTTCCCCCGTCGCCTGGCTGCTTGCTGCGCTGCTTTTTGCCGCCATGGCGATCGTGATGGTGCAGACAAAGATGCGCGCCGTCGTTGCAGTTCCCGTACTGGCAGGCGGGTTCGTCGGAGCGCTTGCTGGCACCGCAACTGTGCAGGCAATGTGTCTTCCGGGAACCTGCGCGACCATCGCAAACACTGCCGGCATCGTTACCGGCATCGGCGGAATCGTCGGAGTGGGCCTTGTCGTGGCACTCACCGTGCGTTCGTTCGACGAGTACCGAACCGCGATTGCCACAGGGAAACCACCGCCCACTGTCGGATGCGAAACCGACGAACGTCCCTAACCGAATCCGCCCTGTCTCACGGGTGCGTCACGCCACGCCAGAACCGGCGGATGCGGACAAGTCGTTGGGGTGGCTACTCGGACGAACCATTCCCACTGTTGACAGGACAGCCAATGAGTCAGTCGGTGAACGCACCGATGGTCAGCGCCACGTTGTGCCCGCCGAAACCGAAGGAGTTAGACATGGCGTATCTCACCGGCATCTCCCGAGCAACGTTCGGCACGTAGTCGAGGTCGCAGTCGGGGTCCGGGGTCTCATAGTTAATCGTCGGCGGCACCGTGGCATCACGCATCGCCAAGAGACAAACGAGGGCTTCAACGGCACCCGCTCCCCCAAGGAGATGCCCGGTCATTGATTTCGTCGACGAGATCGCAACCGTGTTCGCAGCGTCACCAAACGCGTTCTTGATCGCGATCGTCTCGGTGGCATCGTTCGCAGCCGTCGAAGTCCCGTGGGCATTGATGTAGTCGATGTCCTCGGGTACGAGGCCAGCATCCTCAAGCGATGCAACCATGGCACGACGGGCCCCATCACCGCCGGGTCTCGGCAGGGTGATGTGATAGGCATCAGCGGACATGCCGTATCCCAAAATCTCTCCATAGATGTGTGCGCCGCGCTGCTGGGCGTTCTCCAGCGACTCGAGGACCAGCGCTGCCGACCCCTCCCCCATCACAAAACCGTCACGGTCAGCATCAAATGGCCGCGACGCCGATGTTGGATCATCGTTGCGCGTCGACATTGCCCGCGAAGCACAGAATCCCGCCACCGCAAACTCGCAAATCGCGGCCTCGGTGCCCCCGGCGACCATGACATCCGCCGCTCCCCGTCGAATAATCTCCGCCGCATCACCAATGGCGTTCGCTGAAGCAGCACACGCGGTCACTGTGGTGGAGTTAGGTCCATACAGGTGGAATGCTATCGACACCACACCGCCAGGCATGTTGGAAATAACCTTGGTGATCGCCAACGGTGACACTCGGCCGGCGCCCCGCTCGCGCATGATGTCGATCTCGGCCTGGGTCGTGCTAATCCCACCAATACCCGAACCGACAAGCACGCCGGCTCGCAGGGCAGCGGGCTCATCCTCCTCGTAAGCAATGCCGGCATCTTCAAGTGCCTCACCGGCGGCAATCTGGAAGAACTGTGTTGAACGGTCCAGACGACGAGACTCCCGTCTCGGCATATACTCATCCGGGTCGAAACCCGAAACCTCTCCAGCGATCCGGGTCGTGACATCCGACGCATCAAAGAGTGTGATCGGACCGATGCCAGAAACCCCGGCTAGCGCATTCGACCAAAACTCATCCACGGTCGCACCAATCGGATTGATGGTCCCAAGACCCGTCACGACTACCCGTCGTCGTTCAGACATGGTGCTGATCAGCCATTCATCTTTTGTTCGACGATGTCCACTGCGTCCCCAACCGTTACGAGAGCCTGCGCCTCGTCATCGGGGATCTTGACATCGAAGTTGTCCTCAAGCGCCATCAGCAACTCGACAACTCCCAGCGAATCTACTTCCAGGTCTTCCTCAAACTTGGCTTTCATCGTGACAGCGTCACGGTCGATACCGAGTTCATCCACGAGGATGTCCGTGAGTTTCGATTCAATTCCTGCTCGGTCCATGTGCGGGTTCTCCTGATCCCTAGAGGGCCATGCCGCCGTCGATGACAAGCGTATGACCCGTGATATATCCGGCGTCGTCGGAGGCAAGATAGCCTACCGCCGACGCCACTTCTTCCGGGCGCCCAAGACGCCCAAGGCTGATCTGGCTTGCGACACTCTCCATCGCATCGTCTCCGAGTTCTGCGGTCATATCTGAGACGATGAAACCGGGAGCCACGACGTTCACCGTAATACCTCGCGAGCCGATTTCTTTGGCAAGCGAACGGCTGAACCCCATGAGTCCCGCCTTGGCTGCCGAGTAGTTGGCCTGGCCCGCATTTCCGTACACCCCGGACACGGACCCGATAGTGATGATCCTGCCCCACTTGGCGCGCATCATCGAGCGCAGCACAGCCTTCGAGCAAAGGAACACGGAGCGCAGGTTGGTCTCGATGACGGCATCGAAGTCTTCCGCCGACATGCGGAGCAAGAGCCCGTCACGCGTAATGCCAGCGTTGTTCACCAACACGGCGATTGGACCAAGCTCCTCGGTGATTCGGCTCACCATGGAATCGACCGCCTCAGCGTCACCGACGTCCGCCTGGACCGCGAGTGCAGTACCGCCGGCGGCTTCGATCTCGTTGACGACAGCGGCGGCAGCGTCTGCGCTACGCGAATAGTTCACCGCAACAATGTGACCACTACTGGCTAGTTCAAGAGCTATCTCGCGGCCGATACCGCGGGATGCACCGGTCACAAGAGCGACACGGCCATTCATTGCTGAAGGTCCTGTAGTAGCTCCAGGGCAGTCTTGGTCGGTGGTTCAACATCCGCAACGTAGCTGCCCTTGGGCTCGGTCGAGCCACCCCATTCGAGTGCCACGGCACCCCAGCTCACTCCCCCGCCAAATGCCACGAATACAACCTTGTCACCTGTGTTAATACGACCCTGCTCAACCGCCTCAGCAATGGCAATCGGAACGGTCGCGGCACTCGTGTTCCCGTACTCGGCGATGTTCACGAACGCCTTCCCCTCGCCAAGCTTGATGCGCCGCGCAACCGAATCGATGATGCGCACGTTTGCTTGATGTGGCACAAGTAGATCAACGTCGTCAATCTCCCATCCCGCTTTCGCAATCGCGGCGTTCGCCGATTCGGCCATCTTCGTCACCGCTCCGCGGAAAATTTCTGCACCATCCATTGTGACAGCCACCACACCGTCGGTGCGCGGGTTCGCCTCGGTTCCCGATCCAGGAATCGTAAGCGCCTCAGCAAACTCGCCATCATTGCCAATGACCGTCGACTCGACACCACCGATGCCCTCGGTCGCTTGCACGATCGAAGCCCCGGCGCCATCACCAAAGAGCACAACGGTCGACCGGTCATCGAGGCTCATATACGACGACAGCCGTTCGGCACCGATAATCAATGCCGTCTTGATATGGCCCGCCTCGATCATTGCTGAAACGATGGACAACCCGTAGACATACCCGCTGCACGCAGCGTTTGCGTCGATAGCTCCCGCATTCACTGCACCGATTTGTTGCTGCACGAACGATGCAGTGGACGGGATCAGCCGATTCGGTGAACAGGTACATACGATGATGAAATCGATGTCCTTGGGATCGACACCGGAAGTAGCGAGCGCTTCGCGTGCGGCATGAGTCGACATCTCCGACGTATTGATGTGAGAGATGCGACGCTTCCGGATGCCGCTGCGCGACGTTATCCACTCGTCGTTCGTATCGACAACCGATGCAAGATCATCGTTTGTCAGCACGGCTGGGGGCAAATACTTGCCCCAGCCGGTGATAGTCGCTTTCACGCAACGCCTCCGGGGTCGAAATCGGTAGTCATTGTACGGTCAGCTCCTCTGCGACTGCGGCGATGTCATCGATCTCGGAAACAACGAGGACGGATGCTTGTTTCACGGTCCGCCTGGCCATCGTTGCTGTCACATCTCCCGGACCAATATGCACAAACGTCCCGACGCCGGCATCGGCCATCGCCAGGAGAGTTTCAGAGAAGCGCACCTGGTTCACGAGCTGATCGGCGAGATTGCTTCGGATGTCGTTCACCGGTGCGGCGGTTACGTTGGCGAACACGTCAAACGCCGGTGTCGCAAACGTCACGCCCGCAAGGGCGGCGCCGAGCTCCTGTGATGCCGCAGCCATGAACGGAGAATGGAACGCACCGGCAACCTTGAGGGGAATGACTCGGCGCACGCCGTGATCGCGCCCATGTTCCACCGCCCAGTGGATATCCTCGGCACCACCGGCGACCACCACCTGACCCGGTGCGTTGATATTGGCAACCCATAGTTCTCCGCCGCTCTCTCTGCGGGCGGCACACAACGCCTCGGCGGTGGCGAGGTCGGCTCCGAGAAGAGCCGCCATACCCGAGTCTGCCTGCTCGGCGCATCGCTGCATGGCGGTACCTCGGGCGGCCACAAGTCCAAGACCGGTCTGGAAGTCCATCGCACCGGCAGCGGCGAGCGCGGTGTACTCACCGAGCGAATGCCCGGCAGCCGCGATCGGTGGGGTCGAGACGGCGGCCGAGAAGGCTTCCCACAGCGCGTAGGCAACGCCATAGAGCGCTGGCTGTGCCCGGTCGGTCCGTGTCAGCTCCTCTTCGGAGCCGCTGGCAACAAGCCGTTCGAGAGACCAGCCGAGGGTCTGCTCCGCGGCCGCGCCAAGAAGGTCGGGACGTTGGGCAAACACGTCGGCCCCCATGCCAATCGTCTGGCTACCTTGGCCGGGGAAAAGCACTGCATAGTTCATACGGGGTTACGACTCCGGTGGAACATGTTGGGTTACCGGTTTGTCGGAAGATCGGCCACCAGCATGTCGACGACACCAAGCACCCTGCGGACGTCGTCCGAATTGACGTCGCGATGTGTACAAAAGCGCAACATCGTCGGCGATATGAACCCAACTCTGATACCAGCCTCGCCAAGCGCAGTCTCGATCGTCTTGAGCGGTACCGAACATCCCTGCTCGTGGAGCAACACCATGTTCGTTTCGGGGCTCGGGTTCACGCTCATGGGGAACCGCTGCGCCAACCCAACCGCAAGCTCACGGGCCAGTGTGTGGTCTCCGTCAATTCGCTCCCATTCGTCAAGGGCAACGTCAACCGCCGCCGCAAGCACCCCTACCTGACGCATCGCACCACCCAGTCGGTGACGAACTACTCGAGCGGCCTCCACGAAATCCTTGGAGCCGCATACCGCGGATCCCACGGGTGCTCCCAACCCCTTGGAGAAACACACTTGTACCGAATCGGTGATCCCCGTCCATTGGGCAAGGTCGACACCAGAAGCGATCGCGGCATTCCACAGGCGCGCACCGTCAAGGTGTACCCGCATCCCGTGTGACCGGGCTGCCTCGGAACCCGCCACGAGTACATCAAAGGGGACCACGGTCCC
>UOEK01000031.1_pt1 | contig 18195 bp, 16 predicted proteins | sample 1989451 | NCBI WGS metagenome assembly UOEK01 (sample SAMEA4712198, study PRJEB27164) | hydrothermal vent metagenome | biome: marine basaltic hydrothermal vent biome; feature: marine hydrothermal vent; material: mineral | place: Pacific Ocean | collected 2011-06-14/2011-07-23 | depth 1691 m
AACACCGCCGTTGTGGATTGATAGCGGTGGAGTTGATCCGTTGCTTGATTTGTTTGTGAGCGATGTCACAGTGGAGGCGTGGGTGCAGACGTCGTTAGCGGGTGTCAACGGGATCCAGCCGATCTTTTCGACCGGTGGGGAGTTGGGTGGCGGCGGGTTCTCGGTATACATCAGTGGCGGTTTCGTTGTGGCACAGGTCTCGTATTCGGATGAGGGGACCACGTATCTCAATGATTTCCTTTCGGCTCAGGTAGATATCAACGATGGTCTGGCGCACCATGTGGTGGTGACACGCGACGACTCTGATGTTCGCCTGTATGTGGATGGTGTGGAGGTTGCGTCGACTGCGACGAGTGGCCCGGTTGTGTATGCCCGCGAGGTGAGTCCTCTCATTGATGAGAACGCCCTTGTATTGGGTCAGGCGATCTTCGGTGATGGGGGTAACGGCGAGCTGGACGGGAGGATCGACGAGGTCGCGGTGTATGACTATGCGTTGCCGGCGTCGACCATCGCGACACATTTCATGGCCGGGTCAGCAGCTCCGGTAGGCGAGATCATTCTCAGCACCGACACGATCGAGCTGCCCGCGATCGAGCTGTCATTCGATCTTCAGCGACTGCGAGTCGTCGATGCGTTCGGGCAACCGGTAAAAGATGCCCTGATCGAATTCTCGTCTCCGGACGTCTTCTGTTACTCGGTCTCGGCGATATCCAGCTTTCTAGGCTCGGAACCCTGCAAGACGGATGCCTCGGGTCAAGCGTTCTTCACGTACACGGGGAGTGGGGTCGCCGGAACCACTGATTCCCTAGTCATTACCGCGACACTGCCACCGGACAATGGACAAGTGACGGCGACGGTCAACCTCGTCTTCTACGAACCGATCAACCTCGCCGGCCTGGGTGATTCATACTCATCCGGCCAGTCGGTCGCTTTCCAATACGGTGAGTGCAAGCGGTCGACGAACGCCTATTCGGTCCAGTTCCGGCCCCCTGGGTACCTGCAGCGGATCTCGGCTTACGGACCCCCAAGTCCGGGCAATCCCGGATTCGTGTTTCCAGCCTGTGCTGGTGCCAAGGCGGAGAACATCAACCAAGTTGGACAAGACGCCCAGCCGATACCCCAACTCGATATCCCAGGAGTCGACGCGCTCATCAATATGACCGCATTCACGATCGGCGGCAACGACCTCGACTGGCCACAAGTCATTAAGGATTGTTCCTTGAAAGGAGACTGCTCGAACAATGTCAACTCGGAGACGGGACTCACTCTCCAAGCGGAAACTGAACTGAAGATAGCCAAACTCGGTACGGATCTTGGAACGGTGTACGCCGACATTGCGAACGAACTGGCGCCAGATGCCGCCGTGTTCGTCATCGGCTACCCGTACCTACTCCCGGCCCAAAAACCAAACGATTGTGGTGGCAACTCGCGAATCAACAAGGCGTTCAACAACGATGAATTTCGGATGTTCAGAGACCTGGTTGAGCAAATGGACGCGACGGTCGCACGCAGCGCCGCGGCGGCAGGATTTCACTACATCTCCGTGTTAGACGTCTTCGAAGGCCATGAGGCCTGTGGCCAACTCGACGACTGGCTGGGCGGAATCGAGTTCACTGTTCTAACATTCGGTAAGCCCCGCGCTACCGATCCTGCGTTCCACCCAAACCGGAATGGACAGGACGCCTATCGTAGAGCTCTCGAGGACCACATCGCCGGTGATCTCGCCACCGGAGATCTGTCAACACGTACCTCTTCGGGTCTCCCCCAAAACCCGACACCCATGGTCCAAGCCTCGGCCCAGCAGGCATTCAGTACCCAAGACGTACCATCGCTGCCAAGTCGCGGAGACCTAACACTGACGTCCGAGGGCGAATGTCCTGCGTTCATCCAGATTGGCGGCCCGCTGGAACTAGCAGGTAGCGGTTTCCAGCCGGGCGCAACGGTCACCGCAGTGCTCGTTTCACCCGAAGATCTGTTCCCGGAGACATCGTTGGGTACATTCACAGCTGATGTGGCCGGCGATGTGGATATCGCAATTGTGATACCGACCGACTTTCCCGATGGAGCGCTGTTCGGGGTCAAAGCCTATGGGACCGGCGCCGAAGGTGAAGTACGGATCTTAAGCCTCATTGGTGAGGCCTTCGCCGTCGAGCCGCCATGTACTCAGACTGACGATGTCTCCTCGCTTCCGGGAGAAACGATCCTCATCGACGTCACCTCAAACGACTCTCCCGGTGCCGTTCCACTGGACCTGTCGACACTCACGGTTGAGGTCGACCCGATGTTCGGCGTCGCGACAGTCGACGCCACGACCGGGACGATTTTGTACGCCGCGCCATCTGACTGGCTTGGCGAAGACCGATTCCTTTACACAGTCTGCAACGAGAACGGAAACTGCTCCCTTGGCGAAGTCTTGATCGACATCGACGTCGTGTGCACAATCACAGGGACCGAAGGCGACGACCTGCTCATCGGGACCGACGGTGACGACGTCATCTGTGGACTCGGGGGACGCGACCAGATCGACGCCAAGGGCGGCAACGACATCATCGTCGGCGGATCGGGCGCCGATCACATCCTTGCAGGACCGGGCGACGACTATGTCATTGCAGGCAACGGGGATGACATTGTCGACGGCGGGTCCGGAGCTGACACGATCTACGGTGGTGAAGGCCTCGACGTTATCGCAGGCCGCAGGGGTGATGACACCATCGTTGGTGGTCCCGGTAACGACTCGATCAAGGGCGGCAAAGGTCACGACAACATCTCGGGCGGAGACGGCGACGACACCATTTACGGCAACTCGGGAGACGACACAATCTCAGGTGACGCCGGGAACGACACCCTGTTGGGTGGGCGAAACTCGGACACGATCTATGGAGGTGACGGCGCCGACACCATCACCGGGGGCAGCGGAGACGATATCATCGACGCAGGTGCCGGCGACGATGTTGTTGCGGGCGAGAACGGTGATGACACCATCGTTGGTGGCCCAGGGAACGACTCGATCAAGGGCGGCAAAGGTCACGACGACATCTCGGGCGGCGACGGCGACGACACCATCTACGGCAACTCGGGAAACGACACAATCTCAGGTGACGCCGGGAACGACACCTTGTTGGGTGGGCGAAACTCGGACACGATCTATGGAGGTGACGGTGCCGACACCATCACCGGGGGCAGCGGAGACGATATCATCGACGCAGGCGCCGGAGACGACGTTGTCGAAGGCAAGAACGGTGATGACACCATCGTTGGTGGCCCAGGGAACGACTCGATCAAGGGCGGCAAAGGCCACGATGACATCTCGGGCGGAGACGGCGACGACATGCTCAAGGGGAATCGCGGGAGTGACGTTGTTTCTGGTGACGCTGGTGATGATTCTCTGTGGGGTAACGGTGGCGATGATGTTCTTGATGGTGGACTCGGTTCAGATGTCGCTGATGGTGGCGGCGGTATAGATCAGTGCACCGCGGAGGTGACGATACGATGCGAGTAGACGAAGAGGCCGAACCGGGTTTGACCGGTCAAGCTGAACCCTCGCGCCTCGTTGAACGTTTGTTGTTTGCCGCTGCGGCGTTGCTTGTCGTGTTGGCTGGGTATTTTTTCGCAACGGCGTGCTGGGATGGTCGTTGGTACTTGGGATGCCGAGTTGAAAGGGCGGGGAACGGGATCGATCTCATCTTGTTGGCACAGATTGTCGGGTTCATTGGATTTGTGAAGATGAGACGGGTTTCGCGGCGGATTCAGGGTCACACCTCATCACAACCGGCAGAAACTGGTGAGCCGAGACCGGTGGCGATGAACCATTTCTGGTTTTGGCTAACGCTCGCAATAGCCGTGGTGCTGGTTGGTGCGGGTATCGCATCCTTCCTCTTGGGTTCCCTCGCTATCTCTTTTGGGTGCTTTACTCGCCAGACCTGTCCCATAGATGGGACTCTATACGGTGCATTGATCCTTGCCTTGGCCGAGGCTCTCGGCTTTGTCGGGTTCTTGGTTGCGAGGCGGGCGTTTCGGCGTCGGCCGTGGCGCAGGGATGCTCGGGGAGAGCAATCCGAGACCTAACTCTGTGAGTATGTGGTCTAGAAAGCGACTCGCTCAAGGGTGGTGGCGGGGCTGACGTTGTTTCTGGTGACGCCGGTGAGCAGGTTTTGGCCTTCTCCTAGAGCCGAATCTCGCGGGCGATGTCGGGGAAGACGTCGGCGGTGGTGACGATGTGGGCTTTGCCGCTGACGATCCTGATGCCTGCCCAGCGGATTCTTGGGAAGTCGTAGTTTCGTTCTGCCTGGATCAGGGCTACCCCGTAGTCGCGGGTGACCATACCGGAGAACACCTCGATGCCGTTGTGGACGATGGTGATCGGTTGGTCGAAATCGACCAAGTCGTCGGTGAGCCATACGGTGAGATCCGAAAGGTGGGTGGTTGTCAGTTCGATAGAGTTGCCGGCAGCCGATGCCTTGATCGAACCGAGCAGACCCGCAATTACCCGGCCCTCGGCCTCGCGTTCGGTCTCTCCGGGGGCGACGACTACCTCAAGCGCGGGGTCGAGCCAATCGGCGCCCTCCCATTCGTGACCCTCCACCCACGTGGTATCGGCCTGGTGGATGTAGCGGAAACTGTGATCGATCGACGTCGGCACGGGACCGCGGGTCACCCTGAGAAAGTCGATGAGCGTCGCGGCTTCGAGCGTCACATCACCATGGCCGACCCCCGGGAGCTCGACCGCCGAGTAGTTGTCGAGACCCATGCCATCGGCGAGCCTGCCGAAACGGCGGTTGAGTTCCGCAAGCCCCTCGGACGCATCGCGAAAGTTGAGGCCGGGGATGTTCGTATTGTCCTGATCGCCCCAGACATGCAGCAGCAGGACACCCCGGATATTTTCCGCAAACGTTTCCCAGAGCCCAACAACATCGGGCGGAAATGCAAACGTGTTCGCCATGCCGATGCCAGCGGCGATGCGTTGGCCGTGCATCGCGGCGGTGGTCATCACGGTTTCTCCGCCGAGTGAGTACCCCATCAAATAGAGACGGTCGCTGTTGACGTTGCGGGCCCTCTTGACCGCATCCCACACGGCGACATGTTCGGCCGATACCGGGGGTGGGGCGTCGAGCACCGTCTGTCGGTAGTCGTCGGGTGCGGCCACGATGTAATCCTCTACGGCGTCGCCGAGCAGGCCCTCAACCCGGTCCAGCATCCGGTCCGCCGTGCCGCCCCATGTGTGATAGGCGACGATCGTCGGGTAACTCCGGGCCGGGTCGTAACCCTGCGGTGTCCTGATGCGGATCTGTCGATTCTGGTTGAACCCGATCGAGGCGGTAATGGTCTCGCGTCCCGCAGTCGCCGCGGGGAACTCGACGGAACGGGGAAGAAGCTTGCTCAGATCAGCACTCGTTCGTCCTTCTTGCGCCAGTAGGGCCGCGGCTACGGTGAGGTTCTCACTCGTCGGCTCCGCGAAATATGCGGCGACGAGCATTGCCGCATCGGCCGAGGTGGGCTGGGGAGCCGGCACGGTCGTCGTGCTTGTGGATAGTGCCGACGTCGTGGGTGACAGCGACGACGAGGGCGCGACGTTTGGCGCTGTGTCCGTTCCGAGGGATGAACAGGCGCCGACGACGAGTCCGAGGACGGCGATGCCCACGGCCCAGCGCTTGGTGTGTGGGGTCACTGCCGTGTCATGTGGGTCTCGGCGAGTTGCGGATGTTGGCTCTTGTCCGGCCGTGTGGCGGTCACGGTGGCGAGGGTCTCTCCTGCGCGCATGATTTGGTCGATGGCGAAGCTGGCGAGGACCGCAAACACGACGGACCCTCCCCAGATCTCGGGTGGCCACCCGAGGCCTGCTCCGGTCTGAACGACCTGAAAGTAGAAGGTAAACCAAAGGACGATCGGAGGCGCCGTGAGGAACACCCATCGGGGTTTGGATCGTGCGAGTGTTGCATCGGCGACGATTCCCGCGAGCAACGGGGGGAGCAGGCTTGCCGAGGTGTTGTCGAAGCCGAAGGCGAGGAGTGCATTGGTCACCACAAAGATGGCGGTGACCGAGCCGAACGGCAACCGCCACCGTCGACTCGCCACGATGGGACCCGTCATGAGCACGATGGTTGCGATGACCGCACCGACGACCCCCAAGACCGCGATCTTCTCTCCTCTGTCAACTTGAGACTCAAACGCCGTCTGCGCGATCCAGACGTTGGTGGGGAGCCACACATACTCGAAGAAGAACGCCACGAGCGTCGTGGAGAACGTCATCGAAAGCAGTGCGGGGAAGAACGATCCGAACGAGGGTTCGTCCGGTGTGGAGACGTCGTTCCAGGCCGCTCGGAACGGAGACGAAACGATCGCGAACATGCCGACAAAGAGGAGCAGGTGCGTCGGGGAGAGCAGCGCGTCGACGCCGGTCTCGACGCCGAACACCGTGTGCCAGCCTGCGTCACCGATTCCGCCGAGGGCGAAGATGCCGAGCCCTAAGAACGCGAGGCGGTAACCGGGAGGCGCCCAATCGAGCAACCAACCAGTCGGTTCCCGACGTGCCAGGCACAGATGTACGACCCATGCCGCAGTCACAATGAACCCTGAGTAGAAAGCCGCGTGTGACCAGGTCCAGAACGTCTCAAGCGAACTATCGGTCGAATGTGAGAACGCATCGACCACGAGTCCAACCATCATCCACGTCCCGAACGCGATCGTGATGAGATCCTCGCGCCGCGACGTGCGGACAGTCCGGGTTGTTGTGTGCATGATCAACAATCTACCTGCACCTCAGTTAACCGTGGATTGCCCACATCCGCACGGGAGACGCATCGCGACAACACGAGCCACCGGGGTGGGTCGGAGCAACCGTTGTATCACTAAGCTGAAACCCTGATTTCGGTCCGAAGATTCTGGAGGAGGAGCGGTGTTCGAATACGCCAGGGCGGCTGTTGAAGGGGCGCTTGCCGCCGGTGCCACGTACGCCGACGCACGTGTCGTGATCTCCAAAGAGGAGTCCATGGAGGTGCTCAACCAGGCCGTTGAATCAGTGGGTTCAAGCGAAAGCGCGGGGATCGGAGTGCGGGCACTCATCGGCTCCTCCTGGGGCTTTTTCGCGACACCGTCGATCACGAATGCGGCGGCTAGGGTCGCCGGCGAAAAGGCATCGGAGATCGCTCGGGCATCCGCCATGGTCCCCGGCGATCCGATCACGCTTGCCGATGTTCCCGTAGTGCAGGACTCGTGGGAAACGCCCCATGAAGAGGACCCGTTCTCTGTTCCCCTTGGTGACAAGGTCGACATGTTGATCCGTGTCTCAAAGACGATGCAAGATGTGGCCGGTATCGCACTCGCCCGCGCAGGTTTGGCGTTCTACGACACGAACAAGTGGTTTGTATCGTCCCAGGGCTCGGAGATCCACCAGCACATTGTGGAGTCGGGTGGGGGTTACGACGCCACGGCCATCGGTGAGCAGGAAACCCAGCGCAGGTCGTATCCGCAGAGCTTCGGACAATACGCCACGGGTGGATATGAGATGGTTCGCCTTTGGGACTACGAAGGCAACGCACAGCGTGTGGCCGAAGAGGCCGTTCAACTCCTTTCGGCCGACGTCATGGAGGAACGCGAGACTGCGCTGATTCTGGAAGGCTCCCAACTCGCACTGCAGATCCACGAGTCGGTCGGTCATGCCATCGAGCTTGATCGCATTCTCGGATGGGAAGCCGCGTTTGCGGGCACGTCACATCTCGATCTCGAAAAGCTCCGCACCCACCGATACGGTTCCGAACTGATGAATATCACGGCCGATGCGACTCTGCCGGGTGCCCTCGGGAGTTTCGGGTACGACGATGAAGGAACTCCCGCACAGCGGGTGGACATCGTGAAGAACGGTACGTGGGTTGGGGTTCTCTCGGGTCGAGATTCGGCGGCACGAGCCGGATTGCCTCCGGGTGGGATGGTGCGTGCGGATGGGTACAGCCGCCTCCCGATGGTGCGGATGACGAATGTTGGCCTGCTGCCGGGGGAGGGCACATTGGACGACATCATTGCGGACACCGACGACGGCGTGTACATGGCGACGAACCGGTCCTGGTCGATCGACGACAAACGTTTGAACTTTCAGTTCGGGACCGAGATTGCTTGGGAGATCAAGAAGGGCAAGCGGGGCCGAATGCTCAAGAATCCGACCTACACCGGCATCACTCCGGTCTTCTGGGGGACCCTCGACCGCCTCGCTGGTGGAGAGGAATGGGTGCACTGGGGCACGCCGAATTGTGGGAAGGGACAGCCGATGCAGGTCGGCCACACCGGGCATTCCGCCTCGCCCGCCAGATTCTCGAACGTTCGAGTGGGAGTACGCGCATGACACACCGACACGACATGCTTGAGAAGGTCCTCGACCAGGTCGGGAGCGGTGTGGAAGCGGAGATTCGGCTCGTGACCGGTGTGGAGTCGCTCACCCGGTTTGCGAACTCATTTATCCATCAGAATGTTTCCGAGGAGATCAGCTTGATGTCTCTGCGGGTAGCTCTCGATGGGAGGGTGGCATCCGCCAGCGGGACGGTCACGGACGAAGAAACCCTCGAACGTCTCGTTGCCACCGCGATCGACGCTGCACAGCGCCAACCCATCGATCCGGAATGGCCCGGTGTCCAGAATCCTGCGATTACACCAGCCATCGAACATTGGGATGCAGAGACCGCGCAAGCTGCCCCCGAGGACCGTGCCAGGAAAGTCAAGGAGTTCGTCGACGCCGGACCCTCGATGAAGGCTGCCGGATACTGTTCGACGTCGGCTGCCGAGGTGTTCTTCGTTAATACCAACGGTCACTTTGCGGCTGGCCGGGCGACAACGGCGATCCTCGACGGCATTCATCAAACGGGACACTCCGCCGGTTCGGGCCATCAGACGAGCCAGGATCTGGCGAGCATCGACGCGATGGCTGTTGGTGCTCTCGCAGCACAGCGGGCCGTGGACTCTCTCGACACGTACGACATCAAACCGGGCGACTACGAGGTCGTATTGTCCCAGGAATGTGTTGCCACGATCGCGATATTTCTTGGGGCGTACGGGTTCAATGCGAAGGTCTACAACGAGGGGATGTCCTTCGTCGAGTTAGGCACCCAGCAGTTTGACGAGGCATTCACCATGGCCGACGACGCTCTCGACGATCGTGGTCTGGAAGTGCCGTTCGACGTAGAGGGGACGTCCCGACGACGTGTTGACCTGGTGACAGGTGGTGTCACCAGGGGCTTGACGTATGACCGACGCACTGCCGCGAAAGCAGGCCTCGAGTCCACAGGCAACGCGGTGCCCGGCGGTGACGGGTTCGGACCGATGGCGACCCAGGTATTCATTGACCAGGGCGAGCAAACGGTCGGCGAGATGATCGCTGATGTTGAGCGGGGACTGTACGTCGCGACCTTCAATTACTGCCGGGTACTCGATCCGAAGTCACTGGCTGTGACCGGCCTTACCCGAAACGGCACCTTCATGATTGAGAACGGAAAGATCTCCGGTGCCGTAAACGGGCTCCGGTTTACACAATCGTTCGTCGATGCGTTGGGACCGGAGCGAATACTCGGTCTCGGGAACGATGCCCGCTGGGCAGATTCAGAGTTTGGGCCGGCATTGATGCATGCGCCGAGCATGCATCTCGCAAGCTGGCACTTCACCGGTGGAACGGACGGATGATATTCGGTCGTCGTGTGCACGAACCCGTAGTTGTCGCAACATGTGCCACCGAGGAGCAGGCGGAGCGGATTTGGGCAGTCTTGATCGATGCCGATATCCCGTCGGTGATCCAACACGACCCCGCGATGCTCGGAGGACCCCAGTTGTTTCAGGTACTTGTTGAGAACGGGCGCAGTGCCGAGGCGATCGCTGCTCTTTCGAAAGGAGACGCAGCGGAATCATCCGAGGACTAGTCCCTCGCTCCGAACGCGGTTGAGGGTCACGGTAGACCCGCGACCCTCAACCTGTTGGATATGCATCTGTCAGTCGGCTGTTGCGGCCGTTGTTTCAGCACTTTCTTGATCTTCACTGTTGTGCGCTTCGACCTCGGCCTTGATCGGCTCCATGTCGAGTGCCAGGGTTTGATCAATAAGGTCGATGAGTGCGTCCTCGGGGAGTGCACCCGGCTGGCTGAATACCCCGATCTGTTCGCGGAACACCATCAGTGTCGGAATCGAACGGATTTTGAAGTAACCCGCCAGCTCCTGTTCGGCCTCGGTATCGACCTTGGCGAACACTGCGTTCGGGTACTGCTCGGAAACCTTTTCGAAGGTCGGGCCGAACTGTCGACATGGTCCACACCACTCGGCCCAGAAGTCCACGAGAACGACATCGTTCCCGGTGATCGTATCTTCGAAGTTGTCTTTTGTGAGGTTAATAGTTGCCATTTTCCGGCCCCTCTTTCGTAGTCCGTCGGTTCAACGCCGAGAGGCGTCTCCGCATTCCCCCGGTCAGTAGTGCAATTCACGCACACGGTAACAATCCGTGTTCGTAGTACCAGGATTCTCGCTGACGCAGGGTCTCTCGTACAATCCTTCCAGTATGTCGGCCCCTCTCGTTTCTCTTCAAGACGTCGCATTCAGTGCGGGTAAGTCGCTGATCCTCAGATCAGTGACACTCACCGTTGGGGAAGGTGAAGCGGTAGGTTTGTTCGGAGCGAACGGAGCCGGTAAGACAACATTGCTTCGATTGGTTGCACTCCTGAGCCGGTCGACAGGTGGGACAGTCGACATCCTGGGGTCCTCCAGTGGCACCGATCTGTCGCTCGTGCGCAGACGCATAGGCATGATCGGACACACCCCGGCGTTGTATCCGACACTATCTCTCCTGGAGAATCTGTCATTCCTTGTGGGGATGAGGGGTGAGTCGGTGGACCGGGTTGGCGACGCCCTCGCTGAGGTCGGTCTTGGCAACGTTATTTCGCGGCAGGCCCGTCACTGTTCGCACGGTATGCAGCGACGTGCAGAAATTGCGTACCAGATTCTGGTGCGACCGGACCTGCTGCTCCTCGATGAGCCTCACTCCGCTCTCGATGGTCCTGCGGGCGAACTTGTTGAATACCTTGCGGCTTCTGTCGTCGACAGGGGTGGTGCCACCCTGGTGGTCTCCCACGACCGCGAGCGAGTAGCCCAGATGACACATCGCAACGTCGAGTTGGTCGGCGGGCGTCTGTTATGAACGGTTTCTGGCATCAGGTGAGAACAGTTCTGGTTCGTGATCTCCGCCGCGAACGGAGGACCGCTGAGGTTCTTGGGGTCACCGTTCCGTTCGGGGCAACCGCGATCGTCCTCATCGGATTTGTGCTCAGCGCAAACTCCGACACTCTCGCCAAGGCGGGTCCCGCCATTCTTTGGGGTGTGATATTTCTGTTTGGCACGTTGGTTGCGGTGCGTCGCACGGCCGCCGAGACACCGGCCCAGAGGGATATGTTGGCCCTCACCGGGGCGGATCCTGGCGCGATGTGGGTGGGGCAGGCCGCAGCCTCGGCTGTGTTCCTGATCGTCTTTGAGGTGATCGTCGGTCTCGTCGGATTTCTGTTCCTCGGGTTCTCGGTGCCGATGTGGTGGTCGGTGCCGATCGTGGTCATACTCGTTGGCATAGGACTTGCAGCCCTGGGCACGCTCGCAGGGTGGATCGCACATGACCTCGAAACGGGGACGGCCCTGGTGCCGCTCATCGTTGCCCCGCTCGCGATTCCGTTGCTTCTCGGTGCCTCCAAGACCCTGGACGTATTGATCACGAACCGCGGTATCCTTCGCTGGATCGTCCTCATGTTGATGGTCGATCTGGTCGTGATCATCATCGGTGTCCTCGCCGCACGACCGCTCCAGGAGAACCCATGAACCAATCGCAGGCCACAGTGAGAGTGTTTCGCGGCGTCGACGTGCTGACAGTCGCACTTCTCCTTGTTGGCATTGTTCTCTCCTTCACGTCGCCACCCGATCGAATCCAGGGCGATCTGACTCGAATGATCTACCTGCACGTCGGGTCCGTTGTTGCCGCCTATGTGGCGTTCGCCCTGACGGCGCTCGGTTCGTTGCTCTATGTCATCACGCGGCGCGCCTCGTTTGATCGTCTCGCCGCCGCTTCCGCAGAGGTGGGTGTCATTCTGTTCGGTGTCGTCATCGTTGTCGGCATGATCTGGGGACAGACGACCTGGGGGTCCTTTTGGGTATGGGATGCGCGCCTGACAATGTCGGCGGTGATGTTCTTCGTGTACCTCGGCTACCTGGCGCTCCGGCGAGCAATCCCCAACCCAGAAACCCGCGCAAACCGATCCGCTGTCCTCGGCGTGGTCGCCCTCGCGATGATCCCCATAACCCACTTCTCGGTGGTGTGGTGGAACTCGCTGCATCAGGGTGCCACGATTCTGAGTCCGGCCTCCCCAAAGATCGAGGGTGAGATGGCATTCGCCCTGCTCACCGTGATGCTCGCCATGCAGTTCCTATTGGTGTCGCTTGTGCGACGCCGAATGCAGATCGCAAAGCTTGAGGATGCCGCTCTCGAAGTGGCGGTCGGTTCCGACGGGTTTGTTGCGGGTGATGCCGTGCAGATACCTCAGATGGGTGGGGCCTCATGAGTGACATGGGATACGCCGTCGTGGCGTCTGCCATTGGGTACGGAATTATTGGCGGCTACTTCCTGTGGCTGCAAAGACGGGCGAAGAGCCTAAAGGCGAAACAACAGTGAAACGATATGTCCGGTTCTTGATCCCCGCGGTCGCCATTCTTGGTGTCCTACTTGCGGTCCTCTTGACACTCTCAGACAGTCTTGTGTACTTCTACACACCAACCGATATCGTTTCCGGCCAGATCGAACAGGAACGGTTCCGCATCGGTGGCGAGGTGCTTGAGGGCAGCGTCTCCACGACCGATGCCGGTGTCGAATTCACCGTTACCGACGGGCGCGAGTCTGTTGGTGTGGTCCACACCGGTGCCCCACAGGGGCTCTTCCAGGAAGGAATCGGCGTTGTGCTTGAAGGATCTTGGGACGGTTCGGTATTCCGGAGTGACACCATGTTGGTGAAGCACGACGAAACGTATGTCGCCGACGACGGTGAAGTTTACGACTACGAACCTGTGAACGGTGACCAGTGATAGCGCTTGGCGGCTTTCTCTCCCTCGTTGTTGCGGCCGTCGGGGCCGCATGGCTCACCGTGGCTGGGCTTCGCCGAGTTACGACCGGTGAGGGGGCGTCCGATGCCCTCCGGCTCCCGGTTCGGTTGCTTCTTGGTGGGGGCATCGCTGCGATGGGATTCCTTGAGCTGGGAATTGTTCTGCACGACTACTCCATCGAGTACATCGCCTCGAATACCGCAACCGAAACCCCCTTCATCTTCCTCCTAGCCAGTGGATGGGCTGCCTTGGAGGGCAGCGTGCTGCTGTGGGGTCTGCTGGTCGCGGTGTTTGCCTGGCTTGTTTACCGCACTGTCAGTAACGGTGATGGTCTTGGCGCCGGGGCCCTCGGGATAATTGGGGCCGTAGCCTTGTTCTGGTTTGGCGCCATGATCACCGTTGCGAACCCGTTCCGGGTTTGTACCGCGGCAGCGGAAGTTGGCTGTCAGGCCAGTTCATGGTTCCCGTTGGCGTCTTCGGTTGCTCCGCTCAACGGTCTTGGCCCGAACGCCCTGCTCCAGAACCATATTCTGATGGCGATACACCCACCGATGTTGTATCTCGGGTTTGTTGGTATGACGGCACCGTTTGCGTTTGCAATTTCCGCCCTTCTGCGCGGGGAGAGTGGCAACGGATGGCTGGAACGAACCCGCCGCTGGTCGGTGCTTGCCTGGGTGTTCCTCACTATTGGCCTCATACTCGGAGGTTGGTGGTCCTACGAGGTTCTCGGATGGGGCGGCTATTGGGCTTGGGACCCGGTCGAGAATGGCACACTCATTCCCTGGCTCGCTGCGACGGCATTTATTCACTCGTCGGTCATCCAGCGGCGCCGCGGGATGCTCCAGGCATGGAACATTGTCCTGGTGATCTCGACGTTCTCGCTTACGATCCTCGCAACCTTCCTGACCCGGTCCGGTGTGGTGTTTTCCGTGCACGCCTTTAGCCAGTCCGGTATTGGGCCAGCGATCCTTATTTTCTTGGCGTTTGTCGTGCTCGGGTCATTCGCACTTTTCGCTTTCAGGGCACATCTGGTTGCCCAAGCCCCCCGTGTCGAATCGCTGGTGAGCAGAGAGGGTGTGTTCCTGCTGAACAACCTGCTGCTCGCCGTGTGGGGACTCGCCATTCTCCTTGGCACGTTGGCCCCGACAGTCATGGAAGCCATCAACGGAAACCGGGTCACGGTCGGTCGACCGTTCTACGATCGGATAACACTGCCGATCGTCCTCGTTCTCCTCCTCGCCATCGGTGTTGGTCCGATCATGCCGTACCGTGTTGCAAGCATGAAGGTGGTCTGGACCCGCCTCCGCTCACCGATGACGGCCGCGCTGATTGTTGGTGCCGGCCTTGTCGTCATCGGGGTTCGATCCGTCCCAACCATCATTGCAATCATCCTGTCCTCGTTTATCGCGGCGGCCATCACCCGCTTGCTGTGGACGAGGATTAGCCAGGTCGCCAAGACGGGGATTGGCATGTGGGGCAGTTTTGTGCGCGTAGTGAAGAATGAACCCGGATTCTGGGGAGGTCAACTTTCGCACCTCGGTGTTGCGATCATGGCGATTGGAATCGCGGCGACGACCGGTCTCGCATCACAGTCGACGATTGAACTCAGAGTCGGCGAATCTGTTCCCGTCGAAGGTTATTGCATCACCTATGACGGCCCGTTTGAACGTCAGGACCCGCACCGAGTCGTGCGTGGAATCGAGGTGGGCATTCTTGATGCATCGTGTTCGACGCGGCTCAAAACACTCGCACCGAGCACCAACGTGTACAAGAACTCTTCGACACCGATCGGCACTCCATCGGTGTACACCACGATTGTTGAAGATGTTTACGTTCGCATCTCCGCCGGAAGTGCTGAAAACCCCGTCATTGACGTCTTTATCTTCCCGGTGATGTGGATGGTGTGGCTCGGTGGCGGGGTGACGAGCCTTGGCGGCGTGCTTTCGGTTGTGAGCCGGAGATCCAAACGGAAGGTCCCCATCGATGCGTGAGCTGCGCCGGATCCTGAGGATCGCGCTGCCGATCGCCGCGGTCCTGATCATGGTGCTGGCGCTCCGACCTGCCGCGACGATTCCGTCGGATGAGCAGCGAGTCGATGCACTCAGCAAGACCCTTGTCTGCCCCGTATGTCGTGGGCTGAGCCTGGATCAGTCCCCCAGCAAGGTCGCTCTCGATGGCATTGACTTCATCACGGAGAAGATCGCCGAGGGCTGGACCGACGATGAGGTTTACGAATTCTGGGCGAGTTCCTACGGTGACAAGGCAATTCTTGATCCTGGTCGTAGTGGGATTGCGCTTGTCTTGTGGGGTGTCCCGACCGCGATGGTCCTCCTCGGAGGTTACGTGATCTACCGGCGCCGACGCGGTGGGGCAAACATAGCTGTCGACAGTCGAGTCGTGGAGCAGCGCGTCGAGCAGGTCAAGGCAGACCTCGCGGATCTTGACCGCCAGATAGCCGACGGGGAACTCGATGAAGAGACCGCCGCCAAGTTGCGCGACGTCTATGAGCGCGAGGGTGCCGCACTTGCGGAGAAAGAATCCGATACGTCATCACCGACAGGGGTCGAATCACGGATCAAGATGGGGGCTGCGGCGATCGGGATAGTCGCCGGGGTCATCGGTATTGTGGCAATCGTTGGCTTGAACAACCCCCAGTCGAATGCGACCGAGGGTGTTGTTGCCGACGTGTTGAGCGGGAATACGAGAAACCTCGACGACGTGACCAACGAGGAAATGGAAGTAATCGTCGCGAACAACCCGGACGTTCTTGCGATGCGGCGAGCCCTGGCCCGTCGGTACTTCGACGCCGGTGAGTTTTCCAAGGCTCTCGACCACTTCCTCTATATCCTCGAACGTGAGAAGGATGCAGAGTCGCTTGCAACAGTCGGGTGGATGACGTTCCTCTCCGACAATCCAGACACTGCGGCGAGTTTTCTCGATGAAGCGCTGAAGGTGAACCCCGACTACCTGACTGCCCAGGTGTGGCTCGCGCTTGTTCGTCTCGAAGGCCTGAATGATCCCGCTGGCGCGGTACCGCTGTTCGAACAGGCCCTTCGTGCCCCCGAGCTACCCGACGAGACCAGAACTGTGATTGAAGAAGCCCTTGCGCTGGCCCGTGAGCGCATCAATGGAGGAACGGGATGAGTGAATCCGACACATCGAGCGAATCCGAGCCAGACGGCAACGCCGAGCCGATCGACGAGCCAAAACAGGGGAGAATGGGTCTCGTTGTTTCCACCCTGTTCGTTGGAGCCGTCGTACTCTTCGCCATGTTCGCCAGCCAATTCGGCCAGGACAAGATAATCACCGCCTCGCCATTGATCGGACGGTCGGCCCCCGCAACCGTGTTGCCATACCTTGAGCGGGCTGGCGAGCTGTCGCTTGCGGACTACGAAGGCGACATCATCGTCTTGAACTTCTGGGCGTCATGGTGCCCACCGTGTCGCCTCGAACAACCGGATCTTGTCCGGGCGGCGGACGAGCTCACCGACCTCGGAGTCACGTTTGTTGGTGTTCTGTTCAATGATGATGCCGGTGCGGGATCGCGATTCCTCGACACGTATGGTCGCAGCGATCGGGCCCACTATGTGCTCGATGACAAGTCCCGGATGGCCTTTGACTTTGGCGTCATCGGCCTACCCGAAACGTTCTTTATCGACCGCAACGGGATCATTCAGGCGAAGATAAGTGGAGGGGTCAGTTACGAGCTGCTTACCGCCACGATCGAACAGATGATCCTGGGCAACACCCCGGACTCGGTGAAGACGGGCGAACTCCAAACCCGGGACTAAGCACTCTCGATCCGACAATTCTCGGAGCAGCTAACCGCGCACGACGAGCGAATCGAGCAACCGTTGCGAGATCCCCGAGATGTCGGTGACTGCTTGTTCGAACGCCGCGGTGTTTACTTTTGATGGGTCCCGGTATCCGCTGATCTTGCGGACGAACTGACGAGCGGCCGCAGCAACGTCGTCCGACGTGGCCGGTGGATCGAGCGAACGTAGTGTCTTGATACTTCTGCACATAACGCGACACTACCGGTTTCCCCGACATCATCGGACGTCGTGAACTTGACGGGTCGCGTGTTGTTAGCATCGTTGCATGGCTCTTATCGAGGTAACGGATCTCTACAAATCTTTCGGAGACGTGCGCGCCGTCGACGGTATCTCTTTCACTGTCGAAGAGGGCATTATTTTCGGGTTCCTTGGTCCGAACGGTGCTGGCAAAACCACGACGATCCGTATTCTTGTGACATTGGCGGAGCAGACTTCGGGGACCGCAATAGTCGGTGGTATTGACGTGGCGGCCGACCCCCGGGGTGTTCGCAACCGAGTGGGTTACGCCGCCCAGGCTACCGGTATCGACCGAGATCTCACGGGGAAAGAGAACCTGATCCTCCAAGGAAGACTCCACGGGCTCACCAAGGCCGAGGCGCAGCGTGAGGCCGATGCGATCCTTGAGGTCATCAGCCTATCCGAGGTTGCGGATCGTCGGGCGGGGACGTACTCGGGGGGTATGGCGCGGCGTCTCGATCTGGGGCAGGCCCTTATCCATCGACCGAGCATCCTGTTCCTCGACGAACCAACGACCGGCCTCGACCCCCAGAATCGCCACGCCATGTGGACGTATCTGCGCAAGCTGAATGATGACGGCATGACGATCTTCCTGACAACGCAATACCTTGAAGAGGCCGATGAGTTGGCTGACAATCTGGCAATCATTGATAACGGTCGAATCGTGGTCGAGGGCTCACCGACCGAACTCAAGCGGGGTATCGGTGGTGACTCGGTGACGCTGGTGCCGAGCTCGGACGGTGCCGCCGACAGCCTTGAGGTTATGGCCACCGCCATGAGGGCCCTCCCCAGGACGAACGCCGTAGAAAAACTCGCCGAGTCCGTCGTGGTGTACCTCGAAGACGGTGGGAGCCGTATTGCGGAAATAGTTCGCGCTATCGATGCAACCGGTGTGCAGCTCGGCCGCCTCGAACTCGCCGAGCCAAGTCTTGATCAGGTATTCCTCAAACACACCGGGGCCCGTCTGAGGGTGGAAGATGTCAAGCCGCCGAGCCGGATGTCACGGAACCGGATGCGCACATGAGCCT
>UOEK01000054.1_pt1 | contig 18156 bp, 14 predicted proteins | sample 1989451 | NCBI WGS metagenome assembly UOEK01 (sample SAMEA4712198, study PRJEB27164) | hydrothermal vent metagenome | biome: marine basaltic hydrothermal vent biome; feature: marine hydrothermal vent; material: mineral | place: Pacific Ocean | collected 2011-06-14/2011-07-23 | depth 1691 m
CTCGGTGGTTTGATACCCGTCGTCGCGATTTACTCGACATTCCTCACCCGAGCGTTTGATCAGGTAAACCTCGATGTTGGGCTGCTCGGCCAGCACGTTATTTTCTGTCTCGACCGGGCCGGTATCACCGGCGACGACGGGCCGTCGCATCACGGCCTCCTGGATATGGTGCTGTGCACGAAGGTCCCGGGGATGACAGTGATGGCACCATCGTCGTATCAGGAGCTCCAGGTGATGATGGCCGATGCCGTCGAGCTGTGCTCCGGACCGGTTTCCATCCGGTGGCCGAAGACGGACGCCGTTGTCGCCGGAGAAGATGAGGTCGGTCGAGGGTTGAGCGCCCGCAAGGCCCGCACCGGCGAGGGTACCCGACTGTGCATCATCGGTGTCGGCAAGATGCTGGCCCCGGCCCTTGAGGCTGCCGCTCTTCTCTCCGAGGAGGGCATTGAGGCAGCCGTGTGGGATCCCCGGATCGTAAAACCCATCGACGTCGCAATGTTGGAAGATGCCGCTCGTTACGACGTCGTCGTCACCGTCGAAGATGGGTTCCGCCAGGGTGGTGCTGGCACCGGTATCCAAACGGCACTCGAAGATATGGGGGCCTCGTGCCATGTCGAGGTGATGGGTGTGCCCGTAACCTATATCAGGCACGCCAAACCCGACAAGATCCTGCACTCGCTCGGACTGGACGCCGTTGGTATCGCCGAAACAGCCCGAGCCGCCGTCTCCTAGAACCCTGAGACGGAATTTCGGCCTGTTGGAGCGTCGATAGGTGACCCCGCAGTCGCACTCGGATTCACCTGCCTCGGTTCGCTAGCCCGCAAGTCGACGGCCGTTGCCTGATCGCTTGCCACCACACGACGGTCGTGCCGATCAGTGCACTGCACACCACGTCTCTGGATGCCTTAACGGTGCCACGAAACCGCAGTCTGTGCCCCGCGGCGGCCTCACCGCGCTACTCGGCGAGTGCGGGCACGAAGAACGCTCAGCGTGCGGCGTTGATCGCCTCGATGTGGCTGCGAACCACATCAGCGACAGCGGGGATGACGGTGACGTGCTGGGGTCGGTCCTCGATGCCCGCAAACCCTGGAGGACGCGGCGCCACCATCCCAGTTGCCCGTTCGATCGCAGCCGAGAACTTTGCAGGTAACGCCGTTTCGAGACACACCATCGGGACGTTACGATCGATGTACTCCGAGGCGACGTGCCAACCATCGGCCGTATGAGTATCAATCAGCCGGCCGTGATCGGTGTAGACGCTCCCTATGGTCGCCATGCGGTCGGCTTCGGTTGATGTCCCGCTGACGAGCCCGGTAGCGGCAAGAACGTCCCGCTCGATCGTGAGCGGCGTGTCGGGTGCGAGTCCCGAGAATGCGGATCGCGTCAAATCGGCGTCACGATTGAACAGATCGAAGATGAAACGTTCAAAGTTCGAAGCCTTTGCGATATCCATTGACGGGCTGGACGTATGGACAACATCCTCCGTCGCACGGATCACGTACCGACCCGTCTTGAAGAATTCGTCGAGCACATTGTTCTCGTTGCACGCCACAACGAGACGTCGAATGGGAACACCCATCTGTCTGGCAACCCAACCGGCAAACACGTTCCCGAAGTTCCCGGTGGGGACCGTCACATCGATTTCGCTGCCAGCCGCGGAACCGACTCTCAACCACGCCCACACGTAGTACACCACCTGGGCTAGTACCCGCCCCCAGTTGATCGAGTTCACAGCGCCAATGTTGTGCGTCGTCTTGAACTCGGCGTCGGCATTGATGGCTTTCACGATGTCCTGGCAGTCGTCGAATACACCCTCGACGGCGAGGTTCACAATGTTTGGCTCGTCGATGCTGTACATCTGGGCGGCCTGGAACGGACTCATGGTTCCATGCGGTGACAGCATCACGACCGACACCCGCGACCGACCAATCATCGCTTGCTCGGCAGCCGAACCGGTATCACCTGACGTCGCGCCGAGGACAGTGATACGACGATCCTGGCGGTTGAGCTCGAAATCGAAGAGCCGTCCGAGGAGCTGCATGGCCACGTCTTTGAATGCAAGCGTCGGTCCGGTGGACAGACCCATCAGCCACCGGTCGCCGATCTCTTCGACCGGAACCACTCCGTCCCCGGTGAACACTCCGGGGCGATAGGTGTCGTTCACGATGCTGCGAATCTCTGTGTCACTCATACCATCGATGAATAAGCGGAGAATAGAAAACGCGACTTCCGGATAATCGGCTCCGACAAGGCTGCCGAGCGTGCCCTCGATCGACGGATACGATTCGGGAACCACAAGGCCGCCGTCGGGAGCGAGACCCTCGAGAAGCACGTCGGCGAAGCTCGCGTCGTCCATTCCACCCCGGGTGCTCACGTATCTCACGCCTCGTCAACCTCTCGCAACGGCACCGAACACCGATCGCGCTTGTCGAACACGACTCGGTGCGTGTAACCAACTGATCGGGCGTATTGGATCATTGCATCGTTGTCGCGGCCGCATTCACTCGCGACGTGGGCGTCCGAGGCGAGTGTGATGGGAACGCCGGCCGCAAAGAACATCTCCAAGAAACGGCGTTCCGGGTACGCCTCTCGCACCGGCTTGTGGAGGCCAGCTGATGACACTTCCACCGCAGTTCCCGATGCAGCCGCCGCCTCAACGACGGGTGCATACATCTCCGTAGGCGGCGAAGCGAGCACATGCCCAAATTTCTTGATGACGTCGACATGAGCAAGCGCATCCACAGCACCAGACCCAGCAAGCTCCGTGGCAAGCTCGAAGTACTGCTGGTAACTCTTGCGGATTCCACGCCGCTCGTATTCGTACTCCGCGTCCTCGTGATCCATCGCCCACCCACCAATCCAATGCACCGAGCCGATGAGGAAGTCCCACGGATAGTCCGCGATGAAATCGAGCACCGCCTCGATGGTGTCAGGGAAGAAGTCAACCTCGAGTCCGAGCTTCACTGGAAGGCCACGATCCTTCGCCTGCTCGATAACGTGGACGTACTTCTCGAGGGACAATTTGCGGTCCTCAGCGACAAAGGCTGCGGTCTGGGCAGCTAGATCCGACCGTTTCTCGCGTTCCCAGAACGCACCGAGCACATCCGCCGACTCGACACATCGATACAGGTGTTCGGTGAATCCGACCTCGTTGACACCGCGCTGTGCGGCGGTCTCGACGTACGCCTCGACAAGCCCGTCCGGATACTCTCCCGGACGGGGCCCCGAGCCCCCATATCGTCCGTGCTGGTGCAGATGTACGTGATAGTCACCCATGGCGCGCGAGCGTAGCCAGATCTCACCAAAGACCAATTCCGCTTGACCGAACTTGCGCCATTCTCATTTCCTGTTAGCTTATGAGAATGGGATCTGATCACAACCACATACCAAAAGGAGCCGGCGAAGGCCATCTCCGCGTCCTCTCCATCTCGTTCGTTCTCATCTTCGTCTTCATGGTGGCCGAGGTCATCGGCGGGATCGTCACCCAGTCCCTCGCGTTGCTTTCCGACGCCGGGCACATGGTCACTGACGCAATCGGGCTTGCAATGGCAATCGCCGCCATCCGTATCGGCCTGCGCACGGCACAGTCCCGAGGCCGCACCTACGGTCTGCGACGCCTCGAAGTGCTCGCCGCCCTCGCCAACGCAGTCATGGTCTTCGGGGTCGCGGCATACGTGCTCTGGGAGGCTCTGAAGCGTCTGCGAGACCCGGTCGAGGTCGGCTCCAGCATGATGCTGATCATCGCGATCCTCGGACTTATCGTGAACATCATCGCGATGAAGCTGCTCCGCGAAAGCTCGCAGGAATCAATCAACGTCGAGGGTGCCTACCTTGAGGTGTGGGCGGACACAATCGGGTCTGTCGGCGTTATTTTTGCGGCAGTTGTCATCCGGTTCACCGGATGGCAGGTCGTCGACCCCCTCATCGGTGTCGGCATCGCGATATTCATCGTTCCACGAGCATGGCGTCTCGGCCGCAAGGCTGTGAAGATCCTCCTCCAGATCGCCCCCGACCACATCGACGTTGACGATGTACGGTCATCGCTGGAGGGCATTGAGGACGTGACGGGGATACACAAGCTTCACATATGGACCATTAGCACGGGCGAGAACGTCGTTTCAGCCCATATCACCGTCACCCCGGAGGGTGACCACCATGAGGTTCTCGACATCGCTGCGGACGTACTCGAGACCAAATACGGTATTACCAATACCACGGTGCAGGTCGAACCACCCGACCACACTGTCTGTACCGAAGACGACTAGTGCACCGCCCATCCGTCCGACATGGCAAGTACCGACTGCGGCGTATCGCTGTGGTTACTACTCCCTGAGCGCACATAGCGGTCTCCTGGCTCGGTGCCACGATCGCGGAAAGATTCTGCGGAGCATCACCTGCGGCGCGTACTCACCCCCTCTTCGCCCCGGGCACGACGAACAACTGGGGCGTTTCTGACCGTGGATGTGACCAGCCATCCAACCGCGCTTGTGTTGCCTGCGTGTTAACCCGAGCTACCAGACCCGACTGGTTCCATGGATCACCGCCGTGCTTCAACTCGCAGCCAGGGCACTCCTCGCCCGTGTGAGTAGCTGCCGACACGCCCTACTGTTGCCCAATGAAAAGAACAGTATTGCTCTCCCTCTTCGTACTGGGACTCGCAGCCTGCGGCGGTGCCACCGCGACGACCTCAACCACGGTGGCTGCCTCGGTGGCCGACGCCCCGGCATCCTCCGCCGAGACTCCGAACGATCTAGCGCCGGGCTCGATCGATATTCGCACCGCCACCATGACTGATGGCACGGTCATAACGTTCGGACTGATCCTTCCTGACAAGTTCGACCCATCTCTTGAGTACCCAGTGTTGCTCGCACTTCCACCGGGAGGCCAGACGGTCGCGCTCATGACGTCGGTGGCCCGCGAGACCTATCTCGTGGAGGCCCTTGCTCGGGGATGGGTTGTGATCACCCCTGCGGCGCCTGATGGCGTGCTGTTCTTCCAGGGGTCGGAAACGTACATCCCGGAGCTCCTCGCCAAGATGTCGTGGATCAAACCCGTCGGCGGTCGTTATCACATCGCCGGTGTTTCCAACGGTGGCCGCAGCACCTTCAAGATCGCGGCACTCTATCCGGAGCTCTTTGCCTCGGCCCTTACGTTCCCGGGATATCCTGACGAACCAACCAGCACCCAGGCCCTCGCCGACCTCGCGAAGATCCCGGTCGCAATGTTCGTCGGTGGGGATGATCCCGGATGGATCGGACCCATGTCGGAGACGAGGGACACGCTTGAGTCCCTTGGAGGGTCCGTCACTCTTGATATCCGTTCCGGTGAGGGACACATCATGAGATCCCTATCAGACGGTGTTGATATCTTCAACTTCTTCGACTCCGTCATGCCGTAGCGATATCGGCTTCGCACGTACCGACTAGCTACTACGAGACGAGCATCCGCACTGCTGCAACGATCGCCGCGAAGACGAGCACCCATCGGACCCACGGGGCACCCTTCTTGACCGCCAGCCTTGCAGCGATCCACGCTCCGGTCATCTGGCCACTGGCGAGGATCGCCCCTAGCCTCCAGTCGACCTGGTTCGCCGACGCAAACAAGGCAAGCGCTACCGGTGTGTATGCGAGGACGAGCACGACCTTGGCACCGTTGCCGTTGATCAGGTTGAAACCGGAGCCGAACACAAGAGAGATCAACAAGAGGAAGCCGACCCCGGCCTGGACGAACCCCCCGTAGAAACCCACGCCGAAGAACACGACGTTTCGTGTGGCAACACTCAGCGACGTCTCGCGGTCCGCGACCCACCGCGCCGGTTTCAAAACGACCGAGGCGGCGACAAGGATCAGCACTACCGCAAACACACGTTTCATGATGTCGCCGTCGACCTGGGTCGCAGCCCACGCACCAACACCCGCACCGACCACCGTCGGCGGGACGAGAGGCCACACTCGACGCCACTCCACTGCTCCCCCGCGATGGAACCCTGCGACTGCGGCAAGATTGGCCGCGAGAATCGCGATTCGGTTCGTGCCATTGGCCACGAGTGGTCCGGCTATCTCGGTAAGGATTGGGATCGTGATGGCCGAGCCACCCCCGGCCAGGGCATTGATGAAACCCGCGACAAGGCCCCCAAGGACCAACACCGCCACGGTGCCTAGCGAGATATCAATTGCACCGGCTCCCGTCATCACGTCTGGCGTTGCGTACAAACATCGGCCGCTACGGTACCCGAAATGACGGCCGAGTCGCTGCCGGAGCTGGAGTACTCCAGGACCCCGAACGCGCTGGAGGACCCGCAAGCGACGCTCGGGGGTCCTCCAGTCGTTATGCCAAGCGGTCTTGGTCTAACGGTTCACTTTCACCGTGTCGAACATAATGTGGAGGAACGGTTGTTCCGCCCCATTTGGCAGGGTAAAGCCCGTCGGCACGGGGCTACCCGTTGGTCCGGCGGAGGTCAACGCAACCGGCGGCAGAATGAGGTGTGCTTGCAGCGACCCCTCGGGGTCCACCTGGTCATCGAACGCAAGTGTGTACCCATCGTCGACGCTGCTACGAACACGCTCCGAGAGCATGAAGTGCACGAAGCGCATCTGGTCATCTCCACCGTTTTGCAGCTCGCCGTTCACGTAGAGGTCCGCCGGTCCCCAGAACGCGATATATGCCATCAGCTGTGGCATCAGCGGTGTGCCAATCCCGGTCGCACCGTGCTGAAGTGCGTTGACGCCCACGCCACCGAAGTTCTCGTGGTCCGGAATTTCGGGCAAAGCATCCTTCACCACGACGGTGTACTCCGTTTCGCCATCGGGACTCGTGAACTCGAACTTGGCGTTGATCTTGTCCTGGGTTGTAGAACCCGCGACTGATGTGACGTCCTTGACCTTGACCCGTGCATGACCCTCGATCGGAGCCGAGTTGTCCGAGAACGGTGTCGGTCCAGCCGTGGTGTAGAGATCACCATCGACCGCCCGCATCGCTTCGGGGATCAAGTCCGTGCGGAGAGGATTTCCTGGTGTCCCGAAGATTGCGGGATCGAGTTTACGTACCCCGGGGAGAATCCATCGGACGTCTCCGTTCTTCGGTGCGACCATCTTGACGCGGTTCGGTGCACCGATGACGGTGCGGTTGGATCGCGAGTGAGCGACCGCCGCAGCAGCTGTTGATACAACCATCACCGCTGCCGCGAGTGCAATGATTAATGTCTTTCGACCTTTCACGGTTCCTCCAGGAGTCCGACTGTTTGTAGTAACTCGCTCCCGCGTCAAACATCGACGTGGGGCGGGATGCTATCTGGTCGAACCCCGGCCATGGGTCGTCTCTTCCCGGTTTCCTGCCGGAGCGCGTAGCGAGGCAATCGGACCCGGAGTTCCACGATGCTGATGGTCACGGCAATGCAGCCGGATACCGGGTGGCGTGCCACACCAACTGCCAGGACCGCGTCTAGACGACGCTCTCCAGAGCCGTGACAAGTGCCCCCATGAATGCCCGGCCGGTTGACCCATCTATCGCCCGGTGGTCGTAGGAGAGCGAGAGCGGAAACTCCCTGCCAACAGCGAGCTCCCCGTTTCTCACGACAGGCACCTCGTCGGCGCGGCCAACGCCCAGGATCGCGGTCGTGCCGTAGGGAACAATGGGAGTACCGAACCTTCCTCCCACCGCACCAATGTTGGAGACGGTAAACGTTTGGCCGCGCAACTCACTCGCCGACGCCTTACGATCCTTCGCGGCCGCGGCGAGACGCACTACCTCAGCGGAGAGATCATCGACCGATTTGTTGAGGACGTCCTTCACAACAGCAACCATCAGACCGTCGGGGGTAGACACGGCAAACCCGATGTCGTAATGGAGTTTCTCGACCACAACGTCACCATCGATCGTTGCGTTGAAGGTCGGAAACTCGATGAGCAGCGGGGCAATCACGGTCATGAGCAGCGCCTCCAGAGGAGGTTTGCCGGCGGCCACCCGCGCCGCCAGCAGGGGCGCTGCATCAGCCTCGCCATACGTCGTCACGTGAGGGATCTCGCGCCACGACCTGGAGAGATGGTCGGCAATCTTCTTGCGTACCGGGGACATCGGCACACGGCGCTCCGCTCCGGACGCAACACCGGTCACGACCGGCGGTCCGCTTTGGGCCGAGCGCACGTCGTCCTCGGAGATCCTGCCCCCGGGCCCGGTCCCCGAAATGAGGGAAATGTCGACACCGAGTTGTGTTGCAAGACGTCGAGTTTTGGGCAAGGCCCGTATCCGCGAGGTCGAGGTCGTTGCCTCGGCGAGCGATCCCACGATCGGTGCCGCCGTCGGTTCGAGTTGTGCCCCGACTGCGGCTGGCGTGGAGGTTTCGCTTGGGGTCCATTGCTCACCGGCGTCGCCAACAACAGCGAGTAGCGTCTCGACCGGAACAACGTCCCCCGGTTCGCCACCCTGGAAGAGCAGGGTGCCCTCAAACGGAGATGGCAGGTCGGTCACGGCCTTATCGGTCTCGACTTCGACAAGGGGCTCATCCATGCCGATCTGATCACCGACATCAACATACCAACTAATGATCGTGGCCTCGACGAGGCCCTCACCGATATCAGGTAGATGAAATTCATTGGCCATGGCGGCTCCTCAGGACAGCAAGGTTCGGTGGGCGGCTTGGACGATATCTTCGGTGGACGGCATGTAATGTTTCTCGGCCCTCCGCAATGGCACGATCGTGTCCCAGCCGGTCACTCTTTCGACTGGTGCCTCGAGAGAGAACAAGGCATGTTCCTGGATCTGGGCGACGATCTCGGCACCAAACCCGGCAGTGCGCGGCGCCTCCTGGACGACAACGGCCCGCCCGGTCTTGCGAACGGACTCAATGATCGTCTCCGTGTCGAGAGGCACGAGCGATCGCACATCAATGACTTCGACGCTCACCCCGCTAGCGGTGAGCAGTTCGAACGCTGCACCGATCTCTTTCATCATCGCTCCATACCCAATGAGCGTGACATCATCGCCCTCCTCGACGAGTTCTGCGACTCCGATCGGGACTGTGTATGGCTCGTCAGGAACGTCCTCGCGGATCGCGCGATACATCCGGATCGGCTCCAGGAACACGACCGGGTCCGGGTCCTCTACCGCGGCCAGCAGCAGGCCCTTGGCGTCGTACGGAGTTGACGGGACCACAACCTTGAGACCGGGCGTGTGTGCGTAGATGACCTCGGCCGACTCGGAATGGTGCTCGGCGGCACCGATGCCGGCACCGTACGGAATGCGGATAACCATCGGTGCGGTGAAGCGATGCCGGCTCCGGTTACGGATGCGGGCGACGTGACTAATGATCTGATCGAAGCCGGGATAGGTGAATCCCATGAACTGGATCTCCACGATCGGCTTGAGACCGTTGATCGCCATTCCGAAGGCGGCTCCCACAATTCCCGATTCGGCGACCGGTGTATCGATGACCCGTTCCGGGCCGAACCGGGCCAACAGTCCATCAGAAACCCGAAACACCCCACCGGTTGTCCCAACGTCTTCACCGATGAGGACGACTCGTTCGTCTTCGAGAGCCGTCGCAAGACCCGCGTTCACCGCCTGTGCGATGTTCATTTCGGTCATGGGCGGCGCCTCAACAGACTCTGCTGGTATGCAAGGTGTGGGGGAATCTCAGCAAACATGCCCGCAAAGATCTCGTCAGCAGTCCACGGTGTCAGCGCCTCTGCCTCACTCACTGCGGTCTCGACCCGGTCTGACTCCTCGGATTCCACCTCATCCTGCCACGCCGGGTCCCACGCACCCTCGGACTCGAGATAGCGGCGAACCCGCTCGATGGGATCCTTCTGCGACCACTCCTCGACACCTTCGTTCGTGCGGTATCGACTCGGATCATCGGTGGTGGTGTGCGGACCCATGCGATATGTGAGCGCCTCGATGAGCGTCGCACCTTCGCCCGCTCTCGCCCGATCCACGGCCTGTTTGCATACCTCGTACACGGCAAGCAGGTCGTTGCCGTCGACAAGTGCGCCCGCAACGCCGTATGCAATCGACTTATGGGCGATGGTCTTGGAAGCAGTTTGACGGTCGCGGGGCATCGAGATCGCCCAACCGTTGTTCTGGCACATGAAGATTGTGGGTGTTTTGTACACACCGGCGAAGTTCATCGCCTCGTGAAAGTCGCCCTCCGAGGTCGCACCGTCGCCGAAAAAGGTCAATGACACGCTGTCGTCGCCCTTGATCCTTGATGCCCATGCCGTCCCAACGGCGTGGATCATATGCCCACCAACCGTGATCGACGGTGGTGTCACATTCACGCCATCGGGAGCGCGGCCCCCGCGTTCGTCGCCGGTTCGTCCCAAGATCAGGTTCACCCACGGATACCCGTGAAACCACATTGCGCCGGCGTCTCGGTAGGTTCCGACCACCCAGTCTTGTTTTCTGAGCGCCGCAACGGCTCCGATCTGGCTCGCCTCCTGGCCCTCGAACTGGGCGTATGTGGCGAGACGTCCCTGGCGTTGCATCACGGAACACTTCCGGTCGTAGACACGAGCCGACAACATCGCCTGGTAGAGGCGTCGGATTTCTTCGAGCGGTAGCGGTGACTCACCAAGAAGGTCACCGTTGGGTGTCAGGCGTTGGAGCGGTGTGTCGAACATGGGCCGGAAGAGTACCCGATTGAACGCCCCAGCGCCGCATCGGGTAGTCCGATGAACCAAGAGGCGCGGCACTCGATTCAAGTCGATACCAGGACGCCTGCGCTGTGAACCCAGTGTTGATGATATTCAGGCGCGGCAACGACCTCGCCCCTCAGGAAACTTTGGTGGACGGACGAGTTAACCCGACCCAGCGACGAACCCGATCCGAGGTTACGACGTACCGGCGAAGAGGTCGTCGAGTTCGTCTTCGGTTATGAGTACTTCCCGAGCCTTAGAACCCTCGCTCGGCCCGACGATGCCCTTGTTCTCAAGGATGTCCATGACACGTCCAGCACGCGCAAACCCGACTCGAAGTTTGCGTTGCAGCATCGACGTCGAACCCAGTTGGCTGCGGACAACTAACTCGATCGCCTGGCGCATCAGTACCGGATCCTCACCATCGAACTCGTCCTCAAGCGTCGCCTTCTTTTCGGCGACCTCAAATACAGCCTTCTCGTCGTACTGTGCGGACCTTTGATCCCTCACGTACTTCACGACGGCATGAACCTCGGCCTCAGATACGAACGCTCCCTGAATACGTTCTGGTTTCGGTTCGCGTGCTGTGACGACAAGCATGTCGCCCAAACCAATAAGTTTCTCGGCACCGGACGCATCGAGAATGACCCGCGAGTCTGTCTGGGATGACACGGCGAATGCGAGCCTGGACGGTACGTTGGCTTTGATCACACCCGTTATCACGTTCACCGACGGACGCTGGGTCGCCAACACAAGATGGATCCCAATGGCGCGAGCCATCTGCGCAATGCGGACAATGGAGTCCTCGACTGCACGCCCGGCAACCATCATGAGATCGTTCAATTCGTCCACGATAACGATGATGTGAGGGAATCGGTCGTAGGCGTCCTTGTCGAGAGCGCCAGCATCCCATTTGGCCCGGTAGCTCCCAATGTCACGAACCCCCACATCGGCGAGCAGGTCGTATCGTCGATCCATCTCAGCAACGGCCCACTCAAGCGCGTCCGCCGCTTTCTTGGGGTTCGTGATCACCCGGGTCAGAAGATGTGGAACATCGTTGTACTGGCCGAGTTCAACTCGTTTGGGGTCGACCATGATGAGGCGAACGTCTTCTGGTTTTGCGCGCATCAGGAGCGACACGACAATCGCATTGATGCACGAGGACTTGCCAGCCCCGGTGGCGCCAGCGATCAAGACATGGGGTAGTTCGTCAAGTTTGAGCATCCGGGCGGCACCCGAAATGTCCTTGCCGAGTGCGACCCTCAGCGGGTCGGTATCACCGTCCGCCGCTGCGGCGGTCAGAACGTCGCGCAACGTCACAAGTTCACGTTGTCGGTTGGGAACCTCAACGCCGATAGCGCTCTTACCTGGAATGGGAGCGAGGATGCGCACATCGACGGCAGCGAGCGCGTAGGCGATGTCCTGGCTGAGGTTGGTGACCTTCGAGACCTTCACACCGGGGGCGAGTTCGATCTCGTAGCGCGTAACCGTGGGTCCGGGGACGATACGGGTGAGGCGTGCATCCACGCCGTGTTGCGTTAACGCTGCTTCAAGGTCCTGCGCGGTGCGTTCGAGTAGCTTGCGTGACTGTCCTATTTCGTCCCCAAAATCGAGTAGTTCCAATGGAGGAAGCGTGTACCCGCTCCCCGTCGGTGCCGGCACAGTCGGCCGCTGCGCCTCGCGGGGTTTTGTGTGCTGAGGTGCCGACTTGGCGATCTTCGGTTTCGACTTGGCTTTCGACTTCGGTGTGGGAGCGGTGACATTCCCGACTTGGATCTCTGGCGGAACCGCCGCAGGCCCCACGCTTGCGGGCGCCTGGGTAAGACCTATCCACCGGCGGAACCGTCTGAAATTCCCGATCACAGTGAGGCCAACATCGCGCAGCGTGGCACGTGACACGACGAGCGCACCCATCGCCACGGTAACTGTGAGGACAACAAAAGCGCCGGTAAACCCGATCAAGCGCCCCAGCGGGAACGCTATCAACGATCCGACCACACCCCCACGCTCCACGACCTGTTCAAGAGACCCATTGAGTGCAATCGCTCCCGTAAGCAAATGGAACAGTGCCAGCGAGGAAACAAATACGACAGACACTCCAATGGTGACCCGGGCATAGTCCTTGCGGGGCATCGAGCCGACCATTGCGTAACCGATGTATGCCAAGAAGAGGGGAACAAACACCGCCCAAACACCGAAGAGGAATTCGAGCCCGTTCAGGGCCAATGATCCAAGCGGCCCCGCCTTCTCAAAAAACGCAAGCGCCACGAGCGCAGCGACGACGAGGAGCACGACACCCCAGACGTCGTCAGTTTGACGACCGAGCCGTTCCCGGATCCGGGTCTTGAGACTGCGCAGCGACGCTGTCAACCCGGTTTTCTGTGCAGTTTTCTTGCGTGCGGTCGAGCGTTTGGCGCTCGACCGGTTCGTCGATTTCCGCCCTTGGCCCTGACGCCTTTTTGTTCTCTGAGCCATGGAGTAGAGACGATACCCGAAGGTGTGCACTCTGCAAACGACCTACCCGTTCAGCATCGGCGGGGCCAATGCTGAACGGGTAGGTCGTCGCCAACAAAAAGGAGGCGGAAACAAAGCGACTCGTCCCGGTTCACACCTCGATAACTACCGGGAAGACGACCGGGCGACGCGAGAGATGTGCTTTGACTGCCCGCCCCGCCATCGACCGAACCTTCGCCCGAACCGTGTCGTGATCAAGGGGTGTATCGAGAGACTTGATCCCATCGATCACCCGTTCCCGCACGAGCTTGTGCACTTCATCGGGGTCGTCGGTGAGGCCGTGACTGTCCACGTCCGGACCGAAGATGATATCCCCACTCTGGAGGTCGACACCCAGTGTCACGATGACGACGCCATCGTCGGCGAGATGCTTGCGGTCGCGCAGGGCTCCGTCGACGTCCCCGATCCCGCTGCCATCGAGATAGACATACCCCGACGGTAGGACCGCACGCTCGGTACGGGTGCCGTCGTTGTCAAGCACGATGACGTCACCGTCTTCAAGAATGTTGACGTCAGGCACGCCCAGTAATTCGGCGATCTTGGCGTGGGCAGCCAGATGACGGTACTCACCGTGAACCGGTACGAATGACTGTGGCTGGATGATGTTGAGAAACGTCTTGAGTTCCTCCTGGGCGGCGTGGCCGCTGACATGGACGGTTGCGTTGCGTCCATGGTGCACCGTCACGCCGCGACGGACGAGATTGTTGATCACCCGAGAAACCTTCGACTCGTTCCCGGGGATCGGAGTGGCCGAAATGATGACCGTGTCATTGTCATCAAGTTTCACATGACGGTGCTGTCCCCCCGCCATCAACGACAACGCCGCAAATGGTTCGCCCTGGGACCCGGTGCAAATCACGGCCGTCTTGGAGTCATCGAGCTTCATAAGCTCGTCCATCTCAAGGACATCCTCATCGTCGTAGGTCAACAAACCGAGCTCGCGGGTCACGGCGGAGTTTCTCACCATCGATCGGCCTAGAAAAACGAACTTACGACCCGCCGCAGTCACCGCGTCGATCGCTTGCTGCACACGATGCACATGGCTCGCAAAACACGCGATGATGACACGCCCCTCGGCCTGCGCGGTGAGGGCCGCGAGATGCGGACCAACGGTACGCTCCGATGGCACAACGCCGCCGACCTCCGCATTAGTGGAGTCGGCCAGCAACAACCGGACCCCTTGACGACCGAATCCGGCGAACGTCTGGAGGTCAGTCGGTTCATCATCGATTGGTGTCGGGTCCAATTTGAAGTCACCGGAGTGAACGATCAGCCCCTGTGGTGTGTCGAACACAATCCCGGCCGCCTGCGGGGTCGAATGGGTGACACGCACGAGCGTGAACTTGAATGGCCCATGATCGACCCACACGTTCGTTTCGATGGCACGCAGGTCCGGTTCGACGCCCAGCTCCTCTACGCGCGAGCGGGCGAACGCTACCGCCATCTCCGTTCCGTAGACCGGAACATTCAGCTCGCGCAAAAAGTATGCGAGGGCACCCACGTGGTCCTCGTGACCGTGGGTCAGCACGACGCACTCGACATCGTCGGCCCGGTCAAGGACCCATGAGAAATCTGGGAGGACGAGGTCGACACCAAGCATCTCGGCTTCGGGAAACATCAACCCACAGTCGATGAGGGCGAGTTTCCCTTCGACCTCGATGACCGCACAGTTTCGTCCAATCTCTCCAAGTCCCCCAAGAAACCCGATCCGAACCGTCATGACCCAACCACCTTACGTACTCCGACTTCAATCTTGTGCAACGTCTGGCCCGAAGCGGGAACGAGAGGCAGGCGTGGATCTCCCACGTCCCCCCACAGCGACGTCATCGCTGCTTTCAACCCCATCGGACTCGGCTCCAGGAAGAGAGCAGCAACTACGTCCTCCATGGCGGCGTCGAGCCGCTGTGCCTCCGCTTCGTCGCCGCTAACAAACGCCTCAATCATCGCTCTGATCTCGTTACCAACCAAGTGCGAGGCGACCGAGACCACCCCGACGCTCCCCAAACGAAGCAGATCAAGCGTGAAACCGTCCGCACCGGAGTACACCGCCGCCTGCCCATCGATGCTTTCGAACTGTCGCTCGGCATACTCCAGGTCCTCGGTCGCATCCTTAATGGCCACGATTCTCGGATGATCGGCAAGGCGAGCCATGGTATCAGTGTCGATAAGGCGAGCTGTCCGCCCCGGGATGTTGTACACCAGGATTGGTAGGTCGGTGGCGTCGGCGATCGCGCGGAAATGTTGGAAGATGCCCTCTTGGGGCGGTTTCGAGTAATACGGCGTCACGGCCATCGCACCGTCACAGCCAGCCTCGGCGGCTCGTTGGGTCATTTCCACGGACTCGGCGGTGTCGTAGGTACCGGTCCCCGCAACGACGAGTCCCTTGCCCGCCGCGGCCTCGACCGCTGTCTTGAAAAGTGCGACCTTTTCTACCTTGGAGAGTGTCGGTGCTTCACCGGTCGTGCCGGCGACGACAACACCGTCGGAACCGTTCTCAAGGAGATGTCTGACGAGTCGCCAGAACACCTCGTAATCGACTGCGCCGGTCTTGTCGAACGGGGTAAGGATTGCCGTCAGAACCGACCCGAATGGGGGTGTGGGCGTTGCATTCATGACCGGAACCCTAGTCGGCGGCGGCCGACTATCCTGTTCAAGAATGGAACAGCAACACGCCTACATTATGGATGTCACCACGGAGACCTTTGGCCAGGCCGTCCTGCAGCGCAGCCGTGAGGTTCCCGTCATCGTTGACTTTTGGGCGACCTGGTGTGGCCCGTGCAAGGTGCTCGGACCCATCCTCGAACGGGTCACAGATGCCGCCGCTGGTGAATTCATTCTCGCCAAAGTCGATGTCGACGAGAACCAGGAACTCGCTGCCCAGTTCCAGATCCAAACCATCCCAACTGTGATGGCATTTGTTGGCGGTGTCCCCGTGGGCCAGTTCTCTGCCGCGCTCCCCGAGGCCGAGGTACGGGCCTGGATTGCTGATGTTCTCCCCACGGAGCTTGACCGAGTCATCGATGAGGCCCGCGGCGCCGCTCTCGCCGGTGACGTTGACCGCGCAGAGAAGCTCTTTGTTTCAGTGCTCGACGAGGTGCCCGACCACCCCGACGCGGCAACTGGTCTTGCGGCCATGATGATCGCCCGCGGCGACACACAGGATGCTCTCATCATTCTCGGCAAACTGCCGCCTGGGGACGAAGTCGACCGGCTACAGGCGGCCGCACGGCTCAGCGAAGCGGCCGGAAACGACATCAACGCACTGACCCTGGCGCTCGAAGCGAACCCGGCCGATGATGAGGGAAGACTCACTCTCGCCCAGGCTCTGGCCGCTCATGGTGAGTACGAACCGGCGCTCGACCATATGCTCAGGATCGTGCGCAATAAGGGGGAACACACCGACGATGCCCGCCGCGCAATGCTCGACGTGTTTGGCATGATCGGCAACGAGCACCCCCTGACGGCGTCCTATCGCCGTCAGCTCGCCAGCGCGCTGTTCTAGCAGCCGGACCCGTACTCCGGATGACCCGCGTCACCCAGGGTTAGATTCCGAGGATGTCGTCCAACCCAAGTGTCACCGACTGCGGCAGGGCCGCAACGCCGCGAATCGCCGCCAACACCCCCGGCATGAAGGCGCTGCGATCCGTCGTGTCGTGCTTGATCCGCAACGTCTCGCCTACGGAACCGAACAGAATCTCCTGATGTGCGACCAGACCCGGCAACCGGACCGAATGCACCGGGATTCCGTGGACCCTGGCTCCGGTCGCTCCTTCGACGAGGTTCTCCGATTCTGTCGCGCGGTGCTGCTGCGAGACGGCTGCCATGCGACGTGCCGTCGCAAGGGCTGTTCCCGATGGTGCGTCCACCTTGCGGTCATGGTGCATTTCGATAATCTCGGACGCCGCAAAATGTGGAGCGGCGAGTTCGGCAAGACGTTGCATAACAACCGCCCCTATCGAGAAGTTAGGAACGACGAGACACCGCGGCCCGCCCTGGGGCCACATCGCCTCGAGCTCAACAACGCGCTTGTCATCAAATCCCGACGTACCGACAACCGCATGCATCCCTGCCCTCCCCCAAGCCCCGAGATTGTTGATCACGACATCCGGCCGAGTGAACTCGACAACGACGTCGCATCCGTCGAGAACGGAGCGCTCGTTCCCGATGCGAATATCACAAAGCGTCTGGTCAACCGCATGCGGGTCGAACAATGCGGTGAGCTCCAGGTCGGCGGCGCCAGAAACCGCATACGCTACCGTTCGCCCCATCCGACCACCCGCACCCGACACCCCGACTTTCATGCAACGAACTCCTCAAGGCTGGCGGCGTCGAACGGGCCAACGGCACCGAGAACGAACGGACCGGCATAGACGTCGGAGGCGACCTTGAGGACATCGTCGAGGGTCACGGCTTCCACGAGTGCAACAACCTCGTCAACCGAGATATGGTCTAACCCGACGAGTTCGGAACGACCCAGACGTGTCATTCGTGATGTTGCGTCCTCAAGAGATAGTGCCAGGCTGCCCTTGACATGGCCCTTAGCGCGGACCATCTCCTCGGCGGTGACACCACTTTCGACGAGTTTCGCCAACTCGGACCGGACAAGTTTCAGGACCTCAGCCGCCTGTGACGGTGTCGTCCCAACGTAGATCGCCGAAGCACCAGTGTCGACAAACGGCATCCGAAAACTATGGACCGCATAGGCAAGTCCTCGCTGTTCACGGATTTCTTCGAACAGTCGAGATGACATTCCCCCACCCAGGATGTGGTCAACCACCAGGTGTGGGTATCGGCGATCGTCGTCGCGCACATATCCTGGCATTCCCAAAACTAGATGAGCCTGCTCGGTGTCGCGGCGAACGACGTTGACGGCCGAGCGGACTGCAAGCGTCTGCAACGTTCGTGTCGGCGCCACCCCCTCCCAGGAACCAAAATGTTTGGTCACCAGTGCAACAAAGTCCTCGTGATCCACCCGCCCCGCAGCCGAAATGACTACCGAGCTCGGTGTGTA
>UOEK01000217.1_pt1 | contig 17593 bp, 17 predicted proteins | sample 1989451 | NCBI WGS metagenome assembly UOEK01 (sample SAMEA4712198, study PRJEB27164) | hydrothermal vent metagenome | biome: marine basaltic hydrothermal vent biome; feature: marine hydrothermal vent; material: mineral | place: Pacific Ocean | collected 2011-06-14/2011-07-23 | depth 1691 m
GGGTTTGTGGTGTTCGGCAGGTCCTCATGTTCGCGGAACTCCTGGGCGACAGCAGCGAAAAAGTCCTCTGCCTTCAACCCCGATGATTCCCCTGCAATCTCTCGTTTGATCGCATCCTTTTTCGCCCGGCGGACCACATTCTCGATCATGGCCCCACTAGCGAAATCCTTGAAAAACAACGTCTCGCGGTCACCGTTGGCGTAGGTGACCTCAAGAAACCGATTGATGTCACTCGTTGAGTACATTCGCTCGACGATCAGCTCGGAGAGACGGGCAACATGGGAGCCGACGTCTCCCCCAGCGGCAGCCAGTTCCTCGGCATCAAACGGAAGATCCTCGGCAATGTAGATCTGAAAGATCTGCCGTGCAGCAACCTCGTCGGGCCTTGAGACTTTGATCTTCACATCCAGCCTGCCCGGTCGCAGAATCGCCGGGTCTATGAGGTCCTCTCGATTCGAGGCACCGATAACGATCACATTCTTGAGGCTTTCAACGCCGTCGAGCTCCGAAAGCAGCTGCGGAACAATTGTTGACTCGACGTCGGACGAGACCCCGGTCCCCCGTGTCCGGAAGAGCGAGTCCATTTCATCGAAGAAGACGATAACCGGCACACCTTCGTCCGACTTTTCCTTGGCGCGCTGGAAGATCAGTCGAATCTGGCGCTCCGTCTCACCAACGTACTTGTTGAGAAGTTCCGGACCCTTGATATTGAGAAAATAGGAGAGGGTCTCCGACCTGCCCTCCTTCGCTGCCACGGCCTTCGCTAACGAGTTTGCGACTGCCTTGGCGATCAGCGTCTTGCCACATCCCGGAGGCCCATACAGCAGAACACCCTTGGGAGGCGACAGGTTGTATGCCTGGAATCTCTCCTTGTGAACGTAGGGCAGCTCAACGGCGTCGCGAATAACCTCGATCTGATCGCCGAGACCACCGATTTCCTCATAGGTGATGTCGGGGACTTCTTCGAGCACAAGTTCCTCGACCTCGGGACGCGGTATGCGCTCGAAGACGAGGTTACTGCGGGTGTCCATGCGCACGTTGTCGCCGGCTCGGATCATCCCCGGCTCAAGGGACCCCGCAAGGTCAACAACCTTCTCGTCTTCGCCATGCACCAAGACGACGACCCTGTTGTCGCTCAGGATCTCCTTCACGGTCACGATTTCACCGATGTGTACGAACGGACGCACATCGACAACATTGAATGCCTCGTTTAGCACCAGTTCCTGGCCGATCTCGAGCTGTTTCACCTCGATAGAGGGCTCGACCGAGACCCGCATCTTGCGCCCCGCGGTGTGGACATCGACAGTGCCCTCGGGGTTCACCGCCAGCAACACACCGAACGGATTCGGTGGTGCGGTGAGCTTTTCGACCTCGTCGCGCAACATTGCGAGCTGTTCACGGGTTTCTTCAAGCGCGGCAGCGAGCTTTTGATTCTGACCAACGGCCTGGGTGAGATCGGCCTTGGCGCTCAGCAACCGTTGCTCGAGGACCCGGACCCGTTGTGGTGCGTCTTGGAGGCGACGGCGCAGGACAGCGATCTCTTCTTCCAGCACGCGAACCGTTGCCGGCATGTCGTTCTTTGGCCGATCGGTGTCATCCACAGGGTCGTCTCCTTTGGACCTGCCATCGCGGTGATAGCCTCTGTTCAGTGTAGGCAGCCTTGAGAAACAATTCGGTCGTCTCGCGAACATCTACAACGGTTTTCGCGGTTACACTGACCCCGCTTATGAAGCAGGAGATGAATCGATGAAAGTTTGGATCGACCAGGACCTTTGTACCGGAGACGGTTTGTGCGAAGAAATCGCACCCGACGTCTTTGTCCTTCTCGACGATGGCCTTGCCTACGTGCGCGAAGGTGACAAGATCTTTGCGGCGTCGCAAGGGAACACGGAGGGCGCCCAGGGACTCGCTGAATTCGGCGATGACCAGATGGATCTCGTCGTGGAATCCGCCGAGGAATGCCCTGGTGAGTGCATATTCATCGAACCTTAACCGCAACCGTTGTCACACTTGAGGGGTCGCAAGGGCGGCCCCTCAATCGCGTTCGGGACCACGCGCAGTCTTGCGAAGTGGGGCAAAGGTTCGCCCGACGGTGAGGAAACCGGTGTGGCCAACCATCCGGTGTTCCGGTCGTACTGACCTCCCAGACACCGCCCACTCCCGATGCATGATCTCGAACGACGAGACCTCGATGAAACGTCGGGTCTCCTCCATCGCCGCACGTACCTTCTCGACTTGGGGAACTGTCGGCAGATAACAACAGAACGTTCCGCCGAGCCGCATACGCTCCACAATCGCCGGGACGTGGGGCCATGGCTCCGGCATGTCCAACACGACTCGGTCCGGCGTGGACTCCTGGAGAACATCGGCAAATTCGCCAACGAGCAGCTCGATATTGGGGGGAAACTCGTTGAAGAATCCACCGATCAGCTTCCGTGCCTTCTTGTGGTGGTCCTCTCGAACGTCTACCGATATCACCCTCCCGCTGGATCCAACCGCGCGCGAGAGGGCCATGGTGAGCGCCCCAGATCCGGTACCCGCTTCCAGCACGGTCATGCCGGGCGCGATGTCGGCCCAGGTCAGAATTGCTCCGATGTCCTTGGGGTACACAATGGTTGCTCCGCGACCCATCTTGGTTGTGTAGTCGGCGAGGCGCGGTCGCATGAGAGTCAGCGGTGCCCCGAGCGTCGAGGCGAGGGTTGTACCCGGTGCGGTTCCGACGATGTCGCCGTGGGCGAGCAGGCCGCGGTGGTAGTGGAAGGAAACACCCTCAATGAGGTCGATGAGATACCGTCGACCCTTGCGGTCGTAGAGAAGACACGCGTCACCGAACGAGAACAGGTCGCCAGACAGCATCTAACCGATCGACGAGGCGAGTGACGCAACGACTGTCAGCACCATGGTGATGACAACGAACCACACGACAATCTTGATGAAGCGATCACGGTTGCGATACATTGGAATCCCTTTGCTCTACGAACTGATGGTTCGCTCGGAGACCGTCTCGCCGCGAACGACCCGTAGCGTAACTGACTCCCCCGGTTTGAGCACCTCGGTGAGGACGGTGCGATTGTTCGCCTTACGTGAGCGAAGCCACGCTGTTGTCGCGACCAACGCTCCGACCCCCGAAATAACTCGGTTCCCTGAGCGTAGGCCGCGCAGAAACCATCTCACGCCACGATACGCCGAGAAGAAACCCCGGATCACAGCCTGAACACCTCGATGCGGGCCCCCTTGGCTTTTCCACCCCGACGGCGGCCCAACAAGTACACCAGTCCAATCATCACGACCACACCCGCAGCGATCATCACACCAGTGGTCTGTGCCTGCTGTTTGGTTTCATCAATAGCGGTCCCAATATCGTTGAGTTTTGCTTCGAGATCATCTCGTGAGATTGCCATCGTTACACCCGGGTCCCTTCAGACGAGCTTGTGCGCCACACAATCAACCCGATTGCGAGCACCAGTATCACGACCGTTATGCCATAGGCCAGGGCAGACCAGTACGGTCCCGCTGGCAGAAGACGCGTCGCGCTACGCAGTACCGCGACGCCAATAAAGAAGGCGCCCAACGCAAACGACAGGGCGGCAGCCAGAGAGAACGCGGCGAACCGGCCGAGACGTTTCGCCGGTTCAATTGTCTCCTGGCGCAGATAGGCCTTGGCGAGTTCGTAGAACTCCTGGACCATTGTTGGAATGTCTGCTGAGCTGTTCATGAACACCTAGGCTACCTCAACTGCGTGACGTATCGTCTGCCGGGTGACATGACGTCGAAACACCGCCATGCAGCGCGACATTCGACTACAGTCAGTGGCGATGAGAGCCGTTCACCAACCTCACCTCGACGGCCTTCGGAGATCGAGCCGGGGGGCACGTAATTCCCGATCGATCGTGCTGGGCCAGGCGGCTTCACTTCTCGGCGACTACGTCGCATATCTCACACTTCCACTCTATGTTCTGTCGCTGAACAACAGTGCCACGGAACTCGGTTTCACCGCCGCCCTAGAAACCCTGCCGCTTCTGCTCTTTGGCCTCGTCGCCGGAGCGTTGCTCGACCGATACTCGATCAAACCGATCCTCATCGCTGCAGACCTTGTCCGTGCCGGTGTTTTCATCGTACTTGCCATGGGAACCGCTTCGGGGACCGTGCATCTCCCATTGGTTCTGGCATCGGCGTTCGTGGTTGGCACCATGAGCGTGTTTTTCGACAGCGGCTTACAGACTCTGTTGCCACGGGCCGTTCCGGATAGTCTGCTCGTAGGAATCAACTCGCGAATCGCTCTTTCGCGAACTTTTGCGTTCACGGTCGGTCCTGCTCTGGGCGGGATCATCATCGCCACCTCGGGCGGATTCCCCCTTGCTTTCGGGGTGCAGGCTGCAACGTTCCTGGTTTCGGCATTGTCCCTCCTGTCGGTTCGCACTATCTACCCCAGAGTCAAGGGGGCCACCGAGGCGCTGCTACCGAGTGTTCTGTCGGGTGTCAAGGAGCTATTACGATTGCGCCCGCTCGTCGTCGCAACACTGGCAGCCTCGTTTGCAAACCTCGTTTTCGCCCCGTTGGAGACTCTTCTCGTCGTATACGTACGAGACTATGCCCCTCCGACCTTTGCGATTCCCGACGCCTTCACCCTGTTGTTCAAGGACCAGGCAGCGATCGGCCTGTTTCTCGGAATCCAGGGACTGATCGGCACCCTGCTCCTGCTGGCTGCGTCGCGACTCGCCGCACGGGCGCGCATCGGCCACCTCTTCATCGGAGGCCTCATCCTCATGGGGGCCGGATTTGGTGGCATGCTGATGATGGGGAACTTCTTTGGTTTCATCCCTGCGGGGTTCTCGCTGGCTGGTGTCGGTACCGTCAACATCGCATTCGTCACCTCGAGACAACGCCTCTCGCCTCCCGAGTACCTGGGCCGCATCACCGCAGCATCGCGAACCGTTGCGTATGCCACGCTCCCGCTGGGAACGATCATTGGCACGGCGGTAGCCCAACGCGTTGGTGTTCAACCGGTGTACAAGATCGGTGCGGTCGCGGTCATCATCGTCGGGCTTGCTCTCCTACCGACAACCCTCGGGAAACTTGTGTTCCCACGCAGATCCGTTGGTTAACGAGGCGGAAAGCAATCCCCTAACGCATGCGGCGTTTTGCGCCCGATCCTGATTGGCGTTTTCGCCCGCGGGCAGTCCACCCGACGGCGAACCCAAAGATGGCGGATACCGTCATCCATATTGAGATCTCTGAGGCGAGTTCGAGCACTATCCCTCCAGGGCCTTGAACTCGATTCGCCGATTACGTTCGCGTCCTTCGGCGGTCGAGTTGTCTGCGATCGGTTGAGTCTCACCGTAGCCCACGACTTCGAAGCGGGTGGGATCCATGCCGTTGGCAACGAGATAAGCAAGGACGGCCTGTGCCCTCCGGATGGACAGATCCATATTCACATCGGCGGCACCCTGGGAGTCGGCGTGACCAGCGATCTCGATGGGTACAAGAGGAAACTGCTCCAGCGCGGTGATGATCTCGTTCAGCAAGTCGACGCCTATTGGCGTCAGTACATCGGATCCCGTTTCGAATTCGACCACCTTCCCCGCAATGAGATCGTCGAGGCTGGTTTGGAGTTCCACGACCTCGGCATGTGTCGGCGGCGGTGCTTCCTTAACCGTGAGACCCGAAACGAAATCGAGCCCACTCGCCTCGACAATTGCTTCCGCGACATCGCGGGCGTCGCGACGTTCCTGGCGGGTTTCGAACTCTCCGGACACCGAGATGACACCCCGATTGATCGTGATGGTACCGCTATCAAGACGTCCCCCGATTTCGGTCACCATACGCAACGCTGCGCCGAGCCATTCTTCCTCGGCAGGGACACCGGCTCGGATTTTCAAACCAGTCGCGTCGACGGTCCGAAACACCGAGTCGACAGTTGACCGTACGGATGACAAGGCCGCGTCGTCGGACATCGTGCCCGTCACGCTGACAGCCGATCCCTGCCAGGACACAACAAGTGCATCGGGACTGACGGCTGTATCTGTTTCATCGACAGGCACCACAACACGAACGTCGGAAAACGTGACCTTGCGCGACAGCGGATCCGCACGAACGACCTCGAGCAGTGCCGCCAGCTGCGCATCGCTTTCGACCACACCGCCGACCGTGACGTTGCGTCCATCGGCCTTGATGCGGATATCGCTGATACCGGCCTGCGAGAGCTGATCCGAGACCCGAGTCTCAATCGCCTGCTCGACAGAACGCCCGCCAAACCAGGCCGCGGTAAGAGAGATTACGAGGAGACCGGAGAGACCCGCCGCAACAAACGGCAGCCAGGTCCCCGCCGGATTGGGGTCCTGGGTCGACCTTGGTCCGGGTGGGCCGCTTTTGTTGAGCTGCCGGAGGCGTTTGTTGACACTGCGTGACATATCACTCCATCGGCGTCTTCAACGACCAATTGTAGAGTGTTCTTGCCGTAGTTCGAATAGCGGCTAGTTGCTGAGCTCAACAGCGCTGAGATCGACAGCGAGGCTCGCAACCACTTCGCGAGGGTGGGTTGCTTCCACCGTTACCAACGAATCCGCCACGGCGCGTTTCAATGTTGCCAGCAACACCTGAATGCGCTCGTACTCACGCGTAGCATGTGCTATCCCCTGCGTGGTGTCTTGCTGCGCACTGGTCGTTAACTCGCGGGCCGTGTTGCGTGCGTCTGCGAGGATGGTGCGGGCAGTCATTTCGGCCTGCTCGATGATCCTGGCGGCTCTCGCATCACTCGCTTCGATCCGCTTGACAGCGTCGTTACGCACCTCGTCCGCTTCGCGGCGGGCCTCGTCGACCGCCCGTTCTGGTTCCCCAAGCAGACGGGCCGCTTCGGCGTTCGCCTCGGCGATAATGTCGGAGGCCTTGCGTTCAGCCTGAGCAATGAGACGACGTTTTGCATCCGCGGCCGCAACAAACGCGGCTTCGGCGACATGCTCGGCATCGCCGACCGCTCGCATTTGTGTCTCGAGGGACCCGCTCTTGCTCATGGCCACCATGAGACGAGCCTCGAGGTCTATGACAACGTCTCTGAGGTTGTCCATGAAACCATCGACCGCCGCAGTGTCATAACCGCGCCGAGAAAGCGGAAAAGTTGTGTCTTCTAGTTTCGTGGAAAGCGTGTCCATGCGCTCAGCCCTTCGCCGTTTGCACAGAATGCACGCACTACCTCACATACCCAAGCCCACTCATAGTGTATCGGTAAACACCCACAGTAGTCAATGGGTCGTCCGCACTAGGGATGGAGCCGCCCCTGGCGGACTACAGGTTGCCGCGACGCCCCTGCTCGCGCTCAATGGACTCGAAGAGAGCCTTGAAGTTCCCGACACCAAACCCTCGGGAACCATGCCGCTCAATGATCTCGTAGAACAGGGTCGGTCGATCCTGCACCGGTTTGGTGAAGATCTGAAGAAGGTAACCCTCATCGTCCTGGTCGACGAGAATCCCCAGCTCGGCGAGCGCGTCGATATCGCTGTTGATGCGCGTCCAGTCCAAACGAACCCTCAGGTCGTCGTAGTAGGTCCCCGGCACCGTCAGGAACTCGATACCCGTGGTGCGGAGTGCCGCGACGGTCCCGACAATATCGTTCGTTGCCAGGGCCAGATGTTGAACACCCGGACCTCCGTAGAAGTCGAGGTACTCCTCGATCTGCGACTTCTTCTTTCCCGCCGCCGGTTCGTTGATCGGCAACTTGATGCGACCCTCGCCATCCCACAGCACCTTGGACATCAGAGCCGTGAAGTCCGTGCTGATCTGATCGTCATTGAAATGCGCCAACTGCGTGAACCCCATGACGTCGGCGTAGAACCGTGCCCACGTATCCATGTCACCAAGCCCAACGTTGCACACGACATGGTCGATGTATTTCAGACCCGTCGGCGCCCGAGGTGTTTCCCACGAGCGCGGCGAGTAACCCGGGAGGAAGAACTCGCCATACGCCTCCCCGCTGCCATATCCGGTGCGCTCCACAAAGGTATGAATCGTGTCGCCATACGTCTTGATCGCAGCGAGGGTGACAGTCCCGTGATCATCGACGATCGTCTCCGGAGACCGATGCGGTGTCGCACCCCGGGTGGTCGCCGCACGAAATGCCCCAGACGCATCGGGCACCCGGAAGGCTACGTCACGTACACCGTCGCCGTGCGCTCGGTGATGACGACTGACGGCGCTATCTGGATCGAGCGAGCCGGTGAACACAAACCGGAGCCGGTCCTGTTGCATGGCAAAAGACACACGGTCACGAACCCCGGTCTCGGGCCCCTGATAGGCGAAAAGTCCGAATCCGAATGCAGTGGCGTAGTAGTGGGCTGCCTGCACGGCATTACCCACATAGAACTCGATGTAGTCGTATCCCTCAATGGACATAACGTCGTCATTCATTGGGATCCTCCCGTCTCGCCGCTGCCCTCCAGCATATACCGGGGGTCCTCGAGACCCATGCGCTCGCCCGACCGAACGAGATCCTCTATTGGGTCGTCGCCCGGTCCAATGATCACCTCATAACGTTGCTCCCGGGCGTGTTAACCAGCCCGGCATCGGGAAAACAACGACCGCGCATGCTCCGAAGAACTGCCGACACGCCCCCTGAGCCTTGTTCTGAGGGGTGAGAACGCCCGGTGAAACGGCCGCTGGATATCAGTTGAGCGCCGGCAGCACGTCGGAGATGCCAAACAGGAACAAACCGCCAATACCAAGACTAAACACGCCGATAATCACCCCGGTGGCGAGATAGATCGCCTTTGAGTGCGTTGCGCCGATAAAGCCGAACACCGACCCGACCGCGATGAGAGTGTTCATCGTGACGATACCCGCCACGAATACCACGAGTGTGGCGAGACCAATGCCCCGGCCACCGGTGTCTGCGGCGGCGAGAAATATCAATACCTGGGTGGGTGTTTCGGCTCCGACCCCGTGAAGCATGCCGACACCGAACGAGGTCTTTACACCGTAGTTTGCAAACGGCTCATCCGCCCCCTTTTGCACCTCCGGGATCTCCTCTGTGGCTCCGCGGCGTCGGCGCAGCCATGCGCGAACCCGGAGTTTCATTCGGTGGACCCACTGGAACATCAACATCCATCGGCTACGCAGGCGGAACTCTGCGCCATGGCGCGCCAGTGATACAAAAACCCAGATGCCAAGAAACACGAGCGTTGCCCCAACAAAACGTTCCATCACCGTTTCAACGGAGTCCGGGACTGCGAACCCAGACAGGATAAGAATCGCACCAAGGACAATCACGACGAACCCATGCCCCAGTGCGTACAGCGTCGAGTACCACAAACCACTCTTGGCATTGTCCTGGGAGCTAGTGATGTCGGTTATAGCCGCGATGTGATCCCAGTCGAAGCCATGGCGAAGCCCCAACAAATACGATGCTCCGAGCAATGCCCATTCGGTTCCGGTCACGTGCAACTCCCTCGCTTATTGCGAACGATTCGCAGTATAGCGCGAGCCGTACTGCGGCCACGCCGGGAGGCTTCCCCGGGATCGACAACCAGCTAGGTGACACACGGGTGTGCAACGGCCACCTTCAGCGCACGAGTGGGGTCATGATGACAATGGCGCCCCGGCCAGCGTCTTAGCGGGCGTTTTGGAGATACGCCAAACCGCGGGCGCAGGGAAACGACGACTACTACCGACCGGACGATTGCTACCGACCGGACGATGACGTCACCCCGGTACGGTCGTCGGACCGGGAAGTCGCCCGGTTCCTCGAGACGGCGATCAGCGGAACCAGGGAAACGACGAGGCCGACAACCCCGACGCCCCGATACTGCCACCAATCGATAACAAAACCGGTCGTGAATGCTCCGACGGCGCCAGCGAGTGCGGTGAGGGTGTCACCAACCCCCTGGATGCTGACCCGATCCCGCAACTCGAGTTCCTCCTGGATGACCGTGCTGCCGGAAACGAACCCAAGATTCCACCCGAGGCCGATCAGAAAGAGAGCAACAACGAGTGTCTTCATGTCTGCCGTTGTTGCGGTCATGGCAACAAGACTGGCAACAAAGAGAACCACTGTCGCAGCAACGATGACTCGCCGCGTACCCCAGCGCCGAATTGCGATGCCCGTAATGGGGGCCACCGCAAACATGCCCAACGTATGAGCCATCATCACCCAGCCGATGGCATCAAGATTGTGTCCGTTGGCACGCATGTGGACTGGCGAAATCACCATTACAAACACCATCACGAACTGGGATGCCATCAGAGCCGCAAGTGCCAGCTTGATCGCTGGCAAGCGCACGACTTCGCGAATGGGGCGGCGTTCAACATCGATCGGTCCGTCGCTCTCAACGACAGCGAGTTCCATGGGGTCGGGCCGCAAGAAGGCGAAGTAGTAGAAGGCCGCCATGGCGTATCCAACCGCTGCCATGAGAAACGGTCCGGCGAGGGCCTGGATACCAAGCGCCTCCGCCACAGCACCCGCTCGGGCAATGAGGCGCGGACCCAGTACCGAACCGATCGTCGCGGCCCATACGATCAGGCTGATCGCCGACACCCGCCGATCATCCGCATGCATGTCGCCAGCCGCGAATCTCGCAAGCTGATTGATCGCCCGCCCCGGACCCATGATGAACAAACCGACAATGAGCAGCACGAAACTGCCGATCCACAACGAAACCGCTGCGATTGTCGCCCCGAGTCCAGCGAGAACTGCACCGAGGACGAAGGTGCGACGCCTCCCCCACTTGTAGCTCAACTGGGACAACGCGGATGCCGCGACCGCGGTGCCGAGAACTCCGACCGTCGCAGGCAAACCAGCGAAACGTGCCGAGCCGGAGAGAGACTCGCCTGCGAGCGACGTGACTGTCGCCGCCGCGACGATCATCGTCGAGGTAAAGGCGTTGCCTGCGAACAACAAGGCGAGCAGCCGTCTGCGGATGTCCTTGTGTTGTGCAGTCATCCCGCAATGCTAGACGCAAGGAGCGTCCGGCTGGACGTTCATTACGGAATTGCTGACGGCATCAGCCGACCAGGGTCCTTACCCCAGGTCGTCACAGGAGGTTTCATCGGGCAGGAGCGCACGAAATACGAGACCGTAGGCAACACCATCGCTGATCCACGGTGTCTGGCTGGTCGCCTGTCCCGCTAACTCACGGAGCTGGCCTGCATCATCTCCATCGATGACCATGCAGCCACCAACAGCATCGGCGTTGCCAAGCACCGCCAAGGACCCGAACGGCCACGCCATCTCCGGGGACTCGCTGGGCACACCACCAAATGGCCATGGTCGAACCGCGTACGCGGTAGGTATGAATTCCTCTGCTGGGGCCGCGTCTGTGATCTGTCGAACGAAGTCGATGAACGAGGACGCCCCCGCCCGTGCGGTGCGCTGTTCACTGCTCAAACCCGGTGTCTCTCCCCCGAGGCCGCCGATGCCGAGCGCATAGATCTCCGTGACTGTTCGTTTCCCGTCGACCGTAACCGCGATCCGTGTCGTACCGGCGTCGGCGACGTTGGCGGTGCCATAGTCGTCGAGTGGACTCAGCACCCCACTCACCGCCGCGCGGTCGAGAATATCCCGAATTGTGGCATCGTCGAGATGTCCTGCGACGAGGTTGGGCAGTGCGGGACCGGGCCAGATCGCAATCGTCGGCCCCTGGGTGATAACCGTGCCGTCGCCATAGAGAGCAATCTCTGGCATCTGCCCGAGTGCAACCTCCACAGGAACGAAACCGCCAAACGTTTCGATGATCACAAGCGGGGCCGTCGGGTCGCGATCCCAGCCGGCGACGGGCGTCGTGGTCGAAGTCGGCGAACTAGCACCACCGCCGCATGCTGTCACGACGAGGGCAAACAGGGAAAGCAGAATGTATCGTTTCATTGCAGTAAGACGGTAACCCACGCCCCCAAGGTTCCCCCAATCCCGACATCGAGTTCGTGCTTCCGGTAAAATGATCGCCGACACGTTTGAACCGGACACGGGTCTCGGATCACGACAAGCTCGGAGCCGGTAGCCAAACATGCCGAATCAACTCGACCGCCGAAATCGGAGACGACAGTGATTACTGGCGCTCGGTTGAGGGCCGCTCTCAGGGGAACCCTGTCAGGCGGTACCCAGGACCAGAAACTCGGCTCGTTCCTCGGTGTTTTCACGCCATCGATTCTGACGATCCTCGGTGTCATCCTCTTCCTCCGGACCGGCTGGGTTGTCGGCACCGTGGGCCTCATACCCACTCTTGTCATTGTCGTGATCGCCAACGTGGTCACACTCGTTACGGCGCTTTCGGTCTCGGCGGTCGTCACCAACATGCGCATCGGGAAAGGGGGCGCCTACTACGTGATCTCGCGCAGTCTCGGGATCGAGGTCGGTGCCGCGATCGGTGTGCCCCTGTATCTTGCCATGACATTCTCCGTGACCCTTTACGCCTTCGGGCTCGCCGAAAGCATTTCGGTTGTGTGGGCCAACGCCCCCCAGCGACCAATCGCTGCCGTCACGATTCTGGTGGTCGGTCTCCTCGCGGCGCGTGGAGCCGGGGCGGCGCTGCGCCTGCAGCTACCCATCATGGCCGGCATCATTTTGTCGCTCATCGCCCTCCTCATCGGAACGTTGGAGAACGCTACCGGGGACGCTGCAATGTTCTCCACACCGCCAGCTGGTGCCAATTTTTGGGCAGTCTTTGCGGTGTTCTTCCCGGCGGTTACAGGGATCATGGCTGGCATCAGCCTATCCGGTGACCTTGAGAAACCCGGTAGGGCGATCCCAAAAGGCACGATCGCTGCGGTGCTCGTTGGTTTTGCGGTGTACGCGACCGTCCCGATATTGCTGGCAGCCGCGGTGCCCCAGGCGGAGCTCGTATCAAACAATCTCGTCTGGTTTGACCTGGCGGGGCCGCTGTCCTTCCTCATCCTTTGGGGGTTGTGGGGTGCGATTTTCGCATCGGCCGTCGGGAGCATTCTCGCCGCACCCCGCACGCTTGAGGCAATGGTCGACGATCGTATTCTGCCTCCGGTCCTGGCGACTCGGTCCCGACTCATCAAGGGGCCGGGTGTGCCCCTGCTTATCAGCATCGTCCTTGCGCTGGGTGGGGTGGCGCTCGGCGATCTCGACGCAATCGCCCCGCTCCTGACAATGTTCTTTCTGACTACCTATGGCACCATCAACCTCGTGGCGGGTCTCGAGGCGCTCAGCGGCGATCCCTCCTATCGGCCAACGTTCAGGTTGCCGTGGTGGGTTTCGATAGGTGGCGCTTTCGCGTGTTTCTCCGTGATGTTCCTCATCAACCCGCTCGCTCTGCTCGTCGCGCTGGTGTTTGAAGCGGGGCTCTACGTGTTCATGCGCCGCCGAGCAATGACGGCACCGTGGGGGGATCTCCGGCGCGGTGCCCTCATGTCCCTCGTTCGGTCGACCGCTATCAAGCTCTACCGGCTCCCCGAAGATCCCCGGAACTGGCGACCCAACATCCTGCTGTTCGCTGGCGATGTCGACCGCCGTTCGGAGCTTGTCAGGTACGCCGCATGGTTAGCGCAGGAGCGCGGCATCCTCACCGTCGTCAAGCTCCTTGTTGGGTCCATCGACGTGCTGGCGGTCGATCGAGTAGACGAGGCAGCGGCGTTACAGCGAGACCTCGACGAACTTGGTGTCGTGGCATTTCCCGAGGTGAATATCGTCACGAACTTCGAGTCGGGCGCAATCGCGGTTGCGCAATCCAACGGGATCGCTGGTATCGAATCAAACACTGTCATGTTTGGTTGGAGCAACAAACGTGAACGCCAGATTTCGATACTCACCGTCATCGAACAGCTCGCCGCTCTTGGCAAGTCGGCTGTCGTGGCACGCGTCGTCGGGCGGCATTGGAATGGCAGGCGTGGCGACATTCATGTCTGGTGGGGAGGTCTCGAACAGAACGGTGATCTCCTGGTGCTGCTCGCCCACCTGGTATCGCTCGATCCGACGTGGCGCGACTCCAATATTGTCATCAACAGCATTGCGACAAACGATGTGACCAATGTGCAGAACAAACAGCTCCTCGACCAGTTGTGTAGTTCCGCCAGAATCAAGGCCACGACGAACACGATCCTCAAACCCGAGGGAATGACGGTCCGTCAGATGATCTGCGAGGTGTCCAAGGACGCCGGCGTGGTACTCCTTGGACTCCGTGGCAACGAACCCGGAGAGGAGGCCGAGTACGCCGAGCGGATGGGAGCGCTTATTGAGGGTCTTCCCACTGTGTTGTTTGTTCGTAACGCAGGGATCTTTCGTGGCGAACTCCTTGGCGAGACCACCGAAGACCCCGCAACGGAAAAGGACTGGGAGCAGGACGTCATCCCCGCCGACTCCGACCAGTAGTAATTCGCCCGGAAGATGACAGACGTATCCGACACCACTGGTATCGAGTTCACCGGGGATCTCAAAGCTGCGCCGCAACGTCACCACCCCCACATTCCTCTCAGGCACGAACTGGTAGGGTCCGACAATCAACGAAAGTGACGACGGCGTGGGCAGACTAAAACTCGGAGTGGTCATCAACACTGTGGAGAACCCGCAATCTGGGGTTGCTCCGTCCTGGCAGGAGATTGAGGCCGCCGTCACCACGGCCGAACAGGTTGGCTTCGACACTGTCTGGGTTCCCGATGAGCTGCAATGGGAAATCGAAGATTGGGGCGGTACGCGAGGTTGGTGGGAGGTCGTTGCCACCGTATCGGCTATCGCCCAAGCAACAACGACGATCAACGTCGGGACGTGGGTTCTCTCGGCGTTGCATCGCAACCCTGGTCTCACCGCCCGAGTCGCTGAAACCATCGACGAGATAAGTGGGGGTCGGTTCATACTCGGGTACGGTGCGGGACACGCAGGTCGACAAGGCGAGGCGTTCGGTTTCCCCGCGGAGAAGATCGTCGGCCGCTACGAGGAGGCGTTGACCATCGTGACCGACTTGCTTACCAACGGCTCCTCCACCTTCAGCGGCGAATTTCACACAACCGTCGGCCAGGTCTTGGTGCCGAGAGGCCCGCGACCCGGTGGGATTCCACTCATGCTCGGTGGGCAGGGACCGCGGACGATGCGCCTCGCCGTGCAGCACGCTGACATATGGAGCACCTATGCGAACGGAAGCTCCGAAGCAGACACATTCGTGCCCCTCATTGAGCGGCTGACCGGCATTTGCGAAACACATGACAGGGACCCGTCGACATTGGCGCGCTCCATTGGTATCTTCGTTCGCCCGTCGGGCACTCCGGATGACGCCCACACCTTTACATTTGGACCACCCCTTGGCGGCACCGACGACGACATCCTGAGAGGTCTGGAACGGTTTGCGGATATCGGTGCGACGCACCTTGAGCTGGCAGTGCCCGGTGACATGGCGCCAGCCATCGAGCGACTCTCCGGAGTTGTGGAAAAAGCAGCCGCCATCTGAGCGCGGGGCGTAAGCAAGTGGCACGGTGCGCGACCAGGAAGCGACAACCCCGCGGGGAAACCCACGGGGCTGTTGGTGTCGGAGAGAAGACTCGAACTTCCACGGGATTATCTCCCACTAGGCCCTCAACCTAGCGCGTCTACCAATTCCGCCACTCCGACGTGCGAACCGGGAGTATACCCTGCCGCGGGTGCGGACCAAGTTCGACTACTCGTAAAGGCGAACCAGCGATTGCACGACACATGCCGGACGCTCGGCACCCTCGAGCTCCACGGTGACATTGAGCTTGAGTTGGGCACCACCAGGAAACTCGGTGACTTCAAGAATTGTTGTACGAAACCGGATCCGGCCACCCACAGGAATAGGGGTGATAAACCGTACCCGGTCCAAACCGTAGTTAATACCCATCCGAACGCCCGCAATTTTGGGGGTGGGTGCGTAACGCGGCAGGAGGGATAACGTCAGATAACCATGGGCAATGGTTCCCCCAAATGGACCTTCGGCTGCCCGATCCGGATCGACGTGAATCCACTGGTGATCCTCGGTAGCATCCGCGAATTGCTGCACACGGCTTTGCTCGATGACGACCCAGTCACTGACGCCGTACTCGGTGCCCACCAGGTCCTCAAGCTCGTCAATGAGAGACATTGCCCACCGTCACTAGAACACCTTCCTCACAGCCGGGAAGTGGCACGCAACCCAGTGACCCTCCCCGAGTTGGGACAGCAACGGCTCATCGACATCACATTTGCCGGTTACCGCGATCGGGCATCGGGTGTTGAACCGACATCCCGACGGCGGGTCGGACGGCGACGGGATCTCACCCTGGAGGATGATGCGCTCGCGGCTCCGCTCCAACTCCGGGTCCGGGATCGGAACCGCCGAGAGAAGTGCATGGGTGTACGGATGCATAGGTTCGCGATACAGCGTGTCACGTTCGGCAAACTCCACGATCTTGCCGAGGTACATCACTGCCACCCGGTCGGAGATGTGGCGAACAACCGACAGATCGTGGGCGATAAAGAGATAGGTGAGACCGTACTCTTCCTGGAGATCCTGCAAAAGGTTCAGCACCTGTGCCTGAATCGAAACATCGAGCGCCGAGACCGGCTCGTCGAGAACGATAAACCGCGGGTTCAGGGCCAATGCGCGGGCGATCCCGATACGTTGTCGTTGCCCACCGGAAAACTCATGCGGATACCGATTCGTATGCTCGGGGCTCAGCCCAACCACAGCGAGAAGTTCCTTCACCTTCTCGAGCCGCTCCTGCGCAGTGCCGACACGGTGCACGATCAGTGGCTCAGACACGATGCTGGCAACCGTCATCCGAGGGTTCAACGATGCATATGGATCCTGGAACACGATCTGAATCTGACGGCGTAACGCCCTCATCGTGGCGGAATCCGCAGTAGCAATATCGACGACATCGCTGACAATTTCTGTTCCCCCACCGGGTGCGGCTACCTCGCGCTCGCGACGGAAATACACCTGCCCCTCGGTGGGCTCAAGCAGCCGCATCACACATCGGGCCGTTGTCGACTTCCCGCACCCGGATTCTCCCACCAATCCGAGCGTCTCCCCCTTGCGGACCTGAAAACTGATGTCCGATACTGCGTGAACAGCCCCAACCTGACTCTTGAAGAAGATCCCCCGCTTGATCGGAAACTCCTTTACCAAATGGCTGACGCGCAGCAGCACGTCTTCTGGCATGTCTTCGGGGTCAGTGTCGGTTCCGTAAGAAATGACTTCCTCGGTCGTCATTGTGCCGCCCCCTCGGGTGTGACGAGCTTGAGGTCAAGCTCGGCAGCGCGGTGACACGCAACGGTATGCCCCTCGACATCCGACGGACCGAGCAACGGTAGACGCTGCTGGCAGACATCGACGGCGAAATCGCAACGCGGCCGAAAGCGGCAGCCCTCCGGTAGGTTGATCACCGACGGCGGTGCTCCCCGTACCGAGTTGAGACGGTGCTGCTGGGCGGCGTCGAGACGTGTCATCGAACCCAGCAGACCCCACGAGTAGGGGTGTTTCGGGTCATAGAAGATGTCGTTGGCCGAACCCGACTCAACAATGCCGCCTGCGTACATGACTTGTACCGTGTCACAGAAACCTGCAACCACGCCAAGGTCGTGGGTGATGAGCAACACGGAGGTCCCCCGATCGTCGGCGAGAGCAAGCATCAAGTCAAGGATTTGAGCCTGGGTCGTCAC
>UOEK01000469.1_pt1 | contig 17342 bp, 15 predicted proteins | sample 1989451 | NCBI WGS metagenome assembly UOEK01 (sample SAMEA4712198, study PRJEB27164) | hydrothermal vent metagenome | biome: marine basaltic hydrothermal vent biome; feature: marine hydrothermal vent; material: mineral | place: Pacific Ocean | collected 2011-06-14/2011-07-23 | depth 1691 m
ATGTGTCCAAGAGACGCGAACTTCGTTCCGGGGCCCATCGATCCCGCGACCCAGCGGGGATGGGCTGTGGTCGCGTGGTCCCGGGCGACCCGGACCGCAATCTCAGCCGAGATCTTCGAAAGCTCGTAGGCACGGTCCGCGATTCCGTATTCCGCAAGAGTGATCGACGAACCGCCAAAGGTGTTCGTCTCGACAACATCGCAACCGATAGCGAGAAACGAATCGTGAAACGTTTCGATGACGTCGGGCCGCGTCACCGATAGAAGTTCGTTGCATCCCTCAAGATCGGGACCACCGAAATCGTCGGCTGTGAGGTTCGCCTGCTGCAGGGTGGTACCGGTCGCGCCATCGAAGATGACCACACGCGAGTTGACCGCATCAAGATAGCTACTCATGACGCGTCCGAACATCGACCTTGACCGGTACATCGATTTGGTTGAGAACGTCGCATCGACCCGTCCTTGAATAGCTCATTTCTTGACGCGCTCGGTGAGCACTCAAGATGGCTACGCCGTCTCGGGTCGCTCATCGTTCAGGCATTGGCACCGTGTGTTACCCCGGTTGCCGCGGTTTCAAAGGGCCTGTCCCTCCACCGCTCTGGATGATCGCGTTTGAGCAAGGGTATGGACGTTGCTGCACTATGTCAACCTTTGGAAGGGTCGGTTCGGATGGTCCGAACGCTCAGTCCAGTCCACCGATCCAGGTCGCGATTCGATCGGCAACCGTTTCCCATCCGGTGTCGAGCATCATGTCGTGACCGATGCCCGGAAAGAACTCCGGCTCAACCCCGTAGGCCTTGGCGGTTTTTCGCACAACCGACGGCGGAAATATCGAATCTGCCTCGCCGCCAAGCACCAGGATCGGAACACCCGACACCTTCTTTGGCGATGCCCCTAGGAACATGTCGAGATAGGCCACATATGACTCGGCCATGAGCCGTTCACCGGTCCAGGCCACAAGGTCGTCAGGAGTGTCAGTGGTGAAGAACATGTCGCGAACCTGCTCGTGTGTCGACACGAGTGGGCCAAGGCTCAGCGTCGCTGAGGATTTCACAAACAGCCACGGGTGTTGGGTCGCGGTCGAAACCGTCACACCCCAGGGACCGCGATAGTTCACCGAGGCCAACAACACGGCGCCAGCAACGTTCGTATCCGCGATGAGGCGCTGGGTGACGAGTCCACCCATGGAGTGACCGACGACGACCGGTGGACGGTCGATGGAAGCAATGACCGAGGCAACGTCCGCTTTGTACTGTCCAAGGGTCGCGAACCGCGCGGACCCACCACTCTTCCCATGCCCACGCAGGCTCGGGGCGAACACTTCGAAGCCGTCTGCGACAAGCTGATCTACAAACCCGTTGTCCCAGCACCAGGCGCCGTGCCAGGCACCATGCAACAAAACAATCGGGGTCGCATGGGGTGTGTCCGGGATTTTGTGAATAACTTCGAGATCCATCGTTCCTCCAGGTTCGTACCACCCTTTTTACCACCTTGGTGCCCGGTTGTGCACCACGGGCACATCGGGCCCCCGTCCCTGAGAGCTGGGATGAGCGTCGGTCCCCTCATAGGGCAGCAATGAGGAGTATCTTGGCGCACAGGCGGAGGGAGGGAGAGTACCGTGGAAAAACGGAAAACCGCCCCGACCGTTGCCGCAGTTGTGGCGCTTGCGCTCATACTGTGGTGGTTTGCGGGGCCGCGACCTTCGTTCGTCTCGGATCCGGGCGAAGTGAGCTGGTCTGGTGGCACCTGTCTCAACCTCGAAGTTAAGGAGGTCGACGCCTGGTCGCGCATCGCATCGGCCAGCGTTGCTGACGCAATCGAGCGTAGCTGGGACGCCCCCAGAGACTGGGCGGGGTGTGCGGACGAGCAGGTAACTGGTGTTTCGCTGATAATCCCCGGGTCGTTCGAACCGGGTCTCTATCGCATCTGTGACGCCATGACCGATACATGTTTCGAGGCCCGCCACGCACCGTAACCAGTAGTGTGGCTCCATGGATGTCACAACCCTCCCAACGAGCGAAGTCATTTCTGTCGATTACGCCGAGCACGTCGCAACCGTATGGCTTGACCGCCCCCGCAAGCTCAACGCGATGGCACCCGGTTTCTGGACCGAGTTTCCCATCATCATTGAGGCGATTACGGAACACGAAGATGTACGTGTCATAGTCGTAGCGGCGAGGGGCCGTGCGTTCACTGCGGGTCTCGACCTCCAGGAGTTCGCGGACTTGTTTGCTGTCAAGAGTGACACGTCGATGGCAAAGCAGAACCGCGAACTTTACCAACAGGTCAAACTCATGCAGCACACGTTTACCGTTCTCGACAAGGCCCGACAGCCGGTGATCGCGGCCGTTCACGGTGCCTGCATCGGTGCCGGTATGGACCTCATCACCGCCGCCGACATCCGTTTCGCGGCGGCAAACGCAATCTTCTCGATCCGAGAAACAAAGATCGCAATCACGGCCGATGTCGGTACGTTGCAACGCCTCCCCCGCATCATCAACCGTGGCGATGCCAACGAGCTCGCGCTCACCGGAAGAGACATCGATGCCAACGAGGCGCTGCGCATCGGACTTGTTAACAAAGTCCTCGATAGTCAAGAAGCTGTCTACGCTCACGCGATGGCTGTGGCGGGCGAAATCGCCGCCAATTCACCGCTTGCCGTACAAGGTACCAAGGCCGTGATGAAGGCGGGTGATGATATGAGCGTCGACCAGGCGCTGGACTACGTTGCGCTCTGGAATAGCTCCTTCTTGAAGTCTGATGACATCACCGAAGCCGTGATGTCATTCGTTGAAAAGCGCCCACCGCTCTTCCGCGGCGAGTAACAACCCTCGTTACCGCGTATATCGCTCGATGTCGTCGAGGAAGTCCTCGTACACCGACTCAACACCTTCACGAAGTGTCACCCGGGACTGGAACCCGAGGGCGTGCAACTTTGAGGAGTCCATCAACTTACGCGGCGTGCCGTTCGGTTTGGAAGTGTCATAGACAAGTTCTCCCTCGAATCCGACAACGTCCTTGATCGTCGCGGCAAGCTCACCGATCGAGACCTCCTGCCCGGTCCCGACATTGATGAACTGCTTCTCGTTGTACGTCTCGAGCAGGAACACACACGCCGCGGCGAGATCGTCCACATGCATGAATTCACGCAACGCCGAACCGTCTCCCCACACCTCGACGCTGCGCGCCCCCTCCACTTTCGCTTCGTGAAACTTCCGCAGCAGAGCGGGCAACACATGCGAGTTGTTGAGGTCGTAGCTGTCGTTGGGGCCGTACAGGTTCGTTGGCATCGCCGAAATGAAATTGCTGCCGTACTGGTCTCGATAGGCCTCGCAGAGCTTGATCCCGGCGATCTTGGCAATAGCGTACGGTTCGTTGGTAGGTTCCAACTCTCCCGTGAGCAGAGCCTCTTCAACCATCGGTTGGGGAGCGAGCTTCGGGTAGATGCACGACGAACCAAGGAACAGAAGTTTGTCTGTGCTGTTGCGATACGCCTGATCGATAACGTTCATCTCGATGGCGAGGTTGTCGTAAAGGAACTCGGCGCGATAGGTGTTATTGGCGTAAATGCCACCGACCCTGGCGGCGGCAAGGACCACATGCGTCGGCCTCTCCGCCTCGAAGAACTCGGTTACTGCGGCCTGGTTTCGGAGATCAAGCTCCGCCGAGGTGCGTGCCACGATGTTCGTGTACCCCTTGGCCTGCAACTGCCGCACGATCGCGGAGCCGACCATGCCCCGGTGCCCCGCGACATAGATCTTCGATTCGGCGGACAGTGCGTTACTCGACAATGCCAGCTTCTTTCTTCACGACCCGCATGTCGCTCTCCATCATGATGTCGACGAGCTCGTCAAGACCGACCTTGGCTTTCCACCCAAGCTCGCGTTCGGCCTTCGACGGATCACCGAGCAACTCCTCGACTTCCGCCGGCCGGAAGTAATGCTCATCTATTTCGATGAGCACCTTGCCGGTCGTCTCGTCGCGACCGATCTCGGTCACGCCTTCGCCCTCCCAAACCAGGTTGTAACCCAGCCAGGAGGCGGACCTCTCACAAAAGTCTCGAACGCTATACATCTCTCCGGTGGCGATAACGAAGTCGTCGGGTGCGTCCTGCTGCAACATCAGCCACATGGCCTCGACATACTCCTTGGCGTATCCCCAGTCCCGCTTCGCATCAATGTTGCCAAGACGGACAGTGTCACGAAGGCCGAGGTGGACTTGAGCAAGGTTGGTCGTGATCTTTCTCGTCACGAACGTGCGCCCACGACGCTCCGATTCATGGTTGAAGAGGATGCCATTGCACGCATACAGGTCGTACGACTCTCGAAAGTTCTTCGTAATCCAGTATGCGTAGAGTTTGGCAACCGCATAGGGGCTACGTGGGTAGAACGGCGTCGTCTCGCTCTGGGGTACTTCGCGTACCTTGCCGAACATTTCCGAGGTCGACGCCTGATAGAAACGGGCCTCGGGGCAGAATGAGTGCATCGCGTCGAGCAACCGCAACGTTCCCGTTGCATCGACCTGGGCCGTGTACTCCGGCACCTCAAACGAAACCGCAACATGGGACTGTGCCCCGAGGTTGTAGATCTCATCGGGTTTGATCGTCGCCAGCAGCTTGTTGAGGTTCGAGCTGTCGGTGAGATCGCTGTGGTGAAGCTTCACCTGTGGGTGATCCATGAGGTGGTCAATGCGAGCGGTGTTGAACACCGAGGCCCGCCGAATAGTGCCGTGAACCTCATAGCCCTTTTCGATCAAAAGTTCGACCAGGTACGAACCGTCCTGCCCGGTCGTCCCTGTTACGAATGCGCGTTTCATGTACCCACCTTGGTTTTCTTGAACTTTGCCAGCAAGAGCTGCTTCCCCAACAGAATGAGATACGCCGGATTGTTGTAGATGTAGCGACGCCATAGCCGGCGCGGCTCCTTGGACAGACGATACAGCCACTCGAGACCGGCTTTTTGCATCCACTCGGGAGCTTTCGAGACGTTTCCAGCAAACCAGTCGAACACCGCCCCGATTGCCCCGATTGAGACCCCGGGAAGTTCGGGATGCACTCTGACCATCAGCACGTCTTGTTTGGGGAGACCCAGACCGATCCAGAGGATGTTGGCCCCACTCTCGGTCACGCGGGTCACAACATCGGCCACGGTGCCATCGGTCAATGGACCGAACGGCGGGGAATACGCCCCGGCAATTTCAATCTCCGGGTACCGCTGCTTGAGTTTCTCCTGCAGAAGGTCAAGAGTCTCCTGGGAAGCCCCGTAGAAGAAATGTCGACGATTCTTAGCGAGTCCGAGCTCGATCGCCCGGGAGGTGATCTGAAAACCTTCCACACGCGACTGGTCCGGTTGTCCGAGTTTTCGCAACGCCCAAACGAGCGGGACACCGTCGGACGTAGCGATCGACGATGCGGCGTGAGCGGCGGCGTATTCCTTGTCAGATCGGGTCATCATGACGGCCTGCACGTTGGACACGGCAACCGTGAGACCCTCCGGTGGAGGGTCAACAATGAGCCCCGCGACCTCTTCGAGTGAGGTCGTCGAGATTCCGGCCGAAATGACGGTGATCTTGTTGGGAAGAGCGGTTGTTTCTGACACGAGGTTTACCTTGACGCTGCCGACAACGGGTGGTTCAAGGATACCTGCATCGGCACGTCCGCAACGAAACCAAAGCAACACGCCGGACCTCGCTCAACCTGGGGGAGACGAACGACCGACGACTACCAAGCCACCGGAGGGGTCCAATCACGCGGGCGCGCCAGGGGGCACACGATCGGCTACCATCCCATCACGTGTTTGAGACAGCACTTCCTCCCCCGGATCTTGTTGACGATCGCCCAGGCGAGGCCTGCGGTGTGTTCGGGATCTACGCACCCAACCTTGACACAGCCAGGCTCACCTACTTCGGTCTTTTCGCCCTGCAACATCGTGGCCAGGAAAGTGCGGGTATCGCCGCGGCGGACGGCGAGACCGTCACCGTCTACAAAGACCTCGGCCTCGTGGCACAGGTGTTCGACGAAACAACCCTCAGCGGCCTCACCGGGAACATTGCAATAGGTCACACACGCTACTCAACGACCGGCTCAAGTGCGTGGGTGAACAGCCAACCAATCTATCGACAAGCAAACGGCACCGGGATCGCACTTGCCCACAACGGCAACCTCTCGAACACCCATGAACTGGCGGCACGCCTCGCCGACCCCGGTACTAGCGACAGTGACATCATGACCGAAATGATCGCACTGGAGGTACAAAACGGACACACCCTCCCCGAAGCGGTCGCCGCCGTTGCACCACTGTTCGTCGGCGCGTTCAGCCTCACGATCCTCGACACGAACACGTTGGTCGGCCTCCGCGACCCCTTCGGATTCCGTCCCCTCGTGCTCGGCAAGCTCGACGATGCCTGGGTCATAGCCTCGGAGACCTGCGCACTCGACATCGTCAGCGCCAAGTTCGTGCGTGAAATCGAGCCCGGAGAGATGGTCGTGGTATCCGAGGCCGGGCTCGAGAGCCACTATCCGTTCCCCGAACAACAGACAAGGCAACTGTGTGTCTTTGAGTTTGTGTACTTCTCGCGCCCCGACTCGATCATGGCCGGCAGAACCATCCATGGGGTGCGGCGGCGCATGGGGATGAGTCTTGCCGACCAGGCGCCCGCTGACGTCGATATCGTTGTCCCGGTCCCGGAGTCTGGTATCCCGGCCGCCCAGGGGTACGCGGCTGCGACGGGGCTGCCATACACCGATGGTTTGGTGAAGAACCGCTACGTCGGACGAACGTTCATCGAACCGGCCCAGTCGATGCGGGACCGGGGTGTGCGTCTCAAGTTGAACGCGATGCCGGGCGAACTGAGTGGGCAGCGGGTGGTGCTCGTCGATGATTCCATCGTGCGCGGCTCCACCACAAAACAACTGGTTGCCATGGTTCGAGAGGCTGGCGCAACCGAAGTCCATCTACGAATCTCCTCACCTCCGTACCGGTGGCCCTGTTTTTACGGCATGGATACCGGGGACCGCAACACCCTCCTTGCGGCGGGTAGATCGGTCGACGAAATCGCAGCATTCCTCAACGTCGACTCGCTTGCGTATCTCGAGCTCGACCGTTTACTTGCAGCCACCGGGTTGGCACCCGAGACGTTGTGCACGGCGTGTCTTTCCGGACAGTACGCCACTGATATTCCAACCACTACGAACAAGATCGCACTTGAGACTTCGCGATGACCTCCTACTCGGACTCGGGAGTCCATCTCGATGCCGCCGACGCTGCGGTCGCCCGGATCAAACCTGCGGTCGTCGCGACATGGGGTAACAAGGTAATCGGAGGGTTCGGTGGATTCGCCGCTGGACTTCGCATGCCCGATGGATACACCGAACCGGTGCTCATGATGTCGACCGACGGGGTCGGCACGAAGGCCGAGGTTGCCCGTCAGACCGGTAAGGTCGACGGACTTGGCTGGGACCTCGTCGCCATGTGCATCGACGATCTCGTCGCCGCAGGTGGGCGCCCCATTGCGATGAGTGACTACATCGCGATTGGGGAAATAGATACCGAGTTGGTCGTTCGTATCGTCGAGTCGGTAGCGGCGGCCTGTGCTGCCGCCGATGTTGCTCTGGTCGGCGGGGAGATCGCCGAGCATCCGGGGGTGATGGAACCCGACGCTTTCGACGTTGCTGGCACGGCGCTCGGCATCGTCGAGGCGTCAGCGGTGATCGACGGATCCCGGATCGTTCCAGGGGACGTCATCATTGGGATCGATAGCCCCAACCTTCGCTCCAACGGGTATTCGTTGGTTCGCAGGCTTATCAACGAGCACACCTCGCTCGATGCGATATTCCCCGGGACCGACAGAACTGTTGCCGATGTCGTCCTCGAGCCGAGTGTGCTCTACACCCCGAGTGTGCTCGCTCTCATCGACACCATCGACGTCAAGGGTCTGGCGCACGTCACCGGCGGTGGGTTGCTCGGCAACCTGCCTCGTATCCTTCCCGCGACGACCGATGCGGTGATCGAGACGGGCTCCTGGGTCGTCCCGGACGTGTTCACTGTGTTCTCCGGTTGGTCGGGGGCGGACCGAGCGGAAAGGTACGCCACCTGGAATATGGGTATCGGATTTGTCGCGGTTGTCGCACCGGGCGATGTGATCCGCACCCTCGAAACGATCGCAACGCATGCCAGATCGGGCAGTGCGATCGGGGTCGTGACGCCGGGTACGGGCGTCGTGCAGTTGACATAACAGCCCAACCCCGACATTCTTGCGTTCATACTGTCCATATGGCCGGTATGAACACCACAACACGAAAGGGAGATCACCATGGCCGACCTTGTTTCACGGTCTCAGGACCTCATCGCCCCAGTCATCTCCTGGGACACCGACATCGAGATCGTCGCGGGAAACGGTTCGTATGTCACGTCCGCCAGCGGTGAAGAGTATCTTGACTTCGCCTGCGGCATCGCGGTCAACAACCTTGGGCATCAACACCCGGGTGTGAAGGCCGCAGTGCTCTCCCAGATCGACAAGCTCTGGCACGCCGGTGGTGTGTTCCGATACGAAACGCTTGTGGGTGCCGCCGAACAACTCCGCGACATAACCCCACATGGGATCGAGAAGTTCTTCTTCATGAACTCTGGCGCAGAAGCCGTGGAGGGTGCCGTCAAACTGGCCCGCAAGACAACGGGCCGCCAGGGCATCGTGGTGTTCCGCGGTGGATTTCATGGGCGCACTATGGGTTCCGTCTCGTACACCACGTCCAAGGCCGCCTACCGCCAGGGTTACCACCCACTGGTCGGCTCGGTGTTCGTCACACCGTTCCCACACCCCTATCGCTGGGGTATGACCCAGGACGAAGCGAACGAGTTGGCACTCAATGAGCTCCGGCTCAAACTCAAACACGAAATCACACCTGGAGAGATCGCGTGTTTCCTCATCGAACCACTCCAGGGCGAAGGCGGGTACTACCCGGCGTCGCGTGAGTTTCTTCAAGCAATCCGGGATATCGCGACCGAGCATGGCATCAAACTCATTCTGGACGAGGTACAGACCGGGTTCGGTCGCACCGGAGACTGGTTCACGTCACAGGTGTACGACATCCAGCCCGACGTTCTTGTCATGGGCAAAGCAATCGCCAACGGTTTCCCGCTTTCGGCGGTCGGTGCCTCGGCCGATCTGCTCGATGAGTGGCCGCCGGGATCTCATGGTTCGACCTATGGTGGCAACCCGATTGCTTGTGCGGCATCTATCGCGACGGTGGATGGACTCAGGGACGTCCTACCCGGTGTCAACGAGCGCTCCCTCCACGCGTTTGCGCGGTTCCGGGAAATGCAGTCGCGGTACCCCATCATCGGTGATGTCCGCGGTCTCGGTCTCATGATCGGCATCGAACTCGTTGGCGAGGGCAACACACCCAACCCCGATGCGTGGAAGTTCGTCGGTAAGTTTGCACGCGATCACAACATGTTCATTTTGAACTGTGGCCCCGACGCCAACGTGATCCGGTTCATCCCACCGCTCAATGTTTCGATGGAGGACCTGGACAAGGGCATCGATATCCTCGATGCGGCGCTCACCGCCCACGAAAGTACCTCCGCATAAAACTTTCCGATTTTGGTGTCCATATGGACACCAAGGTCGCAGAGGTTGCTCGCAGTTAGCGGAGAGTTCTCGCTGCTGCGCTCGCACGACTACCCGAATTGGCACGTTGGGGCCGGTCGCGGCCGGGAACGATGAACGCCGCAAAGGCCAGCAGCATCGCTGCGACTCCGGCCCAATCGCCGAACTGCGTGTAAATCGTGGGCCCTTCGGTGCGTAGCCGCACCGTACCAACGAGTGCCGATTCCGTGAGCAGCTCCGTCTCACGGACGATCGCACCATCGGCCTGGACAAACGCCGACTTACCCGTGATGGCTGCATGCACGAGATCTTGTCCGATCGCCGCCGCGTTCACACGGGTGAGGCCGATGAACTGGTCGCTCGCCGGGGAAGGTCCGTAGGAGGACTCGTTCGTGGCAACAACAATGAACTGACCTCCCGCAAGCGCCTCCTCGCGCAGGTAACGCGGAAAGGCCCCCTCGAATGAAATCACCGACCCGATATCACCAAACAAAGTCTTGAACACGACGGCTTCTTTGCCACGCTTCATATCGCGTGGCACCTGGTCGAGTTGGGGGATAAAGCTCAACAACTCACGCATCGGAACAAACTCACCAAACGGCACGGGGTGACGTTTGTCATAGGTCCCGACAAGGTTGCCACCGGGGGCATACATCACGTTCACGTTGCGGAATTCGTGCGTCGAAAGGCTCAGTGTTCCGCTAATCAACATGTACGCACCGAGACGCGCCCCCTCGGCGGTGATTTCGTCACGGATCACGTCGTTGTCGAGCGGCGAAACGGGGGATCCCGTAGAGTTCTCCGGCCACACGACGAGATCGACCGAAAGATCAGGAAGTGCACGGGTCAGGGCCATGTGTCGGTCGTAGATGCGTTGGTTCTCGTTCTGACATCGGACTTGAGGACAGGGTGACCCGCCCTGCACGATCGCCACTGTGACCGCGGGACCGCCAGGTGATGGGGCGAAGAATGTGCCCGCCATCACGAAAAGTACTGTCGCGACACTGCCATCGACAAGGTACTTCCAATGATTCTTATCCTCGAAAACGAGCACAAACCCGGCGGCAACCGCAATAGTCAGAGCCGACCACCCGATGGGTCCGATCCACTGCACGGACCCAATAGCTCCGGGTAGACCGGCGGTTGCGTAACCAATCGACCCCCAGGGGAACCCACCGAACGGAAAGTAACCCCGGGCCATCTCGAACCCGACCCAGACGCCGATGGCTATAAACCACCACCGCCGCTCGGGCCACAAACGAAATGCCCAAAGAACGAGGCTCATCACTGCCATCGTGGTCGCCTGGTAGACCGTCAGCGGAAGCCATGCAACAACACCCAACGTCATGATGTACGAGAGCATCAGTCCGAAAAAGACCGCACCGGTGACCCATCCGTAGATCAATGCGAGAAACGCTCTCTCTTCGCGACGGATCGCCCACAGGAGGGGCGCCGGAGCCACAAATGCAAGAACCCCCAAACCGATTGGGGGGAAAGACGCCCACAGAAGGAGTCCGCTGAGAAGTGCCGCACCGAGTCCAGCCATTGGATAGAGACTAGCCGGGGGCGCCCGGTACTCAATCCCGACCCCAACAGCGCCAACGCCGAGTAAATGTCAGGTTCCTCCGCGCAGCGCATCGACGGGTTCTAGTGAGCTTGCCCTCCACGAGGGGTAGAGACCGGCGATCAGGCCAACCGCAGCTCCGGCGAAGGGAGCCAACAGAGGCACGGCGGCGTCGAGCACCGGTGTCCATTGTTTGTTCGCCGAGACCGCAACAATGACCAATACACCCGCGGACGCACCGATGATGCCACCAACGAATCCCATGGCTGCGGATTCCACTAGGAACTGTGCCGCGATGTGACGGCGGGTGGCGCCAACTGCGCGCCGAAGTCCGATTTCGCCGACCCGCTCCAGGACTGACACCAATGTGACATTGGCGATCCCGATAGCCCCTGCGAGCAGCGATACGGCGCCCAGCGCAAGAAACAGCGTGTTTACATCGGACTCGGTGCGCTCCTTTGCAGCTGTTGGTTCCGGCGGAACCGAGACTCGCAGCCGTTCCGGCTGGTTGGGGGCAAGAGCGAGCGCGGCCTGGCCCCCTATGAGGGTCGCGGCCCCGATCTCGGTGCGCACGAATACCTCGGCCGGGGCCTCCGTCCGGAACAGAAGTCGCGCCGTGCCATCGGGAATGACAATGGCGTCGAGGAGCGAGGGTTCCTTGGCGACGTCGTCGAGTATCCCGATCACAACGAGGGTCGTGTCGCCGACGAAGATCGCCGGTTGCTGATCAACCCGGTTGATGTTGAGGCGCGCCGCGGCTCCCGGGCCAAGGATCGCAACGGGTGCAGCCCGTTCGCTGTGCCCGGCGTCATAGAACCGGCCGGTTGCGAGAGTCGCGCGAACTGTCTCGAACAGTCCCGGTGAGGCTGCGAGCACGTCGATGACGAACTCACTCTGACCAAGCGGGTCGTTGATCGGCACGGAACTCACGAGTGCATTCGCACTCTCGACACGGGTCAACGTGCCTGCTGCGACCACACCGTTGAGGCGGGTGAGACGATCTTCGGCGTCCCACGGGATCACCGACACCCTGCGACTGCTGAATCCACCACCGGGGTTACTACGATTCGAAATCGACACCGACGTCGCCGAGAAGGCATCGAAGTTCGATACGAACTGGTTCCCAGCGGTTTTGGCGAGCCCGAGTGTCGCAACGAGAGCGGCGACTCCGAGAACGGTGCCAAGCACAGTGAGGAGGGTCCTGCCCGGCCGTGCGAGCATGCCGGCGAGGGACTCGGTGACAAGATCATGCAGCGACATCCGGGATCGAACAATCTTGTGTGGTGTCGCCTCGATGTTTTTGCCGCTCACCGTTCGTTCTCCTCCGTGAGCACCCCATCTGTGATAACGACACGACGGTCGGCGCGACGGCTCACCGATTCGTCGTGGGTGATGACCATCAGGGTCAGCCCATCGGTGCGAAGCTCGTCGAACAGATCGAGAAGCGATGCCGTTGTTGCGCTGTCAAGGTTCCCGGTCGGCTCGTCGCACAGCAACACACTCGGTCTTGACACAATGGCCCGGGCAATCGCGACTCGTTGACGTTCGCCGCCCGACAACTTGCGTGGCGTGAACTCCATACGATGACCAAGCCCAACTCGCTCAAGGGCCGCGGTGGCGCGACTCTTACGCTCATGACGCGGGGTCCTGTTGTACACCAACGCGGTCACCACATTTTCAAGAACCGTTCGATACGACAACAGGTGGAACGCCTGGAACACGAATCCGACTTCCCCGCCGCGAAGCGATGTCCGGCGGACATCGCTCAGTGAACCGACGTCGATGCCACGCAACCGATACGCCCCCGAGGTGGGCGTATCAAGACATCCCAGGATATTCAACAGAGTCGACTTCCCCGACCCGGATGGACCCACAATCGCCACATAGTCGCCGTCGTCAACACGGAGGCTGGCGTTGCGCACCGCCTCGACAGGAGGCGACCCGGGAAACGTCTTTGAGACATTCTCCAACTCGACGACAGCACTCATGAGTCGGTTGGATCAGCAAAGGAATCTCCGGATTCCGAAGCATCCTGGAACCCGACGACGACGCGATCACCCTCGCTCAGTCCCCCACCGATCGGTGTGACCTCCACCATGCCCGCCGCGGTGGCAAGACCGGGTCGAACCGTGACGAGACGGGTAGATCCGTCGGCAGTTTCGACGGTGACCACCGTGTCCCCACTCCCGGTAGCCGACAGCGCGGCCGCGGGGACCGCGAGCACCGCACCCCCGGAGGATCGGGTCGCAACGGGGATCGTGATCTTCACGTTGGTGTTGTTCAGATCGGCGCGAACCTCATCGGGAAGAATCTCGATGTAGATCTTGTCGGATCCAAGGTTGTTGGTACCCGGACGATCGGCTTTGAAGGACACCGTCCCTGCCACGTCGATACCGAGCCGGGTGAGCTCAATCTGGACACGATCGCCCACGGCAATGAGATCACCCTCTTCGATCGAAACCGAAGAGTCGATCGCCAACCGAGAGCCCGAGACTCGCATGATCTCACCGGATGCAATGTCACCGCGCTGAAAACCAACGAAGTCGACACGGAGCGGAAAGGCCGCGAAGAACAGAAATTCTCCGTCGGGTACCGGTGAGCCAACATCGGCGCGGGCCTTGGCGAGATCCTGCTGGGCGTCGGTGAGCGCCCTCAGCTCCGCCGCAATGTCCTGTGGCGGCCCGAGCATGTCGGCTTCATCGATGGCGACACTGAGGGCAGCCTCGGTTGCCGAGGTGAGCGTTGTGACGGCGTCCACATCGCCCGCCAGGACGGCCATCTCATCGGCGGTCGGTGGCTGCCCGGTGTCGGGATGAGTCCCGGCTTGCGCCGCGGCGAGACGATCCTGGGCAACTACGAGGGCGGCTTGGGCGTCGCTCAATGCTTCGGAGGCCGAGGCGACATTCTTTTGAGCGGCAGTCGCGGCATTGCGGCGATCCTTGGCTTCGTGATACGCCTCGCGGGCGCTGTCCACGATGTCCAAATCCGCCTCAACCTGGGCCTGGACCTGTTCATCGGTGGGTAGCGGCTCGTATCCGGCGGCCTCATAGAACCGACGCATCGCGGCCTCGGTATCGGGACCGTACACGCCATCAATCGTGCCGGGATCGAAACCGAGCCTGGCGAGGGCCGTCTGGAATTGACGGATGTCCTCACCCTCGTCTCCCGGGCGAACGGTGCGAAACAGCGGCAGGTCACCCTGAAGAGCAAAGGTCGGTCGTCCGGCAAGTTCGAACAACACGGCGCCCTCGGCCAGTTTGTCACCGATCTCCGCGGCCTTGGTCACGACCGGGGCGAATTCGGGTGTGGCCATCTGCGGTGTTGCGATCGACTCGGGTGTGTCGAATCGCACCGACCCACGAGTAATCACATCGTTTGCGATGATCATGCGTTCAACCGGAACCGTGATCAGTGAGGCCTGCGGAGGTTCGGTCTCAGCAGCGACCTGGGCGGGAGACTTGATCCGGGTCCCCACCAGCCACCCACCCCCGGCCGCCAGCACGACGACGAGAAGTGCGATCACCAGGCGCGTGCGACGACTCAACTATCGACCTCGCAGGGCGAGAAACGATACCGGATCACCACGGTTAGCGAGGTTCACGAGTTCTCATCCTTGAACCGCTGGAGTTCGGCGAGATTCTCATTCACGAATCGCCGCTCAAGGTCTTTGTACACGGCCTCGAAGGTTTTTTGCATGTCGGCGGAACATTCAAAGTTGGCGACTGCGACGGTGATCTCTTCTTCCATGAGCGCCTGGAGAGCTTCCTTGTCATACCGCTCTCCCGACTCTCCTCCTTCGGACTCGAATTCAACCACTGTGGTGCCGGAAACCCTGTCGCCCTCAGGCTCGGGTGACCACCCCATCAACTCGTTCACTTTGGCATCGAAGTAGCGATACATCTCCTCCTGGTCGGCGAAGCTCTGACCCTTCTCGGTCATGCACACGGTCCACTGTTTGTTCGCTGCAACAATCCGCGGATCCGATTCGACCCTCATGTAGAGGTCGGAAAGTCTCTCTCCGAATTCGTCGTAGAACGCGTTCGCGGCGCCTACGTCGAACGCTTCGGTCTGGGCCTGGTAAAAACATCCGTCGGGTTCCCAATTCGAGAACGCGTCGTCGTAGAACTGCTCTCGTTCGTCGGGTGTCATCGCTTCGAGTACTTCCTGCGGGGTGTCTTCGACGATCGGCGGCCCTCCGCCGTAGAGGAGGCGTTGGTACTCTTGCCTCTCCGCCTCACTCATTGCATCGACGATCGGCTGATTCGGGTCCTGGTTCTCGAAATCCTCGGCCGCCTGGTCTTGCCCTTGTTCCTGCAAGATGAACGTGCTTATTCCGAGACCGTATTCCTTGGCAAACTCCTCGCCCTGGAAGTCCGCAGACTCGAAACCACCACCAATCCCGCTTTGAACGTACGGAATGTACTCGAACCCCTCGGCCGCCATGCACGCCGCAACCGACTGCTGGACCTTGAGCTCCTGCGCGCGGAAATCGATAGTCTCGAACTGGTCCGGGTCGAATCCGGGGATGAAATCAGACATCTCAAGAGTCCCGTCACCCGTAGTTGCCGGACTCGTGGTGTCGCTCGCATTGGTTCCCGCCACGGGGGCCGTCGGGTCGTTCGTCGTCCCGCCACATGCTGCAACCAGCAGCAAGAACGCGCTCACTACCGCCAACCGTTTCACAACGCCACCTCCAGGTGTCCCCTTGCGGAGTATCGATTTGCGTCAACCACAGCCATCATATCCCACTCGCCGACCTAGTGTCCTGTGCCCTGTTGCTCCTTGACGTGTGGAAGGTACCCGAGAGCTGTGAAGAACCCGTGAAACCCCGGTTCGTTTCCAAGGATGCGTCACTTCGAAATCGCCTCTGGGTTCCGCGTCACCGCGAACCGTAGCGCTCTTCTAGTTCGGCGAACTTGGCGAACAGACCCGCGGCGTCCTCGACGAGCCGCTTCTCGTGCTCGGCTGCCAGCTCACGAAGATCATCCGCAAGCGGCGTCACACACGCGATATCCGCAGTCACAATCTCGATCTCCTCGGCGCGCAGTTCCGCAACCGCGGCCGCGTCATAGTTCTCGAGCAACTCGTTCATCCGGGGCTGAAAAGACTCGGAAATGCTCGCAAACCGGTCGCGGAAGTTGCATCCCTCGGCCGCCATGCAACGTGACCACGCTTCCTCAAGCTTCACATACCGCGGATCAGCGTTGAAACGCTCAAACGCCTCTATCTGGAGATCAAACTGCTCATCGATCACCGCGTAATACAATTCATCACTGTTCACCTGCGAGCAACCGGCTTCTTCTCCTCCCTCTTCAACAGACGGGTCAAAGAGAGCCTCCAAGTAGGCGCGCCGCTCGCTTGCGGTGAGGTTCGCAACGATGGCCGTATTCGGATCTTCATCTTGCGAGACGCGAAATCTCTCAACTATCGCCGCGAACCCGTAACCGTTCTCCATCGCCCACACGGGATCGGGAATCTGGGCAAGCGTACCGACGTCGGGCGGCTCAACGGCATCTCGTGCGACATAGGGAACATAATCGAAGCCCTTCGCATTCATGCACTCGGCAATACCCTCTTGCTGCGCCATCTGAACAGCACGGGTATCAAGACCACCAAACCTCACCACAGACTCAAAATCCACGGACGGAGACTGAGCGGTCCCGCCTCGACCACAGCAGCCGCAACGACTACAAGTGCCACGACCGATGCCACCACGCGTAAATGGGGACGATTCGACTTACTCATTTCGAAACGGAGACTCGCGACCGGTTAGCAGTATGTCGCGCCGTAGCACACGTCCGAATACTGTGGACCGAAGTTGTAGTAGCTTTCCCGCCAGTACACCCACTCACCATCACCCAGGTTGCCGGTCATCCACACGTAGTGCGTATAAAATATATGTACTGTTGCCGTCGGATAGTGCTTGTGGTAGTAGTTGTCCCAGCAGGTCTTGCTGGCACTCGCCGTTGCGGGCGTGGGTCTGCACCGCAGACAGAAACCCCCGTTGCAGTGTCAAGGTCGGTGCTACGATTCAGAGCGTGGAGCCGCGGTCTCGCGAGTTCCCCTCGCAACCCACCAACGGAGCTGTGAGAGGCCGCATCTGCACCGAAATCAATCGCGAACACGGCCATCGTGCGGCGAGCGGCGTAACTCAAGGGGACCGGTTATGGAGG
>UOEK01000289.1_pt1 | contig 17324 bp, 17 predicted proteins | sample 1989451 | NCBI WGS metagenome assembly UOEK01 (sample SAMEA4712198, study PRJEB27164) | hydrothermal vent metagenome | biome: marine basaltic hydrothermal vent biome; feature: marine hydrothermal vent; material: mineral | place: Pacific Ocean | collected 2011-06-14/2011-07-23 | depth 1691 m
GCCGCCGCTCGAGTCATGGCCCGGATATCGTCGGAGACATCGACCTCGCCGACCACGATCACGTCGATTGGGACGTTGTACGCAGCCTCGACTTTCGACGCGGCGTCCTGGAGGGCGACCGATATCGCCCGCGGTTCGCCGCCGACTCGCTCGGCATACAGCCACTCGCGTAGTTCGCGTTCTTGGGCCCGTGCAAGTGTCGCCATCTTCTTAGGGTCGTCGGTGCGCTGAATCAATGCGAGAGACTGAAGAACCGAGTCGTGGAGATGGGCTGCCATATCCTCGCGTTCCTCAGCCCTGATCCGCTCCCGCCGCTCCGCGGTGAGGTTGCGCGAGATCCGCCATACCGATGGGCCAAGAGCAAGAGCGAATCCGGCTGTCGTAACGATAATGGCAAGCAGCACTGGTCCTATATCGACGGCGGTTAACGAAGAGACAAGGATCAACAATCCAAAACCCATCAAGGCGGCTCCACCGATTGCGCGGAATCGACTCTGCTCATTGCTCGCGATTGCCTCAATCAAGGGGACATCATGACGGTCGGAGCGGCTCCAGATTGCCGCGGCACCAAAGGAGAGCAGCCCGATCGGAGCGGTGGCACCGGGGAACCACAGCCCTGTGGTACCCAGCCCGTAGAGGATGCCAACGAAGACGAGAGCCAGGCCCAAACCTTGTTTCCTCGTGACCGGAGGGCGTTCCGGGAGCGGTTTTGCTGACAGGCTCAACAGGAAACCGACCACATATAGGACGATGCCGACACCTCCCGCCGCCGCGAGGGTGGCAAATCCGGCGCGTGCATACGACGGGCCGATACCAAGTCGGTCCCCTACACCCGCAGCGAAACCGGTGAGAAGGCGGTCCGATTCGGATCGTGGAACCTGGACCGCAAGCCGGATCGCGTTGATGTCGGTCGTCGGAGCTGCTTCAGTCATCTGTCGATAATGTCACAGGTCGGGACCCGTCTCAACCGGGAACCACCCTGGGTTGGTCCCTCGGCGGTCTCAGGGTCAACTCAGGGATGTACCCGATGGACGGGTCGGCACTATTGGGGCATGGTGGTCTCGACGGACGATGGTGATGGAGGAATCACGCGATGTGGGAACGACCCGTGAATCGCAAGTTGGTGGCCGGTGTGGCGTCAGGCATTTCCGAAGGCTTGGGGATCGCCAAGATTTGGGTGCGGGCTGCGTTCGTGATCCTTGCGTTTGCGGCTGGTGTCGGGTTCATTCTGTACGGAATCGGGTGGCTGGTTATGCCGCGCCAGGGTGCCGTCGACTCGATCGCAGATCGGATCGTTGACCGGGCGAACGAACCGAAGGAATGGGTGAGCATCGGACTGGTGGCACTCGGTGTGCTCCTCCTTGCCGGTAACCTCGATTTGGTATCGAGTGATGTCATCTTCGCCGGGGGACTCATCGCGATCGGTCTTGTGCTGTACACGAACAATGCGCGCGACGACACCGAGCCGTCCCCGTCGGGTGGGTCTCCACCGGACGTAACTACATCGCCGGATCCGGGGGAGGACACTGGCGAGCAGCCAGGGTCCTTGGATGATGATGCACCGGTCGAGGCCGGTGCATCATCATCATTTGTTGACACGGACCCTGACCAGGTGGTGCACCACAATGTCGTCCCGGCAGGGTCTGTGTCCGAGAGCATCGGGGTCGGTACTGCGGTGGCAGACGGGCGAACGAAACAGCACGCGGCGCGGTCCGAGAGGAGACACCGGCGACGGTCGGTGCTCCCGCGTCTCACCTTCGGGGCGCTGCTTCTCGCTCTCGGCGGGTTGGGTATGTACCACGCATCGGGAGGGTTCGTGAAGGACGTTGACTACGTTGCCACCGCTCTTGGCATCGTGGGTTTCGGGGTCCTTGTGAGTTCGGTGTGGGGGAGGGCGCGCTGGCTTGTGCCCATCGGTATCCTCCTTATGCCGGTCGTGTTGATCGTAAATCTGATGCAGGTTTCGGTCATCGGGCGGTGGGGGAATTTCTCCGAGGAGGTGCAAGACGTGGGCAGCCTCAACGAGAGCTATCGCTACGGGGGCGGTGACGTTACGGTCCAGTTGAGCGACGCTCTTTGGGCATCGCTCGAGAGCGATGTTTCGGCGGATGTGGCCCTCGGAATGGGGTCGTTAACATTGTTTGTCCCGGCTGGTGTCAACATCGTGGTGGCATCCGATATTGGGCTGGGTACGTTCGAAACGCGTCGTTTCTCAGTTGACGTGCCCGGGGCCATCTACTCCACCGGCGATACCGACATCGGCCATCCTTCCCCCGAGCACCTATCGGTACGAGTCGTTGCAGGGGGCCAGCAGATCTACCGCCAGGCTGGGTTTCCCGGTCCGACACTCACGCTCAATGTCGACCTGGGACTTGGCAACGTGAGCATCTATCAGACAGACACCAGGGGAAGAGACAAGCAGGTCGGCGATGAATGAGCGGCACAGTTTTTCGATCACAAACTTTGTCCTTGGTGGAGCGATGGTTGGGTTTGCGGTCCTCGCACGGTATGGCACGGGGAGACGGCCAGCGGCCGAGTGGCCATGGTTCCTGGGGTTCGTGATGGTTGCGTTGGGTATCTCCCTCGTACTGGGGGCGTTGCGCACAGAGGGCGATGAACAGGATCCGCGGGAAGTGGGTACGTCCGAGGCGGCGATCTCGGGAATGGCCGAGACATCGCAGGAGTTCCAGTCCCATGGCCCCACGGAATCTACCGAAACTTCTGAATGATCCAGCGACCACGGTTGCGCTCGTCGGTGCGACTGATAACGCGGCGAAATACGGGGCGACGATCTACCGCAACCTGAAGGCGAAGGGGATCCCCGTGTTTGCGGTCAACCCGAATCGGGACACTGTCGATGATGATGCGGCGTATGCCTCGCTCGCCGATCTGCCACAGGCGCCGACGATCGTGAACCTCGTGGTGCCGCCGCGGATAGGCATCGGTGTGCTGGCAGAAATGGCGGAGCTTGGATATGAGAACGTGTGGTTCCAACCGGGTGCCGAATCGCGTGCCGCGGTTGCATTGGCTGAGGAACTCGGTCTCAACTACCTCATCCATGCCTGCACAATGGTGGTCGGACGCAACCGACCCGCGTCTAACGTTTCCGGGTGAGGACACGGATGGTCCATGGCTGCACTAGATTCTGCTGATGGAACATCTCGAACTGCACACACAAACCTGGGGCTCGGGTGATAAACAGGCCCTGCTCGTCCATGGACTGTCATCAAACGCCGCAGGGTGGTGGCGTCTGGGACCCGACCTCGCCGAACTTGGGTACACGGTGACGGCCCCTGACTTACGATCTCACGGAGAGAGTCCGCGGTCCGACGATCTATCGGTCGTGGGTTACGCCGCGGATGTGCTTGCCCTCGGGTCCCACTGGGATTTGGTGCTGGGTCACAGCCTCGGCGGCGCCGTTGTCCTCGCTTGTGTCGAGACAGATCCGGGATTCGCCAAAACCTTGATCCTCGAAGATCCAGCCATCAAATTGGAGGACAACCCCCTTATCCGGGAATGGTTGATGGATGTCTTCAACCGACCACTCACGACCGAACAGGTCGCACTCGATAGCCCCCGGTGGCACATCGAAGATGCCCGGGCGAAGGCAGAGGCTCTTCGACAGTCCGGGCCCGACACCGTGGACCGCACACTGAGCGCCCCCACCTGGGATGGATCTCGGATCCTGGCATCCCTTGCCATCCCAACGCTGTTACTTGGCGCCGATCCGGCGCTCATGGCGCTTGTCCCTCCGGAGGTTGGCCAGGCATTTGCGGCGGCGAATTCCCTCATCAAGTTTGAGACGATCACAAACGGAAGCCATTCCATACATCGCGATGAATATCGCCTATTCTGGGATCGGGTACGGGATTGGTTGACGACCACGTCAGCTGCAGAAAACGAGACGTCGGACGCGACGTAGATTTGTAGGAGAGACGATGGTTGTTCGGGGCCCGCTGTCTGAGGATATCGCGCAGGAAGAATTGACGGACAAGCTTGGAAGCGTCGCCGGTGTCGCGAACACCGAGGTCGAAATTGGGGGCGACGGCAAACAAGTTGTGCGTCTCTTCCTCGATGGCACGCAGTCCCCCGAAGACGTTGCCAAGGCCGTCGAGGCTGCGCTCAAGACAGCCCCCGTAGATCCCCCCGTTGCCATCACTCCAGCTAGACCCGCCGAAGTGCGGCGTCAGGGGCTAGGTCGTGGACTCGAGTCCCTGCTTTCGCCAGCGGGAGTGGCGGGAACCGTGCAGCGTCCCGAACCTCAGGTGCAATACTCGACGACCTCAACGCAGCTCGCCCTGGTAGCAATCGAGGAGTCAGCTGAGGGCATCGTGGTCCGTGCGCGGGACACCCTCGGTCGCGATGCGGTCGCCAAGGTTGACGGTACCTCAGCAGGATTGAACTACGCCGTCACGCATGCAGTAGCCGAACTCGCAGGCCAGGCCTCGGCACCCGAGGTCCTGGCCGTCGAGGTTCGCGACCACGATGCCGCATCGGTCCTCACTGTGCTCCTGCGTACCGCGACAGGCAACCAAGTTGCGGGGGCTGCCGTGGTCGAAGCGGGAATGCCCTTTACCCTCGGGCGAGCCATATGGGTCGCGCTCGCGTCCGAGTAACAGCGAGAGGCGGGCACCATGTTGCAGGAGCAGGCACGATGTTGCAAGAGATAGCCTGCTCATCGTGTGGAGAAACCGAAGAGCTTTCCGGTGAGCGTATTGCTGGGGCAATCTCGATGCGTTGCAACGCATGCGGTGAACGATGGGAGCGTGACCTGACGCCAGCGTGTCGATTGTGTGGCTCCAAGGATCTCGTGGCAGTTCCGCACGCAATGGTTGAAAAAAGCCGCGGCACTCAGCTCTCGGTTGTCGGGACCAGGATCATCAATCTCTGTAGCACGTGTGAAGCCGACAGCATCGAACAGTGGCAGCGCAATCGTCCGAACCCATTGATGCCACGGGTGCTTCCGACCGTTGGTGACGTCGACGACGTACTCAGCGAGTAGCGTCCCAGTTGTTCGAGACCGAGGTTGGGTACAAGCTCGGTGCATGGCACTCGGTAGAGCCGGGGTAGCACCGACTAGTTTGAGACACCGTCGGCGCGTCCGAGCACATGTTCAACAGCGATGGTGATAGCGACACGATCGGTGCTGTCGCCCGTGGGTCGGTATCGGCGTTCGAAGGCCGCAACGGCCGCGGCGATTTCGTCTGCGCCGGTGTGCACGGATGCTGGGCCTTCGAGCGAAAGCCAGCGCCGGCCATCGACCTGACAAACCGCGGCGAATCCCGTGCGAGCAATGTTCTTCACCTTCTGGGAACCAGCGTCCGTGATTATGCGAACGATTCCCGAGTTGTACGTGAACGCTATCGCAACGCTGTGCGGTCGACCCGCACCAGACAACGTGGTCAGGGTCCCCAAGTGGCGTTCCGAGAGGAACGCTATTTCTGCTGACGAAAGTGAGTCTGGTCTTCGTGGCAAGAGGCACCTAGTGGTTGATGGCCGGGTTCGGAGAGCTTCGACATTACCCGCAGTTCGATACCCAGGTGTCTGCGTGCGAACATGGCCCGGTGAACCCGACTCGTGAATCCATCGAAGCGTACTACCGAGGCCTCCAATCGGACCTGTGTGACCGGTTAGCACAGCTTGACGGTGGCGCAGGGTTCGGTGTCGACGAGTGGATCCGGCCCGACGGTGGGGGAGGGACGACTCGCGTCATCTCCGGTGGGGACCTGTTCGAGAAAGGTGCCATCAACGTCTCGGCGGTTTACGGCCCGATTCCAGCTCAACTCGGAGACAAGATCGGAGCAGTCGGAGCGCAGTTTTTTGCGACCGGGATCTCAATGATTTTCCATCCGCGCAATCCGTTTGTGCCGACGATGCACGCCAATCTTCGATACTTCGAGATCGAAGACGGAACCGCGTGGTTTGGGGGTGGTCTCGACCTCACGCCCTACTACCTGTTCGAGGACGACGCTGAGCATTTCCACACCGTGTGCAAGCAAGTGTGCGACCGGCACGAGGTTGCTGGTTACACCACGATGAAACGAGCATGTGATAGTTACTTCTATCTCTCCCACCGCGGTGAGGCTCGTGGCATCGGCGGGCTGTTCTATGATCGCCACGCGGTCGACCTTCCCGATCAGTTTGTGTTCCAGCAGGAGCTCGGAGACTCGTTGTATGAGAGTTATGCGCCCATTGTGGAGAGGCGGCGCGATACCTCGTTCAGTGAGGAGAACAAACGCTGGCATCGGGTGCGGCGGGGACGGTATGTCGAGTTCAACCTCGTATGGGATCGAGGTACGAGGTTCGGACTGGAGACTGGCGGCAGAACCGAATCGATCCTGGTATCGATGCCTCCCGAAGTGTCCTGGGAGTACGCTGCCGTGCCGGAGTTGGGGACCGCGGAGAGAGACCTGCTCGATGTTCTGAGAGGCGAACCTCGCGACTGGGCAACGTAGATTCGAAGTCCGCGCCGCAGGGCGATACCCTAACCGCAACAGTTTCCCGACGAGCGGAGTACGCGTCTATCGCTGACGTACGACTTTCCGGCATAACGTTTGCTCATCCAGCAACGCCATCTGATGTTCGTGCGTCAATGGCTGTCAGCCGTGATGAGCTTTTGAGCGCGTACCGGAAGCTAGCCGACACCGGGGAGCAGGCCTTTATCCTGTCTACGTGTTTGCGCTTTGAGGTTCTGGTGCCCGGCGACGACGCTGACCTCGAGCGGGTCCTCAAGACGTTGCACGGAGACTGGGCCGGGACGGCCACCGGTCTGCAACGATCCGACAGCGAGGCGCTGCGCCATATGTACCGGGTGGCGTCGGGTGTCGAGTCACCGGTGATTGGTGAGGTCGAGATTCTTGCCCAGGTCCGCGAGTCGGTGGGTGTCGCTCGCGAGGTTGGTGCACTCCACGGGTCCTTCCGTTCACTGGTTGAAGGGGCGATTCATGCGGGTCGGGCCGCGCGCGAAGAGCTCCCGGAGTCTCCGCATGGTTCCTTTGCTGCGATCGTGGCACAACTTGTCGGACCCCACGGGGAAGTGGCAGTTTTCGGGGCGGGAACGATGGCCCGATCTGTCGCGACTGCGCTTCAGTTCCTGCCCGCTCCACCAAGTATCGCCATGTATGTGCGGCGCCCCGACGAACTCATAATCGAAGGTGTGCTGGTGCGTCCCATGTCGGACGCCGCCGCTGCGCTGCGTTCGTTCCCTGCTGTTGTATCCGCAACGTCGGCTCAGCACCGTCTGTTCTCCGTTTCGGAGATGCGTGAGGCGATCAGCAATCGGGTCAAGCCGCTGACGCTCGTCGACCTGGCCATGCCACCGGATTTCGAACCGGGTGATGTTGAGGGCATTCGCTACGTCGGCATTGACGAACTAGCGGACCGGGCGCGGCGGTCGCCGCGCTCGTCGGCGGCAGACCACCTCATCAGTCAGGCAGCCGTCGAGGCGATCTCGCGGGTCCGCAATCACGAAAAGGCGGGACCGGTTATTTCCGCGATCATGGTTGAGGCGCGACGCGCTGTTGCAGAGGAAGTCGACCGATTTGCGGGGCGCCTCTCCAACCCAGCTGACCGGGCCGTGCTCGAGCAACTCGCCTCGACCGTGTCGAAACGGATCCTCCACCGGCCGGTCTCGTATCTCTCGTCGGGAGAAGAGGGCAACGAAGCGTCGGACGTCATTGCCCGTGCGTTCGGTGTGACCGATGCCTGAGCTGCGGCTCGCAACGAGAGGATCTGACCTAGCGCGAGTCCAGACAGAATGGGTAGCGCGCAAGCTCCGTCGTAGGCACCCGGGGTTAACGGTGAGCGTTGTCGTTATCGAGTCCTCGGGGGACCGTGACCGGGAAAGCCCCGTGGTCACCCTGACCGAGATGGGGGCATTCGTGCGATCGCTCCAGTACGCACTTCTCGATGGCCGCGTCGATGCAGCAGTTCATTCATGCAAAGACCTGCCGACCGTGTCGCCGGAGGGCATCACGATCGCGGCATTTCCACAACGGGCAAACCCCTTTGATGTACTTGTCGGAAGCCAGCTTGACGATCTTGACGTCGGTGCGACGGTCGGAACGGGCAGTCCGCGCAGGCGCAGCCAGTTGGCCTTCATTCGCCCCGATCTGAAGTTTGTGGAGTTGCGCGGCAATGTCGACACACGGATTCGCAAGGTCCGTGACGGTGAGGTCGCCGCCGCAGTGCTCGCCGCGGCCGGTGTCGAGCGCCTAGGCCTCGAGCACAATATTGCCCAAGAGTTCACGCTTGCAACGATGATCCCAGCGCCCGCACAGGGTTCGCTCGCGGTGGAGACGATTGCGGGGACGGATGCCTTTGAACGGGTCGTGGCGATCGACGACCCGCATGTACGGGCAGTCACCGAGATTGAGCGACTCCTACTGAGCGAGACGGGTGCCGGGTGTCGGTCGGCCCTCGCTGCGTATGCCGTTGTAGATAACCAGGGCGTTACCCTTCACGGTTTCACAGATGACGACAGGGGACCACGACGGGCCGTGGTGACAGGAGATTCGGGTAGCGCCGCGGTCGCCACCCTCATTGAGGAGCTCCGGCTTTGAGTGTCGGTCCGGCACCTCATGGTCCGCGAGTCGCGGTGACAACGAGCGTGGACCGTTACGACCAGCTCGCCGGCCCTCTCGATGTCGCTGGCTGTGTTCCCGTGAGATTGCCATGCATCGAAATCCACAGAGCGGATCAGGCCACAATCGCAGCCGTGCGGGAGGCTGCGGCGGCAGCCGACGTTGTGGTTCTCACCAGCCAGCGACCGGTCGCGACTGTGTGGCCCGACGGTATGCGTGGGATTTCGGTTCTGGCCGTCGGTGAGGCCACCGCCAGGATTGCTCGGGATGCCGGTGCCACGATCGTCGGTGTGGGAACTGGCGGCGGGCTTGAGCTTGCCGCCCTCCTTGTTTCCACGACCGCGGGGAACAAGGTTGTGTACCCCCACGCCGGGGGGACAGCGGACGCCATGCGGGCCATGCTTGAGCGCAACTCCCAGGACCTCGCGGCCTACGAGGTCTACCGCGTGACATCGGTTGCGCCACGCCATGACCCCGTCGATGCCGTCATGTTTGCAAGCCCGAGTGCTGTGCATGGATGGTTTTCTGCCCGCAAACTGGACGACGTGGTAGTCGCCGCGATCGGCGGCACGACCGGTGCAGCTTTGCGCGAACATGGTGCATCAGCAGACGTTGTTCCGGACCGACCGGGATTCCTTGGCCTGGTGGCAGCGACCGCGGCCAGGCTCCTACAGAAAGAGACATCACCATGACAGCGTTCCCATCTCGTCGTGGGCGGCGTCTTCGGATGTCGTCGGCGCTCCGCCGGCAGTTTGCCGAAACTCGCCTCGATGCTGCCCAGTTCGTCCTCCCCGTATTCGTCGTCCCCGGTACCGGCGTGTCGCGACCTATTTCTTCAATGCCGGGCAACAATCAGATGTCGGTAGACATCGTGACGGAAGTTGCCCGCCGCGCACAGGACGTGGGTGTCGGCGGCATGATGTTCTTCGGCATCCCGGAAACCAAAGATGCCGAGGGGACCTCGGGATGGGACCCGAATGGGCCGGTGCCTCGCGCATTGGAAGCCGTGGCAACGGCGGCCCCCGAACTGGTGCGTTGGGCCGATGTCTGTTTGTGCGAGTACACCGACCACGGACACTGTGGGATCGTCGTCGACGGCATTGTTGAGAACGACGCGACGCTGGGGTTGTTATCGAAAGCCGCGGTTGCCTACGCCAATGCCGGGGCGCAGGTGGTTACTCCGTCGGACATGATGGATGGCCGAGTCACCGCGATTCGGGGAAACCTCGACCGTGCGGATCACCAGAACGTCGCAATATGTGTCCACGCCGTCAAGTACGCATCCTCATACTACGGACCGTTCCGCGACGCTGTTGATTCGTCGCTGCAATCCGGAGACCGTCGGTCTCATCAAATGAATCCCCCGAACCGGCGCGAAGCCCGCGTGGAAGTCCTGGAAGATGTTGCGGAGGGGGCGGATATCGTGATGGTCAAACCTGCGGGACCGTATCAGGACATTATTCGCCAGACACGAGACATCGTCGACGTTCCAGTCGCCGCGTATCAGGTCTCCGGAGAGTTTGCGATGATCAAGGCAGCCGCGGCCAACGGTTGGATCGACGGGGAACAGGTCATGCTGGAGTCACTCACCGGCATTGTGAGGGCGGGCGCCGACGTGATCGCCACGTACTTTGCTATCGACGCCGCTGAGGCGCTGCAATGAATTCTCGCGATTGGTTCGATCGCGCACAAGCGGTGATGCCTGGTGGCGTGAATTCCCCGGTGCGCGCCTTCAAGGCCGTCGGAGGTGTCCCACCCTTCATCGCATCGGCGTCCGGGGCCTACCTCACCACGGTCGAAGGTGACCGACTGATTGACTTCATCTCGTCATGGGGAGCCATCGTGTACGGGCATGCGGATCCGGACATCGTTCGTGTGATCTCTGCGGCCGCGGCCAAAGGGACATCGTTCGGTGCCCCATCGCCGGGAGAAGTGGAAATTGCCGAACTCATCGTTGCACTGGTCCCGTCAATCGAAGTCGTGCGCCTGGTGAACTCGGGGACCGAAGCGACGATGTCTGCGGCCCGTCTCGCCAGAGGTGCGACTGGGCGCGATGTCATCGTGAAGTTCGAAGGCTGCTACCACGGGCACGCCGACGCATTCCTCGTGCAGGCGGGCTCGGGAGGAGCCACCTTCGGTGAACCGAACAGCCCCGGTGTACCCGCTGGCACCGTATCGACCACCCGCGTCGTAGCTTTCAACGACATGGCGGCCGTCGCTGATGCACTGTCGCCCGGCGACGTGGCGGCCATCATCGTCGAACCGGTGGCGGGCAACATGGGCGTGATTCCGCCTCGCGAAGGTTTCCTCGAACACCTTCGATCGCTCTGTGATGAGCACGGCACGTTATTGATCTTCGATGAGGTGATGACGGGTTTCCGTGTCGCACGGGGTGGGGCTCAGGAACTCTACGGGATCACTCCCGACCTCACCTGTCTCGGCAAGATTGTTGCTGGCGGGGTCGCGGCCGCAGCGTACGGTGGGAGAGCAGACCTCATGAGACTGATCTCTCCCGACGGGCGTGTGTATCAGGCCGGGACGTTGGCCGGGAACCCCCTGGCCGTGGCTGCTGGTCTTGCAACCCTGGGCCGAATACAAGCGGATGACTCTCTTTACGATGACCTCGAACGGCGCGGCGCCCACCTCCAGGGTCGTCTGGAACGGGCCCTGGTCGAAGCCAACATCCGGGGATGCGTGCAGCGCGTTGGTGCGATGCTCACGCTCTTCTTCGGTGTGGATAGGGTCGAGGACTGGTCGGATGCGAGCCGGCTTGACTCCGAAACCTTCGCTCGATACTTCAGGGCGGCACTCGACGGGGGAGTGATGCTGCCGCCGTCTGCGTACGAGGCAATGTTCCTAACCGCGTCGCATACGGACGAGATCATTGACCAAGCCGCAGATGTTCTTGTCGCCGCGATCCACCGGGCCGCCTCTTGAAGCTGCTCGCCGCGCTGGGAAAAGAGCCCCTGAGCAGTCCGCCGCTTTGGATGATGCGCCAAGCAGGCCGTTTCCTCCCGGAGTACCGGGAGCTGCGGAAGAAACACAGTTTCCAGGAGGCCGTCCGCAGCCCCGAGATTGCGGCGGAGATCACGCTTCAGCCAGTACGAAGGTTCGGTTTCGACGCCGCCATCCTCTTTGCGGACATCATGACCCCACTCGAAGCAGTCGGGGTAGAAATGACTTTCGACCCGGGACCGCGTCTTACGCCGATGACGCTTGCCCAGATCGCTGAGCTTCCTGAACTCACACCCGACCGGGTGTCACACGTTGGTGAAACGATCCGACTGGTTCGCAGCCAGCTATCAGCCGAGGTCGCTCTCATCGGTTTTGCCGGCGCACCCGTCACCCTCATGGCGTACCTGCTTCAGGGCGGGGGGTCCAAGGACTTCGTGACGCTGCGGGCAGCGCTCCGGGACGACCCGATCGCAGGGCAGGCCGCAGCGGAAAGTCTCGGGCGGGCCATGCGTACGTATCTCGCAATGCAGATCGATGCGGGCGCAGACGTGGTGCAACTCTTCGACACCTGGCTAGGCGTGCTGGATGTGGCGACCGCCCGCGACGTCGGACTCGTCGGAGCCCGCCAGGCGCTGTTGGGCCTTGGCGCCCCGCGAATCTACTTCGCTCCCCATGCGCATCACGTCCAACCGGAGATGCGTCGCGTGGCAGCCGACGGATATGGGGTGGACTGGCGAGAGCCCCTTGACACACAATGGGATCGCATTGGCAGTGACGTCGTTATCCAGGGCAACCTTGACCCCGCAACATTGTTGTGTGGACCTGCGACAATTCAGTCCGCGGTTGAGGACATTCTTCAGCGTGCCGCTGGGCGAAGCGGACATATCTTCAACCTCGGCCACGGTATCGATAGAAATACACCGATCGAGCACGTCACGGCGATGGTTCGTGCCGTCAGAGGAGACAGCTGATGCGAGAGTTTGCCGAGCCGCTTCCTCCGATTCCCGGCCGCGTTGGTGTCGTTGTCGCCCAGCTTGGCGGGCCACGGGATCTTGGTGAGGTACGTGGGTTTATCAAGGGCATCTTCACCGACCCGGATGCGGTACCGATTCGTGGGGGAAGCGCAGTCCGTAAGACGGTAGGGACCGTGATTGCCACGTCGCGCGCACCCATGGTGAAAAAGTACTATCGCCTTATCGGCTCCGGATCTCCGATTCTTCCAATCACCCAATCACAGGCGCACCTGGTCGGTGAGGAGCTACGCAGGCGAGGTCACGACGTCGTCACGGCTGTCGCCATGAGAAACGGTCGCCCCGATACCCGCGACGCAGTCGAGCTCTTGCAGAGGTTGCGCGCCGAGCATCTCGTGATGTTGCCGCTCTATCCACAGTTCACATTTGCGACCGTGGGGTCCGCGGAAAAGGAACTTCGGCGGGTGCTCGGTGGGGCGAGCCAGTACGAGCCGATCGTGTTGCGGTCCTGGCACGACCATCCGAGTTATCTTGACCTCCAGGCGCGACTCGTAACTGACACGATTGAACAACTACCGGAGGAAGAACGCGAGGGTGTTGCGGTCCTCGTATCGGCGCACGGTCTTCCGGTCAAGGTCGTCGACAGGGGCGATCCGTATCCCGAAGAGACCGAGCGCACGTTCTCAGAGGTGATCAAGCGGGTTCCATACAATGTTGATGCACGCCTCGGTTACCAATCTCGCACCGGCCCCATCAAGTGGATCGGCCCCGGAACGGAAGAAGTGATCAACGACTTTGTTGCCGACGGCCACAAAACAATCATCATGTGGGCGGTGACGTTTGTCTCGGACCATATTGAGACGTTGTACGAAACCGATATCTTGTTCCGCGACCATGCAATCGAAGCTGGGATCGAAAAGTACCTACGGGTCCCGGTATTCAACGATATGCCCGAGGTAGGGCCTATGCTCGCAGACGTCATCGAGCCAATCGTCGTTGACGCCGGAAGCGGAACAGGAAACCCCCCAATCCACACATGAACCGGACTGAAGTAGTTGTCATCGGCGGTGGCCTTGCCGGCCTGTTCGCCGCAATCGAACTTGCTCAGCGCGACGTTGACGTCGTCGTTGTTGAAGCAGCTGACCGAGCTGGCGGCGTCGCCAAGACGATCACGGACTCGGGATATTTGCTCGACGCCGCGGTCGGTTCTTTCTTGCTGCCCCATCCGCATCTCACCCCAATGTTGTCCCGGCTCGCTGTCGAGATTGTCGCCGCTGACGAATGCGCGAGTCGTCAATGGGTGGCACACAAACAACGGCTGCGGGCACTCCCGAGGACACCGGGCCAGTTTGTCCGGTCATCGGTGGTCGGGACGGCGAGCAAACTGCGGGCTGCCTGCGAACCGCTGCTCGGGCGAGAGTCGGCGACGCATAGAGACGAGTCCCTGAGCCAGTTTCTTTGCCGCCGGTTTGGTAGCCGGAGCGGCACGACTGCGGCGTGGCTTGCCGCGTCGGGAATCTTCGCCGGTGATCCGAACCTGTTGTCGGCTTCCGCCGCGTTCCCGAAGCTCTACGACCTGGAGCAGCAGTCCGGTTCGGTCGTGCGGGCAATGGTGGGCGCGAAGAAGAGGCGCTCGGTTGAAGTGCCGTTGCCACGGCTTCACGCACCAACCGGCGGCATGGTCGCTGTCGTCGGGGCTTGTGCGGACATACTTGGCGAGCGGCTGCATCTGCGCACGAAGGTCGGCTCGGTCGAGCGGATCGGGCGCACATGGAAGGTCGAGACGTCGGACGGCTCGTGGGAAGCGGACGACGTCGTTGTCGCGGTTCGTCCCGAGCAGGCGGCGGGGTTTGTGCCGCGTCCGGTAGCGAAGACGATGGCGGCGACCCGTTCGGCACCCGTGGTTGTCGTCGGTGTTGGCGGGAGGGCGGCCGATCTGCCATTCCCGCAGGGTTTGGGATATCTCACGATGCCGGGAGAGGGTCTTCGCACCGTCGGCGTCGTGTTCGAATCGGCGATGTTTGCGCACCGGGCACCACTGGGTCATCGCATGGCGAAGGTGGTTCTTGGTGGTGCTCGGAACCCACAGATGGTGGAGTGGTCCGATGAGCAGTTGGCGCGTATCGCCGTCGAGGAACTGGCGTGGACATTGGATCAGACGATCGAGGCTTCGTGGCTTGCCGTAGTGCGACATCGTTCGGGTATTCCCCAGTACGAGATCGGACACGCCGAACGTCGGGCACAAACCACCGAGGCGCTTGGTGATTTTCCGGGATTGCGACTCATCGGTTGGGGGTATGACGGCATCACGATAGGAGATCGTGCCCAGGAAGCGGTCGAGTTGGCGGATACGATCACGGGTTCCAACACCACGATTTGATCGGCCGGGCATGGTTGTGCACTACACTTGCGCACCGCTGAGGGCGTTTAGCTCAGCCTGGTTAGAGCGCTTCCCTTACAAGGAAGAAGTCGGCGGTTCGAATCCGTCAACGCCCACGGGGAACGCTTCGCGTTCCTTGGGAGAATCCTTCGGATTCTCCGGGTAGGCCCTAACGGGAGGCTGCTGCGCAGCTCCGGGGAAGCGAGTGCCGTAAGCTGCGTTCCTTGGGATTTGCTGCACAACTCCAAGGAGCTGCTGTGTGTCGTGCGGCGAGATGGGTGGGGTCTTGCAGGGGCTATGATTCCGCAAAAGTACGTGTTGGCGTACTGTTTCCAGTAGATTTACCTGGGCGAATCGGATGCACCGGCATCTCGGCTTCGGTCCGAGCATGAATGTTCGCCAAATCCCAACGAAAGCACTTGATGTCCGGCAACTCGATCTTCACCATGAACGACACTGCAATCGTGTCAATCGCTCATGTAGATGCCCCGGAAGTGGTGCCCTCCACACGGTTTGACGACATCCTGGCGGACACCTATGACCGTGTTGGTGGTTTCCCCGGCATGCTGCAACGGTTTGCCGGTATCCAAGAACGACGATGGTGGCCAGAAGGACACCTCTTCACTGACGCTGCGACGGCCGCCGGGGAGAAAGCCATCAAAGCGGCTGGTGTACGTCTCGAAGATATCGGTCTTCTCATCGACACCTCTGTGTGCCGCGACCGGTTGGAACCATCGTCTGCGGTGACGGTCCACAACGCACTGGACCTCCCAAGCTGGTGCCTCAACTTTGACATTGTCAACGCCTGTCTGGGTTTCGTCACCGCGATCCAGGTTGCGGGGAACATGATCGATAGCGGCCAGATCGATTACGCGCTGATCGTTGACGGAGAGGGCAGCCGGTTCTCCCAAGAGACGACACTCGCCAGACTGGTTCGTCCGGAGATCACCATTACCGACCTGTTCGACGAGCTTGCAACTCTGACTCTTGGTTCGGGCGGTGCCGCCGCGGTCATCGGTCGCCACTCCGAGAATCCGGGAAGCCACAAGGTCGTGAGGGGAGCGGCACGTGCCGCGACCATGCACCACAAGCTTTGCGTCGGTGACCTCACCCAAATGAGGACCGACAGCCGTTCGCTCCTCGATGCCGGGCTACAAGTCTCCAAGATGGTGTGGGGTGACGCCGACGACTGGGGATGGCGAGACGCCGACCGTTACATCATGCACCAGATCTCCCAGGTTCACACACGATTGACCTGCGAGACCTTGGATATCGACCCCGCCAAGGTTCCGCTGACATTCCCGTTCCTGGGCAACGTCGGTCCGGCATCGATTCCGATAACTCTCTCCCTTGAGGCCGCTTCGCTGACACCAGGCGACCAGGTACTGCTCCTGGGTGTGGGGTCGGGCATCAACACATCGGTGATTGAACTGCGCTGGTGACCACCGGCCCCATGTCGTCCGCCGAACTCCCGCCCGAGGGCCTGCCCGGTCTCGACCCGCAGTGGTCCAGGTTGATCGAGACCCCAGACCTCGACGGTCACGACCGAACATGGCACATCCTCGATAACCAGATAGAGGACCCTCGGCTGACGTTGCTGTGTATCCATGGCAACCCGACGTGGTCCTATTTGTGGCGTGGCGTTATTGCACAAGCTCCTGCGGGAGTCCGTGTCATCGCGGTCGATCAGCTCAACATGGGGTACTCGGACCGGACCGGGACCTTTCGGCGGTTCGACCAACGTATCGATGACCTTTCGGCATTGACCGACGCACTGGGACTTGTCGGCCCGATCGTCACTGTCGCTCACGACTGGGGAGGTGCCATCTCCCTCGGATGGGCCGAACGCCACGTCGATCAGCTTGCTGGAGTTATCCTGACAAACACTGCGGTCCATCAACCAGCAGCGTCCCGTGCGCCGACCCTGATCCGCCTGATCAGTATTCGGGGCCTGCTGCATGCGATCTGCCAGTGGACACCGACGTTCATCTGGGGGACGTTGTTTTTGGCACGCCCCCGCTTGACGAAGCCAGTCCGTCGGGCCTACCACGCACCGTATCGGGGTAGCCGCCGCCGCCGGGCGATCGCACACTTCGTGAAAGACATTCCCCTCAGCGACAGACACCCGACGCAGATTCCGTTGGACAAGGTCGCAGCCGACCTCACATTGCTGGCCGACATCCCCACGTTGTTGTTGTGGGGGCCGTCCGATCCGGTGTTCTCCGACCTGTACCTGAGAGATCTTACGACCAGGCTCCCGCACGCCGACGTCCACCGCTTCGTTGGTGCCGGGCACATGGTTGTCGAGGATGCTGATGTCGCCGGGGCTGTGTATCGATGGCTCGAACGCCTCGACGTTGAACCGGCGCTTCCCGGGCGACCCGACCTTGGCAGGGAACCGCTGTGGGCGGCCCTTGACCGGAGAGCGGACGACAC
>UOEK01000337.1_pt1 | contig 17106 bp, 17 predicted proteins | sample 1989451 | NCBI WGS metagenome assembly UOEK01 (sample SAMEA4712198, study PRJEB27164) | hydrothermal vent metagenome | biome: marine basaltic hydrothermal vent biome; feature: marine hydrothermal vent; material: mineral | place: Pacific Ocean | collected 2011-06-14/2011-07-23 | depth 1691 m
CCCATCACGAGCGCTTCGATCTCCTCAGTCACCGATTGCCTCACCGCACCATCATCTCCCCAGCAGGAGGAAATGATGTCAAGACACTCGGCTGCAATGCAATACCGAACATCACCGATGGCGTAACAATGGTCCCGAACCGCGGCAGCTATGTGTTCGACAGCACTCGGCGGCATCGCGGCAAAACCATGATCCAGAAACGATGCAAAATCATCCATCAGTCACCCGACTACCGGTGGCATTCCGAAGTCCAAGAATGACGAGATAGCGAAGTAAGGAATCCCGCGCTTCTTGAGCACTTCTTCCGCCAAGTCACCACGGTCGACCAGGGTGCACGCGGCAACTACCTCGGCGCCCGTCGCCACAATCGCGTCAATAGCGGAGAACAACGAACCGCCGGTACTGACAACATCCTCGACAACGAGGACTCGGCGACCAACCTCAAGTTGTGCGCCTTCGATACGTCGCGCTGTTCCGCGTTTCTTCGCTTCTTTACGAACGATGAACCACTCTTTACCACTTGCGAGAGCAACCCCAACACAGAGATGATCTGCGCCGAGGGTGAGTCCGCCAACAGCGTCATACTCAATACCAGCAGACTTGACTACTGCATGTATTGCCAGGCACGCGACCCGCAGATCGTCAGCGCGCGACAAACCTGCCTTCGCATCCACAAAAAAGCGGGACATCTGCCCGGAAGCAAGCTCAATGGGGTCGTCGAATTCGGAAATTGCCCGTTGCCCCAAAATGTTGCGGGTCGTCGCAACGAGTTCTTCAACCGGTAACAAGGCTCACTCCTCTATCCGCTCCGACGCTCAAACGTCAATGGCATGGTAATCACACAGATTTACGTTTGCGAAGATAGCTTTGAGGCAGCGTCCACCACCAGTTTCAACGTGGCATCACGCACCGCTTCGGTACCAAAACGCTCCGCAGCACCGGCAACAGCTACGGCTCCAAACATCCCATCCGTGACGTTCGACAGGACAGGTGCAGCGACGGCCCAGACACCCTTATCAAACTCCGAGTCACAAATGTCGAATCTTCGTTCACGGATAGTCTCAAGTTGAGCGAAAAATCGACGAAGACCGCCGGCGTCGGCGGCGTCACTAGAGAACCGCTTCCACGAAGCCTCCACCACTGAGTCCTCGGCGAAGGCAAGCACGACCCGAGCCGAAGCAGCATGGAACGGTGGAATAGTCTGGCCAACTCGCACCGAAAGCTGGAGAGGGTTCGTCCCCCGTTCCATCGCTATGCATAGAACCTCGGTCCCTAATAACTGGCTTACGAAACTCGTCTCACCAGTGGCGGCTCGAAGGCTCTCCAGAGTAGAACGAATACGTGTGGCAAGCGCGTCAGGGTCGTACACGGAAGCCCCAAGAGCGATGGACTGTCCTCCAAGAGAGAGGAGCTTCGTCGAGCTACGACGGAGGTACCCCATCTCAATAAGGACCGTGATATAGCGGTGCACTGTCGACGGGGAAAGCCCGGTTTCTTTTGCGAGATCGGATAATGAGACTCCGTTACCGCCGAGCTGAGCAACGGCGCTGAGGACACGGAGAGTTCTCTTAACAGCTTGCATGAAGGATCACGGTAGTCGCCGTGATGCGTAGCCCGCTAGAACTCTGGCCAAGATGATATCCAGAAGGCACGACCTTGCCTATGACAAGGATGGATGCCTCTATCATCGCCTTGGACCATGACGGTGCATACCGTGTTTCGCGCCGAGATGGCCCCTCGCTGTCTCTCTCGTCCACGAGCAGGGTGGACCGTAACCATCTCACTGGGTGTGCAGACCATCGTCCTAGCGGACGAACTCCGATCGCACGCTCGCCGCCGATCCCAGAGAACGAAAACTGTACTCAAGCTGCTTGTACTCGGCGATACTTTTTCGGATCTCTCACCGTTCGATTCACCTACTTTGATGTCTCGCAAGAGCCAGATCCATCCTCCCTGTGTTGTGCTGGCAGTCCCTGGGGGATTCTTGGTTTCGGTATCCTGCTGGTCGCGGGCATCGCACTACCGTTTTCGGCGGCCAGGATCGTATTCCGCTGGCTCCAAGGCACAATCGCAAAAGCGGAGCCGTAACATCATGTATTGGCGTTATTGGGTTTGTAGCCAGCGCAACCCGACCGTACAGATGTCGCAAGGAGCTGCGACCGCTCGATTAGTATCAAGATGCGGCCATGGAGCATTTCCGCGCCACACTTGGCTACCAGAGAACCATCGCGGTATCCGACCGACGGCAAGGAGATTCGTATGAACATAACTGAGCTCCAGGCCAAGGCACGCGAGATCATTGCCGACCCGACCCTGTCCTTCCACCTGCGCCGCCACTACCTGGCGTATCTGGCCGAGTCGGTACTCCCGTACCCTACGATCAGCGAAGCGTGTGCCCAGGCCCTCGACAAACGGATCATCTGCGATCTCTTTGAGGGCAACGCACCGTACCGGGCACGGTACATACTCCCCGACTACACCAAGGCACTTGCTCAGGGCTCCGAGTTCCTGGAACTCGAACCACCAGCGGACCTCGATGACGCTCTCAACTTTCTGCTCATCATGTACACCCAGGTCCCGTCCATCACCGGATTCCCGGTCTACCTCGGAGACCTCGATGCCCTGTTGCTCCCGTTCATCGATGGTATCTCTGCTGATCACTTGTACCGGTCACTGCGCCGGTTTTGGATAGCGCTTGACCGCATCCTTCCCGATGCGTTCGTCCATACGAACATCGGGCCAACCGACAATTTGGTCGCCCGGACGATCCTCCAACTTGAACGTGAGTTGCAGCAGGTCGTACCCAACGTCACCCTGAAAGTCGACCCCGACCTCACCCCCGACGACCTCATCGAGGATGCCGTCGAGACCGTCTTCGTGAACGGTAAACCCCATTTTGTGAACCATCCCCTGATGACCCGCGACCTCGGCGAACGTTATGGCGTGGTGAGTTGTTACAACTCACTGAAGGTCGGTGGCGGATCGCACACCCTTGTACGTCTCAATTTGAAGGAAGTCGCTCTCCAACACCAGGGTGATCTGGGAACCTTCCTCACCGACACCCTCCCCGTCTATGCCGAACTCACGGCCGAACTCATCGAGGCTCGTATCCGCTTCCTCGTTGAGGATGCAGGATTCTTCGACCATGATTTCCTTGCAACCGAGGGTCTGATCGATATCGAGAACTTCTCCGCGATGTACGGGATCTACGGCCTCGCCGAATGCGTCAACCTGCTCATGGACATGCAGGGACGCAACGGTAGGTACGGACACGACAACGAAGCGAACGAGATGGCGTACCGGATAACGTCCACAATCGCGGACCTTGTCGCATCGCGTCCCATGCCGTACACGCAGGGGAACGGCGGACGTTGTTTGCTGCACTCGCAGTCCGGGATCGACACGGACATCGAGGTGAGCGCGGGCACACGAATCCCCATCGGTGATGAACCCGCAATGTTTGAACACATCAATGCCGTGGCGCCGCACCATGATCTCTTTGCTGCCGGGGTATCAGATATCTTCCATGTCGAGGACACCGCCAAGCGCAATCCCCAAGCAATGGTTGACATCATCCGAGGGGCGTTCAAGAGCGGGATGCGAGACTTCACGTTCAACCTTGCAACAAACGGATTCATCCGCATCACCGGCTACCTCGTACGGAAGTCCGATGTCGAGACGTTCGAAGCGTGTGGTTCTCGCTACGGCAGCGCAACCTTTGGTGCAGGTTCGGTGAAGAACTCCCACGTTGAGGACCGAAACGTAAAACGAGTAGGAATCCGTGAACGTAGACCGACGCGGGCATCTCAATAAGTACCTGCCCTTCAGCCTGGTCGATGGACCCGGAAACCGATTCGTCTTGTTCCTCCAGGGCTGCAACTTTGACTGCGTCGTATGCCACAACCCCTACACGATCGACGAATGCAGCGGCTGCAATATCTGTGTTGACCTGTGTCCGGACTCGGCACTCACGTTGGGGACCTCGCCGAAACCGGACGTGAACCACTTCGCCTGTACCGACTGCGACATATGTATCGAAGTCTGTCCGATCGACAGCACGCCCCTGAGCTCGTACGTCACTGTCGGCGACATGTTGGACAAGATACGCCCGACGGCTCCGTTCCTCTCCGGTATCACTGTTTCCGGCGGCGAAGCAACCCTCCAGCCCGAGTTCATTCGAGATCTGTTTGCTGCAATCAAGAACGATCCCGACCTCAATCACCTCACGACGCTGGTTGACTCCAACGGCTCCGCGGCACCGGCGGTTTGGGACATGCTCGCGCCGGTGATGGACGGTGCCATGATCGACCTCAAGGCACTGGATGCCGACACGCACCTACGGATGACCGCCCAGGCGAACGGGTCGGTACTTGCGTCCATCCGGTATCTCGCGGGACTCGACCTGCTGCACGAGGTCCGGCTGTTGATTGCCCCAGGTCTCAACGATTCAATCGAAACAGCCAGCAAAACAGCCGATTGGCTTCGTACGATCGACGAATCCCTGACACTCAAGATCATCGGGTTCCGTAAGAACGGCACTCGCCCGGTCGCAAGTCACATCGTCGAGCCAGACGCTGAGATGCTCACCGACATCGCGAATACCTACCGAGCTGCAGGATTCTCGGACGTTCTCATCATCTGAGACCTCTCGGTACAGGGTCTTGAGGTACGCGGTGAAGTGATTGCACCGGTGCGGTGATCACCGCCGACCGTAAACGGAACTGTCCGCCTCGCTACTATCCATTGCATGATCTTCTCCGACCGAACCATCAAAGAAGCAGTCGCCGAAGCCCGGATCATCATCGATCCGTACGACGAAACCATGGTCCAGCCGTCGAGTGTTGACCTACGCTGCGACACGTTTTTTCGTGTGTTTGAGAACCACAAATATGCTCTCATCGACCCCAAAGCGCCCCAGGAAGACCTGACGAAACAAGTCGAGGCGACTCCCGACGATCCCTTCATCTTGCATCCCGGAGAGTTCGTCCTAGGAGCGACCGCAGAGGTGATAGGCCTTGCGGACGACATCGTCGCTCGACTCGAGGGCAAGTCGAGTCTCGGACGCATCGGACTCCTTATCCACTCGACAGCGGGGTTCATCGACCCAGGTTTCAACGGGCAGGTAACCCTGGAACTCTCAAACGTTGCGAATCTTCCCATAGCCATCTACCCGGGGATGAAGATCGGCCAAGTGTCCTTCTATCAACTCTCCACGCCGGCCGAGAACCCCTACGGAAGTGCCGGTGCTGGCAGCAAGTATCAGGGCCAACGAGGGCCGACCGCAAGCCGCGGTCATCGTGATTTCACGTAACGTCCGTGATGAACAGACACCTATCGGACCAGTGAGGAGAGCGGCATGACAACGGCCGACGAACTAATCGCCGACTATCGACGTAACACGTGGATCATTCGCGAGCAGAACAAGGGGCTCACTCACACCCAGGCGCTCACCCAGCCGCCGTACAACATCAATTGCATGAACTGGGTGCTCGGTCACATCCTGGCGAGCCGCGACGACGTGCTCACCATGGTCGGTGCCGATCCGCTGTTCGGATCCCGGGCCGGTCCCTACACACGCGAATCAGAACCGATCACCGAGGATGGCCCCGGTGTTGTATCGCTCGACGACCTGATCGACCTTGTTGGCAAGAGTCAACACGCGCTCGCCACCGCGCTCTCAGACTCCGGAGATCCGCTGACCACCTCGGTCGGGGACGAAGAAACGCTCGCAGAACGGATCCGCTTTCTACTGTGGCACGACACCTATCACACCGGGCAGACGGATCTGCTGCGACAGATGTCCGGAATGAATGACGCCATCATCACATAACCACCGCAGCCCTCGGTGCGGTCGACTGGTCTCAGCGAAGTTTTTCCAACAGGGCATCAAGCTGCTCGGCCTCGCTCTGCGTGAGGCGGGAAAACATCTGGTCCTCCAGGTCGCCGAGATGCGTGGCGCAGGCATCCTCCAGTAACGAACGCCCGGTGTCGGTGAGTTCTATGAATTGAACTCGGCGGTCTGAAGGAGATGGCACTCGTTGGATGTAACCGGCATCGACCATCCGGTCGACCAAACGTGTCACACCACCGGTCGTGAGCGCAATCTCGTTCGCCAAATCACACATCTTGAGCCGCTCTTCGTCGGCGCGGCCGATGCGAAGCAACACTTCGAACCAGGTGTGCGAGAGGTCGTGGGACTCCTCGAGTGATTGCCCCAGTTCGCGATCCAGCCGGGCCCTCACCTCTATGAGACGGCCAAACGTATCAATTCGCTTGTCAAACATGCTGGCTTCCGGCATGAACCGAATCTACCACGATATTAGTTGACAGGTCAACAATTCTTGCTGTAGAATCAACTATTGAGTCATCAACTATTGCCTTGGAAGGAATTCACTAATGTCTACTTCAACACCGGAAGCGACCTCAGCCCTCAACGAATCGAACCTCCCCGCGCCCGGGCGCTATGTCATCGACCCCACACACTCGGCCATCAGCCTCACGATTCGGCACCTTGTGGCGGCGAAGGTACGTGGCCGGTTCACCGAGTTCTCGGGAGAGATCAACGTCGCCGAGGATCGCCTCGCCTCCACGACCAACGTGTCGATCAACGTGGCCTCGATCGATACCGGCGTCGGGGACCGAGATGACCACCTAAGGTCGGGCGACTTCTTCGATGTCGAGCAGTTCCCGACAGCAACATTCACCAGCAAGGGGGTCACGGCGGCATCGGACGGCATGTACGTTCTCGATGGTGAACTCACGATCCGTGGAATCACCAAGCCGGTGAAGCTCGACCTGGTGTACGGCGGCGACGTTGTGGACCCGTGGGGTAGCACGCGAGCCGTCTTCAATGCATCGGCGGAGGTCAACCGTGAGGAGTTTGGCCTAACCTGGAATCAGGCCCTTGAAGCAGGTGGCGTTATGGTCGGTAAGACCGCAAAGATCGAGATCGATGTAGAGGCGATCATTCAAACGGACCAGGGATGAGTATCCCCGCGGTTCGCCTGAACCATGCCGTGCTGTTCGTACGCAATCTGGATCGATCTATCGAATTCTGGACCACTGCCTTCGACATGACCGTCATCGCTCGCGAACCGCGGGCCAACGCCGCATTCCTACGGCTTGGCCACGGGACCAACCACCATGATCTCGGTTTGTTTGGTGTTGGTGAGACTGCCCAACGACCCGCGGGGCGGACGGTTGGGCTCTATCACTTGGCGTGGCAAGTGGACACTATCGAGGAGCTCGCAGCCGCCCGGACGACGCTTCAGGCGCTAGGCGCCTTCACCGGCGAGTCGAGCCATGGTGCCACCAAGAGCCTCTACGGTGTCGATCCCGACGGCAACGAGTTTGAGGTGATGTGGATGCTGCCGAGGGAGAGTTGGGGAGAGTACGAGGACTCCGCACCTATCGAGGCCCTCGATCTAGCGGCCGATACCGAAACCTGGAGCGGGACGCGTACGGGTGGAACGATCGTCATAGATCCGACACAAACCTGACGGAACCACCGAGATACTGCACACCGACCTCGGTTGCGCACATCATCGCCGAGATACAGAGGAGGTCGCTGTCGCCGTGTGTCATGTCGACAGGAGCGACCGAACGGGGTTCGTGTACCGTGAGCGCCCTACGTAATCCATAGAGAGAAGACACGCTCATGGAAACGACTCCATCACCCCTCGTGACGGCGGTCATGATCGACTGTGCTGATGCCACCGTAATGGCGAGGTTTTGGGGAGAGCTTTTGCAGTTGGAAGATCTGGGGACGCGGGCCAACTACACATGGTTGGGTCCGATCAACCGTGACGGTGTCATCAGTCTCGGTTTCCAGCAGGTCGATGAACCCAAGACAACCAAGAACCGTATCCATCTCGACATGAGAAGTCGCGATGTGAAAGCAACCGTTGCCCGGGTCGTGTCACTCGGCGGCTCGCATATGGCCGACCATCAACTGGACGACATTGCATGGGCGGTTGTCACAGACCCGGAAGGTAACGAGTTCTGCGTTCTCCCGTTTCGCGTGTAGTCGGCGGCTAAGCACCAGGGCTCACACTGGTGAACACGGTCGGGACGCGATTGCGGGCCACCGGAGCGACCCGCAATCATCGTCCATTGAACGGTGGTTTAGTCGTCGTCCGAGCTTATGAAGCCCATGGCGCCACCGAAGATGACCAGCACCGTTCCCACGATCAAGATAAGGAATCCGAATCCTGTTGTGACGGTGACCGCTGCCGGGATCGCTCCCGCGCTGGCGGCCTGAGCAAACGCTGCCTGCAGGCCCTCGGCACTGTCACCCGCATCAAGCATCTTGATGACGGCGTATGCCAACAGAGCTACGCCGATAACCGACACGACCATTGACGATGTACGGTCCATGGCCTTTGCTCGATCGGGACGTACAGCAAACACGACCACGGCAAGAATCAGCACGACGAGTACCGGTTGTGCCCACGAGGCGAGTCCTCCCCAAATGGTCGGTATGCCATCTGGAAATGCAGGGTTCGCCGCATTCAGCGTTGGCAGGAGTGCTTCTCCCTCCGTTGTCAGCCCCTCTAGCGATAGTCCAATGATTCCTATGATCACGCCCACGAGGGCGATCAGTCGATTCCGATGCATGCGACCTTCCTCTGAATTGGTTCCACTTACGACCCATCGTACGAGTCTGCAACCTGTCGCTGCAACAGGCACTCTGCGATCGCGTCGGGGGTGCGACCGCGATGACGACAACGGGCATCGTGACAATCCGTTGCACCCAGGCGTCACAAGAGGGACGGTTCGCTTTAGGAGACGGCGTTGATCGGAGTCCCGTCGGTGAGCCAACGCACGAGGGCACTTTTTGGGGGATTGGAGAGGTGGCCGTCATTGACGTACAAAGCACGGTCGACAAACTCGATTGCAGCGGGATCGTGTGAAGCCATGATCACCGCGGTGTCGTTGTGGGCCACGTCACGAAGCAGACTCAGGATTGCGGCGCCCGTCGCGGTGTCCAGCTCCCCCGTCGGCTCATCAGCAAGCAAATACGCGGGCTCGTGCACGAGCGCACGCGCAATCGAGACCCGTTGCTGCTCACCGCCCGACAACTCCTCGGGACGATGGTTGGCCCGGTTACGCATCCCGACCCGATCGAGAGCGAACTCGACCGCACCGGTGCGCGTACCGCGTCCGACGCCGAGCAGTCGTAGTGAAACATCAACGTTCTCGTGTGCGGACAACAACGGCAGAAGACCCGAGGTCTGGAAGATGAAACCCAGTTTGGAACGTCGCACCCGTGCAGCCCTGGTCTCTGAGGCATCGTCCCGACGCTCACCGTCGATCCACACCTCACCACTATCGGGAGGTATCAGCAGACCGGCCATCTGCAAGAGCGAGGTCTTCCCCGAACCCGATGGGCCGAAGAGCGCAACGAACTCTCCGCGCTCGGCCTTCAACGTGCTGCTAACGGCACCGACCGCACCCGACGCATATTTCTTGGACACGTTGCGTAGTTCAAGCATCGTGGGAGTCCATCGGTCGGATCAGGATGCCATCGTCGGTTCGTTTCGCCCGTGTTGTTGTACCAATCCCCGCGGCACGCAACATTTCGCGGGGAAGCTGCACGGACCCATCCGATGCAACCTGCACAACGGCCTCGTCGGCGCCTCCCTGGGTCGTAACGAGCCTGCCGTCGGCGAGCCGCACGACCCGATCCGTCCTTGTTGCGAGAGCCACATCATGGGTGACAACAAGGACCGTGAGACCATCCCTTTCGCACATCCCGCGCAGCAACTCATAGATCCCAATCGAAGTGTGCGTGTCGAGCTCCCCGGTCGGTTCGTCGGCGAGTAGGAGTTTCGGCTGCATTGCGAGGGCAACGCACATGGCGAGGCGCTGCTGCTCCCCACCCGACATCGTGCCAACCTTGGCGAACGCAAGGTTCCGCAGACCCACGGCTTCGAGCAAAGCCATCGCGCGTGCCTTGCGCTGGCGTGCGCCGACACCGGCGAGCAGCATCGGTAACTCCACGTTGGCGCGTACGTTGAGGTACGGGAGGAGATTGCGGTGGAAGTCCTGCCAGAGGAACCCGACGTTACGGCGGTAGTAGTTGGTGAGGTCGCGACGATCAATGCCCGACAGCTCGACACCGTCGACCGACACTGTTCCGGCAGATGGCTGCTCGAGTCCGGCGAGGACTCGCAGCAGTGTCGACTTCCCCGCCCCCGAAGCACCAACGACGGAAACGAACTCGCCCTCCTCCATGGAGAAGTTCAGGCCATGGAGTGCCACGACCTCAAGGACTCCCTGTTTGTGGATCTTGATAAGGTCGACGCACTCGACCATCGCCCCGGTCATCGTTCGACCTCCCGCAGCACTTCGCTCATCTGTGATGCGGAGACCCGACGAGTCGCCCACAACACGGCACCGACGAGGAGCACCGCAACCACAGCAACGTAACCAACCAGCACCGGTACCGCGACCGCGAGTCGAACGGTTGGTTCGACCACCGCTGCCGTTTCGCCGAGCTGGAGGAACGGCACCATCAGCCGCATGAGTTGCACCCCGCCGTACACTCCGATCACTGACCCCAGTCCCAGCACCACGACTTGTTCGAGGGCAAAGGTCATCGCAACTCCACGCCGCGGGAACCCCATGGCTCGCAGGATGCCCATCTCACGGGCTCGTCGCGACACCGCAAGGAGGACGTAGCTGACAACCCCTGCGAGGGCGAGCACGACGGAGGTCACGGCCCCGACAAAAAGAATCGCGACGAGGCCGATCTGGACGGGCCGCCCGGCGAAGTCAGCGGCACTGCCACGGGCCGTGAAAGTCTCGTCTGGAGCCGTACCGAGCTCCGCTGTTGCACGCCGGACCGCAGCGTCGGGATCGTCCGTCTTGACCCACAGCTCATCCGCACCCGACACGGCAGCGACCGGACGATTGACACTCCAGGTTGCAGCACCATTCAATGCTGCGACCAACGGACGCTGGTCGAACACCATCTTGCCGGTGAAGCGATTGTCGGTCATGGTCGGCATCAGGTCGACTCTGCCAACCATGATGACATCGAGGTCGACGAGACCTATCGACATCCTCACCGACGACCCGACATCGAGACCCGTGGATGACTGTACGTCCGCATCCACGAGCACATTCAACGGTGCCACGCGGTAACGCAGCTCGGGGATCAGCGTGCTCTGGGTCGTTCGCCTCGGAGACCTGAAGAGGTCGGAGGTGCCATCTCGATAGAGAGGATCCTGTCGCATGTCGTCAACTGCCGGAATTTCGAAACCGGGCGGGACGGCCTCGTATTTGTCTTGGATGAGACCGAGATTGGCGACGTTGCTTCGGTGCGATAGCCCGTTTACCGACTCAAGTTCGGAGAGGTCGAGCGGCACCTCACCGGAGGCTGTCGTCACGACCATGTCGTCGATATAGACGTTATCCCCATTGCTTCGGATTCCGTTTCGATTCGAACCGAGTTCGAACCAGAGTGTGTGGAGCTCGAACGGGCCAACCGGAGGGTCGACATACCTCTTGGTCCCACTCGTGAGTTGGAGTCCTGTCGAAAAGTCGACGTCGACGGATCCCCATTCCTCGAACGTCAGCTCCTCTGACGAGACAATCGTCCAAATCCTGCCTCTCGCATCCATGACCTTGACCACCACACTGACGGCCGATTCCCGAGGGTCGGGCGAATCCAAACTTGCAAGAATGGTCGGTGGTTGAACAATGCCCTCGAAACGAAGCCCGGTGGCATCCTCCGGTAACCCGATACCGACACGAGCGACCTCCTTGTCGGGACGCAACGCCGTGAACACCTCGTCGAGTGATAGTGGGGAATAGTCGTCACGCCAGCCGGTGACGGTCGGAAACGTCTCCGGGTCGATCGCCAGAATCTGTGCGAGGCGCCCCCGCTGTGACGGCCCGCCGGCGGTCCGCATCACAGGCGTCGTGGTGAATCCCTCGCCGAGATCGAGATAACCGGCGTGATCGGCGACGATGCGGGCATCCGCTCCCGACTCGAACACTGAACGATCCGTGAACGATGTGTTCAGAGTGTTCGCATACGTCAGGGCGAACGCACCGAGCCCCGATGTCAGCCACACGAGCAGCGCAAGCCGTCCGTAGGCGACCGGATTGCGCGACAGGTGCCAACCCGGAAGCGCCAACGAAAGGTGTCCCGATCGAGTCATGCTCCACCCGACAACGCGCAACACGAGGGGCAACAGTCGCAGGAGCAGTAACGCACCCGTGAACAACAACAAAACAGGGAAGACGACCGCGATGGGGTCGAGCTCAACCTTGTCACCCTCAAAGATGATGAATCCGCGCTGGCGGAGTTGCAACAGGACTACCAACGAAAGCGCCACCGCAAACAGATCGAGGTTGTAACGCTGCCAGATCGACTTCGTGGTTGGCCGGCTCGCCAGCACCCGCAACTCGAGAACTGATCGACGAGCGAACGGCACGATTGCGAGGCCCATGGCTCCAAAAGCAAGAATGACACCACCGACAAGGAACGGTCGCAACGATTGCGCCTCCGCAACAACGAGAGTCCCGCCCCCGGTGAGATCCGACATTGGGGGCACACGTCCAGTAATGGCAACAAGGGCACGAGCCAGGAACGGAGCGATCACGGCAGCACCACCGGTGACGATCGCCGACTGGGCGATATGTATACCAACGGTCTGCCACGTTCCCGCACCCCTCGAGCGCAACAGCGCCAACTCCGTGCCCTCGCGTTCCAGCGTGAGTGATGCCGTGTAAACAAGAAAATAGATGGCTCCGCCAACAACAAGGGCGAGGATTGCTTGGATCGGAGCGCCGACGACAACCGACCGAGTATCGAACTGATCGAGGAGACGGATGAGCGGCGAGTCGGTTGATACCCGGCCACCAGACTCGCGGGCAGCGCTGGCGCGCATCTGCGCGATACCGTTGCGAAGTTCGGGAATGTCCTTAAACGCAACATCATCCTGGTTCAGGTCATACCGAAATCTCTGATTCACTATGACACCGGGAAACCCTGTCACATCCCGCTCCCATGGATCGGCCGCAGGATCAACCGGGACGCCGACCATCCATGACTCGAAGGCGTTCAGTTGGTAGAACATCAGCTCGTCAGGTCGGCTGATTCCCCAGTAGGGGTCGTTGGGGTCCACGGCCTCGACGATCCCGGCAACCTCGACAAGGGCAAACCCGGCCGGTCCGGTGACCAGCGGGCGGGTGAGGAACCGATCTCCGATCGAGGCATCGAGCACTCTCGCCAGGTCGACCCCTATGACGGCTTGCAACGCTACCCCCTCACCATCAACCACCCGCTCAGCACCCTCTTGAGGCCATGCTCCGCTGACCAACTGCACCCGGGATTTGATGTCGACACCGGTCCACGCTCGGTACTGGAGTGCCTCTCGTGGCGGTCCTGGATAGGGAGGCGGCTCGTCGAACTGCTCATCCGACGTTTCGGGCACAAAGGCGGCTTTTCGTTCTCGCCACCGTTGCGCGACGTCGAACCAGGTCAGTCTCTCCCCCTCGTCCGTCATCAGGGCGCCCTCGATGGGAATGACAACAAACTCTCTTGTTCGCAGCCATTCGAAACTCTGCGAGTACCACGGGGCAAGCTTGTTGCCGTTCTCCACGACTGCGGTCCGGTTTTCGGCCGCAATGGCAAGACTGAAGTCATTCATGGTGGCGCTCAGGACCATGGAGGTGCCGTCCTCACCCGCCCCAGCCAGGGCGAACTGAAGATCAACGGCCTTGATCGAGTCCTCGTACAGCGGCACGACGACAAATAGGCTGATCACAATGGCAGACCCAAGGAAGGACCCGATGAGGGTTCCTCGTTTTGCCCACACGCGGCGTGCCACAAGACCGCCATACGTTACGAATCTCATTCGTACCCCTTGTGCCTCCAGGTGCGTCACCTTAGCGAGGCCTTAAGTTCACCGCTGTCGTGATCGCACCCATCGCAGTGGGCTACGATCCACAAAATGAAGGCACTGCATTTCACCGGACCCGGTCATCCATTGGCCGCAGGTAACGTCCCTGTGGGGACGCTTGGACCGAGTGACGTTCGGATCCGCGTGCGAGCCGCCGGGATCTGTCGATCCGACCTGCACTACCGCTCGGGTTTTCCCGAGGTGGTCCCCGGTCGAGTTCTAGGCCACGAAGTCGCCGGTGACGTTGTGGACGTAGGTATCGGCTGCGTGGCCCGGTTCGTTGGGGATAGAGTCGTCATCCACTACACGGTTGGCTGCGGAACCTGTCGGTACTGCGTCTCAGGGCAGGAACGGTTTTGTGCGGCCGGTGAAATGGTCGGCAAAGATCGCGATGGTGGTTACGCAGAGTACGTGATAGTCCCGGAACGAAACACCGTCCGCGTGCCTTCCATGGTGAGCGACGGGGCGGCCGCGATCATGGGTTGCTCCTCGGCAACATCCCTGCATGCGCTCCGCAAGGGGCGTCTGAGCAAGGGTGAGAGCGTCGCACTCGTCGGGGTGGGAGGGCTCGGCATGTCGGCGATCCAGCTTGCATTCCTCCTCGGAGCAAGCCGTGTCTATGCAGTCGACATCGATGCGTCAAAGTTGGCAACCGCAGCGGACCTCGGAGCCGAGCCGATAGACGGTCGCACGGACCCGGCGGGCGCGATCCGCAGGGCTGGCGGAGCCGATGTTGCGATCGAGCTCATTGGATCGGCGCGATCGATGCGAACCTGTCTCGATTCCCTCAACCCCCTTGGGCGGGCAGTGGCAGTCGGTCTCACACCAGATGTTCTCAGTGTTGGTCCCTACACGGATCTCGTCACCGGCGAACGCGAACTTGTCGGATGCTCCGATCACACAGCCGAAGACCTCCAGGACCTCATGGGTTTCGCAGCCACTGGTGACTTTTCCGTCGAGGCTCTTATCGGGGCAACCGTTGCACTCGACGAGCAACCAGTCAACGCCGTACTGGATAGCCTGGCTGCCGGCACTGCTCCCGTTCGAACAGTCATCGTGCCCGACTGATCCGACACACTGCTCTTGTTCCGGGGAGTCACTCTCATCGAACTCTCATGTGATTGTCACGGAATTCGAACGCTTCCCGACGAAGATGAGGGACGGCCGAGTAGAGACGAATCGATGACAACAGAACAAAGCACGATCCTCATCGCAGAAGATGACCCCGCCATCCGCGAGGCAGTGGCTCGTGCGCTGCGTTTCGAAGGATTTTCGGTACTCACCGCCAACGACGGAGCGGCAGCCCTGGAACAGCTGCGAACCAACGACGTCGGGCTGGTCCTGCTCGACATCCTCATGCCACATCTCGACGGCCTCGAAACCTGTCGACTCATCCGGAGTCGTGGCATCACCACACCGGTCCTCATGCTGACCGCCCGCCACGAGGTTACCGATCGAGTTGCTGGCCTTGACGCAGGCGCTGACGACTACCTCGTAAAACCATTCGCTCTGGAGGAACTCCTCGCTCGCATCCGTGCTCTGCTGCGCCGCTCCGCGGGCACCACAACCGAAGTTCTCAGAGTTGGCGACCTCACGATGAACAGTGCCGCTCGAACCGTCAGTCGTGGCGATCTTGAAATTAACCTCACGAAGACGGAATTCGACCTCCTGGCGCTACTCGTAACAAATGCCGGAATCGTGATCCCGCGGTCACGGATCTACGAGGAGATCTGGGGATACGATTTCGATACAAGCTCCAACCCACTCGAGGTCTACGTCGGTTACATCCGGCGCAAGACCGAGGAGGGTGGCCTGCCAAGAATCGTCCAAACAGTTCGCGGCGTCGGGTACGTGGCGCGGGAGGAATCGTGAGGTTCCGCACCCGAGTCGCGCTTGCAACAGCAGCCGCGGTCGCCGCTGCCGTGCTGCTAGTTGCCGCCAGTGCCTACCTGTTTACCCAGAAGGAACTGATCAACCAGGTAGATGCGAGCCTGGACGGTCGTGCCTCGGGACTGCTGCGGGCCGCTGCCGGGACGCCGCGGGGACGGCCCATCGCCGCTCACCTCTTGCCAAACGTATCCGAAGCTCTCGGTCGACCGCCCGGAAACTTTGACACCCTGTACGGGCAGATCCTAAAGCCCGATGGCGTCCTGATCACGTTGGGAGAGTTAGCACCGCAGCTTCCTATCGATGAGACGACACTTGCTGTGCAACGAGGGGACGTCAACCGGGCATTCACGAGTGTTTGGATAGACGACGAGCACGTCCGCATGGTGTCAATGCCTCTGCCACGAGGCGATGTACTCCAGATCGCACGATCACTCGAAGAGACGGATGCGGCGCTTCGCGCGCTCGCCGGGCGACTCATCCTCTCGGGGTTCGTCGGTCTCCTTCTCGCTGCGGCGGCAGGACTGATCGTGGCATCACGAGCCACGAGGCCGATCGCCGAGCTGAGTGCAGCGGCGGACCATGTCGCATCGACTTCCGACCTGGACGCCCGGATCTCCGTGGAGGGAGACGACGAGCTAAGCCAGCTCGCAAGCCGCTTCAACGCCATGCTCTCAGCACTGAAGTCTTCCAAGGCAACTCAGCACCAACTCGTCCGAGATGCCAGCCATGAGCTCCGGACTCCGTTGACGGCACTGCGAATGAACGTCGATCTGCTCGAACGAGCGCCCGACATTGAACCCGAGACTCGGCGCCTCATCGTCGGCGAGATCTCGACGGAGATCGGGGAGCTGACCGCACTGGTCACCGAGCTTGTCGATACTGCGACCGACTCACTTCCCGAGATGCCATTTACACCCGTGCTCCTCGCCGATGTCGCACAAACCGCCGCCGCTGATGCGCGACGTCGTTCTCAACGCACCATCGTTGTCAAGGACGATGGGTCACTCGTTCTTGGCAGCCGCCCGGAACTCGTCCGAGCAATCGGGAATCTCATCGGTAACGCCATCAAGTGGTCGGACGCCGACACCGCCATACGTATCGAGATTGAGACCGGCTCCGTGACTGTCATCGATGAAGGTACTGGCATCTCTGGAGACGAGCTCGGGCACATCTTCGAACGCTTCTACCGGACAACCGAGGCCCGTCAGATCCCCGGCTCGGGACTCGGTTTGTCGATCGTGGAGCGCATCGTCACCGACCATGGTGGTTTCGTTTTCGCCGAGTCGACCCTCGGTGAGGG
>UOEK01000607.1_pt1 | contig 16973 bp, 19 predicted proteins | sample 1989451 | NCBI WGS metagenome assembly UOEK01 (sample SAMEA4712198, study PRJEB27164) | hydrothermal vent metagenome | biome: marine basaltic hydrothermal vent biome; feature: marine hydrothermal vent; material: mineral | place: Pacific Ocean | collected 2011-06-14/2011-07-23 | depth 1691 m
CCGACCTCGATCTTGAACGGTCGTTGGGAGAAATCGACAGCAGTGACATTTGAAGACACGATACGAGTTCCGAATCGTTCGGCCTGCTTGCGGAATTGCTCCATGAGCTCGGGACCCATGATGCCATCGGGGAAACCAGGGTAGTTCTCGACATCGGTTGTGATCGTGAGCTGGCCCCCAGGTTCCATACCTTCGACCATCAACGGATCGAGGTTGGCGCGGGCTGCATAGATCGCGGCGGTAAGACCAGCCGGCCCGGATCCAATGATCAGTAGGTTCTCAGCCATCTTGCGTGTCCTCTCGGGGTTCCTTGGGAATTCTCTTTCGCCATAGCAACACTCCCAGGACCATGAATAGTCCGCCGATTATTGCGTAGGCGATCTCGGGATCAACGGCGGTATCGAGGACCCGAAAGAGGCCAATGATGAAAAGGATGAGCGCAATGACGGCCAACGTGAGAACAACGATGCCTGCGGTCACCCAACGAACAGCGTTGGCGATCCGGTCGACGGTCATCGCCCGAACCTTCGTGGCGAAGGTTTCGAGTGCGTCAGCGATCCTTGCGGGGAAGTCATCCATAGTGACCCCAGGGTAGTGGCTCGCGTCAAGGTCGTGGTTGCTGGCTGTTTAGGGGGCTCGGTCGATCTCTACACAGCCATCGATGAGAATCTTGACGACCTCGACGATGTTGCCATTCTCGTCATACCGTTCAGCAAACAGCACATCCCCGCTGTACGTCGATACTTCCGCCTGGAAGGAAGTGAGTCCGTCGGCTGTGAGGGTCTCCAAGCAGATCTGGAGAAGCTCCGATTCGGTTGCGTAGGAGATGTCCAGGGTGCCTCGCTTTGTGGAGCTCCCGACCATCGCAAGATACTCCGACGCCGTAAGATCACCCATCGAGAATTCTCCATCTTCGGAGAATTCTCCATTTTCATCACCCGCCCGGGTAGCGGATGGGTTGGGTGCCATGGTGGACGCTGCCGCTGTGGTGGTGGTGGCGTCCGCCATCTCGGTGAAACTATCCGCCTGGTCGGCGGTCGGAGCCGATTCCGCAATCTGACCGGCCGGCGCCGAGGTAGTTTCCGTCAAGGCCACGCTGTCAGCGGACTCACTCCCAACGAGTCTTGGCAGAACACTGACGGCACCTACGAATGCGAGGATGACGGCGGCGGTGGCGAAAACCCACGTCAGCCGTGATGAGGACCACGCCGATCGTTCGGGAGTTGACGAGGTGACCGCGGCTGGGGACGCTGCGGCCCGAACTGCAGCACGGAGTTTCGCCGATTCGAACTCGGAGAGGTGGGGGGTGTCCGTCTGCTCAAGCCATGTGAGTGCCTCGGTCTGGAGGCGCAGCTCCTCGGCGAGTTCTGGATCTGCGGCGATGTCATCGCGAAGGCGCGTTTCCTCTTCGGAAGTCAGGGTTCCGGAAAGTAGGTCGAAGATTCGGTCGTTATCGTTTCTCATGGTGTCTCGTCTGTTTGATGTCGCGCGGACGGTGCAAAGTTCCCGAGTTGTATCGCAAGCTTGCGGCGCGCCCGATAGACACGGGATTTCACGGTACCAACGGGAACTTCTAACACCTTGGCGGCTCTCTCGAGGTCGAACCCGTGGAGGTCCACAAGAACAACAGCGGCACGAAATTCGTCGGGGAGTCCCGCAAGCGCACTTTCGATAGCGGGTTGGATTTCCACAGCCGAGAACTCATCACTGGCTGCGACATCCACCGGATCGTGGTGTTCGGGGAGGGTCTCCGTTCGATGCCGTTTCTGTCGGCGTAGGTAGTCGTAACAGGTGTTGACGGTGACCCGGTACAACCAGGTTGAGAAAGCCGCGGTTGCGTTGTATCGGTCGGCCTTGCGAAAAACGGTGATGAATGTTTCCTGAGTCGCATCAAGGGCTGCCTGACGGTCACCGAGCGTGCGCAGACAGATAGCAAAGACGCGTTGTTCGTGCGCCGACATCAGGGTGTCGAAAGCTCCCTTGTCACCGTCGAGAAAACGGCCAACAAGCTCTATGTCGAGGTTCTTGCGCTCAGTCACAGTGCTAAGTGTGGCCTATTTCGGTGCGGTTGTCACGATCCGAACCGAACCTCACGTATAACGGCGACGTATTCGCCGGATCCGTCGTCGGGAAGATCGGTAAGCCAGAGAAGCCAGCTGCCACCGTCTCGCTCGGGGAGTTGGATCGTTGTGGTGCCAGTGGCGATGACCGCCGAGGAGATATGTTCCCATTCGGCGATCGGAGCCGATGCGTTCGCTGACCACGCAATCGAAAACGCGGTTCCCGATGTGGCCACGATCTCCAGGGTGCGTGCTTTTGCAACAGGAGACAGGATCACACCAACACCTTGTTTGATGAGCGGCAACGGATCAAAGTAGCGCTCGGTTGTCCAGCTTGTCTCGACATTCCCGTCGGCAAGAAGTGGAAGCCGGTCGTCGTGCTCGGTCCCGTCACCGTAGGGGTCTGCCACGATGGCGGAGAACCCCACTAGTCCCGCGGGGAGGGTTGTTGTTGTAGACCCTGGCGGTGAGGTTGTTGTGACAACGACCTCGCGGGCCTGGGGGGTCGCGGGGAAGAGAAACGGTGAATCATTGTCCGTCTCGATCGAGAGCCCAACACCAGCGATGATTGCCGCGGCGAGTACGAGCACGGTCGCGGGAATTAACCATGTCCATGTCCAACCGCGGGTCATGATCTGGCGGGGCTCGTAGCGAATTTCACGCAATGCGCTTGCGAGTGCGGACGAGGAAAGCTGTCCTGACTCGGCGGCCGCGAGCGCTGCATCGACCTCCGGGGACAAACCCTCGGCGACCTGTGATGCGGCAATACTGGGTTCGGTTGTTCCGGTGACCGCGGCGCGTAACGTCCGCGCAAGGGCGGCCGTGTCGGCTTCGGGTCCCTCGCCCTTGGATGTCCTTCCGGCGGCACCGAGCTTTGCGGGATGGGCGGCAGAGAAATAGATAGCGGAGGGCTCGATGGACCCGTGTACAACGCCGACGGCGTGGAGAGCCGCGAGACCTTCAGCAAGCCCGGCGGCGTTCGGTAAGAATTCACTCACTGGGATCGTCTCACCGGCCCGGATGCGATCTTCGATTGAGACACCACCGTTCCACTCGACCACCGCGTAGGCACTCTCATCATCAATATGGAGGGTGTACACCGCGGCCAGGTGAACGTGTGAGATCGCAGCCGTTGCTTGCACGTTCTGTTGGAAGAGTCGTCGCCGGACCGCTGTCGCACCTGGATTGAGTACTCGAATGAGCACTGGTCGGTCGAGCAATGTGTCGGTGGCGAGCCATTCATCGATATCACCATCGCGGCCAAGCCGGATATGAACCGTAAATCGTTCTGGAACTGGAGGAGCCACGAAACCTCGTCGGGTCGCCGAAACCAGCCTAACGCTGGGTCGAATAAGCGCGGGCTATTGGCCGAACCGCATCAAGGCAAGACGCTCCGGCAGCACTTCATACCCCTCGGATTCGTAGAGCGAGATCGCCGGTGTGTTGTCGAACTGTGTATTCAACAGAATCGCCTGCGAGCCGTGTGCCCGCGCTTTGCGCGCCGCAACCCTGACAAGTGACCGCCCCATTCCGTGACCCTGCCACGAGGGGTGAACTGCCACCCGTTGAAGGTACGAAATAGCGTTGCCGTAACCGACTATCGCAAACCCGATAGAGTGCCCGTCGGAGTTTCGGATAACAAGGACGATCGATCGAGTCGTTGCCTGCATTGCCTCGGTTATGCCATGGATGTCGAATCGCCAAAAAGGATCGAACGCCGCACGATCGATGTCCAACAGCCCGTTGATAGGTTCCGCTGTCCGTTCAACGACCAGATGATCCGGTGCCGGAACCTGGTGGTTGAGATCGAGACGCAACAGTGCCAACTCGACGTCCTCATCGAAACCGGAGTCCATCCAGGGTTTCCTGGCACCCATCGGCAGTGGTGGAGAGATAACACTTTCAGCGCCAAGTTCCAACAGTCGCAGGGCACAGGCATTGATGAAAAGTGAACCCCCACGGATCAACCGCAATGACGCGTCATCTATGTGATCGTTCCAGGGTCGTGCCGTGGCACGGGCCCATCCGCGTCGAAGAATCGTAGGACCTGGCCAATCCCCCTTATGGATCAATGTGAATGGCGTCTCAGCGAGTGCCATGTCTATATCTCATTCCAGTTCGGGAGCAAAGGTTACCCGGCTTTCAAGGGTGCCAAATCAAGATCGACGAAAGAAGTGAATTCCTTAACCGGTCGGTCTTTTGCTCAGTGTTCATCCTTGACAGGCCTTCATTTTAGAGAGTACTCTCTAAAACAAGATGAGTAGGCCAACGAAATATGACGCCGATACGATCCTCGATGCCTCACTTGCGGTTGCAGTTGAACGAGGACCTTCCGAGTTCACAGTTGCGGAGATCGCACGGAAGATGCATGCACCGAGTGGATCGATCTATCACCGCTTCTCTGGGAAGGATGTGCTCATTGGTGCTCTCTGGTTGCGGGCCGTCGAACGGTTCCAGGACGGGTTCCTTGCAGCCGTGTCGATTGAAGATCCGCTGACGGCTGCGGTCTCGGCTGCCACTCATGTCGTGCAGTGGAGCCGAAACGACCTCGACCACGCGAGGCTCCTACTGGTCCACCGCAGCGCGGATTTCCTTAGTTCCGGATGGCCGGAGGAACTACAGCACCGAAACGAGACGCAGCGCGCGGCCGTGACGACAGGGATGCGCAAGTTGACGAAGCGGCTCGGTGCGACACATGCCGATGGCCGCGCCCGTGTGAGGTTTGCCGTGATGAGCGTCCCTTATGGAGCGGTCCGCCCCGCGTTGGCTGCCGGTCGACGTCCCGAAACCAGAGTTGAGCAACTTGTCGAGGAGACGGCGCTCGCACTTCTCATGCCGCTTGTGCGAGGCGGTGATCACCGTTGATTGAGGAGCACGTATGGGCGCGTGGTGTCAAGGTGCTGCACCAGGGAATGGCGTCTTCCCTCCATTGCTCGATCGCGAGTGTCAATGAAGACGGCACGCCGCATGTCACCCCCATCGGGTCCCTGCTTGTTACCGGGCCGTCGACCGGAGTGTATTTCGACGTGTTTGCTAGTCATCTGTCCCGAAATGTTGATAGAGATCCCAACGTGACAATCCTTGCGGTAAACAGTTCGAGTTGGTTCTGGCTCAAGATGTTTGTCCGTGGCCGGTTCATTGAATATCCCGGCGTACGTTTGATCGGCACGATCGGGCCGAGGCGCGAATCTACCCAACGAGAACGAGAGCGGTTCGAGCGCAGGGTGAGGCTCCTCCGACGTCTGCGGGGATATGACGCCCTGTGGAACGATGTGGGTCACGTACGAGACATAGAGTTTGCGGCGCTCAACTATGTGCGTATCGGCAGGGCGACTCGTCACCTTGCCGGCTGAGGAGTGGCGGTTTCGATCCGCCCCGTCTGGAAGCAGGAGCAGTCGGCCGGACCGATGTAGCGCGGCTGTGGAAGCTCGAGAGGGAGCAGTAGGATTCCCGGATGGCACTTTCCGATCGCATTCTCATGGGGCCCGGTCCCTGCAACCCGTACCCCGACGCTGTCGCCGCACTGGGACGTCCCATGCTTGGACACCTCGATCCGGAGTTTCTTGGCATCCTCGACGAAACTAATGACCGTCTGCGAGAGGTATGGAAGACGTCGAATCGGTTGACATTTCCAGTCAGCGCTACGGGGTCTGCAGGTATGGAGATATGTTTGGTCAACGTCATCGAACCAGGTGACGCTGTCGTCATCGGTGTCAATGGCGTGTTCGGCGGGAGGATGGTCGAGGTTGCCGAACGGTGTGGTGCCGATGTGACCCGTGTCGATTTTGAGTGGGGTCAGCCGGTGGATCCGGAGCAGCTCCTGGATGCCCATCCGAATCCGAAACTGATCGGTGTGGTTCACGCAGAGACCTCGACGGGTGTGCGATCCGAGATCAGTGAGTTGGGTGCCAACAAGGGTGACGCGCTGCTGCTTGTGGACTGCGTCACATCGCTCGGGGGCATCCCGGTGCAGATCGACGAGTGGGGAGTCGACCTTGCGTATTCGGGGACCCAAAAGTGTCTTGGTGTGGCGCCTGGTCTTGCTCCGGTCACGGTTTCTGAGCGAGCCCGCCAGTTCATCGTTGCTCGACCCCGGAGTTGGTACCTCGACCTCAACTTGATCTCAAAATACGTGGATGGTGAAGGTGCTCGGGCCTATCACCACACGGCGCCCATTTCGATGATCTTCAGTTTGCACGCCGGTCTTGGTGCGGTGCTCGACGAGGGACTCGAGAACGCTTGGGAACGTCACGAAACGTGCGGTCGTCGTCTCCGCGAGGGTCTCACCGATCTTGGATTCGAGTTGTTCGCGGTAGAGGGGCACCGGCTGCCCGAGCTCACGACCGTCACGGTACCCGACGGTGTTGATGACGCCGTTGTGCGGTCCCGGCTTCTCTCCGACTACGGCATTGAAATCGGTGGTGGTCTTGGTGCTTATGCGGGCAAAGTGTGGCGGATTGGGTGCATGGGACACACGGCTCGACTCCGTAACGTGGAACTCCTTCTGGCGGCCCTCGCCCGACTCGTCTAGCGACCTCCGCGGAATTCCCGAGGTCGGGAGCTACGATCCGCTATGGCGGTGATCCCCTTCTACGGTTCCGATGATCCTGATCTGTTCGCTATCGAGCGGGGTGCGATGGACCGCGCAGGGCGCGTCATTGCCGCCCTTGACGAGAACCTACCAACGACGGGCACGGCACTTGATGTTGGTGCCGGGGATGGATTCACGGCCGAGCGACTTACGACGCGCACACGTGATGTCGTTGCTCTCGAGCCTGCTGCGGGCATGATCCGTCGCGACCGACGGCTTGCTTGGGTTCAGGGCGAAGCCGAATGTCTGCCTTTCGCCGACGCTTCGTTCGGCGCCGCGTACGCCACATGGGCGTACTTCTTCTCACGCAACTGGGACCCTTCTCCCGGACTTCGCGAGCTTCACCGAGTGGTTCGTCACGGTGGTCCGCTGTTGATCGTCGACAACCTCGGATCCGATGAATTCAGCGCCCTTTCCTTCGATGATATAAGCGCCGACACCGAATTCTGGGCTCGCAACGGCTTCGCTTGCCTTGCCATCGACACGCATTTCGACTTTGAGAACATGACCGAAGCTCGAGCTCTTTTGGAGTTCTTTTTTGGCGAGACTGGTAGCGAGCGTGCGGCCTTGCGCCTGTCGTTTCGCGTCGGCTTGTTTGTTGGTCGGAGTTCGGGCTGCCGTTAGGTTGCTGCGGAGCGATCGCCCGGTGTGCAGTTCGGTAGTGGGTCGGGGTCAACCCGGTGATATTGACATCTTCAATGATCGAGGGTCTCTCAGGTTGACCCTAACGATTTCCGACCGATTGCAACCAGGGGCTGGTCGCAATGCCTTTCGGTCGGTGGAACACGAACACTCCAAGCGGGCGGGGAGTGAATGCGTCGACCAATCCCGATGTGGGACCTGACAACCTCGGATCGGCGGCGTTTCACGAAACACTTGTCGAGGTTCGCCAAATCGACGACGACCACGTTGCGGAGCGTCCAGAGTGGGCGGACGGTACCAACCTCGAGAAATCCGTTCGTTGCGGGTCTTTCAGGTCAACGGGTGGCGTCTCAAGGGATACCAGGTGACCCTCGATTCTCGCTCCGTTGCGGTCGACGTCGGCTTCGATAGTGGTTAGGCGGCGACGATCAACGTTGTTGCTGCTGCGATGGTCCGTTGATGAGGGCATCCCGAGTGCGTTCGAGGACGAGGTCGACACCGGTATTGTCGATGAAGAAACTCGGGGTATATCTCAGTGAGTTGGTTCCACCGTGGATCACACCGAGTCCATTCCTGCGGAGATATTCTTCGGTGCTGCCCGCACCGGTACAGGTAAACCGGGGATGAAGTTCGCAGCTGAGCAGCAACCCGGTTCCCTGTACTTTTGTGATCGTGTCCTTGAGTTCTTGAGCAATATCACGGAGTCCGTCGACCAGTTGCTTGCCGCGCCGCACAATGTTGTCACGTAGTTCGGGGGTGATGTTGTCGAGCACCTCGACTGCGATATCCATCGCACGTGGGTTCGACGTCATGGTGTTGCCGTATACACCCTTCCGGTAAAGAGCCGCGGTGGAGGCAGTCATTGCGAGGACCGAGAGGGGATATTGCCCCGCGTTGAGGGCCTTCGAATATGTCTCCATGTCGGGTGCTGGAAGGTGTTGAAAACCGGGATAGTCGACGATCGATAGGACCCCGTGCGCTCGAAGACCGGCCTGGATCGAGTCGACGAGGAGAAGTGCTCCGTGCTGAGAAGTTAGCTCTCGGGCCCGCTCGTAGAAATCTGGAGTCATCGACAGACCGGGGTCTCCCTCGCCCATGACTGGCTCCATGAAAAACGCCTGGATGAATAGATTCTCGTTCTCCGCGTCCTTGAACACCGTTTCCAGAGACTCGATATTGTTCGGTTCGATGGTGAGTAGCGTGTCTGAGTCTCGAAACGATGCCAGATGTTCGCGGTATTTCTTGCGGGTCGAGTCTGTGAAGTGTGCGGGACCGTCCGTCCGACCGTGGAAGCTGTTTGTCAGACTTGCCGCCCGGATTGACTTGCCGTCGTAACGACCACCGGGATCGGTCATCGACTTGGCGTTGATGTCGCTCAATCGCGTCGCCATGTTCACTGCTTCGGAACCACTGTTGAGGCAAAGAAACTTTGCGAATGGGGGTGTACCCGAGCGGGTGTGTCCAATCTCTTGCCGGAGCCGATCGATGAAATCCAGATGGCTGACGGAGGGTGTCATAACGTTGGCCATGACGTGGGGACGGCTCATTGCCTCAATGACACCGCGCGGGGCGTGACCGAAGCCGAGCATGCCATAACCCCCGCAGTCATATATGACAGCGCCCTTGAGGGTGATGATCCACGGTCCGTCACCGGCAAGAGCGATATACGGGTTGATCTGGTCATCGGGATAAAAGTTCACGAACCCATCCTGTACCCGGGCACATTGGGTTTTCTCGTCCATTGCGAGAAGATCGGGATGTGTTGTCATGAGACGCTCATAGTGCGCAAATGCGTCGACTACCGCGCTCCGGAGAGACTCATCTGAAACGAGGATTGTACGAACCACTTCCTGGCCGAGACCGATTGTCTGGGCCGGCCCACCATGCGTGCGCATCTGGAGGAGACGTGATAGCAAAACGTCTGTGTCGAGCGTTCGAGCAGTGTTTGCCACGCGGGTCCTCCAATAGTTCAGGCGGTCGGGAACAGTAGCAAGAAAACCGGCGGACCGATAACGGTTCGGGGTCCCAATTCCACAAGATTCGTATCACCAGATTGTAACGGCTGGTGCAATGAAGTATCCGACGTGGTGAGCCGTGTAACGAGGTCGCCGCCCATAGGCGGGGGCTTTAGGCCTTAATCTCGAGGTTGCGCATCATGCCCTGGTCCTCATGTTCGAGGTTGTGGCAGTGGTAGAGGAACAGGCCGGTGAAGTCACCGAAGCGGCGCAGGACCTTTACCCGCTGTCCGGGCATGACAAGGACTGTGTCCTTCCAGCCTTCGTCGACGACACCCTCGCTTAGGGTGTCCCAGGCGGTTTGGCCGCCACTGGAGGTCTGTCGCTCGATGACCTTGAAGGACTCGCCGTGCATGTGCATCGGGTGGGGTAGGTTCGACATTCCGCCCCCGCCCTTGTTGATGAACTCCCAGATTTCAATGCTGCCGCGTCGGATGGTTTCCTCTTCGGCGACGCCGGTCATTTCGAACTGGCGACCGTTCAGAGACCAACCACTTCCCATTCTCTGTGCCAGGACAACCTCCCGGGTTTGCTCGGCCTGGGAGATATCGAAGAAATTCGGTGTCGATAGTTGTGAGGGGAGAGTTGCCGTATCGGTCGACTGCCGAGCGATCGTCGCCGTGAGGATTGGAAACTCCGGGCTGTTCATATTTCCGTTGTCGAACGGCAGGCTGACGAGCTTCACGTCCGTGTCCACGGACCGGTCGCCAAAGTCCACCCAAATGTCGAGTCGCTCAGCCGGTGCGAGTGTGAGGTAGGGGCGCGTCACGGGTGTTTCCAGGAGACCCCCATCCGTTCCTATGACGGTGAAGGGTGTCCCATCACTCCAACCAAGTTTGTACATTCGTGAGTTGGAGCCGTTGAGAAAGCGAAATCTATACGCTCGGTTCGCCACATCGAGAGTGAAGTCCGGTACACCGTTCACCAGCACCTCGTCGCCGAGAAACCCAATCATTTGGTTCATCATGCCGCCGCCGTTGTAGACGAACTGGTCGTTGTCATCGAAGGTTCGATCCTGTAATACCAGCGGAATGTCGTAGTCCCCGGTCGGGAGACCGAGTGCGGACTCTTCGTCGTCGGAGATGATGAAGAAACCCGCCATGCCTGCGTACACCTGCGGTCCTGTTCGGCCGTGGGGGTGCGGGTGGTACCAGTAGGTGCCGGCTCGGTTGAGAACCTCGAACTCGTAGTAGTAGGTCTCGCCCTTGTCGATGGCGTACTGCGGGTGTCCATCCATGTCGGCCGGGACGTGGAGACCATGCCAATGGATGATGCTGACCTCGGGGAGTTCGTTGGTGAACTCAATTCGAACCTTCTGTCCCTTCTTGAGGTGCAGCGTGGGTCCGAGATAACTTCCGGCCACGGGTACGACGACGCCGTCATCACCCTTGATGAGGTTCCCCTCGATCCTCCACACGTCCGTCTGGGTACCGGATCGGACCTCAACACGGTCCTCGATCGCACGCAGCGCGATCTCGACATCGGGGACGAAGTCGGCGCTGGGGGTCGACACCGGTTGGGGGAGGAGCTGCTGGGTGTTGTCGCGGTTCATGCCACACGCCGCCAGGACGGTTGAGGCCATCCCGACACCAGCGAGTTTTACAAAGGTTCGGCGGGTTATCTCTGCCATTGGTTATCCAATATCAATCGGTTGTCGTGTATTTGAGTAGCCGGTCGGCGGGCGTGTTAGGTGTCTTTCTGGAGCAACGGCTCGCCAGCCGCTTTCCAGGCGTTCATGCCGCCGTCGAGATTCCACACGTTGGTGTACCCCTGCTGCACAAGTTCGGCGGCCGAGATCGCGCTCATGCCACCGCTGCGGCAATAGACGACGATCTGTGCGTCCTTATCTGTCGGCAGCTTTGCCAGATTTTGAGCGATTTTGTCAAATGGAATGAAGAGGTCGGTGTTCTCGATCTCTCCCGCGTAGGGAATATGAACATTGACAAGTACGAAATCCTTGCTCTGGAGTTTCGCGACTAGGCCCTTGACACTGACGTCGGTGTAGTTGCCACCATCGACGGGCACGAGCTGGGTCTCAGCGTCGATGTCGACGCCAGCCGTCTCGGTGCCAGCGCCGGATCCACCACCGCAGGCAGCAATGATGAGAGCGAATGCAGCTACCACGGCGAATTGAACGAAACGGGTCGATTTCATGAGTTACCTCTAGGTAAGGAGAATGGGGATCGCGACTACACCAGGGTTGCGGCAGTAGCCGGAGCGAGAGTCCCGGTGACACCCGCAATAATATCGACTTCCCGACCGGACCCCACATCCGTGAACCGTCCCATGTCGTGCGCTATTTGGGAACGCGGCATCACCGGGAGCCGGAGTGGCATCCGGCGCAAGCACTCCAAGGAGCCGGTATTTTGGCGGTCCAGCTCCTTGACGGAGAGGCCCGTGACTCGTCGGACTGTGTCGTCCCTTGCCGGCCGCCATGAAGGTGGTGTTCGGTCGCCACGAATCGATTGGAGTCCCGGTCATAGGACCGAGGTAACACAGAACTCGTTGCCCTCGGGGTCCTGGAGCACGGTCCAGCTAAATCCGTCGATCTCGTGGTCTTGGATTCTTGAGCCGCCGAGATGGATAACGGCGTTGATGAACTTCTCGGGGTTCTCGTGGTTCAGGTCAAGGTGAAGGCGATTCTTGGAGATCTTGTCCTCATCGACACTCTGGAAGGCCAGTCGGATCGAACTATCGGCGAGGGGCGTAGTAAATATGTAGTCGGGATAACGTTGGGCGATCTCGACGCCGGTGATCTGTGACCAGAAATCGAACAGAGCATCGGGATCGCGACAGTCGACCATGATTGCACCGACCGTTGCCTTGGTATCGAGCATTTGGTACCTCGCGAGTCGTTGGAAAACAGTGTTGGCGGCAGACCGAAGGGTCTGCGACGTTGGCCGAGTTCGGGAGACGTACTGGTACCCCCATCGTATCAACTTGCCGTGGTTCGGCGCGTGGTTCTACGCGTGGTTCGGCGCGACTACAGGAGAAGCTCTTGAGCGCAACGTTGCATTGCGTCATATGCAACCCCGGCCAGCATGCCACCGACGCTGGCACGCCGGACTCCGAGGTCAGCAAGCTCCGCAACAGTGGGACCCGCATCTCGGAGCAGTACGTTGACGGCTCCTCCGACCTCGTTCACAATTCTGGCGATGTGCTCCGATTCGGTAAGACCGGGTGCGTACACCACCTCTGCACCCGCCGCCCGAAACGCCTGGAGTCGTGTGATGGTGTCGTCGATATCGTTCCTACCATAGAGATGATTCTCCGCACGAGCAGTCAGCACGATTCCGTGATCTTGAGCAGCGGCGGCGCAGGACTCGACCTTGGCTACAAAGGTAACCAGTGGCTCGATTTCGCCGCGAGCCGGGTTGTAATCCTCAATAGACACACCGGCCGCACCACATTCCATCAGCACAATAAGGTTGGCTGTGCACTCATCCGGGGTGTCACCGAAGAGCCGTTCGGCATCGACGTTCACCGGAATACCGACTGCCGATGTCAACGCTGCAACGTGCTGACAGAGTTCGTCGAAGAGAACCTCCTGGTCATCTCGACCAAGTGATGCTGCATGTCCAGAACTCGTTGTTGCAAGCGCCTTGAACCCCATGTCTTCGAGCTGGACTGCTGAACCAACGTCCCAGGGATTCGGCATCACGAAGAAACCGTCAGTATGTAGCTCTCGAAAGGTCTCCCTCATGTCGCACCTCGAACTTTCCAACACCGACGTTGGCGGCAACATTACCGGAGGGATACCGCGGCTGTGATGATCACTTTGCGGGGAGACGTCGTGGGGTGCGTAGTATCAGGACCCATGAAACTGCTGGTCTACACGCACGAGGCATGTCTGCGTCACGACACAGGGCTTGGGCATCCGGAGCGGCCCGCTCGCTTAGCAGCGACGTTGGCCGGGATTGAGGCGTCGGGGGTTGACGCTATCGACCTGGCAGCGGAGCCGATTGACCGCAACCATCTTCGGCTTGTTCACGCGGCCGAATACGTCGATGCGATTGAACGTTTCTGCCAGGCGGGTGGTGGGGCCCTTGACGCCGATACCCCCGTCGTTGCCGATTCGTGGGAGGCGGCACTGCGGTCCGCGGGAGCCGGGATACAGGCCGTTGATGATCTTGGCCGTTCTCGGGGTGATGCCGCGTTTGTGGTTACCCGACCGCCGGGGCACCACGCACTCGTCAACCGCGCAATGGGTTTCTGCCTGTTTAACAACATCGCGATAGCTGCTCGGTATCTCACCGGATCGGGCAACAAGGTCGCGATCGTGGACTGGGACGTGCATCACGGCAACGGCACGCAGGACACGTTCTACGAGGATCCGAACGTCCTCTATATTTCGCTGCACGAATTCCCCGCTTACCCCGGCGGTGGATGGATCGACGAAACCGGTGCGGGTCCCGGTACCGGAACCAACTTCAATTTTCCATTCCCAACCGGGACTGACGGAGGTCCATATCGGTGGGCGTTCTCCCAGGCGATTGTTCCCCTACTCGAAGAGTGGGGTCCAGATTGGCTCCTCATCAGCGCCGGATACGATGGGCACCGCGACGACCCCTTGGCGGGAATCGCGCTGGTCCGAGAGGATTATCGGGAGATGGCATCGATGTTGTCAGGCGTCGTTGGCAAGGGTCGAACGGTGCTCTTCCTCGAGGGGGGATACAACCTTGAGGCCATGACGGCATCGGTGACCGACACGGTAAATGGACTCGACCGCCCCCGGGTTGGAGTGATCCCGAGCACGGACACATCAACGGCGATGCGGATAGCCCAGATGACAGCCATCGAGATCGGCAACCACTTTGGATTAACCCTCCATGACTCGGGTTAAGAAATTCTCCGCGCATTCCGATAGATGACACAGCGCCGCGTTACCAAGACTTCCGTGTTATCAAAAGGGGTTCCCAAGTGCTTGATGGATTACCAACCGTTGACGAACTTCTCAAAAAGCTCGCGTCCGTTGAGGGTTCCGACCTTCACCTCAAGGTAGGGTCGCCTCCCGCTTACCGCGTCAACGGAGAACTCCACCTTTCGAATCTTCCGACACTGAAACCGTCCGATACCGAAAAGGTTGCTCATCATTTGATGTCGGATCGTGTCCGGGCGGGTTTCGATGCCACCAATGAGGCCGACTTTGCATACGGCCGGTCCGACATTGGACGGTTCCGTGTCAACTGTTACCGCCAGCGCGGTTCGGTGAACATTGTGATGCGTGCCGTGAGTCCGGCAAGTCAGAACTTTGACGAACTCGGTCTGCCGAGCGTGATCCGTGACTTGTGTCAGCACCAGCGCGGTTTGGTGCTCGTCACGGGACCAACGGGGTCTGGAAAGACAACAACCCTTGGTGCCATGATCGATTACATCAACACGACGCGCCGTGCGAATATCATCACCCTCGAGGATCCCATCGAGATCCTCCACTCGGACAAGATGTCCCTCGTTTCACAGCGTGAGGTCGGTGTCGACACGACATCCTTCGCCGAAGGTCTCCGTCGAGTTCTGCGTCAGGATCCGGACGTGATCCTCATTGGAGAGATGCGGGATCGGGAAACCGTCGAGTCGGCGCTCCGTGCCGCCGAGACAGGTCACCTCGTTCTTTCGACACTACACACGATCGATGCAACCGAGACTGTCAACCGAATAATCGACTATTTCCCTGCTGCCATGCAGTCCCAGATCCGACTCATTCTTGCCGGGTCGTTGCGCGGCATTGTGTCACAGCGACTACTGCCGATGATCGACAACGGTGGCCGTATCCCGGCGGTTGAGATATTGGTCAACAACGAGCGGGTCTTCGACAGGATCGTTGATCCGACGTTGACACACAACCTTGTCGAGGTTATTGCCGACGGTGAGTACTACGGGATGCAGACCTTCGACCAAGCGATCCTGGAGGCCTTCCGTCGGGGACTCGTCTCCTTCAACGATGGGCTCGTCAACTCTACGAATCCGGCCGACTTCAAACTCGCCGCACAGAACTCAGGGTTGCTCTCTCGCACACAGGCGGGTTGAACGGTCCGCCACACAATTCATTGCCGGGGCTGGCGCTAATGAAATCGGGACAACTTTCGAGTTGTCCCGATTTTCATATTCGGGACCGGGAAACACTGTGGTTCGTGTTGGTGCGGCTATCATCTCGTCCCCCATGGAGTCATTTACCTGTCGCACGTGCGGCTCTTCGTTTTCCCTGCCCGATCATGTTCTCGACCGCTATCCCGGTTGGGAGCCGACCCAGTGCATGGATTGCCGGGGGAACGCGAAGAACGCCGCCAAGCCCGGATCGAAACGGGGATCCACGAAGAAGCGTGCGAAGAGTGTCAGTGCAACACGAACGCTCACGACGGATGAGGTTCTGCGGATGTTTACCGATGGACCGACGTCGGGCGTTTTCACCGACGGTTCGAGTGTGCCAAACCCGGGGCCCGGTGGTTGGGGAGCCGTGTACGTGGTTGACAACGAGATCATTGATTCCCTGTCAGGGACGGACCCCGATACGACGAACAATCGGATGGAATTCACCGCGATTATCGCCGCCCTTGAGATCGTGCCCCAGGGAACACCAGCAACGATCTACACCGATTCGCGTCTTGCGGTGCAAACACTTACCGAGTGGGCTACCGGATGGGAAAAGCGGGGTTGGAAGCGCAAGAGTGGGCCGGTCGAGAACCTCGATCTTGTGAAACGTGCGTACTACTCGATTAGCGAACGACCGGAAATCTCGATTGAGTGGATCGCCGCTCACAGCGGATACCGCTGGAACGAATACGCCGATGCACTGGCAAGCAGCTGGCGTTCGTAGCGGGCTAGCCCGACGCCGAACCGGTAACCTCACAACAAGATGATTCCTCCCCGCCTTGAACCCCTACTCGCCCCTGGCTCACCCACGGTGGAGCTGTCACGTCTTTTTGCACAGGATGGGTACCGCCTTTACCTGGTTGGTGGGAGTGTCCGCGACGCAATGCTGGACCGACCGAGTCCAGATCTCGACTTTACGACCGCGGCGCGACCGGATGAGGTGAAGCGGATAGTTGGGCCGTGGGCGGATGACCTCTATCTCGTTGGTGAGACGTTTGGCACGATTGGCGCCGTGCGTGACGGCGAGGTCTACGAGATCACAACGTTCAGGTCCGACACGTATCGTGACGAGTCGCGCAAACCACATGTCTCGTTTTCGGACACTATCGAAGAGGATCTTGCACGACGCGATTTTGCCGTCAATGCAATGGCGCTTGCCCTGCCGACCGACGATGACGAACCCCACATAGTTGATCCGTATGGTGGGTTGCTTGATCTCGTTTCGCGTACCTTGCGGACGCCAGGTCCTCCCGAGGTTTCGTTTGGTGATGATCCGTTGCGGATGCTGCGCCTCTTCCGATTCATGGCAACGATCGGATTCTCTCCCGACCCAGATGCCTTGGCGAGTGTGACCCGCATGGCCGACCGCCTCTCGATCGTCTCCGCTGAACGCATCCGTGACGAGTTCGACAAACTGTTGGTCGGTGAAGATGTCGCAACGGCACTCGAAATGCTCGTCGAATCCGGGCTTGCTGATGTGTTCGTTCCCGAGCTGCCCGCACTCGCTCTTGAGCAAGATCCGGTACACCGACATAAGGACGTACTTGCTCACACGATCGCGGTCGTCGACAAGACATC
>UOEK01000643.1_pt1 | contig 16163 bp, 12 predicted proteins | sample 1989451 | NCBI WGS metagenome assembly UOEK01 (sample SAMEA4712198, study PRJEB27164) | hydrothermal vent metagenome | biome: marine basaltic hydrothermal vent biome; feature: marine hydrothermal vent; material: mineral | place: Pacific Ocean | collected 2011-06-14/2011-07-23 | depth 1691 m
CGTGTTGGCGTCGATTCTGATCTCCGTCGTCCCCTGATTGGGCCCACGAACCACCGTTTCGGTTCCATCGCCCGGTCCGGGCCACTCAAACGTTGCCCCTTGCACTACTCTGCATTGTATGGTAGCTTGGATCACAAGGTAAGAAGTATTGCAAGGTACCCGGTAATGCCAGTTGAACATAGCTCACAGCTTCTCAAGGGTGTACTGGATATGTGTCTCCTCGCCATCATCGACGAGGAACCATCGTACGGGTACGAGATGGTGACCAAGCTTCAGGATCGCGGGCTGCACCTCGTCAGCGAGGGAAGTATCTACCCACTCCTGAGCAGGCTTCAAAGGCAGGGACTGATCGATGGATATTTCGTCGAGTCGACCGGTGGGCCACCACGCAAGTACTACCGCATCGAGCACACTGGCCGAGAGCGGCTCAAGGAATGGACACTGGAGTGGGACGATCTCACCAGTGGCGTAAAGGAGGTTCTGAATGGAGGTGGAGATGAAACATGAAGCTGACGTCGAGACCGTCGTCGCCGAGTGCGTCACTTACTGGACTTCAACGGCTGTGCCGCGCAGGGCAACCAAGGAAATGCAGGCAGAATTGACCGCACATCTTCGCGACGCCGTTGCGGAGGGTAAAACACCGAGCACGGTCGTCGGTCCTGATGTGAGATCATTCGCGGAGAGTTGGGCAAGCGCCTACCGCGACCCTCGAACGGTGTCACAAGAAGGCACCGCCACCGCGGCAACACGATTGCCTTGGTGGGTAGCAGTTGGAGCCATCGCACTCGTAACCGCGGGAGCGTTGGCAATCGAAAGGAAGAAGGACATGGACGATATCGGTATCCAGATCGCCTTCTGGGCAGTCACAGCCGTGGCTCTGGCCATCGGGGAGATCTTCACAGCAGGGTTCTTCCTGATCAGTTTCGCAGTCGGGGCAGGAGTTGCAGCAGCGCTTGCGGCGTCCGGCGTCAATGAACCCATACAGATCCTGGTGTTCCTCGTCGTGTCCGTAATCGGACTGGTCTGGACACGGCAATACGCGCTCCAGACTCGACCACCACTCATTCCGGTTGGGGCCAATCGTTACGTCGGGCAGGAGGGTGTTGTCGAACGAGCAATCAGCCGTCACAGCGCCGGTCGCGTCCGTGTCGGATCCGAGGACTGGCGGGCAGTGACTGACAGTACGGAAACGTTCGACGTTGATGCCGCGGTTACCGTGGTGGCAATTCGGGGGACGAGTCTCGTGGTTGAGGGCAACGAGTGAAAACAACACAGCACATCACAATGGAACGTTTCCATAGAAGGAGGAAATAATGGCTTTTCTAGGATTTCTCGTACCGCTGATCATTCTGGTCGCTGTCTTTGCGGGCATGGCGTTCAAGATCGTCAAACAGTACGAGCAGGGCCTCATCGAGAGGTTTGGTGAGTACAAACGCACAACTGGTCCGGGACTCCAGTTCGTGATGCCGTTTGTCGAGAAGATCAAACGCGTCGATATGCGCGAGATCGTCGTCGATGTACCACCACAAGAGGTCATCACGAAGGACAACGTCGTCGTCACAGTTGACGCCGTGGTGTATTACCAGGCGGTCGATCCAAAGTCGCTCATATACAACGTCCAGAACTTCGTGCTTGCGGCAACCAAGTTGGCGCAAACCAACCTGCGTAACGTCATCGGCGACCTCGCCCTTGACGATGCCCTCACGTCACGGGACATCATCAACACGCAGCTGCGCGACATCCTCGACCAAGCGACCGACATCTGGGGAACCAAGGTCGTGCGTGTCGAGATCCAGCGGATTGACCCGCCGGCCGACGTCACCCAGGCGATGCACCGCCAAATGAAGGCCGAGCGTGACCGACGTGCAATCGTCACCGAGGCCGAGGGTGAGAAGTCGTCACAGATTCTGAAAGCCGAGGGTTTCAAGGCTGCTCGGATTCTTGAGGCACAGGGTCAGGCCGGGGCCATTGAGGCCGTTGCCGACGCCGAGGCGTACCAGAAACGCGTTGTCGCCGAAGGTGAATCACTCGCTATCACCCAGGTGTACGCCGCAATCCATGAGGGCAACCCGACCGAGGATCTCATCAAGATCAAGTATCTCGAGGCCCTCCAGGGCGTCGCCAACGGGAAGGCAAGCAAGATCTTCCTCCCCATGGAGATGGGCGGCATGCTCGGCGCACTTGGTGCGGCAGGCGAGATACTCAAGGACACCATGCATGGCTCAGACATGCACCAATCGGACGACTCCTAGGGACCGTCGAAATCAGTCGAGTCCATAATGAAGGGGACGGCCGCACGGTCGTCCCCTTCGTTCGTCCGCCCGAATGTATCGCCGTTGGCGACGGATGCGTTGAGCGCCTTGGCTGCCCGATCCGCTCGTCTGCGTAACCGTGAGCGAACAAGGGCGCCGCCAAGAGCGAAAACGATGAAACCAACGACCCCGAGGAGCGTCCGTCGGCCAGCCTCGCGAGAGCGGTCAAGATCATCGTTGATGCGGGCAACCAGCAGGTCGGCGGTCGCGACGTCACCTGCCTCGAGAGCGGTTTGGGCGGCCGCACGATCTTGCTCGTACCCCGCCCCACTATGAAACAGGCTCGCCACCGGCCCCAGAGTGACCCCCGATGTCGCATCGAGGAGGTCGGCCATGGCCAACACTCCGGTGATGTCGTCGATGATGCTCTCGCCGCTATCGGCCAGGTTTGCGACCCGTGCGCCGTACACCCCCGCCGCATCGGCTTGCGGGAACCGTTGTTCGAATAAGTCCACCGCCAGAGCCACACGCTCAAGGTTGCGAATCATCGAGTTCGCGGCCGTAAAGTCCCACGACTCCATCGCTGCGCGCAGTGGATAGGGCAGGTCCCATCCCCCGAGTGCAGCAACAACTTTCGCATAGGATTTGCGCGACGCAGCCCGAGTATCCATCACCTCGCGGTCAGTGTCGGTCGCGACGTACTCATAGAACAGGTCGGCGGCCTCGCGGGAGCCACCGGCTTCCGCGAGCAGATCAAGAAACCTTCGCCAATCGTCCGGTACGGAAGTCTGCTCGGCCTGCCCGGCGCTGCGGTAGGCGATCTCGTCTCTCGATGCCGCACCGAGGACCCGACTAAGGCCGTCGGTCCCGATTTCGTTCGTGATCGCGAAGAGGATGGACCACGAAGCGTTGTAGGCGTATCGATCTTCGAGTGGATCAGCGCTGCCAACTCCAATGTGCGCCCACTCGTTGAGTTGTTTCCCCACCCGCTGTCCGCGAACGATTACCTTCGGGAACGGTCGACTGTCGAACCTTTCGCGGACGATTCTGGCCGCAAACTCATCGGCGAGACCCTCACCGATCCATCGCTCAGCGAACAACGTCTCGTTGAACCACGCATGGCTGAGTTCGTGAAGAACAAGTTGCTCATCGACCCGCTCTCCGACCTGGATCTCGTGGGTGACCTGGTTGAACCATCCTCCGAAACCAGCCTCGGTTGGGGCAACCGTCTCGGTGATCGTAAGAGGTGCCCCATCTGGCCAGGGCAGACCAATCGAATCGAACAACATCTCGCCGGCCTGCTCGATCGCACCAACGACTGCCGACGCCCATTGCTCATCACCCGGCCAGGACCGCACGACAACCTCGTTTTCGCCCACCGCAACCGGTGTAGACAGCAGCGCCTCCGGGTTCTCGGCGCTGAACGTCACCCCGAACGCCTGGGGTGCTTGGATGTCGTCCGCACGGTAGAGCGGCGCTCCCCCACCGATCACCGAGAGGAGAGGCACTTTTTCGGGATCCACGGTGTACCCGTCGGCGCGGACAGTTACCGAACCCCCCGGGGCGTTGCCGTGTGCACGCACTCCGAACCGCACATACGCCGGGTTCACCCGGATCGCCGACCGGGAGTTTCGGGTGCCAGCAACAATGTCGTAGTTCGCCAGAACAGTGGTCGATCTCGCCACTCCGAGCGGACCATCGAGCAATATCTCCGCTGATTTGTAGGTGCCACCACCCTCGGTGGCCAACCGGACATCGAGCGGTATCCCACCCTCGGTGACTGCGAAGTTAGCCACCTCTGCGGGGAGGGTGATCGAAAAGGACCCAACCGAGGAGTCGAGCGCGGTTACCTCGATGACTGCCGAGACTCGCACCAGACCGGCCGCGCCATCGACTTCGTAGAGGACGTCCGAAACCACGTCGGAACCCGATACCTGGTTCGTCGCGGTCGCCGGACCTGCGGGAACCAACGTGATAGCAACAACCGCGACAGCGCTAAGAAGCCTGGCAAACAGGGACGTGGGGGAAGGAGGGCGCATGAGCATCCATCGTACTGTCAAGAGACCGCTACATCGCCTCCACGACGCACCACCAGTCGCTATCGGGGGGCGTCCGGACGCCCGTCATCATGGGGCTCCGCGGCAACAGTCGGCTCGTCGATGGCATCGGACGTCACGCTGGACAACTCGGCGGCTACGAGCGGTGATGCATCGAGGGGTGGCAGGTGCTTCACCCGCGAGCGCCTCCTGCGACGTTTCACAGCTCCTCGAATCACGAACCCGACAATCAGCAGCGCGAGAACCCCCGCGGCTCCCCCGGCGTACACTGCCCGCTGGCGTCCAACGGTTTCGGCCTCAGCAAGCGATTGCCGCGCAAGAGCGGCGTGAATCGTCACGGACTCGACGTCACCTCGTTCATAGGCCGCACGCGCCGCTTGCAGATGTTCGCCAGGGTCGGCGCCGCGCCACAAACCCACTTCGGTCAACCGGCTGCGATCCACCGCCAGGGCCGCCTCGGACTCGACGAGCGCGTCCAGGGCCCTCTCGTACTGTTTGATCGAGGCGCTGACTGCGCTAAAACTACCGCGTGTCATTTCGAAGTCCAGCGAGAACACATCCATCGTGGTCAGACCCTCGTCAGCAGCCTTGGCGATCAGAGCCAGCTCGCTGTCATAGACCGCGAGTCCATCATCCATGCGCGCAATCGCGTCGTCAAACTCCCAGTCACTCATCGACTGTCGGATGAGAAATGACGCCTGCCGACCGGTGGTTTTCTGGAAGGTCTCATACTTGGTTCGCGCCTCGGTTCGTGTCTCCAGCTCGTCGACTTCGTTGGTCTTGACGACGAACTCGGCGAAGATTCCGGTGGCGGTCTCGGATCCTCCGACCTCCTCGAAGAGATCGAGCAGCCGCCGCCAGTCATCCGGATCGGTCCATGCCTCGGCATCGGGGCGTCCGATATAGGCGATCCTGTCGGAGTTGGCGTAATCAAGTACATCCGAGAACGCCTCGGGTCCAATTTCTCGGGAGACGTCGTGGATCACCGACCATGAGGCGTTGTACCCATACGCCTCTCTGGCATCGGACAGTTCGGTTCGAAATGTTGGCAGCTCCCACCCGTTCAGCCGGACCGCAGCCGAGTCCTGGCGCGAAATTGCCTGGGGAAACTCGCGTTCATCGAACACTTCGCGCAGGACGATCGATGCGGTCTCCTCGGCGAGGCCCTCATCGATCCATCGTTCGGTAAACAGACTCCCGTTGAACCACGCGTGGGATGCCTCGTGAAGCACCACGGCACGATCGACTGACTCACCGATTTCTATCTCATCCTCATCGACGAAATACCAACCGCCGAACCCGAAGAGGTTCGGTGCGATTGCTTCGGTCACGACCAGGGTTTCTTCAACTGGCCAGCCCAGTCCGATCACGTCCATCAGTGCCGGGAGTCCCAGGTCGAGTGTGTCGGACACCGAGTCGAACCATTCGTCGTCACCCGGCCACGCCCGAATGCGAACCGACTGGTTGGCAAACGTGTGGTCAGTGACGATCAGTCCCTCATCGTTAAGGGCGTTCACCCAGACGAACCATTCCGGCGGGTTCACGATGTTTCTGTCGACTCTGACTTCGCGTCCCTCATCGTCGGTTTCCACCCTCAAGTGGGACCCGTCAAGGGTCACCTCATAACCTTCAAGACCGAGCAACCTCACCTCGGCCTTCTCGGGATCACCGAAGGCGTACAGCGGGAGGGCAACAAAGGCCGGGTTGACCCGAGTGACATCCTCAGAACGGGGTTCACCACCGGGAATCTCGTACGTCACCGTCACGGATCGCGACCGGTTGTAGAAGAGATTGGCCCGGAAACCAACGAGTGCCACCTGGAAGCTGCCATCCTCGGAATCTTCGAACGATATCCGAGTCTCGCGCCCCTGATCAAGCGCAAGAACGTTCTCGGCCTCGAGCGGAATCGGGATATAGAACCCCTCGTAGAAGTAGCGAGTCCGGATGTTGCCCCGGGTGGTGCTGGGCGTTTCGTTCTTGGCCATGACATCAACCGTGACAAATACCCGCGCTTCATCGGGTACGACCTCGTAGGTCGAGACGGCCTCGATATGCAACCCCTCCGAGGCGTGTGCCACCGCCGGCAAACCGACGAGCACAACAGCGACCACACCGAACGTTACGAGTGCTCTCCGGAAAGGCTTCATGGATCCCCCTGTGGGACATTTCGGTAGTTCGGTTCGACGCTACCAGATCGGCCGCGACCTTCGATAACTTTACCGACTAGAAGTCAGGAAACCTCTTCGGCGACGTCTTCCGGAGCCTCTACTATCGCACCGCGTTCCACGTCACCGTCAGCCGAAACCAGGGCACCCCGCCGGAACCAGACAAAGAGACCGACGCCAATCAACGATGCGCCAAGTCCACCCCACTGGCTGCCCGTGAACGGCCCCATAACGCCGTCCGCAACAGTCCCGAGTTTTGCCGCACCCAGTCGAGTGAAGTCAATGAGGAAGCGCTGAAAGCCATACCAGATCAGCCAGATGGCGAACATTTGCCCGTAACGGAACTTTGACGCACGGGTGCGGATCAACCACAGCAGGACGCCGAGCAGGATCGCTGCGCCAATCATGTCATAGAGCCAAGTCGGGTGGTAGATCCCGCAGATGCCGTCCACCGCTCCGCTCGGAGTGCACTCAAGCGCATTGTGTTGCGGCGACAGGTCGTAGCCTGGTTTTACGGCATAACCGAGAAAGAATGTGGTCGCCGATCCCAGGTGCTCAACGATCGCAAAGTCGCCGATCCGCCCCACGACCGCACCGATAGCGAGTCCGGGCGCAGCCATGTCGAGGAGAGCTGGCGTGTCCAGCCCGATCCGGCGCATTCGAAACCAGGCGACGAGGATGCCACCGGCATACCCGCCGAGGATCGAGAATGCTCCACCAAGACCGATCACGTCGGAGATTCCGTAACCGGGATCGCCAAGGTGGGCGGGAACGGTGAACAGACGCGCACCAAGTATTGCTCCGACGAGCGCCCACGTGAGAACACTCGACACCTTGTCCTGGTCGAATCCACGACGTTCGACGGCCTTGAGTAACACGGTGGCACCGACGATGAAACCGATGCCCGCAAACAGTCCATGGAGCGAAAGTGCGAGCGGGCCTAGTTCAAGAATCGGGATGGGGGGATAAGAAATAGCTGCAATCATGCCGACAGCCTATTGCAATTGCTGTTCTTGTGCAGGTTGAAACTCTCGGAACGCCTCAAACGCGCGTGCGCCATAGACCGTGCCGGGGCCGCCCATCATGAAAATAGCGACACCGAGTGCCTCGGCCACCTGCTGCTCCGATGCTCCGAGACGGGCGAGCTTGCGTGCATGGGAGATGTAACAGCCGTCACAATGTGACGCGACTCCGATCACCATGGCCAGAAGTTCCTTCGTGACTGCGTCGAGCGCCCCATCGGCAGTCATCGCGGCCTTGCTGGACTCGGCGTAGGTCGCATACACCTCGGGAATCCGCGATCGAAGTTCCCGGCCGGCAGCGCTGAGCTCCCTGCTGACGTCGTGATAGTGCCCCACAATGTACCTCCAGTCTCGAGTTCGCTAAGTGTACCGGTGCGATCGGAGATCGAGATTCGCAGACGGTGATGTGGTCTCCACCGCTACGCTGAAGTTCGACCAACTATCTCAATCAGGGAGCATTCGGCGATGAACATGAAGGAACGTGCGGAGCGCGGGTTCGACGCCGTACAGGCCGAACTTCACACCATTTCGCAGTGGATGTACGACAACCCGGAGATTGCATATGAGGAGTTTGAGACGTCGGCACGACTCGTCGCATTCTTGGCCGACAACGGTTTCTCTGTCGACTATCCCGCCTGGGGACTCGACACTTCATTCAACGCGGTTGCGGGCACCGAGGGCCCGGAAGTCATCATCTGTGCCGAGTATGACGCGCTACCCGAGGTTGGCCACGCGTGCGGTCACAACATCATCGCAACGGCGGCGCTGGGTGCAGGGGTCGCCCTGGCTCCGCTCGCCGCCGAGCTTGGCGTCCGGATACGCGTTCTCGGCACTCCCGCGGAAGAAGAGGGTGGAGGCAAGGTCGACCTGATTGAGGCGGGGGCTTTCCAGGGTGCGGCGGCGGCGATGATGATCCACCCGGCCACGTTTGACGTCGTCGACAAGAACTACCTCGCCGTTTCCCACATCGACGTCGAGTTTTCGGGCAAGGAGTCGCATGCCGCCCTCGCACCGCAGCTCGGCATCAACGCTCTCGATGCGGCGGTTCAGGCGTACAACAACATCTCGATGCTGCGTCAGACGCTCTACCCGACCGACAAGATCCACGGTGTAATCACCTACGGGGGTGGCGTTCCAAATGTGATCCCCGCATTTACGTCAATGTCCTGGTACGTTCGTGCCGCGACCAAGGTCCGGCTCGACGAACTGTACGGGCAGGCGATGGCGTGTTTCCAAGCCGCCGCGACTGCAACGGGCTGCACTCTTGAAGTTAAGAGCCGCGGCCATGCCTACACCGACCTGCGCGCCGATCCAACACTCGTTGAGCTCTACGCACAGAACAGTGCCGCGCTCGGACGACCGCTGGGCCGCGGAGCCGACGAAGACCCGGGAGCCGCAGGTTCGACCGATATGGGGAACGTTTCGTACGAGCTGCCGACAATTCACCCCATGCTCGACATCCATCCGGGCGGTGCCACCAACCACCAGAAGGCCTTCGCCGCACACACCACCACGCCCGACGGAAAGGCCGCAATTCGCGATGGTGCCCTCTCCATGGCGTATACCGTGATCGACCTTTGCGAGGGGAACCGCTGGGATGAGCTGGGTCTATAGGCAACAGGCCGTGAGCACCAAGACCAATGCCATGCGAATACTCGACCGGGCCGGCATCGGGTACACGACTGCCGTGTATGACCTCACGCTGGAGGAGTTCTCGGCCGAGGCGGTGGCGGAGTGCCTTGGTGTACCGTACGGACAGGTCTTCAAGACGCTGTGTGTGCGCTCAAACACCGGAGAGTGCGTGTTCGCTGTTGTTCCCGGTGGATCGGAACTGGATCTCAAGGGGCTTGCACGAACCGCCGGCTACAAGAAGGTCGAGCTCGTGCCGGTGCGCGAGGTTGAGCTACTCACCGGTTATCCCAGGGGTGCCGTCACGGTGATGGCGGCGAAACGGCAGTTCCCGGTGTACGTGGACGATACGGTCAACGACTGGGACTCCATTGCGGTCTCTGCGGGCATCAGGGGCCTCCAGATTCTCCTCACACCCGACAACTACACGACGGTAACTCGGGCAATGACCGCGACCATCGCAACCCAGACCTGACCGGTAGCCAGCTCGCCACCCAAAGGAAAAGGACCCCGTTGTAAGGGTCCCTTTCGATCGGTAAACCGAGCCGACTACAGAATTTGGCTCAGGAAGAGTTTCGTGCGGTCGTGCTGTGGATTCTCGAAGAAGTGATCGGGAGTGCCCTCTTCGACAACCAATCCGTAGTCGAAGAACAGTACCCGGTCGGCAACCTCACGGGCGAAACCCATCTCGTGGGTTACCACGATCATCGTCATGCCGGAACGAGCGAGTTCCTTCATCACGTCGAGCACTTCCTTGATCATCTCGGGGTCGAGTGCTGAGGTCGGCTCGTCGAAGAGCATGATCTTCGGTTTCATGGCAAGCGCCCGGGCGATGGCGACACGTTGCTGCTGGCCGCCCGAGAGCTGACCGGGGAATTTGTCCGCCTGTTCCGGGATGCCGACACGCTCAAGTAGAGCCATTGCCTCTTCTTCGACCTCACCGCGCGGTTGTTTGCGCACCCAGAGCGGGGCGAGCGCAATGTTGTCGAGGATCGTGAGGTGCGGAAAGAGGTTGAACTGCTGGAACACCATGCCGACTTCGGAGCGAATCTTGTCGATGTTGCGCACGTCATTCGTGAGCTCGATTCCATCGACGATAATCGTGCCCTCTTGGTGTGCCTCAAGGCGGTTAATGCACCGAATGAAGGTCGACTTCCCGGAGCCGGAAGGACCGATAACGACGACCACCTCCTGCTCTTTGACGGTCGCGTTCACGCCCTTCAAGGCCTGGAAATCTCCGAACCATTTCTTGACGCCCTCGCAAATGATGACGTCTTTGTTGTTTGCTACGCTCATTTCAGTTTCCTCTCGACCTTATCGCTCACCGACGCCGAGCTTCTTCTCAAGACGCAAGCTCATCCTTGACACGGTGAAGGTAAATATCCAATACACGGCAGCTGCGAATAACAGCGGCTCTAAGAACACACCAACGAAATTGTAGGGCTGGGACTGCTGGTTGATCGCACTGCGTGCAATGTGCAAGAAGTCGAACAAACCAACAATGGTCACCAGGGAAGTGTCCTTGAAGATCGCGATGACCTGGCCAACGAGTGCCGGGATAACGGCTCGCAGCGCCTGGGGCAGTGTGATGAACACCGTCATTTGAAGTGTCGATAGGCCAAGGGCCTGGGCTGCCTCGGCCTGTCCCTTACCGATCGATTGCAGTCCACCACGGACGTTCTCCGCAAGATACGCCGCCGAGAACAGTGTCATGAAGATCAGGGCACGCATGACACCCGACAACTCGATGCCTTCTGGCAGTGTCACCGGCAGCATCACGAACGCAACGATGAGCCATGTGATCAGCGGCACACCGCGCACCAACTCGATGTACGCCGTGCTCATCATGCGGAACAGCGGCATCGATGATGTTCGCCCGAGTGCCAACAGCACACCGAGCGGGAACGACAGCGTGATAGCGGTGATCGACAGTAGGAACGTCAGGCCCAACCCACCGAGGAAGAAGTTCCCGGGAACGTCCACCGTCGACTCGGTGGTGATGAGAATGATGGCATAGGTGATGATGACCGCGGTTCCGACCCAACCGGCGACATAGCGGTGGAGGGCCGCACCCGCCCCGCCGAACGTCGGTGCCGCAAGGGCGAACAATGCAAACGCCAACAGCAACAGACGGAAAAGGAACGGTTCGGTGAACGGGGTAATCGAACTCGGGAGCGGAAGAATCCCCGGGAAGACGAGGACAATGAACGCCAGAAGCGTCACAATAGATGCAACGGCACGTCTCGATTCGCCGGCCTCCTGGGCTCCAAACCAGTACATCGCTGCTGCGCCAGCCACAGCAAAAATGATGCCAGTGATGACGAACTTCTGCAACGTCTCCGGATTTATCGCGGGGTCACGCAAGATCGCCAACACGATGACTGGGAACGACGCAACGATGAGCGAAACCAGCAGACGTCTAACACCGGCTCCTTCGCCTTCGGTGCGAGATCTGAACCAGCTCATCACGACAAACGTGAGCACAGCAAGCACGATGATCGCGGTCCAAGGGTTGGCTGTGCTCTTTGCGATCGGCGTTGCCTCAAAGATTCGGTCGGCGGCGTTCTCGGGCGCCGGTGCTCCGGGAATCGGGAACGCCATCGTCGCGGTTTGCAGGAAGGTGATAATGCCAAGCAACGCAACACCGACGACACCCATGATGGGTACCGTCTCGGCCTTGCGGCGACTATCCGGCAGACGTGTCAGCACGGCACCGATGCCAGCGAGGACGACACCCCCGACCAGCCAGAGCATCCGGTTACCCAGCGTTTCCCACTTTTCTGCTCCGGGGGGCATCAAGATACCAACTGCCAGCAACGCTATTCCGACCGTTAACAGCACCTTGGAAAGCTGCCGAGGTGCGACCTTTCCACCGACCTGATTCCACGCCAGTAACGCCGCTATCAGAACGAACACAATGCCGACGGATAACCACACCCGAGCAAGCTGTGCCTCCGGATAGGAATGAACGGACAGGAGCTTCATATTCGCAACGACCGCGTCCCAGCGTCGGTCGGGTGCGAATAACCAGAGGACGGCACCGCGGAACCCCCATACCGCGAACCCGATGGCCAGGACCGACAGGACCGCCGAGATCCATGTCGACGCCAGGTTCTCCTTGATCCACAGAACCGGACCACTTGGCGGTTTCTCAGGAGCCAGTTCGGCTAAATCGAGGGGTGCAAGATGGTCTGTCATATCAACGCTCCACCAATGCCATGCGGCGGTTGTAGTAATTGACTACCCCGGACAAACTCAGACTCAGCGTTAGATAGAACGCCATCCATACCAGGACGATCGGCAGGGACTGCCCGGTCTGGTTCATGAGCGTGGAACCGACGGCCACGATCTCTCCGAAGGCGAGCGCCGTACCGAGCGAGGTGTTCTTCGCCAGGTTGAGATACTGGTTACCAAGTGGTGGCAGGATGATGCGGAAGGCCTGGGGTAGAACGATGAGCCGCAGATACTGACTGCGCCGCAGCCCCAGGGCTTGGGACGCCTCGGTCTGACCCTTGGCGACGGCAAGAATACCACCGCGAATGATCTCCGCAATGAACGCTGCCGTATAGAGCGTGACCGCGATCCACACCGATGCAAAGGCAACCGTCGCCAGGATTCCAGTCGTCCCGTACTGGATGAAACCGCCGGTGCCACGCACCTCAACCACTGGTTGAGAGATCGCCAACGGCGATCCTGCTTCGCCGGTGAATTTATCGCCGAACCAGTAGAAGATATTTGCAAGGCCGTCGCGCAGCACTGCCGCAACACTGGCATCGGTGCCATCGGGCTTGTTGATGATCGCGCCACCGACCTTGAAAGCGATCCACACGATCACGAGGGCCGAAACGCCAGCAAAGATCATCCGGAAGATGTCATCGTCGGTGAGTTTGCCCAAACCCGCCGGGGTGCGCTTCGTATCGAGGAAGCGCTTGATCCAGATTGCCGCACCGGCCACTGCGAGACCCGCAATGAGGAGCGAGACCGTCGCGGCCGGAACTGCACCGATGAGGTTCCCGATTCCGTCCCAGAGGATGCTGAGGAAGCTCAGGAGGGGGTGTACGAACCATCCGACGATGGCAACACCAAGGATAGTGAGAAAACCGAACAAGCCGGGGTGACCGTCCTCGCCGGTGTCCTCCTGGTACTTACGGCGTGTCCGTGCGACCTTTCGCGCCAGGTAATAACCACCGATCATGATCATCAACCACGGCCAGAACCCGGTTGATGGGAACACCCAGGTCGATGCGATGCCCTTGTTCGAGACATCAAAGAGCTTCGTGCCGACGCTCTCCTCGGTGAGGCTTGAACGTGATTGCAGCAGTACCTGCCAGAAAAACATCTGCAACAGCAGCGGGACGTTACGGATCGTCTCGATATAGAACGACGCGAGTTTGCTGACGATGAAGTTCTTCGACAAGCGAGCAACCCCGATAACCGTCCCTAGAAGCGTCGCAGCAACAATGCCGGAAAACGCCACTCGAAGTGTATTCAGGCCACCGACAGCAAGTGCTCGAATCCCGCTGTTTGGTTGCAGGTCGATGCCCTCACGGATGGAGAACCCGGGTGGGTCGCCGAGCCAACCGAACCCGAAGCTGATGTCCGAGCGGGCAAAGTTCTTTGAGGCTTCGCCTCCGAGAATCTTGAAGAAAAGCAGCACCATGACAAGTACCGCGATCTGTGCAAGCCATTTTAATACTGTGGCGTCTCTCCAGAATGGAGGACGCTCTTGTGAGCGGACGACTACCGCCAAGGTCTTGCTTCCTCTCAAGCTCGGCTACAGGGACTGATTGCCACGACAACCTAGCCACGGGAACGCGTCACGTGCCACTAGCGAAACGGTCCTTACAAGATTCCAGCCGTTGCAACATAAAAAAGAGGAGGGGCGCACCTCGGTGCGCCCCTCCTCCTAACTCGATTTGAGTTTGATTAACGCGCCGGTGGTGCGTAGATCATGCCGCCCTCGTTGAAGCGGGCATTGAGGCTTCCTTCACGAACCAATCCAACAGGATTGAGGTTGTTGGAGTAGACCTCGTCGTAGTTCCCGACCTGCTTGATGACCTGGTAGAACGCATCAGCGTTCAGGCCCATTGCGGTCTGAAGCTCACCATCGCCACCGAACAAACGGCCAAGCTCAGGAGCTAGATCAGCGACTGGCTTGTCATCAATATTGGCGGACGTGATGCCGTACTCATCAGCGATGATCATCGCAAACACGGTCCAGTTAACGACGTCGCCCCACTGGGAGTCGTTCTGACGGTACACAGGACCGAGTGGCTCCTTGGAGATAGGTGCGGCCGGGAAGATCACCCAGTCAACGCCCTCTGCATTGGAAGCCTTCTGGCCAACGAGCCCGGAACCATCGGTGGTCACCAGGTCGCATGTGCCGGCCTTGAACTTCTCGATGGCCTCGGGGAACACCTCAACTGTTTCCAGCTGAATATCGGCGCCGCCAATCTTGGCCCACTCAGTGATGTTCTTCTCGGTAGTCGTACCTGCGTTGGTACACAGGATGGCACCGTCAACGTCCTTCGCACCAGAGTTCACGGTGAACTTGCTGGAAAGACCCATCAGCTGCTGACCGTCGTAGTAGGTCGTTGGACCGAAGTCCATGCCGATGTCGGTGTCACGGGACTGGGTCCAAGTCGTGTTACGAATCAGAACGTCAATCTCTTTGTTCTTCAACGCCTCGAAACGCTCTTTCGAGGTGAGGGTACGGAATTCAACAGCGTTTGCATCACCAAGAACGGCAGCAGCAACGGCGCGACAGAAATCGGCATCAAAGCCGGTCATCGAACCATCAGGCTGAGTTTCGGAGAATGCAACCGCGGTACCGCCAACACCACATTGGAGCTTGCCACGTTCCTGGACCGTAGCGAGCAAGCCGCCAGCTTCGGTCTGGGCTGGTGGAGTTGCATCCGGTGCTTGGGTAGTCGTAGTGCTCTCATCATTGTTCGCTGCACCGCCACCGCAGGCTGCGGCAACGATGGCGAGAACAGCGACAAGTGCAGCTAGTCGCTTCTTCATGTAGGGGCCTCTCATCAGATTTGATTTACGCCCTCGTCAGTGTCGTTCGCCTTACAGACATCCCGCATGAGGGAACACTGACGAAAGGGTGCCCAAAAGTTAGCTCACTCGCGTCAACCGCGCCACCCAACTTCCCCGAGGCGTCCTACCTATATGCCCTTCGGTCCTTACCCGGACGGGGTTCCGCGACGATGGCCCAGAGCTGCGGGGGTGCGGATTGACGAACAAAATGGGACCAGAACGACGTTTCCTCGTGCGACCCGCCTGCTCGAGTGCTTGACCCGCCGTCGAGAAACAGCTCGGCGACGAAATCTGTGTTCGCGAGAGAACGCACCACAGATCGCGTCGCTGGCGCGGGTCTCAGCTCCGGAGAAGCTCCTCCAGAAACACGGGGCGACCCTCGTCGATCGAGCGATGAGCCGCCACACCGATAACAACCGCAAGCAGTCCGTCGCCGACGGTGACCTCGGGCTCTCCTCCCGAAAGCACCGCATCGCGGAACTTCAGATGTTCGATAAAGGAGGACCCGTCGTGGTACCCCTCATAAGCAATGCGGTCGTCGTGTACCGCATGAACCTCCACCGCTCCGATGGTGTCAATACCACGCCGCCCAATCCGGACGACGTTTTCGGGCACGAGGGCCTCAACTTTCCCCTTGTTCCCAACAACACTCAGCTCCTCCTGGTTTCGAGTCGCCTCGGCGAACATGCACAGATCAAGCATCGCCCGGCCGCCGTCGTCGAACTCAACAATGACATACGCGTTGTCGAGGATGTCGGGGGTCTCACCACCGTATCGCTCATCGAGATGGTTGACATCTTGCCCACCGGAAGCGAGAACACGCACCGGCTTACCCGGCATGATGCGACACATCAGATCAAAGAAATGACAACACTTCTCGACGAGGGTGCCACCGGTGTTTCTGGAGAAACGATTCCAATCGTCAACCTTGTCGAGAAACGGGAACCGATGTTCGCGAATTGACACCATATGCGGACGGCCCACCACACCGGC
>UOEK01000123.1_pt1 | contig 15569 bp, 16 predicted proteins | sample 1989451 | NCBI WGS metagenome assembly UOEK01 (sample SAMEA4712198, study PRJEB27164) | hydrothermal vent metagenome | biome: marine basaltic hydrothermal vent biome; feature: marine hydrothermal vent; material: mineral | place: Pacific Ocean | collected 2011-06-14/2011-07-23 | depth 1691 m
CAGGCCGCCACCAGGAGCAGAAATGCAACAGCAACTTTTCTCACGGAGCCAATGTACACACAAGACAGCAGCTACCTGCGGGCAGACTCGCTGATTCGGAGCTGGTCTGAGTAGTGTCTGGTTGTCGCCAAAAGGAGCCGGTCTGTGCGAATAGTTGTTGGGTCCGACCATGCTGGATTCCCACTGAAACAAGAGTTGATCCCCTTGCTTATCGAGGCGGGGCACGAAGTCCACGACGTCGGCACGTCGAGCACGGACCCAGTGGACTATCCGGACTTTGCTGAGGCAACGGCCCTCGCCCTCCTCGACAATCACGGCGAACGAGCAATCGTGATCTGCGGCTCCGGCGCCGGTGCATGCATAGCGGCGAACAAGATCCGCGGCATTCGGTGTTTCCAAGGCAACGATACGTACACCGCACACCAAGCCGTTGAACACGACGACGCCAATATGGTTGCCCTCGCCGCCCGGGTCACGGGCGGTGCACTCGCTCTCGAAATCGCCGAATCGTTCCTTGCGGCGACGTTCTGGGACCGTGACCGGTATCGCAGACGGCTCGACAAGGTTCTTGCCATCGAGGATCGGAATTTTCGTACGGACACGGATACCGACGACCGACGTTAGAGAGGTACGATGGCTTCACGGTTGCAAAGGATTTCATGACAGCCCACGAACCCAGTAGTTATATCAACCGGGAACTGTCACAGCTTGAGTTTCAGTCGCGGGTTCTCGCACTCGCCGAGAATAAAACAACACCGCTGCTCGAGCGGGTGAAATTTGTCGCGATCGTGTCGCAGAACCTCGACGAGTTCTACCAGGTACGTGTCGCCGGACTCCTCGAGCACCACGTCACCGGTGTGGGACGTCGACCCGCTGACGGTATGTCGCCGCGAGAGCAGCTCGATGCGATCCACGAGGCTGGGAAAGGCCTCATCGGCCGGATCGATCGCCTGGTCAACGATGAACTGTTCCCGGCCCTCGAACACGAAGGTATCCACCTCACTGATTACAGCGATCTCTCCGATGAGGACCGGGCCTATCTCTCGACCACGTTTGACGAAGAAATCTATCCGGTGCTCACACCACTCGCCGTCGACCCGTCGCACCCGTTCCCATTCATCTCGAACCTTTCCCTGAACCTCGCGGTCGAGTTGGAACGACCGACGACCTCCGACACGGAGTTTGCGAGGGTAAAGGTGCCGGGAATCCTTGCGCGTTTCATTCGGATTCGAGACGAAGAACGCTTTGTGCCCCTTGAGCAAGTGATCGGTGCACACCTCCACCAACTCTTCTCCGGCAGCAAGATCGTGGACCATTTCTTTTTCCGAGTGACCCGCAACGCCGACATTGCCGTGGAGGAGGAAGAGGCAAAAGACCTCCTTGAGGCAATGGAATCGGTCCTTCGGTTCCGACAACGCTCAGCAACCGCGGTGCGCCTTGAAATCGACGGACGAATGAGCGACTCGATTCTCAATCTTCTCGCGACGGAGCTTGGCGTTTCAAGTGCCAACGTGTTCCGTCGAACAACACCGCTTGATCTCGGGGGGCTTTGGGATATCTACAACCTCTCAAGACCCGAGCTCAAGGACGATCCGTGGACACCCACCACCCAGCCGCGAATCGCCGACCATGGCGACCGGCCCACCGACTTTTTTGCGGAGATCTCCAAGGGCGACATTCTTGTGCATCACCCGTACGAGTCATTTGCGACCTCCACCGGGGCCTTCCTCGCCCAGGCGGCACAGGACCCGAACGTTCTCGCCATCAAACAGACCCTCTACCGGACGTCCATTCCCGTCGATCCAGCGCTGGGCGGCGAGGAAGCGATCGTCCGCTCACTCATCGCCGCCGCCGAGGCCGGCAAGCAAGTCGTGGTTCTGGTGGAACTCAAGGCACGATTCGATGAGGCTGCCAACATCAGTTGGGCAAAGCTTCTGGAGTCCGCTGGCGTACACGTCGTCTATGGCGTTCCGGGGTTAAAGACTCATACAAAAACCCTTCTCGTCATTCGCCGTGAACGCGAAGGGTTGAAACGCTACGCACATATCGGCACCGGCAACTACAACCCGAACACTGCCCGGCTGTACGAGGATCTTGGATTGTTCACCGCGGACCCAGACATTGGAGCGGACCTCTCCGAACTGTTTAACGCACTCACCGGGTTCGCCGCTGCACCTCAGTACCGCAAACTCCTGGTAGCGCCCCACCATCTACGCGAGGAAATCACGCGGCGAATCCGACAGCAGGCCGACCGCGGCGCCGACGGGCGAATCCTGATGAAGCTGAACCACCTCATCGATCCCGACATCATCGACGAACTCTATGCGGCGTCGGCAGCGGGATGTCGCGTCGAGCTTATCGTGCGAGGCGTCTGCGGCGTTCGGGCCGGCGTTCCAGGCCTGTCTCAGAACATCACGCTGCGTTCGATCGTTGGACGATTTCTCGAGCATTCGAGGATTATCCGTTTTGGCACCGTCGGTGATGGTGCCGAGTATTACCTCGGGTCGGCCGACATGATGCAGCGCAACCTCAACGCCCGCGTCGAGGTCCTCGCCCCGATCACCGACCCGAGCCTGCAGGACCGCGTGGACGGGATCATTGACACGCTGCTCACCGACGACACGCTTGCGTGGCAGCAAACCAACGGAGAGTGGCAACCCGTCCCCCACATGGGTGGGATCGGTACCCACGCGTCCCTCATGGAGGCTGCTCTCGAACGGACACGGGGAGCCGACAGCCGGTGAGCGAAACCATACCGGCGGCGAGAATACATGCAGCGGGTGGTGTCGTGTATCGGTCGCACAAGGGCTCCACCGAGTTTCTCGCGGCGTTCCGACCGGGGTACAACGACTGGTCGATTCCCAAAGGGAAACTCGACCCGGGGGAAAAGTTTCGTGACTGTGCAATCCGCGAAGTCCGCGAGGAAACTGGATTCTCCGTCGCTGTTGGACCGTTCCTCGGCGGAGTCCTGTACGAGACCCAGAACCAGAACTCCAAACTTGTTCGGTACTGGCTGATGCAGGCGACGACCGGCTCGTTCGAAGCGAACGACGAGGTCGCCGAGATTGCTTGGCTTCCCAAAAAGAAGGTGCTGAAACGTCTCAGTTATACGCGTGACCGAGCCCTCGTCGAGACGGCAGCACGCCATATCAAGGACCCGACGGCGGGCACTGTGTACCTCGTGCGCCACGCCCATGCCGGGGTCCGCGATACGTGGAAGGGTCCCGACCTTAAACGTCCGCTGAGCCTACGCGGATACAAACAGGTCTCGGCGATAGAGAACTGGCTTGCCAAGCGGCCGGTCTCGCGAGTGGCGTCTTCGAAACTGAAACGCTGCCGTCAAACAGTCGGTGGATACGCCGACGAGGTGGGTCTGCCTCTCGAACGTGAAACGGAACTCACCGAAGGTTCCTCGGGCGATGACCTGGCCCGATTTGTCACCCTGATGGTCGGTGAGCAGGCGGCGGTATGTAGCCATGGCGACATCATCGGTGCCTACATCGGGAAACTCGTTGCCGAGGGCGTCATTGATGGTCCGCTCGAATGGCGCAAGGGTTCCGTGTGGACAGTGCACACGCGCAGCGGTGTTGCGATCGACGCCGAGTACCGGGCTCCAGAGAATCTCTAGAACTCCGGAGTACCGAACGGCACGCCTGTCTCCCGATCCTCGGCCGGGTGCGGTGTCGCGAGCCACCGTGCTGTTGTTACCGAGAGTTGGTCCACCACGTCACGGTCCGTGCGGCCCGACCGCTTCAGGACATGGAAACCATGGTCGGCACCGTCGACGACAACCAGTCGGGCATCGGAGATAGCTGCGAGCGCAGCCGACATCCGATCCGGCGGTGACAGCCGATCTCTCGTGCCAGCGAAGAAGAGCTGGGGACAGGCGATTCGTCCGAGATGATCGGTCGGTCGTACCTCGCTCTTGCCGATCGGGACCAGCGGATACCCGAAACACACAACACCAGCCGCATCCCAGCCCTCGTCCCCAACGAGATGCGTTCCCATGCGAGATCCCATGGATTTGCCGGCGATCACCACCGTGTCGCAATAGGTCGCCAGACGATCCGCGGCAGCGCGGTGGACCGCGAGCAGTTTCGGGGGACGGTCCGGGGCCCTGGATCCACGCTCGATGTAGTGGTAGTTGAACGTCATGGTGGGATATCCGAAGGATGCAATGGCATCCCGCAGGGTCACCATGAAGGGGTGGTCCTGACCGGCTCCCGCACCGTGAGCGAGCAAGACGCCGACCGGGTGAGGGTTCGCTGGCATCACCAATCGCGCCACAACCTTCCCGATCGGTGATTTGATCGTGAGCCTTCGTGCCATCCGATAACACTACCGGCGCTGAATCCGCCTACATCTCGGTGGTCTAACGTGGTCAGTATGAGTGTTCGAATCTTGCAATCCCGTGACGCAATCGCCAGCGCAGGCGCTGATCTCGTTGCGGAGTACATACTCTCCGCAACGGCACCATCGCTCGGTCTCGCTGGCGGGTCGACCCCCGCCGATCTCTACCGCGAGTTAACGACGAGAGATCTGCCGTGGGACTCCGTCACGTGCTGGCTCGGAGATGAACGGTGGGTGCCCGTCGACCATCCAGACTCGAACACGGCGATGGTTCGAAACTTGCTGACGGACCCGACACGTGTCCGGTTCGTCGCCCCAGATACGTCGCTTGCAACACCACAGGATGCTGCGGCTGCTTACACGGACATCCTGCCGGCACCCGGCCTGGTCCTCCTCGGTATCGGTGATGATGGGCACACCGCATCGCTGTTTCCCCACACCGACGGCCTCCGCAGCACACACGATGCCTACATCGCAAACTGGGTCGACCAGAAGGACACCTGGCGCTTGACCGCAACTTTCTCAAGGCTGGACCGGGCAGATCACGTTGTGTTCCTGGTGGCGGGTGCTGGGAAGGCGGACCGGATCAAAGAGATCATCGATCACAACGTTGCGCATCCGGCTCAGCGTGTTGCCGCCCGGGCGCAACGGGTGACATGGTTACTCGATGAAGCTGCCGCCGGACTGCTCAACCGTTTCCAGGGTCCGGGGCGTTGACGAACGACGTCTCTCGCACGATCCTGAGTACGAGGGCCGCCGCAGGATCATCGGTTACGAGGTCCGCAGTTCCGTCGGCGATCGCGACGTTGAGCTCTTCGAGGCCGCAGCCCAGAGCAGCGGCACGCTGATCAAGTTCTGCCCCGGTCGCGATCAGATCGGCGACGTTCTGCGGCGGTGGGGCGTCACCAATCATGACCTCAACGGGTAGGTTCTCGACGCTCTCGACCCATCGCTCAACGAGATCGATTCCAACGAGGACCAGCCCGCTACAGGAGTCCACTTCCGCCGGAGGTGCCACGGTACCCCCGGTACACGCGCTCACCAGGAGAGCAAACCCGGTCAGTTGAGCAATGAAGCGAGAAGACAAGAACCATCGGGGTTTTCGAGGTCGATCGGTGGATGAAGACAGCACCGCCTCAGGCAGAGCCGCCGGGTACATCAGACGCCCTTGGGGTGCCATACCGTCTTGGTTTCAACAAACTTGGCGATGATATACGGACTCTGCGCGGCTTCATCCATGAACTGTGGTTCCGCTTCCACGGTGACCCGTTTGACGTTCTCCGCCGCATCACGTGTCATCGCAGCCGCAAGTGTCGGCTCGACACCGACGATGTCGAGAGCGTTGACATCCATATGGTTGGCCAACACGGGACCGAGTTCCTGGGCATCTCCGGTGATGATGTTGACAACACCGGCCGGGACGTCGGCCGTTGCCAGGACCTCAGTGAGGGCGACGGAGGCAAGCGGACGCGGACCACCAACAACCACGACCGCGGTGTTGCCGGACACGATGATCGGAGCAACCCTCGACACAATCCCCAGCAGCGGTGAGGCGTCGGCGAGCACGACACCTACCAGACCGGTCGGCTCGGGGGCAGAAATGTTGAAGAATGGGCCAGCAACGGGGTTGAGGTTGCCAAAGACCTGAGCGAACTTGTCGGCCCATCCGGCGTACCAGACCAGTCGATCCACGGAGACATCGAGTTCGGCTTCTGCCGCGTCGTCACTCATGCCGCCGGTGAGCAGACGATCGACGAATGTGTCGCGACGCTCCTCCATGATCTCGGCGATTCGGTAGAGGATCTGACCGCGGTTGTACCCGGTGCGCTCTGCCCACCCGGTCTGGGCTGAGCGCGACCCGCGCACGGCGTCGCGCAGATCCTTGCGAGAGCCCTGGCTGACGCGAACGACCGCCGATCCGTCGGCATGCTCAACCGAGTACACCCGACCAGACTCGGAGCGTACAAAGGCCCCATTGATGTAGAGCTTGGCGGTTTTGCGAACATCGATGCGACTCATGACCACGGCCCCTCAAGATACGGAAGCAGCCCGTGGCGGCCTCCCTCGCGGCCGAAGCCCGATTCCTTGTACCCACCGAACGGTGAAGTCGGATCGAACTTGTTGAACGTGTTGGCCCACACAACGCCGGCACGCAAATGGTCGGCCATCCAGAGAATCCGGGAACCCTTGGTGGTCCACACTCCAGCGGAAAGGCCGTAGGGAGTGTTGTTGGCCTTCTCGATTGCCTCGTCGGGCGTGCGGAAGGTCATGGTTGCCAGTACCGGACCAAAGATCTCCTCCTGGGCAATGCGATGACTCTGGGAAACATCGGTGAACACAGTCGGCGCATACCAGAACCCCTTCGTCGGCAGGTCACATGAGGACTGGAACATTTCGACGCCAGCGTCGCGGCCGCTTGCGACGAGGGCCTCGATCCGTTGTAGCTGGGCGGCCGAGTTGATTGCCCCGACGTCCGTATTCTTGTCGAGTGGGTTGCCAACTCGGAGGGTGTCGAGCCGAGACCGAAGTTTGTCAAGGAGTTGGTCGCGAATGCTCTCCTGAACAAAAAGTCGAGAACCGGCGCAACAAACGTGGCCCTGGTTGAAGAAGATCCCATTGATAACCCCTTCGACGGCCTGGTCGAGTGGGGCGTCATCGAAAACAATGTGGGCACCCTTGCCACCGAGCTCAAGTGTGAGCTTCTTCCCGGTTCCGGCGATTGCGCGCCTGATTGCCTTGCCGACACCGGTCGATCCGGTAAATGCGATCTTGTCGATATCCGGATGTTCCACAATGGCTGCCCCGGTTCGGCCATCCCCCGTCACAATATTTACAACACCGTCGGGCAAACCAGCCTCGGCACAGAGCTGGGCAAAAAGTAGAGCAGTGAGAGGTGTCGTTTCGGCGGGTTTGAGCACAACGGTGTTTCCGGCGGCAAGTGCCGGAGCGATTTTCCATGCAAGCATCAACATCGGGAAGTTCCATGGAATGATCTGCCCAGCTACACCGATCGGCTTCGGGTCAATGCCGGGGAAGGCATAATCAAGCTTGTCGGCCCACCCCGCGTAGTAGAAGAAGTATGCCGCGACGAGGGGAATGTCGATATCACGCGACTCCTTTATCGGCTTTCCACCGTCGAGGGTCTCGAGAACGGCAAACTCACGGGCCCGTTCCTGGAGGAGCCGGGCGATGCGATACAGGTACTTGGCCCGCTCCGCGGGTTTCATCGGTCCCCATACGTTCTCGAATGCGCTGCGCGCTGCCTTCACGGCAAGGTCGATATCGGCGACTCCCGCGGCCGCTACCGAAGAGAGCTGCTCCTCGGTAGCCGGGTTGATGGTGGGGAACATTTCCCCGTCGGTCGGGTCAACAAACGCACCGTCGATGAACAGCCCGTAGGTCGAAGCGATCGATACCATCTCGGCACCCTGAACCGACGGGGCGTACTCCCATTCGATTCCCTTTTCGATCGTGTGGTCGGTCATTTTCAGTCCTTCGTGAAGTAGTCGGGGGACTGGTAGCGGCCGGTTTCAAGCCACCGGATCTGCATCAGGACATCATTGAGGAGGCTCGATGCTCCGAAGCGGAACCACTCGTTCGACATCCACGCCGAACCCAACGTTTCGCTGAGGAGCACAAGGTACTTGATGGAGTCCTTTGCTGTGCGGATCCCGCCCGCTGGTTTCATCCCAATCATTTCACCAGTCGCAGCGTGATGTTCTCTTATCGCCTCAAGCATGACCAGGGTCACGGGCAGCGTTGCGGCTGGTGACACCTTCCCGGTCGATGTCTTAATGAAATGGGCCCCTCCCGCCATTGCAATGGCCGACGCTCGGCGGACGTTGTCAAGAGTACCCAACTCGCCGGTTTCGAGAATGACCTTGAGGTGGGCGTCACCGCATGCCGCACGCACGGCCAGGATCTCTTCGAACACCTTGAGGTAGTCACCAGCGAGGAACGCACCACGGTCGATCACCATGTCGATTTCGTCCGCACCTGCTTTCACGGCCTCACGAACGTCGTCGACCTTTACCTCAAGGCTGACCTGTCCGGACGGAAAGTACGTAGCGACACTTGCGACCTTCACCCCGCTATCGCCGAGAGCAGCGCGGGCAGTTGCAATGTGGGCCGGATACACACAGATCGCGGCGACGGTAGGTAGGTCCTGCCGGGTGGGATCGGGTCGCATGCCCTTGGAGCAAAGCTGGCGCACTTTCCCCGGAGTGTCCTTCCCCTCAAGCGTCGTGAGGTCCATCATCGAAATCACCATACGCAGCGCGGACAGCTTCGATTCCTTCTTGATGGACCGTTTCCCAAGGGCCGCCACGCGTTCCTTGGCAGCAACTTCGTCGACGGTTGGTACCGACCGGACCAAGGTGCGCAGCGATTGAGTTGTGGCGGGCTGGGTCAACACGATGACTCGAACCTATTCATAGATATTCGTTGCCTGTGACGTGAATGGTACGGACACAGTAATAAACGTCAAACGCAGAGATGACATAGTGCACTCAGGAAGACGTGACAGGGTGTCGTGCGGTCGAGGCCAGTGTGTATCCCCACCACAGTGTTGCGATGCCTGCAAGGAGCGAGGCGGCGAGCCCACCGGCATCGCCGAACGCTGTCATAGACCCGCCGAAGGCCGGGATCAGGGTTCCGACGGCTATCAGTACGTTCCCCTTGGCGAGGCGGGGATTCCGCCGCCACCACTTTGCGGCGGAGGCCACCGCAAGGCCTACCACCACGATCGCTGCAACACCGCCGGCGACACCTGCGAACAGACGCGGGCCGGGAAGGTTGGCGTTGCCGGCGTTGAAGGTCTTTGCATAGACGTCCGATCCGGCAGGGGTCGCGGTGCCCAATTCGGTGACGTCGACGGGGGCCAGCAGCACTGCGAAAGCGCCCAGGATTATGACGATGGATGCCACGGTCGCAGCTGCCCGCCCCTTTGCATCACCAAAAACAAGATACACCGACCCTATTGCCAACAGGGGGACGTTGACGATTGCACCGAACAGGTAAAACACCCGAAAGATCGCAGGCGTCCAGCCAAACATCGTGGCCCACGCCAGCGCCGCGGTGGCGAGTGCGTACGTTGCGAAGGCACCTGCCCATACCGCCGCATGGGGGCGCGGCCGGCGCACATAGTCTCGCACCATCCGCACGGCGAACCCTATCGAAAGTAGCGCTGCTGGGACGGTGAGTGCGATATCCACCCGACCAGGCTACTGCGCACAGCAACGACGATAACCACCGCCCCGCCAACCCATCCTCTGCTACTTCACCCCGAAGTCACCTCAGGGTATTACCTGATGGACACATCATCTCGCATCCCGCATCGTGGCTCAGTACACGAAACCGCGGCGCCACCAGCCCTCCGGCCAGCCATAACCAGGTAACGTATCCATCTATGGAACATCCCCTCATCGAACTTAGCGGCCTCGGACATCGTTACGGCAACGTGGTCGCTCTCGACAACCTTGACGTCAACGTTCCCCCCGGTTCAATAGGTTTGGTTGGTGCGAACGGTGCAGGCAAGAGCACCATCATCAGGATACTCCTCGGGATTCTGCGGCCGACAACCGGCACAGTTCGCGTCCTCGGGCACGACATTCCTCGTGAGTTGATCGATATGAGAGCCCGGGTCGGATATATGGCGGAGGGCAGCACCTTGCCGCTTGACCAAACCGCGGCCGATTTCATGGTGTACGCGGCGGAACTTGCGGGAATCCCCACCAAGGCTGCGAAGCAACGTGCCTCGGATGTACTCACACTCGTCGGACTCCACGAAGAACGCTTCCGGGCGCTCGGTGACTTTTCGACCGGCATGAAACAACGAGCCATGCTGGCCCAAGCAATCGTCCATGATCCCGACCTTGTGTTTCTTGACGAACCAACGGCGGGCCTCGACCCCGAGGGCCGCGACGAAATGCTGCACCTCATCACCCGACTCGGGACGTTCGGAATCCATGTACTCGTCTCAAGTCATGTGCTCAGCGACATCGAACGAACCTGCGACTGGGTGGTCATGCTCGACGGCGGCAAGCTGCTGCGCAACGGACCGATTGACCGGATTGTTTCGTCAAACACACTCGAGCTTGAGGTACTGGGTGATTCCCAGGCCGTTGCCCAGGCACTCCGGACCCGAGGCGCCGAGGTTGAGACCCAACCGACAAGTTTGCTCGTCACGTCGCCTGCCAACACGGACACCGACGTCCTCATCCGTGATGCGCTCGCCGACACCCACACTGGCATGCGCCGTCTTACTGCAAAACAGACATCGCTCGAAGATCTCTTCCTCGAAAGCGGCGACGCATGACGACCGGCCAAATCTACGACCTCGGATATACACCACACGAGGGTGAGCGGCTCGGCCGCAGCGGTGCGATGCGCGCTATCACCAAAGACGGTATCAAACGAGCTCTCGGTATCGGACGCAAGGCCCGCAGCAAGATCATGCCGATGGGCCTCATCCTCGCAGCCATGACACCGGCCGTTGTGCTCGTCGGTATCGCCTTCGTTTTCAAATCCGAACTCAACCTCGACTCGACGGATCTCCTGGGATCCCACGCGACGTACTTCGACCTGATTTCCACGCTCAGTCTGTTGTTCATAGCCCTCGCGGCGCCGGCCGTCATGATCCCCGATCGGCGCGACAACGTTCTTGCGGTGTATTCATCGCGGCCGGTTTCCGCCGCGGATTACCTCATTGCCCGGGGCGGTTCCCTGGCCCTGCTGATGTTGGCGTTCCTGGTGCTTCCCCAGTTAGTGCTGTTCGTCGGTCTTGCGGCACTCGACCCGTCGGGACTGTTCTCGGCCATGGTCTCGGATTCGGGTGAGGTCCTGCGAATCCTGGCGGCCTCGGTCGGGTACGTGGTTGCCTTTGGTGTGCCGGCCTTCCTCGTCGCTGCCTACGCCAAACGGACCGGGATGGCGGCGGGCATGATCATCATCGGGCTCACGTTGCTCGACGGAGTCGCCGAGGCACTCACACACTCCGATGTTCCCGGGGCATCATTTGCACCACTCCTGGGTATCGGAACACTTGGCGGCACCGTGCGTGACTGGGTGTTTGATCTCAGCAACAGAACGTTCTTCCAGGCAGGACTCCCGCTGTGGAGCGCAGCCGCGTCCCTCCTCGCCACCACGGTGATTGTGGCCTACGTCGTCCTGCGCAGATACCGGAGGGAACTATGACTGTCGGTACGAACGCGGCCCTCGTGTCTGATGCGACGATTGAAGTGCGGGGGGTATCGAAGTGGTTCGGTAACAAGGTCGCGGTCTCGGACGTCACATGCTCGTTCGGGCCCGGTATCACCGGCCTGCTCGGACCAAACGGTGCCGGTAAGACGACCCTCCTACGCATGATGATGGGTCTCACCGCACCATCCCAGGGCTCGGTTTCCATGTTTGGCGAGGACCCTCGCAGAGCACCGACGGTGTTCAAGGACGTTGCCTTTGTCCCCGAGGACGACGCTGTGTATCCGTTCCTGACGGCACGTCAGTTCGTGCGGTACGCAGCCAATCTCACCGACGGTGAACTCGGCGAGAGCGCCGTCACCGAAGCGCTGCGGCGTGTCGAGATGCTGGAACCCGCCGACCGACTCATCTCAGACTATTCCAAGGGTATGCGCCAACGTGCGAAGGTCGCTGCCGCGCTCGTTCACAACCCAAGGGTCCTGGTCCTTGACGAACCACTCAACGGAACCGACCCGGTGCGTAGAGCCTCGCTCATCGACCTCTTCAAGGAACTCGCGGCATCCGGACACACGATCATTATTTCCTCCCATGTCCTCCAGGAAGTCGAACGGCTCGCCACCAGGGTCATCGCAATGGTTGACGGCAAGCTCGCCGCTGCTGGGGACATCCACGCCATCCGTGCGGCCATGTCGGACATTCCCTACCAGGTGCGTATAGATACCGACACGCCGCGCCAGGTCGCCGCCGCGCTGTTATCGCTCGACACGGTGTCCGGGATCGACGTATTGGAACGAGGACTTCGGATCGAAACTACGGACCTCAGTTCAGTAGGGAACGCGCTGCCCCGCATCGCCACCGACCTCGACGCCCGGGTAACGAGGTTCGAACCGGTCGACGAGTCCCTTGAGAGTGTGTTCCGCTATCTCGTGAAAGCAAGCCGATGATTGCATTCCGCGCAATTTTCGTCACCAGCCTTCGCCAGTTGTTCACACGCAAGAGGATCATCGGGTTTGGCCTCATCACGCTCCTGCCCGCCGTCCTCGTTGCCCTCATACCTGCGTCATCGGCGGACTCTCCAGAGGAGCTTTTCCTCGGCATCGCTGTCGAAACCCTGCTGAAATTGGTGGTTCCGATCATCGCCATCGTCCTGGCAAGCGGGGTGTTGGGTGACGAACGAACAGATAAGACACTGTCGTTTCTCACACTGCGGCCAATCTCGCGTTTTACGATTGCTGGAGCGAAAATCACCGCTACCGCCGCGGCAGCTTCTTCGTTTGCGGCTTTTGGCGCAATTCTCCTGGGGATCACCTATGCGGTGCGCGGCGGAGTTGGTGGACCCACCGTTGGCCTGATCGTGAGTGGGGTGCTCTCGGCAACCCTCTACACGTCACTTGTCACCCCGTTGGGATACCTCACACGTCGAGCAACCATCCTTGCGCTGTCGTATCTGATCCTGATGGAGAACGTCATCATCTCGGCGGTACCCGCAATGGCATCGTCGTCACCGTGGCGAGTCGGTCTTGCCGGTGGCGGAGCTCTGCTGCCATCCAACTTCCGCAGGTCCGCGGTGCTCGACACGATCGGAACACTGGAGCTCAACCTGCCGGGAGCGGTGATCCAAGTCATCGGTACTGGTGCCGTACTCACGATCATCCTCGGTTTGTTGCTGAGCCGCCGCGACAACGTCTAACCGCTCATCTGGGAAGTATGGCGCTAGCTTGCTCTCTGTGAAGAAGCTGTTCAGGTCCACCGACCATCTCGGCACCGCCGCACTTGTCGTGTCGGGTGGTGTCATTATCTCGCGCGTGTTGGGTCAACTGCGGGAGGTGATCTTCGCCCAACTGCTTGGTGCTACCCAGGTCACCGACCAGTATGTTGCCGCGTTCCGAATTCCAGACTTCATGAACTACCTGCTTGCGGGTGGATTCCTCTCGATCACCTTCATCCCCATCTTCTCCCGATATCTAGCCAACGACGACGAGGAGGGCGGATGGGATGCTCTCACCGCCATCATCCGCCCACTTGTTATAGGGATCGCGGCACTGACCGTGGTCGGCTGGGTCCTGGCTCCGTGGATCATCAACGAGCTCTATCCCGACTTCACTTCCGAACAGGTTATCAACACGATTCGACTGACTCGGATCGTGCTGCCGGCACAGATCTTTTTTGTGAGCGGTGCCCTCTTCTCGGCCGTGCAGTATGCAAAAGGGGTCTTCTGGATTCCCACCCTGGCACCCATCATCTACAACGTGAGCATTATCAGCGGCGGCGTTTTGTATGCGGCTGTGACGGGAACACCGGACCCGGAAGGGTTCATTTGGGGAGCGTTGATCGGTGCGGCAATCGGTAACTTTGGCGTGCAGTGGTGGGGAGCCCACCGTGTCGGTATGCGGCTCAACCCCGCCCTCCCCTGGACTCATCCGGTGCTGCGAGAGTACGCCATCATTGCGCTCCCACTCATGCTCGGGCAATCGATCGTCGTCCTCGACGAAACCTTCATGAGCGCCTTTGGCGACCTCGTCGGGGATGGCGCCCAGACCCGTCTCCAGTACGCCAGGAGAACAATGCTGGTACCGGTCGGAGCGATCGCCCAGGCCGCCAGCGTGGCGGCGTACCCGACACTTGCCCGCCTGTTCGCCGAAGGCAAACAGCGGGCGCTCGCCGCAACGGTTGACAAGGCAGTTTCGTGGGTGGTTGTGCTCTCGATCCTGGCCGCCGGCCTCCTCGCAGGACTGGCGGAGCCCATCATGCGCACACAGTTTCAGCGGGGTAGCTTCACCAACGCAGACAGCATCGCCTCCGGGACCGCCCTCTTCTTCTACGCCTTCTCGATTCCGATGTGGGGCATCCTCCAGATCATCACCCGGTCGTTCTACGCCCGCCGGCAGATGTGGGTGCCGGTGGCGGTCGGGACGGTTTCGACAATCGTCGCGATACCCATCTATGTGATGTTCCGGGCCGAGTACGGTCTCGCCGGCGTGGCAGTTGCCTCCGTCATATCGATCGGAATCTACACCGCTGCATTGGTGTACCTCTGGTACAGCGACGATGGGAACGCTGGCCGCGTCGGCCGTGTCATCGACCGGGCCGGACGTGCGATCCCACCGACGGTAGTGGGCGCCATTGCTGCATTCCTGGTGGCGCGGGTTGTGATGTCTGCCGTCGGCGGCTGGACCGGTTCCGCAATTGCACTCGTTCTCGGAGGGGGAATCTACGTTGCGGCGGGACTCGGGACTCTGCTTGGCATGGGTGTGCTCAGCCGCACACCACAACGGGCGGGTTCGAACGCGTAGGTGGGGCCGCCAGCGGCGACCCCACACGCTCGATCGTCGAATAGCGCTTTACGCCGGTGGATACACTCCCGTGGCCTTGGACTCTTCGGTTTGCCAGAACACGACGGCGATCTCGTCGATCAGACCAATGAGTTCCTGTCCCACTGCCGGGTCCATGGACTTCTTGGCGTCCGATGCCTTCTTCAGTGCACGCCAGAACAGATCGTGAAGACCGGGGAACTGCTCCACGTGGTGTGGTTTGAAGAAGTCCGTCCACAACACGCTGAGATGATGTTTAACCAGTTCGGCGCGTTCCTCCTTGATGGAGATGCAACGAGCCCGAAACACGTCGTCGTCTGAGGCCTGGTATTTCTCAGCGGTTTTGAGCACTGACTTTGCTTCGATCATTGCCTGGGCTGGGTCGTACACGCCGCAGAAGAGGTCGCAGTGTGCGTGTGCTGTCCGGGTGGGCCGGAAAAATCCCATAAGGTACCTCCAGGGGTCGGTTGGATAGGGCAACAATACACCGCCCGCACACCGACCCATGACGCACGCGTCTCGTTGTGGCGCCGACGACACAATGCTGAGACGTTGGACGCCGAAACTGTGCATGGTTCCACGTAGACTGGTCATGGGACCGCAACAGGAGCACCATGAGAACACGGAGAAACGTCGCCGGACTGCTCGCAGTTACCGCTCTAGCGATCGGCCTGCTGAAGGGACGCGTGCGTCGCTACCTGATCAAGGAAG
>UOEK01000234.1_pt1 | contig 15197 bp, 14 predicted proteins | sample 1989451 | NCBI WGS metagenome assembly UOEK01 (sample SAMEA4712198, study PRJEB27164) | hydrothermal vent metagenome | biome: marine basaltic hydrothermal vent biome; feature: marine hydrothermal vent; material: mineral | place: Pacific Ocean | collected 2011-06-14/2011-07-23 | depth 1691 m
AGGATCTGCGCCACGACGATGTTGCGATGCCACTTGGCGTTCGCCGGGACGACATACCACGGAGCAGTGGCGGTGGCGGTGCGGGCGATCGCATCCTCATATGCAGCCATGTACTCATCCCAAAGCTTGCGATGGTCAAGGTCGCCGGCGTTGAATTTCCAGTTTCGTTCCGGGTCGTCGAGGCGAGCCTGGAGACGACCGGCCTGCTCGTCCTTCGAGATGTTGAGGTAGATCTTGACGATTGTCGTACCCTCGTCGACGAGGCGTTGCTCGAAATCCACGATATGGTCGTAGCGCCGCCCCCACCGCTGGCTCGGTACCAGGTCGAGTACGCGAACAACGAGCACATCCTCGTAGTGGCTGCGATTGAAGACAACAATCTCGCCATTGCCAGGGGCATGGGGATGCACCCGCCACAGGTAGTCGTGGGCGAGTTCTTCCGCGGTCGGTGCCTTGAAGTTTGTCACCCACACGCCCTGAGGGTTCACCCCCTTGAAGACGTTGCGAATTGTGCCATCCTTACCCCCGGTGTCCATTGCTTGGAGCACCACCAGGAGTTTGTGTTTGTCCTCGGCCCACAGCAGGAACTGCAACTCCGCGAGTTCCTTGCGAAGATTCTTCAGGTGCTTCTTTGCCTCATCCCTGGAGCCTTCGAAGGCCGAGGTATCGCCAGGTGAGAATTTGGCGAGGGAAAACCCCGCAGCGCTCGTGACCTTGTACTGATCCACCGATATCCTCCGCCGTCGTGACAATGTTCTGGTCCCAGACCATACCCGTGATGCCGCCTATGCTCAGGTCCCATATGAGAGAACTAAAGATCGCACCCTCAATCTTGGCAGCGGATTTCGTCAACCTCGGAGCTTCTGTCGCCGAGGTAGCCGACGTCGTCGACATGCTGCATATCGACGTCATGGATGGCCACTTCGTGCCGAATCTCACCATCGGTATGCCCGTAATCGCCGCACTGCGCCGGGTCACCGACCTTCCCTTCGACTGTCACCTCATGACGACGAACGCGATCGACTACCTTCCGGCACTGGCCGAGGCTGGCGCAACCCACGTCACGGTGCACGCCGAGGTTTATCAGGACCCGACCCCCGTAGTCGCCCTCGCCGCAGAGGTCGGGCTCACCGTTGGCATCGCCATCAACCCGATCACACCGTCCGAAGCAATAGCGCCATTCGTCGAAGATGTCACGATGCTGCTCGTCATGTCCGTCGAACCGGGATTTGGTGGCCAGACGTTTATCGAAGCAGTCCTACCAAAGGTCGAAACATTGAGAAAGTTGGTTGATTCTCAGGGACTCGGGACCGATATAGAAATTGACGGCGGAATTTCGCCTGCGAACACACGTCGGGTGTGGGATGCAGGTGCGAACGTGTTGGTTGCGGGGAGCGCGGTGTTTGCTGCCGATGACCCGGTCGCGGCCGTCATGAAGATGAGAGCAGCAATTACCTGACAGGAAGACAATGCGAGAACGGATTCTGGTTGTCGATGACGATCCGGACATTCTTCAGTTTGTACGGATGAACCTCGAACTCGAGGGTTTCGATACGCGCACTGCTGAGAGTGGCAAAGAGGGGCTGGCCATGGCGAAGGAGCAGCCACCCGACCTCGTGCTACTTGATGTCATGATGCCCGGCATGGATGGCCTTACGGTGCTGAAGAACCTTCGCACGAATCAGGCGACCGCTAACTGTCCGGTGATCATCCTGACTGCCAAGGTTCTCGCCGATGACCGGGTGCGGGCGCTCGATCTGGGTGCCGACGACTACGTTTCGAAACCATTCGATCTCACCGAGTTGCTTGCCAGGGTGCGTTCGGTTCTGAGACGTGCCCAGCAGATGCGAGACATCTCTCCTCTCACCGGGCTACCGGGCAACTTCCGGATCTCCAATGAGCTTGAGGAACGGGTTGCGTCGGGGGAGGGCTTTGCGTTCGTCTACGCAGATCTCGACAACTTCAAGGCTTTCAATGATCATTACGGATTCATGCGCGGAGACACGGTCATCAAGTTCACCGCAACCTGTCTCCTCGAGGCGGCGGCCAAGGTGGGCGGGGACCAGGCATTCGTTGGCCACATCGGCGGCGATGACTTCGTCGCGGTCCTGACCCCCGAAGAGGCTGAACCGTTCTGCAAGGCGGTGATCGAGCAGTACGACGCGGGGATTCTTGAATTCTACGACACGGCTGATGCTCTCCAGGGGTACATCGAGGTCAAGGATCGGCGCGGTGAACGCCATGCCTTCCCGGTGTCGTCCATCTCGATAGGGGTCGTAACGAATGTGACCCGGACTATCGAATCCGAATGGGAAGCATCGGCCATTGCCGTGGAAATGAAGGAATACGCAAAGCGCCAATCCGGCTCGGTTTACGAGATCGATCGTCGCCTCTAACTACCGAAACCGGGGACTCGGTATTGAGGTACAATCCTTTCAATTCAATAACAACGCCCCCTTCAGGGCAGGGTGTAATTCCCGACCGGCGGTGAAAGCCCGCGACCCCTTGAAACGGTGGACTCGATGAAACTCCGAGGCCGACGGTAACAGTCCGGATGGAAGAAGGAGGCCGCGTGTCAAGTCGCGCGAGTTCTGACAATTTGTCTGGGCTCTCGGGTGCGGAAACGTTGATGCATGACGCCATCGAGCTCGCTCGACGGGCGTTGCCTCATCCGAATCCGCGTGTCGGGAGTCTCATTGTGTCGCCAAATGGCGACGTTATCGGCCGCGGCTATCACCACGCCGCCGGAACATCCCATGCCGAAATTCTTGCCATCGCCGATGCAGGCGCCGCGACCCGCGGCGCAACCCTGATCGTGACGCTGGAGCCGTGCAACCACCAGGGCCGGACGCCACCGTGTACTGATGCGATTCTGGCCGCGGGGATAAAACAGGTGGTCGTGGGTGCTATCGATCCTGACGAACGTGTCGGGGGAAGTGGCGTGGCACGTCTGAGATCCGCCGGAGTCATCGTGAGAACGGGTGTCGAGGCGAATGCAGTTCGATCCGCCGACCCTGGTTATTTCCACCACCGCACGACCGGGCATCCGAGGGTCATCGCAAAGATGGCCGCTACCTTGGATGGCCAGATAGCTGCGCTCGACGGCACCTCTCAGTGGATTACGGGTACAGCCGCACGCGATGACGTACATCGACTGCGTGCCGATGTTGATGCAGTTCTCATCGGGGCTGGGACACTGCGTGCCGATGATCCCTCACTCACGGTTCGCCTCGCCGGATACGCCGGCCCCCAACCAAGACCGGTTGTGCTTGGAGGGCGTGTTGCGCTGCCCAAGAAGGCGGCTGTGTACGATCGGGATCCGATTGTGTTTGTGCCCTCGGACACCACCGTCCCCGACGGTTTGACCGATGTTGTTCGCATTGCCGACGACGTCGTCGCACCCGATGCAGTAGTCAAGGAGCTCATGCGGCGCGGCATGCTGCATCTTCTGGTCGAGGGTGGTGGGACCGTTGCGCGGGCCTTCCTGGAGGCGGGGGTGCTCGATGGCGCAGTGTTCTACCTCGGGGGAAAAATTGCCGGGGGACAGGGGACCGGAATGTTCACCGGAGCGTTCTCGACCCTTACCGATGCGCACGAGGTGCACCTCGAGTCGGTTACTGCGTTGGGCAATGACGTACGCATCGATGTAGCGTTCCCGACCGCCACCACGGAGGCGACATAATGTTTACTGGGATTGTGTCCGAGCTGGGTCTGGTTTCGAGGATATCTCGCTCCGCCGAGATCACCGCACTTGATATTTCGGCGCCCCAGACCGTCGCCGGACTCCGGATCGGGGACTCCATTGCGGTAAACGGCGTCTGCCTTACTGCGGTCACGATCGATGGTGACATCTTCACGGTCGAGGCCATGCACGAGACTCTCGCGAGATCCTCGCTGGCGCAACTCGACGAGGGTGTGCCAGTCAACCTCGAGAGGCCCATGCTGGCCTCAGGCCGGTTCGATGGGCACATCGTCCAGGGGCATGTCGATGCGGTAGGGACCGTTGTGTCTGTTGCCGCAGATGGGGCCGCAAAACGCTTCACCTTCTCAGTTCCTGAGACTGTCACCCGGTACATCGTCGAGAAGGGCTCGATCACCGTTGATGGTGTTTCCCTGACCGTAACCGGGGTGACGCCGGTAGCTGCAAGACAGCAAACGTTTGAAGTAGCCGTGATTCCCCACACTCTGGTGGCCACGGTATTTGGCAACTACACGGTGGGTTCCGCCGTCAATATCGAAGTCGATGTACTCGCAAAGTACGTCGAACGGCTCGTGGAGGTCCGTTGATGAACACAGAGAGAGTCCGACGAGCGTTGGATGCGATGCGCAACGGCGAGTTCGTGCTCGTCGTCGACGACGAGCACCGTGAGAATGAGGGAGATCTCATTCTCGCCGCCGAAATGGCGACCGCAGAAGCGATCGCATTCATGGTTCGTCACACCTCCGGCCTGATTTGTGTACCCACAACGGGAGAACGGCTCGACGCACTCGGACTGCCGCTGATGGTCATTGAGAACACTGACACGCACGAGACTGCTTTCACCGTATCTGTCGATGCGGCGTTTGGTGACATGACGACCGGGATTTCTGCATCCGATCGCGCTACGACCATTCGAGCGCTCGCAGATTCCGCAACGCGGCCTGATCAACTCACTCGGCCAGGACATATCTTTCCGTTGCGATATGCCGAGGGTGGTGTTCTGGTACGACCGGGCCACACCGAGGCTGCGGTGGACCTTGCCCGCCTTGCCGGACTGGCGCCCACCGGCGTTGTTTGTGAAATTGTCAACGAGGACGGATCCATGTCGCGTGGACCGGAACTGGAGGCTTTTGCGGACCGTCACGGGATAACCAGGTTGTCGATAGCCGAACTCGTCGACTACCGCTGGGCAACGGAGAGTCTTGTCGAGCACGTCGACGCGGCGCGCCTCCCCACCGCACATGGGGAGTTCATCGCTCACGGCTACCGGGCCCACGACGGATCCGAACACATTGCCCTGGTTTTGGGCGATGTTGCAGGAGCCGAGGATGTTCTGGTCCGCCTCCACTCTGAGTGCCTCACCGGTGACGTGTTCGGCAGCAACCGGTGCGATTGTGGCGCCCAACTCAACGAAGCGCTGAGGCTCGTTGGCAAGGAGGGGGCAGGCGTCATTGTCTACAACCGTCGTCATGAGGGGAGAGGCATCGGGCTACTCCAGAAGTTGGCCGCCTATCGGCTCCAGGATGAGGGAATGGATACCGTCGAGGCCAACATAGAGCTGGGACACAAACCGGACATGCGTCACTACGGGAATGACGCTCAGATTCTTCACGATTTGAAGCTTGACTCTGTTCGATTGCTGACGAACAACCCCGACAAGGTCGCTCAGCTCGAAGCCTTTGGAGTACGTATCTCGAAGCGACTCCCCCTCGTGGTTGGTGAAACACCCGACAACAAAATGTATCTTCGGACCAAGAGCGAGAAGTTGGGGCACCTTCTCGATGGTGGGTCCACGTGAGGATCGATTCGGTTCGCCCGACTGCGGGTTCAGGTGTGGGGCTGCGGATCGCGGTTATCACAGCATCGTTCAATGCACCGGTCACCGAGGGTCTGCGAGCCGGAGCACTTGAGTATCTTGAAGAAGTCGCGACGGACGAGGTCGTCTGTGTGGAAGCACCGGGGGCCTTCGAGCTTCCGCTGCTCGCAGCGACCGCACTCGGTTCCGGGTTCGATGGCGTTGTGGCGCTCGGTGCGGTGATAGAGGGGGAAACGGACCACTACGAACATGTGGCCCATCGCTGTTCGGAGGGTCTCATGCGCGTAAGCCTCGATACCGGGGCGCCCGTAGGATTCGGCGTCCTGGTGGCGAAGTCGGTGGAGCATGCCGTCGCCCGGTCCGCTCCGGGGCCTGATAATAAGGGCCGAGAGTGTGCGATCGCCGTCGTGAACGCGCTTGCAGGGCAGCGTTCCCTGGATCGAAAAACCGCCCCACGTTGACAGTTGGTAGCCGTTTCGTATACTGACGTGACAATTTCATGACGAAAGCGGAGGCGCCTGCTTCCCACCCGGCCACTTGAGTGCGCTGTGGTCGACGAGCCGGGCAGTACTTCTATGGTGCTGCCCTTTTCTATGGATCAACGTGAATCAGCACGATCGAAGGAGTTTGTGATTTCCAAAGAGCCACGAGTTAACGAACGAATCAGGGTCCGCGAGGTCCGACTGGTTGACCCTGACGGCGGACAAGTCGGTATCAAATCGATTGAAGAGGCTCGTTGGCTGGCGGATCAGCTGGGACTCGATCTCGTGGAGGTTGCTCCCGACGCGCGTCCGCCCGTCGTAAGACTGATGGACTACGGAAAATTCAAGTACGAGGCGTCGGTGAAGGCGCGCGAAGCTCGCAAGCGCCAGACCCGAACGGTCATCAAGGAAGTACAGTTTCGGCCCAAGATCGCATCGAGCGACTTCGAGGTGAAGCGCAAGCGGGTTGAGCGGTTCCTTAGCGACGGTGACAAGGTGAAAGTAACGATGAGATTTCGGGGACGTGAAGTAACGCACCCGGAACTGGGCCGAAATATCCTGGTGCGGCTCGCCGAAGCTGTTGAAGAGGTCGGAACGGTCGAGACCATGCCGCGCCTCGAGGGCCGGCAGATGACGATGGTTCTGGCTGGCATCCGCCAACAGAAACCAGCCCGCAAGCCCGACAAAGAAGAATCAGCGGCCACAGTGGCCGGTGACACAGATGTAGAAGAGACGTCAAGCCCCACCGGCGACGAAGCTGCCTCCGAGCAGCCTGGCACGGATTCGGTGATCGACGTTGAAGAGACAAAGAACGAAACCGGCGACGAAGCTGCCTCCGAGCAGCCCGCCACCGAGCAGGAGAACGACAGTGCCGAAGCAGAAGACGCATAAAGGCGCCGCAAAGCGGATGAAGGTCACTGGTAGTGGCAAGATCAAGCATCGAGGTGCATGGCACGGTCACAACCGATACAAGAAATCAGCCAAACGCTGGCGCCGTGTGAGCCACGATGGTGTGCTCTCCGGCAAGGACGCAAAACGAGCCGCACGCCTTCTGGGCCGTTAGGAGACTCTCATGGCACGTGTAAAACGCGCAGTGAATGCGCATAAGAAGCGCCGCAAGGTCATGGAACGGGCTTCGGGGTACACCGGAGCGCGGAGCCGCAGGTATCGCACCGCACGCGAGCAAACGATGCACGCAATGCAGGACTCGTTCGCCCATCGGCGCGCCCGCAAAGGTGACTTTCGTCGCCTCTGGATCACGCGCATCAATGCTGCGGCGCGCATCCACGGGATGAGCTACTCGCGTATGATCGCGGGTCTGAAGGCCGCTGAAGTTGATGTCGATCGCAAGATGCTCGCCGACATGGCAGTGAACGATCCCGATGCGTTCAAAGCACTCGTGGACGTCGCAAGCGCCCACGTCGACGCATAACTATTTACCCGCTACACAGCAAAAGGGATCCGGGTCTTTTCGGATCCCTTTTGCGCGAGACGAGGTCGCCGTGCGCCCCGCGCTGACATCAACGAAGAACCCGATCGTGCAGGATGCTCGCCGCCTCCATGCGGCAAAGGAACGTCACCGAAGTGGTCGTATCCTCATTGAGGGTCCGACCCTGGTTGCAGAAGCGGTCAAGTCTGGCATCGAATTCCTTACGCTGTTCATTGCCGATGGTGAGCAGGACGACTCGGGCTCGTTCATGGACAGCGGTGTATCGGTAGTCCCGGTGAGTGAGCACGTTTTGGCGGCGATTGGCACCACTGTCAACCCCAGGGCGCCGATCGGTATCGCCCGGCGACCCGTTGCTTCCTCGAAACTCGGAGCCGTCGACTGCCTGGTACTTCACGATGTGCAGGAACCCGGAAACGCGGGCACCATGGCCCGTACGGCTGTAGCCCTTGGCCTGCACCCAGTCTCGGTGGGAGGGAGTGTCGACATGTGGTCGCCGAAGACACTCCGTGCGGGTGCTGGCGCCCAGTTTGGTGACGTTCCACATGTCGTGGCGTCCATTGAGGAGCTCCGTAGCGCCGGACTGTATACGGTCGCCCTGGTAGTTTCCGGAGGTGAGTCCCTCGACGTTCTCGACTCTCGTGGGCCGGTAGCGATCGTCGTGGGCAACGAAGCAAAAGGTCTTGCGAGAGCGACCGTCGATAGCTGTGATACGACTGTGACCCTCGACATGGCGGGTCGGTTCGAAAGTCTGAATGCCGCGACGGCCGCATCGATTGCGATGTGGGAACGAGCACGGCGGAGACCCGGGTAGGCGTCGCTAGGGATTTGCAGTACAGTTGCCCGATGAACGCAGCCCTCCGCCAGCGATTTACGTACACCGGGCCATCCGGTGAGCATTGCTGAGCGCTGCTTCACTCGATATGTAGATGGACCCGGGCGACTTTCGCCGGGGTCCTTTTTTGTGCCCGCATCGGTACCCAGAATCCGCACCACTCAGGACTAACGTGAACATACTTATGGATATCAGACAAGAACTACAGACCCTGGCAAGCACCGCCCCCGCAATAATCGCCGCGACGACCACAACCGCCGAACTCGCTGATGCGGAGGCCGAAATCACTGGCAAACGGTCGCCGATCGCCATGGCACGGCGCAGCCTGGGAAAGATCGAGCCGGAGCAAAGGCGCGACGTAGGCATTCTGATCAAGCAGGTTGCCGACGCTCTCCAGCATGATATTGATGAGAGGCGAAACGAACTTACCGAGTCCGAGGAGACCGCCGCCCTGGCTGCGGATGCCGTGGATATGACGCTGCCCGGGCGTGCACCGGTCGTCGGGACCCATCACGTTATCCAGCAAGTCGTTGATGAAATTGTCGACATTTTCGTCGCTCTTGGTTTCACGGTTGCTCGTGGCCCGGAGATCGAAACGAGTTTCTACAACTTCACGGCCCTGAACATTCCCGACACTCATCCTTCCCGTCTGGAGTCCGACACTATGTATGTCGACTTCGGCGACGCCGATGAGGGTGTGTTGTTGCGCACGCACACCTCACCGATGCAGGCGCGCTACATGGAGCAACACGACCCACCGGTGTACGTTGTCGTGCCGGGTAAGGTGTTCCGAGCCGATCCTCTCGACCCCACGCATTCGCCGGTGTTTCACCAGGTCGAGGGTCTCGCTGTTGATACGAACATCACATTCGGTGATCTCAAAGGGACGTTGGAGATGTTCGCAAAGCAGTTCCTTGGCAAGGACACCGAGGTCAAGTTCATTCCACACTATTTCCCATTCACTGAGCCGTCTGCCGAAATGCATGCCTTTTCGAACGGTCGATGGTTGGAGCTACTCGGATGCGGGATGGTGAATCCCGCGGTGTTTGAGAACGTCGGCTATGACCCGTCTGCGGTGACGGGCTTTGCATTCGGAATGGGTGTCGAACGGATGGCGATGGTGCGCCACGGTATCCAGGATCTCCGTCACTTACTGGAGAACGACGCCCGCGTATTGAGGCAGTTCGTATGAAGTTCCCTTTGAGCTGGCTTCGTGAATTTGTTGACGTTCCCGCAATGGAGACCGCTGCCATCGTGGACGCATTCGAGAGTCTCGGGCACGAAGTTGAGGAGGCGTCACCGCTGGAGCCGGAATTCTCGGGTGTCGTCATCGGCAAGGTTCTCGATATTGCGCCACACCCGAATGCCGACAAGGTTCGGGTATGTCAGGTCGATATTGGTAGCGAGGTAGCAGAGATCATCTGTGGTGCGTGGAACTTTGCAGCCGGGGCCTATGTACCCGTCGCGGTCCCAGGCGCAGTACTTGGTGGGGACTTTGTGATCGCAAAGAGAGAGATCCGCGGGCTGACATCCAACGGCATGATCTGTTCCGAGGCCGAGCTCGGACTGGGAGATGACAGTGATGGAATCATGGTTCTCAATACTGACTACCCACAAGCTTCCGAAAGTCTCGGAATGGACTTCGCGAGCGTAGTTGGCCTTCCCGATGTGTTGTTCGATATCTCCATCACACCGAACCGGCCCGACTGCATGTCAGTTGTCGGGCTCGCTCGGGAGCTTGGCGCGCGCCTCGATCTTCCGTTGAAAGAACGGTCACCTCGTCTTGAGGCCACTGCCGACGCGACGCCCCTGACGATTACGATCGAGGATGACCGGTGTCCGCGGTTCACGGTGCGAACGGTACGCAATATCACCGTGGGAGCATCTCCCCACTGGATTCGACGCCGACTGAGTATTGCGGGGATGCGTCCGATCAACAACGTTGTCGACGCCTCGAACTACGTCATGCTCGAACTTGGGCACCCCTCGCATGCTTTCGATCGCCAACGGCTGGGCGACTCGATCGGAGTCCGCAGGGCTCGCGACGGCGAGACAATAACAACACTCGACGATCTTGAGCGCACTCTCGTTGCCGAGGACATCGTTGTTGTCGACGCATCGGACCAGGCGGTTTCCATTGGTGGAGTGATGGGCGGAGCGTCCACCGAGGTCCACGCCGAGAGCGTTGAGGTCGTTATCGAGTCCGCAATGTGGTACCCACCGATGATTCTGCACTCATCGAAACGACTTCAGCTGCGTTCCGAGGCTTCCGCTCGTTTCGAGCGAGGCATGGATCCCAACTTCTGCATGACCGCGGCCGACCGCGTCGCCGAACTGCTTGTCGAACATGACGATGGAGTCGCCGGGTCGGCCTACGACGTGTACCCCAACCCTGTGGAACCTCTCGTCATTGAGTATCCACTTTCGGAAACGAATCGAATTCTGGGTATCGATCTCGATGCGGCAACATCAATCGACTACCTCGGGAAACTCGGCTTCGGGGTGACGGGCGAAGACCCGTTGCGCGTTGTCGTCCCCACGAGACGTCCAGATGTGAAACGACCCGTCGACATCGTCGAGGAACTCGCTCGCCTCCACGGGTTTGCCGCAATCCCCGGAAGAGTTGTGAGCGGAACCGGCGGTGGACTGCCACCCGATGTTGTTGCCGAGCGCAAACTGCGTCGTGTGCTGACGGCCCTCGGGCTAAGCGAGGCAATGACGTTTGCTTTCATCGGACCCGGCGATCTAGACGTGTTGCGCCTCGCTCCCGACGATCCGCGCCGCGATACGATTGCGGTCATCAACCCGTTGCGTGAGGAGGAGGGTGTCATGCGTACGACGCTGCTCCCGGGCCTCATCAAAGCCGCGGCCGGGAACCATGCTCGGGGGTTTCTCGATATCGCATATTTCGAGATCGGTAAGGTGTTCTTGCGTTCCGATGACGTGTTGCCTGCCCAGCCGGATCATCTTGGTTTCATCCTGACGGGGGAACGCGACGCCGATATTGGTGAAGAGGCGCGTGGTGTCGATGTGCGCGACGGTGTTGGCATCCTGGAGCGGCTCGGCTCTGCGATGGGTGCATCGTTGACTGTGGCTGCGGCGAACGAAGGCGGATTTCATCCCGGCCGATGCGGCCAGGTCTCGATCGGGGGACAAGTGGTTGGGCTGGTCGGTGAACTGCGGCCCAGCGTTGCCGCTGAGGCAGGGCTCAAGGGGCGTGTCGTCATGGCCGAGATTGCGCTCGCACCGCTGCTGGCCACTGTCGAGCCCTGGCGACTTGTCGCCCCGAGCTCGTACCCTCCGGTCGTATTCGACCTCGCTTTTGAAATTGGCAAGAACGTCGGTGCAGGCAACATTGTCGAAACCATCAAGGACGTCACGGGTCCCGAACTCGAATCGGTGTCCATCTTTGATGTGTACTCCGGAGACGGCATAGCGGACGGGCGCGTTAGTGTCGCAGTGCGGATCACGATGCGGGCCGCCGATCGCACCATGACCGAGAACGAGGTGACCCCCATGCGCAAAATCATGGTGGAGGCCGTCGAGTCGCGTCACGACGCAACGCTGAGAGGAAGTGTTTGATGGACTTTCTCCGTATCTCGGATGTCGGCGTCGATGGGTTGCGTACGATTCTCGATGCAACGGCTCGGGTCAAAGCGAACCCCGCCGCCATCAAGGGGCTTCTCGCGGGAACATCCATCGGCGTTTTCTTTGAAAAACCGTCAACACGGACCCGCGTATCGTGCGAAGTTGCCGCGGTCCACCTCGGGGCCCACCCCGTCATGCTTCGCGGAGAAGAGGTTGGCCTGGGGAAACGAGAGGCCTCGAAGGATGTAGCACGGGTTCTGGATCGCTACGTGGATGCGCTCGCATTCCGTGTATTCCGCCACCAGCATCTTGAGGAACTCGCCGAGTACGCCCATGGCCCCGTCATCAACTTATTGTCGGACATCGCCCATCCCTGCCAGGCAGTTGCGGATCTCGCAACGATTGCAGAGCACATGGCGTTGCCGGGCTGCCGAATCACCTATATCGGGGATGGCAACAACGTCTGCAACTCGCTGCTCTTGGGCGGGGCAATGACCGGGATGCATGTCACGATATGTACACCACCGGGGTATGAGCCGGATCCCGTCGAGGTTTCCGCCGCCCGGGCGTTCACCAAGGATACCGGCGGATCGATTGTCGTCACGACGGACCCTCGAGAGGCTCTTGTCGATGCCAACGTTGTGTACACCGACGTGTGGACATCGATGGGTCAGGAAGGGGAGTCCGCACAACGGCTCCGGGACTTCGACGGCTACCAGGTGGATCTGGCAGCCCTGAACACTGCTTCCGACCAGGCACTGTTCCTCCATTGTTTGCCGGCACATCGCGGTGAAGAAGTCACAGATGAGGTGATGGAACACCCTCGGTCGATGGTGTTCGACCAGGCCGAGAACCGCATGCACGCGTTCTCGGCGGTGCTCCTGTACGCCACCGGACAGCTCCCCCAATGGTGACTCCTGCGACGGACCTTGCGGGCATTCTGGAAGGGGACGTCGTCGAAGTCGCAAGACGGCTGATCGGCGCGACATTACAGACTCGGATCGATGGTTATCAGACTGCCATTGTCGTGACGGAGGTCGAAGCGTATGGAGGGCCCGAGGACGCCGCGAGCCATGCGGTACGGGGCCGGACACAAGCCAACGCAGCGATGTTCTGTGAGGCAGGCACGTTGTACGTGTACCGGTCATATGGGGTTCATTGGTGTGCGAATGTCGTAGTAGGTCCCCGAGATGAGCCCGCGGCAGTCTTGTTACGCGGTGGTGAGCCGAGCCTCGGCATCCCAATCATGGAACGCCGTCGCAAGCGAGCCAACAACCTCACCGATGGTCCCGGGAAGCTGTGCCAGGCGTTGGGGATCACCGGTGAGCACGACGGAGTGTTGTTGGGTGGGCCGATCGAACTGATTCCAGGAACCCCACTCGGACCGGTGGTGGCGACTCCGCGAATCGGGATCACGAAGGCGACCGATCTACCGTGGCGGTTTGCGGCTCTCCGCTAACCGATCAGGGGTTCACCCACAATGTGACAACGTCCGCACCGGGCGTACCAGATGCCGGTGCCTGCTTCCACACCAGCCCGGATCGTCGAGCGGCGTCGGAGGGATTCTCTTCAGCCAACAGGAAGACCTGCACCTCGAAACCGAACAGGCGTGCCCGCGCCTCCTCAAGCGGAAACCCAAGTACTGCGGCGACTGAATCTGTGGGTGTCTCACCCGCGACGGAAAGTTTCACAATCGTACCGATCTGGGCATCGGACCCCGCAGGAGGACTCATGTTGAACACTGTACCGGTTGCAAGGTTGTCGATTCGGACCCACTCGATTCGCACATCAAATCCCTGATCGAGCAGGAGTAGTGCAGCATCCTCAAGGCTGAAACCGACAACGTCGGGAGTTGCGGTCGCACCGACAGCTGTAATGCCAGCGGGGTTGTGAATCGGGCACACCACAGTCGGAGCGGCATCACGGGGCAGGCGGAGTCGTTGAACACTCGACCGGGGGCAATACGGACCGGCGAGGAAGCCGGTTGAGAGGTCGACCTCAACGGTGACCATGCCATCATCCTGTGCGGTCGCGAGTTCGCCATAGGGGACACCGGCAAGAGCGGCCGACGCGTACCGGGACCAGATCTGGGCCGGCCACGTTCCGCCGGTGATCGTGTACGGCGTCCGTGGCGCCGTCAGCGGGATCTGCCCGTCAGGGAAACCGACCCAGACGGCGGTGACCAGCTCTGGGGTGTATCCAACGAACCAGGCATCACTGTTGTTCTGCGACGTGCCTGTTTTGCCTGCGGTTACCCGGCCGATGCGAGCCTGTTGCCCGGTTCCACGGCGGACGACCTCGGTCAACGCCTGGGTGACACGGTCGGCTACCGACCGTGGGAGTGCTTGGGTGACGACCGGTTTGGGGGAGTAGATAACCGCGCCCGAGCTGTTCTCAATGCGGGTGACGAATATCGGCTCAACGTGGTTGCCGCTCGCTGCAAAGGTTGTGTACGCCGATGCCATGTCGAGTACGGAAACCTCCTGGGCGCCGAGTGCAAGCGAGTGGTACGGCAAAAGTTCCTGGGTGATGCCAGCCGACATGGCGATCTCGGCTACGAGGGCAGGACCAACCTGGTCCATCAGCCGGGCGTAGATGACATTCACCGAAAACACTGTCGCTTCCAGCACGCTCAGGTCGGGAAAAACTGAGTCGTTGTAGTTCTTGACCACCCACGGACCCGATGGTGTATCGATCGATACACGCTGGCCACCGCGAACGATGGTGTCGAGTTCGATGCCGGATTCGAGTGCCGCCGCGAGCACGAATGGCTTGAACGCCGATCCCGGCTGGCGACGCCCCTGGGTAGCGAGGTTGAACTGGGCGTTCGGGTCCTCAGGATCATAGAAGTCCTTGCCCCCTACGATCGCAAGCACATGTCCCGTTCGCGGGTCGATCGAGACGAGACCCGCCGACGGTTCTTCTCCCCCCATGACGTCAGCGATCGCCGCTTCAGCGGTTTCCTGCATGATCGGATCTATCGTTGTGTAAATCTTCAGACCACCGCGGAAGAGGGCATCGTACCGATCCGTCGCGGTTGCACCGAGGGCGGGATCGTCCAGAAGCCGCCGCTTCACTTCCTCGGTGAAGTACGGGTAACGCGCCTGGTCGGAGAGCGGTGTTTGATCGGCGAGGGTGATCGGCGAGGCACGTGCCTGTTCGGCGTCGCTTGCCTCAATCCAGCCAAGTTCGAGCATCTTGTCGATGACGACGTTGCGCCGGTCACGGGCCACTTCCGGATGGGTTTGCGGTTCCGTGCGAGCAGGTCGCTGGATGAGCCCCGCAAGCAACGCCGCTTCCGCCAGGTTCAGCTCGGAGACATTCTTACC
>UOEK01000519.1_pt1 | contig 15009 bp, 14 predicted proteins | sample 1989451 | NCBI WGS metagenome assembly UOEK01 (sample SAMEA4712198, study PRJEB27164) | hydrothermal vent metagenome | biome: marine basaltic hydrothermal vent biome; feature: marine hydrothermal vent; material: mineral | place: Pacific Ocean | collected 2011-06-14/2011-07-23 | depth 1691 m
ATGCGATGACGACCGACTGCGGCCCACCCGAGTGCTACATCGAGTGCGGCCTCTCGATCGAGCATCGGGAGAATGCTCGGGACCGCCCGGGCGAGCATCGTCTTGCCCGCCCCAGGCGGGCCAGACAGCAGCACATGGTGACCACCCGCGGCGGCGACCTCCAGGGCTCGCTTCGCAAGAGCGTGGCCTCGAATGTCCGAGAAATCCGCACGCGAAGTAGGTTCCGCGACTGCCGCAGGCATCGGGGTCCGAACGCCGACACCGCGGGCCGCCTGGATCGCCTCGGCCAATGACGCCGCGAGTGCAATGGGGGTGTCGGTGATCACCGCGGCCTCTGGACCGCTTGCTTCGGGCAGAATGCACAGACGCTTCATCGACCGACCAACGACTGCGGCACCAAGCCCACCGGTTACCGATCGCAGTGCACCGTCGAGACCCAACTCCCCGAGTGCGACGACGTCCGCGAGCCCCACCGCGATCTGACGCGAGGCTGCGAGAACTCCAAGCGCAATCGGCAAGTCATAGGCTGATCCCGCCTTGGGGAGGTCGGCCGGGGACAAGTTGATCACGACTCTGCGTTGCGGGAACTCGAATCCGGACGCCACGATCGCGGCCGAGACCCGTTCGCGGGCTTCACGAACGGCCGCATCGGGCAAACCAACGATCGCTACGCCCGGTTTCTTGCCCGCGATGTGAACCTCGATCCGAACCGGACGCGGTTCGACCCCGACAAGGGCGACGGACGTGACAGCAGCGAACATGTGCTCAACGTACGAACTCCGCAGCCGCGATGGAAGGGGGTTGACGCGGCTTGTCCCCCAGACCGTCAAGTTTTGTCGAACTTAGGTCAGTCCGCACCGATCGCTTTACGGGCGGCCACGTTCGCTCCTGCGTAGAACGCATGCAGCATCGCCGTGGCCTCACCCAGATCGTCCGGGAGATCACTGCCGTTGATAAGTGCACCGACCCAGCCATCCGTTGTCCAGGCGCCGACTTCGAGATCGTCAAGAACATCGGGTGATGGGGCCGGCCATGGCAACACATAGGCGTAGGGAGTTGGGGACCCACCATCACCGAACGACAACCCCATCGTCACGGAACGAGCCTCTTCGGGGTCGGCGTCCTTGTCGATGACACCGATCGCGGCACCATCAAAGTGATGTGGCCAGATCCGCATCGGGGTGGGATCGTCGAGGTCTGCGCGGGCGCCATCGATGACGGTCGATGCCATTGCAATCCACGCCTCAACCTGTGGAAGCGCCGGCTCACCAACAAACACCCCGCCCGATGCAAGGTCGTGCTCGCCCATCTTCTCGAACGGAAACTCGAACCCCTCGGGAATGTCACCGTTGTTGGCCAGGCCGACCTGAGCACCCAGCCATGTCATTGCCTCACCGACGGTCCTTCCGACGAGGGCGAAGGTGTCAGACTTGTCATGGCTCTCTACGATCAATTCCAAGGAGGCGACACGAAGTCCCACTCTGAACGGATGGGGAGCGATGGCTGGCTGGCTGAGCAAGAGCCCCTTTGCGGGGTCCCACGCCACCGACACGTGACCCCAATCGTCCTGCGGATCGGCGAGGACCCGTCCCACTGTGCCGGGAAACTGCATCGCCCAGTGGGTAACCGTGCGAGCCGCCGAGTAAGCGTCACTGTCTTGTATCTTCAGCATCAAAAGACCTCCAGGTTGTCACTCGTCGAACAACCGGAACTCACCGGTCATTCCCGAACATCCGGGAGCTTATCCGCCGCTGAAGCTCGGTGGCCTCTTGTCCTGGAACGAACGGACCCCCTCGGCGAAGTCAAGTGACGTCAGCAACGCCGCTTGGCTCTGGGTTTCGAATGCCAGCGCCTGCTCAAAAGACCACTCCATCGAGCGGTTCAGCCCCTGCTTGATAAACCTCTGGGCCAGTGGGGCACCAGCGGCAAGGGTGTTAGCAAGTTCAGCGACTGTCGATCGGAGATTGCCGCCGGGGACAACTGTGGCCACCAGTCCGATGCGGAGCGCCTCATCAGCGTCCACAATTCGACCGGTGAGGGCGAGTTCTTTCGCCCTCGCAAGTCCAACGATGCGCGGCAGCAGCCAGGTGCCACCGAAGTCGATGGTGAGTCCTCGCAGGACGAACGCAGCACTCATCCGAACGGACTCGGATGCAACAACGATGTCGCATCCCAGGGCAAGGTTGAGACCCGCTCCGGCGGCTACACCATCAACCATGGCAATCACCGGTTTAGGCATTTCGAAGAGCTCCGTCGCCGCCTCACCAACGGGGCGCATCTGTTGCGCCCCGACGGCTGCCGAGGTGAATGACATATCCGTCCCGTCGCCCGACACGTCGGCACCGGCACAGAAGTTGTCGCCGGCGCCCGCGATCACCAGCACCCGCTGCTCAGCGGATCGGAAGTCACGGAACTCGTCTCGCAACGCTGCCCAACCGGCCAGCGGTATCGCATTCATGCGGGTCGGCCGGTTCATGGTCAACCACCGCACGTACCCAACATCCGTCGTCGAGAAGAAGCTTGTATCAGACATGAGGGAACCCTACTCCGTGGTGCGATGACAAGACGCACAATGCACGTAGCATGGAGGCATGGGACTCAATCCTTTTCGAAACCAGACAACCTCGAGCCTCGACATCGGGTTAGTAGTCTTCTTCGTGATTCTGACCGTAGCGTTGGTCGGTTGGGGTTTCTTTGGGTGACGAGATGCCTTTTGGTCACGAAGACGTGATGACGATCCAGCCCTACCAGGCGCGCAAGCGGTATCTGTGCCCGGGTTGTGAGCTGTCGATCGACGAAGGTGTCGGTCACGTCGTCATCGTTCCTCAACTCGCCCCAGACCTGCGGCGCCATTGGCACCGCGGCTGTTGGTACAAGGAGCGCCGCCGCCGCGGCGAAACCTAGGTACCACCCAAGACAGAAAGACACGAGGTGCTCCATGTTTGATGTTCAATTCGCCCGGTCGCTATTTCCCGCGTTCGAGAAGGAACCGACCAGTACCTGGGGCTTCTTTGAGAACGCTGGCGGGAGTTACTTGCCCGCATCCGTCCTTGACCGATACACCGAGTTCCTCACCGACTTTAAGGTCCAACCGTACGGAAATAACCCGATGGCCCGTCGCGCCGGAGATGCAATGGACGAGGGACGCGAAACTCTCGCGGCCATGCTCGGAGTCCCCATCGACCGACTCACAATCGGACCGTCAACGACACAGAACCTCAATACGCTCTCCCACGGATTGGCACGGCTCGTGGGACCTGGCGACGAAGTCGTCGTCACAGATCAGGACCACGAAGCGAACATCGGGTGCTGGGTACGTTTATGTGAAGTTACCGGCGCGACGCTCCGTTGGTGGCACGTCGACCCGGCGACCGGGCTTCTTGATCCGGCTGACCTGGATGGTGTTCTGAGCAACAACACGGCGATTGTTGCGATGACCCATGTGTCCAACCTGGCAGCAGTTGAGAACCCTGTTAACAAGATCGCTAAACGAGTGCACGCAGTCCAGGGATATTTCATCGTTGACGGCGTGTCCGCAGCGCCGCACATCTGGCCCGATGTGGAGACGACAGGCGCCGATGCCTATACGTTCAGCCTGTACAAGACCTATGCACCTCACCTCGGGGCAATGGTGTGCTCGGATCGGCTTCTGGAGACGATCGCACCGCAGGCACACTTCTTCAACGCTAAGACACCGTGGAAACGGCTCGACGCCGCCGGCCCGGATCATGCCGCCATCGGCGCGATCGTCGGCCTCGGCGAGTTCTTCGACACGCTCGCGACCCACCATGGAATCATCGAAGACGACCGCTCGGCCCGCTCGCGCGCCGTGTCGGCGTTGATGCACAACTACGAGACGATGATCGCGGCACCCCTCGTCAACCTCCTTGTCGACCTCAACATTCGGGTCATCGGCACGGCGGACCATCCAGACAAGGTCGCCAACTTCGCCCTGGCGCCGACGGCGGTGTCGGCCCAGGAAATAGTGGATCGTCTGGAAACCGTCAAGATCGCCGCGAAGGCAGACCACTTCTACGCCGCGAGGCTTGCGACCGCATGCGGTACTGAACGGGTCGCCCGCATCAGCTTCGCCCACTACAACACCGCCGAGGAAGTTGCCAGAATCACCGACACACTCGTTGGGGTCACGTAGAGTCCGGATCCACACATGATGAGCAGAACAACCGACCATCCTCGGTCCACCCACACGATTCGGATCGGCTCCGCTGCCATCGGCCTGGCTGCAGTCGCCTCCGCCGTCATGGTCATGGCAACCACGGTCGACGGTTGGTTCCGTTGGGATGCATGGGACTTCATACAATACCGCTCGGTGCTCAGCCTCGCGGGTCTGTTCGGACCCCACGGTGGTGGCCTCCAGTGGTTCACGGTCGTGTTCTACCGCACCCTCGTCAACACGGTGGGATTCGATTACTGGCCTTGGTTCGTCGCGCCATATGCCGTCGGGTATCCCCTGCTCGTCATCGGCATGTGGCGCTTTGTCGTCCGACGCGGAGCCGGGATATGGCTCGCCACCGCGGCGGCAGTCGGGCTGATGTTCATGGCATCTTCCTCGTATCTCTACGACGGTGCGATCGGACAGTTGGTGTCCGTCGGAGCAGGTCTCGTGGCCGTCTCCTACTTCGATGCTGACGTGTGGACTCGAGGCCGCCAGGTTGGCGCGGCGACCGCGGTTTTCTTGATGCTGACGACTGCCGACGTCGGTGTCTCGCTGTACGTCGGCTTGATAGTCGGAACAGTCCTGTATCGCCGATCACGCGCGGTAGTCGCGACTCTCGTACCGGCTGGCCTGTTCTACGGGGCCTGGTACTTCCGAACGCGGGCAAGCCGGAAACCGCTCGATGTATCGGACCTACTCGGGACAGCGCGCGGGGCGTTCGACCTTCTTCGTTACCACCTGCCGAATTCGTTCGGGTTCAGCACAGGCCTCGGCGCCGCCATCACGATCGGTGCCGTCGCCGCAGTGGCATACGCGTTTCGTGACCAGCGCTATCGACCAATCGTGACGGTGTGGACTGTCGCCCTCGGCACCTATCTTGGGTTGCTGTGGGTGGTCCGAATCGCCCCCGGTGAAGCAACCATCGAGACAATCCGCTACGGACTGTGGCCGACCGCGTTGCTCTACGTGACGATCCTGCCATCTCTCCCGAAGCTGAGTCACACGGTCGAGGTGGTGCTCTCAATCGCGCTCGTTTCGACAAGCCTGTTTGCCAACGTCCCGCTCGCGCTCGACGAACGGGCAGCAACCGAACTACAAGGGGCCGAGAACCGCCAAGCAGCCGAAGCTGCGATAACACTTATCCGGGCGGGCGAGCCCTACCACCTGCGGGGCCGTCTCGACATGTCCGGAGGCTGGGCGACACCCGAGGGACTCCTCGGCATGCAAGCCTCCGGGTGGAACCCACCAGATACATCGGACGCCGCCGCACTCCGTCAGGCCCGCCTCGGTATACGAACCCGGTTGCTAACGAGTAGCGCGGCGGCACGTTCTGATAGCTGCACCTTTCTGGATGAGGGAGCCTCGACGCTGCTTGAACTCTCGGGACGGGGGCGCCTCATTCTTGAGCCCGCCGACAGGTGGAGCCGCTTTCTCGCCGCGTGGGACGATGAATGGGGCTCAAGCGAACGAAACTATGCACTAGCGACACGCTCTGAGCTCCAATACGTGGCGGTACCAAAAGCGTTGCTGTCGATCAAGGCAACCACGGGGACGATCACCGTATGCGAGCCATCTGACAGGACTCCCGGATTCTGACCCGCTCGGATGATCGGTCACGACCAACGGCTCATGTCGGAACGAATCGCCAGCATCGTCCGCCTACAGGTACGGAACCCAACGAATCGCCACGTGGTCGTCGAACAGTTCCACACCGATCGCATCAACTCGGTCGATACGCCCATCCAATGCCGCCGCCGACCGATAGACAACATCACGTTTGTGGGCATCTATGCGCCCGAGGGGATCACCCGCCCCAACGATCGTTTTCACCTCAACGGCGATCCGCAACCCATCGAGTTCGACAAGCAAGTCAATCTCGCCATCGGTCACACGTATGTTTCGCTCAAGCACCGCGGCACCTCGGCGTCGTAGGAACCACCCCGCGCACCTCTCGCCCAACTCCCCCACTGCCTGGCGATGCCGCCGGCCTACAGCTTGGTGGGGTGCTCTAATTCCTCGATGTTCACGTCCCGGAACGTCATCACCTTGACCTTCTTCACGAAACGTGCCGGACGGTACATGTCCCATACCCATGCGTCTTCAAGCTCCAATTCGAAATAGACAGAGCCGTCGACGCGCCTGGTATTCACATCGACACCGTTCGCAAGGTAGAAACGACGTTCGGTCTCAACGACATACCGGAACATCGAGAGAACATCCCGATACTCCTTGTAGATCTGGAGTTCGATGTCGGTTTCGTATCGTTCGAGATCTTCATCACTCATGTGATGGCATCCTTGCAGGTTGAGTGCGGCGATGGTACGCATTTCGGCAGACTACGACGACTTCTTTTGTATTTCTATCAGCCGGGACCGACAAACCTGTAGCCGTCGTGGGTCGAGCCGCGTTCGAGCATACACGGCGCACCGTTGCTTGGCAGCGCATCAGAGTCCGTTCCAATTCTCCATCGGCCAGACCACGGCGAGCGCTCTCCCAACGATCACATCAACCGGAACCGTTCCGAACACCCGGGAATCCTTGGACCGGTTGCGATTGTCCCCCATGACGAATACCTCACCCGGGGGAACCGTGACGGGGCCGAACGACGGCATCACCGTACCCGGCGCGAGATACTCCTCAAGCAACATCAAACCATCGATATAGATCACACCGCCGCGGATCTCGATGGTCTCTCCTCCGACGGCGATCACACGCTTGATAAGCTCCACTCCGGGGGTGCGGGTACCGAGAGCCTCACCGATCGTGCGGGTGACCGACCCTGTGATTGATTCCGGTGCGCCAACACCGAGTGTTATCTCATCGAACACGACAACATCACCGCGCTGGACATCGCCGAAGCGGTACGCCAGCTTGTTGACCACAACCCAGTCGTCAATGTTGAGCGTCTCTTCCATCGATCCCGATGGGATAAAAAAGGCCTGGATGAAGAACGTCTCCACAACAATGGCGGTGACGAACGCGGCCACAACGAGGATGACGAAGTCACGAACGGAGCGAAGCCGCCTTCTGATGGCCCGGGAACGTTCCGAGGCAGCGCGCTGCTCCCCATGGTCGTCGTGGGAAACACGCAGCGTGTCGAAGGGGTCGGGTCGGAGGTCGGTAGCCATATCCCCATGCACTCTATAGGTAGATGCTCGCAATCCCGTGACGTTCGTTGTATTCGACACCACCCAGGTAGTCGTGCCACAGAATGCGGGCGGCGGTCGTACGCTGCGGCGCCCACGCCTGTGCCATGACGTCGGCGTCATCGTAGGTTGGGATGCCACCGAGCCCCAGGACGTTGTCCATGGAGACGACGAGGGCGCGATCCCCATGCGGCCACAGGTCTGGTCGAAGCCCGGCGAACATCAGATACACCGTTGCGGTCCACGGGCCGACGCCCCGCAACTTGCACAGCTTTGCGACCGCTTCGTCATCGGAGAGGCCTGTCACGGAAAGAACCTCCGGCGCATCGATCAGCTGCTCGGCGATGCCGTGGCAGTACCCGTACTTCTGCCGGGAGAACCCGACAATGCGGGCCTCGTCGGAGGTGAGGGCCAGGAACGTTTCCGGAGTGACCCGGCCAACGGCCCGAGCGAGACGATCAAACGCCGCCTGAGCGCTCGCCAGCGAGACCTGCTGCTCCAAGATGATATGGACCAGCGACCCGAAACCGAGCTCACGTTTCCACAGCGGTGGCACCCCATTGCGATCAACACAACGCGCAAAGTAGGGGAACATCTCCGCCAATGCACGCGCAGGAGCGATCATCGACTCCCGGACGTCGAGACGCCTACTCAGAGCCCGGACCAGTTGGCGACCGGCCACAACACCACGAAGGCACGACCGATGATACGGTCCTGGGGAATCGGGCCAAAGATGCGGGAGTCTCGTGAATGGCTTCTGTTGTCACCCATCACGAACACCGTTCCCTCGGGAATGACTTTTGGACCGAACGCAGGATTAGCCCCATCCCAGATTGCGTAGGGTTCTACGAGCGCGACGCCGTCGATGAAAACGGTGTTGTCACGCACTTCGATCGACTCGCCCGGCAGTGCAATGACCCGTTTGATGAGATCAGACTGCGGGGTGCGCAAACCAACTGCTTCGGCAACGGTGCGTACTGCTGCGCTTGGTAAAGATTCTGCTGCCCTGGGTTCAAGGTCGAACACCACGACGTTGCCACGACCGACACTTCCAAGACGGTAGGCGAGCTTGTTGACGGCAACGCGGTCACCGACCTCGAGGGTGTCGTACATGGACTCCGAAGGAATCCAGAACACCTGTACGAGCAATAGCTTGATAACAACTGCGACAAGGATCGCCTTGGCTGCCAGACCGAGGAGGTCGAGGAAGAATCCCGGTCCATCATTTTCCTTCGGAGCGTCCGGCTGCACACCCACGTCACTGACAAACTCGGCGTCGGGGAAACTCGGCGCAGACATCTCCAAGTCCTGGGCCTCCCCTTCAACAGGGTGGCCGTCGGGATCGGCCACTTCCGTCAGTCGCGCTTCTCTTTGACGCGCGCAGCCTTACCGATGCGATCACGCAGGTAGTAAAGCTTCGCCCGACGAACATCACCGCGACGAACCACCTCGAGGCGGTCGATGATCGGGGCGTGTACGGGGAAGATTCGCTCAACACCGACGCCGGCGCTGATCTTGCGAACAGTGAAACTCGCCCTCACGCCACCGCCGTTGCGGGCAATGACAATGCCTTCAAAAATTTGAAGACGTTGGCGGTTTCCTTCAACGACACGTACGTGGACGCGCACGGTATCGCCTGGATTGAAATCTGGAATGTCGTCGCGTAGGTACGCGGCCTCGACATGATCGAGCGTGTTCACGAGGTCCTCCGGGAAGGGGGGTAAAACCGATTCGGGAGCTTACTCTAGTTCGTCCGGTTCGCCTAACCCTGATTCGAGAAGTTCCGGACGACGTTGCCGTGTTCGCTCCAGACGTTGCTGACGCCGCCATTCCTCGACATGGCCGTGGTGACCCGAAAGCAACACCTCGGGAACGTCCCATCCCCGCCATTGCGCCGGTCTCGTATATTGAGGTTCCTCCAGGAGACCGTCGCGGAACGATTCCGTCTCGATGGACCGGGCGTTACCGACAGCACCCGGTAGGAGGCGGGTCACACCTTCGACAATCGCAAGGGCAGCGACCTCACCGCCAAGCAGCACGTAGTCGCCGAGCGAGATCTCCTCGTCGATAAAGTGCTCGGCGATCCGCTCGTCGACCCCCTCGTAGCGGCCACACACAAGCGTCAACGAATCAAGTGTCGCCCAGCGATCCAAGATCTCTTGGGTGAGCGGTTTCCCCCCTGGGGTGAGCAGGACACGGTGTGTGTCCGCAAATGGCGCAAGCGCGTTGGCTAACGGTTCCGGCTGGAGCACCATACCGGCACCGCCCCCGAACGGTGCATCATCAACCTGGCGATGAGTCCCCGCCCCGAAAGCTCGAAGGTCGACGACGGTTGTTTCGAGAAGCTCGGCCTCACGGGCCCTGGCAACCAGCGACACGTTGAGCGGTCCGTGGAAGAATTCGGGGAAAATCGAGATGATCGCAATGTTCATACGGTAAGAGTATCCTCGGCCCTCAGGGGAAGGCAATCCTCAAGTTGGAGATGGCATGGCCCACAGTGGAGATACGGTGCGAAACGGGGTTGATCGTACCGGAGACGCGTCAGCTGTACCGTCTCTCGATCCGTTCGGAACAGACACACCCGTGTTCAACACCGGCAACGCTGACGAACGGACACTTCAACCTCATTGGGAAGATCCGGTCACCTCTCAGGCCGATGGCCGCATCACCGATCTCGAACACATCGACCTCACCGGAGACGACCCCGTCAGTGTCAGGACGACCACAGGAGACCGAGTCCCAGCGGTCGTGGGGGCGCATTCCCCGACAGCGGAAGCTTCCGTACCAGCAGCAGCCGAACAACCCATCATTCGAGATCTCCGCTCTACTCGCCAGGGCGCTGCAACGGCTGAGTCCAACGCCCACTACGGGCTGGGACGCAGGTGGGGTTCACAGTGGACCGATGCAGCACAGGGCTGGGTGACCCTCGCATCGGGCCAGAGCGTATGGCGACCCGTGGTAACGACCACGGAGACTCTCCCGCAGTGGGACACCGATACCTATCTCGGCGTTGTCACCGCCGAAGTTGCCGTTGATGGCTCCTCGGCGGCCTTCGCCTCGCTCGGGGAAACGCTTGCACGTGCTCGCCAGGTCGGTATTGAAGGTCTTACCGAAGAAGCGATCGATCGCGGCGCCCACGCAGTTATCGGGGTGACGATGAGTTATACGGCACTCGGGAACCGCTTGCTCATCACACTCACTGGTACGGCCGTTACTCTGCGCGAAAAGGCGTAAGGCCCGCTCTAGACGATTGACCGAGCGGAGTGTGTCGCCCCAGCGTCGGACGCTTCCTCACCCAGAATGGTCGCGATAACGTGTGCTGCGCTGTACGTTGCAGCACCCTCGGGTAGGAATCTCGCAATCGTGGCGACATCGTCACCGGAAGTCACCAGGTCGCCCTCAACCGAGCCGTCCGCTTGGATCTGCGCGAGACCGATCGTTGCACACAACGCGTTGCACACACATTTGCGGCCAACTGTCTCTTCGATCGTCCCTCCCTTTTCGAGAAACTCGTCGATCGGTTCCGACGGACAACGCCACCCGATCTTCCCGTTTTCACGTTTGTACGCGGTGCGCAGATAGCCGAGGTCGCAAACACGTTTCCGCTTGAGGTATGCCGCCTCGTCTGACAACGTCTGTTCGAGCTGGAGTACCTTGAAGGGGAACCCTGTCGGGGATGCCAATGCGTCGGTCTTGACGTGGGCATCTCCGGCGCGGGACATGGCAAGAACCCTCATTTTGAGTTCCGAGGGAAACCCGGATTCCTCGCAGTACGCAAAGGCGGTACCGATCTGGACACCCACCGCACCGACTGCCTGCGCGTCGCGCAAACCGTCCGCCGTCGCAAACCCACCGGCCAGCCAAAACGGCCTCCCGATCGCCGCGATTTTCTCAAAGTTGGGAACGTCGCGCTCGCCATAGATCGGCTCGCCGACCTCGGTGAGCTGCATCTTTCCGCGTGGTGGAGCGTTGTGACCCCCAGCCGATGGCATCTCGACGATAAATCCGTCGACGTACCCGCTGGCCTTGGTCGCGAGCATCTTGGCAAGTACATCCGAGGTGATGATTGCGAGGAACTTTGGGCGCTTCAGTTCGACGATCCGGCCCTTGGCGATCGCCGCCGGGTCAAAGGACATGACGAAGTCGTCGTCGCGCTCGGCGCCCTTGACATCAAGACGCATCTCGGCCGGTTCGCCGATGGAGAACTTGTCGAGAATCCCCGGGATTGCTCGGGGAATACCGGCACCCATGAGCACGTAGTCGACCTCAGCGAGCATTGACCCGTATATCGAGGCCAGCGTTGGGGGTTGCAACTTCTCGAGATAGTTGATTCCGATCACCCCGGTATGCCCCTCCTTGGCAAGCCACACCTCAACGAAATTGCTCGCGACCAGAAGTTCGTTCAACGTCTGCGACGGCCGATGGGACACCATTGGTTTCTGCGTAAAACGTTCCGTCTCGGTTTTCCCGCCTTCGATGTAGTACTTGTCGAGGATTCGGTCGGCTACACCGGGGATGGGGAATGCGGCGAGTGCGCGACGGCTGGACCCGTCGAGGTCCCCCAGTTCGAGCCGTCGGGCGAGCACGATGTCGAGAGCCGTGCCCGACACCACACCAAGTTGCCCCTGTTGGGCAACGGCCTTGGCGAGCGTCCAATCAGACACGGCTACACCCATACCGCCCTGAATGATTGAGGGAAGAGTTGTAGTCACCGAGGCATACTACAGGACACGCAGACCTGAGGAGCTCCGCAACGGTCTACGACACCCGATCGCCGACTTCGCCATACAACGTTGTCCGCTGGAGCGGCGTTCGACCGACTGCGACGATCGCTTCTTCGAATTCCTCCGTGGTCATCGCGGTTCCGTGAGATGCACCGGCAGCATGAGAAATGGTCTCGTCCATCAGCGTGCCGCCAAGGTCATTGCAACCAGCGGACAGCAGCCGCGTCCCGGCCTCAAGGCCGAGCTTCACCCATGAAGCTTGAATGTTGTCGATCATCCCGTGGAACGCAATCCTGGCCACTGCATGGACAAGCACAACTTCGTCCCACGTCGGCCCCCGCCGGCTGCGACCCCGGAGATAGATCGGCGCACCCATGTGGACGAAGGGCAACGGAACGAATTCGGTGAACCCGCCGGTGGTGCGCTGAATCGTTCGGATCACCTCGAAATGGTTTGCCCATGAAACCGCATCGTCGATATGACCGAACATCATCGTGGCTGTAGAGCGCAACCCGAGACCGTGGGCGGTCAGCATCACCTCGGCCCACTGTGCAGTGCGAACCTTGTCTGGACACAGGTGTTCCCGAATACGGTCATCGAGGATCTCGGCAGCGGTACCGGGGAGCGTCCCTAGTCCGGCCGCCTTCAGCCTTGCGAGAAAATCTCCTATGGGGACACCAAGGGTTGCGGCTCCCTGCCACACCTCCAGCGGCGTGAAGCCGTGACAGTGCATGGTCGGCACATGGTGCTTAATCGCTTCGAGCAGGGCAACATAGAAGTTCCCATCAAAGTCAGGATGAATGCCACCCTGCAGACACACCTCAGTAGCACCACGTTCGTAGGCTTCAACCGTCCGCTCGACGACCTGCGGGATGGTCATGAGGTACGGTTCCCCACGCAGTTCCAGCGACCGGGGACCCTTTGAGAATGCACAAAAACCACACTTGAAGTAACACTGATTCGTGTAGTTGATGTTGCGGTTCACCACGAAGGTGACGACGTCACCCTTCACTTGGCGCCGGAGCGTGTCGGCGACTTGTGCGATCACATCAACCTCCGCTCCACGGGCCGAGAACAGACGCAGGACCTCGTCTCGGGACGGGGCCTCACCATCAAGGACCCGGGAGAGAATTCCCTGGAGATCTGGCGGCATGTCGGCGAGAGTCACCGTCCCGTCGCCGATCCATGCCTCATCACCCCACTGGGCCGAGAAGCGGTTCGGCGAAACCGGCGCCGGACCGCCGACGCCCGGTGCCCAGTCGTACTTCGGACGGGCAGCGCCACCGGCGTCAACGAGATCGAGGGCAGCGGCAAAGTGCTGTGCAGGGAGATTTGCACGCAGGTCGTCGACGGAGACCCCCACCGGGTAAACGGCCCGTTCAATAACGGTCCCGCCCAGAGTGTCGCGAAGGTCACCGACCATGGAGGAGGTCCACCCGCGAAGCACGAGGTCCGACGCACCTGACGCCACCGCCTCAACAGCATCGGGAACGTCATCGACGAATACCGACACCGCTGCCGAGATGCCGGGAAGCGCGGTAATCTCGGCTTGCATGCCAGCACCGGTCCGGCCCGTTCGGACGAAGGCTGCCTGCGTGCGGGCAAGGGCATCAACAATGTCGGCGCGTACCCCCGAGTCCACGACTGTGATTCGCCACCCGGGGACACCTCTTTTTGCGAGCACCAGTGCGTCCCGGGGTGAGACCACCCAGGCGAGGGGTTCAACACCTTCGAGCGTGGTGCTCACCGTTCCAACCTTCGCTTCGGTGGCGCCGGTCCAGGATGCTTCATCGAGACTCGACACTTCGACAACGGTGGTGCCCTCACGCCTGCGCGTCGTAGCCCACAGGGCGTTGACTTTCTCGGCCGGGCGCATGTGTGCATAGGTGATCCGCATGGTCATACAATTGAGCCTTCCATTGCGTGGTGTGCGACGTGGCCGTCGCTGTCGACTGCTGCTCGGACCTTCTTCAAGAGCCCGGGATCGATCCATTCGTCGTTGTGATACTTCGGGTACACCGGGAGCCGTGGTTTCAGCGTAAAACCACCGTCACTCGTGACGGCACGCAGTTCCTCAAGATGCGGCCAGGGTGCCTCGGGGTTTACCCAGTCGATCGTCAACGGCGAAACCCCACCCCAGTCGTTGATACCTGCGTCGAGATACACGGCGAAGTCCTCGGTGAGGTTTGGGGGTACCTGGATACTCATCGTTGCACCCATGATCCACCGCGCGAGGGCCACAACCTTGACAAAAAACGGGATGTCGGGTTCTGGTGCGGAACGCATAAGGGTGTCCTGTTTGGCGCGGAAGTTCTGGACGATGATTTCCTGAATCTGACCATACCTCGCGTGAGCATCGGCCAAAGCGAACAACGAATCAACTATCTCCGCGTTGTCTTCTCCGATACCGACAAGGACACCCGTCGTAAACGGCACCTTCGATTCGCCCGCAGCATCAATCGTTGCCATGCGCAGGGTTGGGTCCTTGTCTGGACAGTTGTGGTGCGGCATCCCTGGTGCCATCAGACGGGTCGAAATGTTCTCAAGCATCATGCCCATCGACGGATTCGACGGGCGCAGGTTTACAAAATCGGGAACATCCATGAGACCAGGATTCGCATGAGGGAAGAGCGACGTTTCGGCGGACACCAGCTCGGTCATGGCCTGCACGTACTCGAGAGTCGTTGCGTACCCGCGGGCGGCCAACCAGTCGGCGGCCTGGTGCCAACGCGCCTCGGGCCGGTCACCCAACGTAAACAATGCCTCGGTGCAGCCGTGTGCCTCGCCGGCACGAGAGATGGCAAGCACGTCAGCGGGTTCAAGGTATTCGCCCCCTGCGCCTGGCGGTTTGGCAAACGTGCAATACGTGCAGGTGTCCTGGCAGAGTGTCGTGAGCGGTATGAAAACCTTGCGAGAGTAGGTTACGGTGCGACCAAACCCCTCGTCGCGCAGTCTGGCTGCC
>UOEK01000475.1_pt1 | contig 14726 bp, 15 predicted proteins | sample 1989451 | NCBI WGS metagenome assembly UOEK01 (sample SAMEA4712198, study PRJEB27164) | hydrothermal vent metagenome | biome: marine basaltic hydrothermal vent biome; feature: marine hydrothermal vent; material: mineral | place: Pacific Ocean | collected 2011-06-14/2011-07-23 | depth 1691 m
ACGACACAGTGGCCTGAGCGAAACGAAGCGAGATGCCGGGTTCCCGATGAGAATGTCAAACGTGTAATTCTCTTGCTACACTCTTTGCGTGCTTCTCAAAACACTCTCGCTCGCAGGTTTCAAGTCGTTCGCCGACCGCACTCGTCTGGATTTTGAGTCCGGCGTCAACGTGGTGGTCGGACCAAACGGTTCCGGTAAGTCCAACCTTCTCGACGCTCTCGCGTGGGTCATGGGAACCCAGGCGACCCGTGTCCTGCGTACCGAGAAGATGGAAGACGTCATCTTCGCAGGTACCGCAACTCGCCCTGCGCTTGGACGTGCCGAAGTGGCGCTCACCCTCGACAACAGCGACGGTTTTCTGCCTCTTGACGTAGCCGAGGTCACGATGACGCGCCGTCTCTATCGCGATGGCACCAGCGAGTATCTGCTCAATGGGGCGCCGTGTCGTCTGCTCGACCTCAGCGAACTGCTGTCCGACGGTGGTGTCGGCAAACACCAACATGTACTTGTCGGCCAGGGGCAGATCGGGGAGATCCTCAATGCTCGACCCGAGGAGCACCGAGCCGTTATTGAGGAGGCCGCCGGGGTTACCAAACACCGCGGAAGACGGGATCGGTCGATACGGCGTCTTGAGCAAACAGATATTGATGTCGCCAGGCTGCATGACCTGCTCGATGCATCCCGCAAGCGCATGAGGCCACTGAAGCGGCAGGCAAACGCGGCCGAGAAACACGAGTCGGTGCGTGCGGACATTACGGCGCTGCGGTTGTGGATCGGTGGTGAGGCGCTCCGTGCAATAACGACGCGACTCCACCAGGCCGAGACGGAGCAGCGGGTGCTCGATACGTCGATCAATAATGAAGTGACTCGACTTGAAGCCATCCGTGGCGGGTTGGGTGCCCTCAGTGCGGCGGCCACCCAGGTCGGGCGCGAACTGGAGCGAGACACATCGGCTGCCGCTCGTCTTGAAACGGTGGCTGAGCGTCTTCAGCGCATTGCGCAGGTGTCGAGAGAGCGCCGTTATGCGTTGGAATCCAGGCTGAAGGGCGTCGACGAACGTCGCAGCGATCTCGACCAGGAGATCGCTTTCTTGGAGGCCGATCTTGTGACTGCCCGCATCGAGGCGGAGACGGCCCATGCGAACGCCGATCGGTGCGAGGTAGCGCTTCAGGCCCTTGAGGATGAGGAACGGTCCCTGGCAGAGCAGGCGCAGCTCCCGGCGGAAGGCCTCGTTGCCAACCTGCGTGGCGACCTGCGCGCCCTGGAGACGGCGGCCGAACGCGACCGACGCGAAACTGAGCACGTCGACCGGCGCCGACTCGTCGTAGAGGAACGTCTTGAGTCCGAGAGGGAAGACGCACGCCAGCTCATAGAACGTATCCAAGACACCGACATCGAAGTCGGCAAGGTACAGATTGCTCACGAAGCGGCTGCGCACGAACGTGACCTCGCCGAGCAAGCCAACGAGGCTGCCCAGGAAGCCTTCGCTGAGGCGCGCTTCGCAGTTGCGGAGGCACAGGCCCGAGTCGATGCGGTCGAGGCGGCCCTGGCGGGTATTGGAGATCCGCTGGCTCGCAGTCACGCCGAGGACGCCGACGGAGTTGTCGGCGGCCTAGCACAGCTACTCGACGCCACTCAGGACAACGCAGCCGCCGTTGATGCTGCGCTCGGCTCGTGGCGTGACGCCTATGTAACGACCGATACGAAATTTGATGACGTCGTTGCGTCTCTCAAGTCGGCCGGTCTCGGTGGTGTGAGCTTTGTTGCGGAGCGTCGATCCGTAGGCGACGTTCCTGCGAGGTCCGTGGCAACATCACTCGGACTCGTCGCCCTTGCCGACACGCTGGGTGCGAACGCCCGTAGCGATCTGGCAGCACACCTGCTTGGCGATGTTGTGCTCGTCGAAGGGTGGTCCACCGGATGGGATCTCGTGCGTAAACACCCTCACCTACGTGCCGTTACTCCCGAAGGTGATGTGATTACTGAGTCGGGTATGCGCCTAGCGGAACCAGACGGCGCCGGTCCCGCAGCGATGGAGGCTGCACGGGTCGCTCTCGAAATCGCAGAGACAGACCTTGTGTCGGTGAGGCTCGTTCATGACCAAGTGAAACAGGCGTACGCCGAGACTCGTAGGACCGACAGAGCCGCACTCGAGGCCCTGGAATCAGCCGAGGCCTTGCTCGCTGGTTTCACCGAGACGCTTGCGATGAACGAGCGCACGCAGGCCCAGGGGATTGCCGAACTAGAACGCCTCGACGAGCGGCGCTTGGCGCTGTTTGAGGCCGCCGAGGCGCGCGACGAGCGTATCGCCGAGATGCGGGTTCGTGTCGAGCAGTTCGCCGGCGAAGAACGGGCCCGTCAGGACGCCTGGGATGCGCTGAATCGGCGTCGCGAGGATGTCGCCCGCAGGCGCGACGAGGCTCGTACAAAGCGCCAGGAAGCCGCAGCCGTCGTTGCTGGGATAGCCGAACGCTGCCTGCAGACCGAATCCCGTCTCGGGAGTGCCCAAACGGAACGGCAGTCCGTCGACACCCAGCCGATTGATCCTTCCGTTGTCGAACTGCTCAGTGTTGTTGAGACTCGCGCTCGCCGTGGCGGAGAGTTGGTAGTGGACCACATCGAGGCTCTGCGTGAACGTCAACGTGCGCTGCGCGAGAGGGTTGGTGAGGCCGACACTCGCCTCACCGATGCTCACAGCGAAGAACGGCAACTGGAACGTTCGGTTTCGGAATCGAAGGATCGGGCAAACAAGCTCGCCATTGAGACTGCCGAGTTGCGAGTGCGCCATGAATCCGTTGCCGAGGGTCTGCGACGGGACGCCGACGCCTCGGAGGAAGAGGCCCTGGCTGCACTACGCCCCGAGATTGACGAGGATGACTCTTTGGAAGAGATCCTTGTGTCTCGTGAGGCGCAACTGCGCCGCATGGGGCCGATCAACCCGCTCGCTGCCATCGAGTACCAGGAGTTATCCCAAGAGGTCGACATTCTCGAGGGTCAACTTGGTGACCTCGAGGAATCTCGCAACGAACTCCGCAAAGTCATCACCGCGCTCGATGATGAAATGACGATCATGTACCGGGCGGCATTCGAGGAGATTTCTGCCCTCTACGAGGAAAACTTCTCCCTTGTATTCCCCGGGGGTAGGGGACAACTCCGGATGCTCGACCCAACCGATCCGCTGGAGTCCGGTATCGAGATCGAGGCCCAACCGCTCGGCAAGAAGGTAGGCAGGCTGAGCCTGCTCTCCGGTGGCGAGCGGTCATTGGCGGCATTGGCGTTTCTGTTCGCCGTGTTCCGTGCCCGTCCGAGTCCGTTCTACGTACTCGATGAGGTCGAGGCGGCCCTCGATGATGCGAACCTCAGACGATTCCTTAGACTGGTAGACACGCTTCGCGGTTCTGCGCAGGTCGTGATAATCACGCACCAACAACAGACGATGGAGGCGGGAGACATTCTCTACGGGGTGACGATGGAGCCCGGCGAATCATCCCGTGTGCTCGCCAAGAAGCTCGACCGTACAAAGGTCTCGTAACTCACTAGTTCACAGGAGTCGACGGTGGATCCGATCGTCATCATTGTTATAGCTGTCGTCCTGCTTTCGTTCTCCGCGCTGCTGTATCAGAGACTTGCAGCGAAGATGAAAGCCGAGGCGCTTGCCCGCCGACCACAGGTTGCAGAACCCGGGGATTCCACCACTATCCGAGGTCTGCGCGAGCGTCTTTCGAAGACCCGATCGGTACTTGGTCGACAGCTATCGGATCTCATCGGCAGAGGAACTCTCGACGACAGTTTCTGGATTGACCTGGAAGATTCCTTGGTTGCAGCCGACGTCGGCGTCAGCGTCGCCACGGAGGCCGTCAAGAACGTCCGGTCAACGACACCCGAGACCGGTGAGGAAGCGCGAGACGGGCTTGTGACACACCTCACGAGCCTTTTTGCTGGACGCGAGAGGGGATTGAACCTCGGCCGCAAACTCTCGGTCGTCCTCGTCGTCGGTGTGAACGGCTCGGGTAAAACAACCACGATCGCAAAGATCGCGGCTCAGCTTGGCGACCAGGGTAAAACCGTGGTGCTGGGAGCCGCCGACACGTTCCGGGCTGCTGCCGCTGACCAGTTGAAGACCTGGGCCGACCGGCTCGGTATCGAGATAGCCATGGGGGAGGAGGGTGCCGACCCTGCATCGGTCGCATTCTCGGCCGTGCGGCTTGGCCAGTCGAAGGGGGCTGACGTCGTGATTGTCGACACTGCCGGTCGTCTCCAGAACAAGGCAAACCTCATGAACGAGCTCGCCAAGGTGCAACGGGTTATCGCCCGCGAGGCCGGTGCGGTCGACGAGGTCCTGCTCGTCATCGATGGCACCACGGGTCAAAATGCCCTCACCCAGGCAAAAGCGTTCAACGAGGTGGCAGGTGTCACTGGCATTGTGGTCACCAAGCTTGATGGGACGGCCAGGGGTGGTGTCGCGATTGCCGTGGAGCAACAACTCGACACGCCGATAAAATACATCGGCGTTGGCGAACAGGTTGCCGACCTCGTAGCCTTTTCCCCAGAGGACTTTGTGGACGCCCTGATCGGAGCCTGACCGTGCCGTCGTTTAATACCGAAGAGTTATTGCAGGAATCCAAGAAGGTTGCCGAGCGGGCGTATGCCCCGTATTCGGAGTTTCGAGTCGGCGCCGTTGCGGTCGACGAGGACGGCAACTCGTACGCCGGTGTCAACGTTGAGAACGCAGCCTACGGGTCTGGACAGTGTGCCGAGGCGTCGGCAATCGGTGCGGCAGTGAGTGCTGGAGCGCGTCGGATCACGGCGATCGCTATCAGCTCACCCAACGCAGCCCCGTGCTGGCCGTGTGGGAACTGCCGACAGATTTTACGCGAGTTCGACGTAGCGACGGTGATCGTCGAGGCTGGCGACGGTTCCGCTATCGAGACACCGCTCGGAGACCTGCTCCCCAACAGTTTTGGCCCCGAGGACCTCGCGGGTGCGGGCTCCTAGTGGTAGCGGAGCGTGGGTTGTACTCCGGGACGCCCCTCGTGAAGAAGCTCGGAATTGACGAAGGTGATGCGGTAGGGCTGGGACACCCGCCCGACGGTTTTGTCGAGACACTCGGGGCTCTTCCAAGTTCTGTCCGGTTGGTGGACGCCAGAACTCCAATGTGGGATGTTTCGGTGTTGTTCTGTGTTACCCATGAGGATCTGACCGATGCACTTGTGTCGGCGATTGAGAAGCTGCCCGCCGCCGGGGCAGTATGGATCGCATGGCCAAAGAAGTCCTCCGGCGTCGCGACGGAACTCACCTTCGATGATGTGCAACAGGCAGGCCTGGAGTACGGCCTGGTAGATAACAAGATATGTGCCATCGATGAGACGTGGTCGGGCTTGCGGTTCGTCGTTCGTCAGCAGGACCGATCGGCTTGGCCTCGATAGCGGCACGGATTGCCGGCCTTGTCAGTGAACCGGAGATGGCCGTCCCGCCAGGCGGCCACTCCGAATCACGAACGAGCCTTGTTACGAACGGGCCTGCAATGCTTCGATAAGGGCGGGAACGACCGTGTGGACATCGCCGACGATACCGAGGTCTGCAATTCCGAAGATCGGAGCTTCTTCGTCCTTGTTGATCGCGATGATCGTGCCCGAGTCCTTCATGCCCACCACATGCTGCATGGCCCCCGAAATCCCGCAGGCGATGTACACATCCGGTTTCACTGTCTTGCCGGTCTGTCCGACCTGATAGGAGTAGGGCACCCAACCGGCGTCGACGACGGCGCGGCTGGCGCCGACGGCGGCCCCGAGCTGTTGCGCAAGTTCGTCCATCAGGGAGAACTTCTCCTCACCAACACCGCGTCCGCCGGCAACCACAATGGCTGCAGCCTCAAGATCGGGTCCCTCGGATTCTTCGACGTGGCGCTCCGTCACAGTTGCGACAATCCCGGTCTCGGGTGTCTCGATGGTGGTTGTGACAGCGGACCCGGATCCGCCCGGTTCAGCCGTAAACGCCTTGGAACGGGTCACGATCAAGGCGACGCCTTCCCCCTCGAAAGACGTGACCACTCGCTTGATGCCTCCCAGGATCTCGTTGGTTACAACCACCGGCCCGTCATTGGAGATTTCGGTGGCGTTGGCGAGAACTGGTCGATCGATTCGCGCGCTGAGCCGGCCCGCCGTGTCGCGATCGGTTGTCTCCATCCCGAACAGCACAATCTCTGGCTGGTGTTCGTTGATCAGTGTCTCAAGAGCCAGGGCGGCTGCCGGTGCGGCAAGTTGGTCGCCCGCGTCCATCTGGAAGATCGTTTGGGCACCGTGTTCTGCCAGTGCCCCGGCACCTGCTTCATCGAGCGTTCCGACAGCAAACACGGCGACGCTGGCGCTGAGCGAGCGAGCCTTTGTGAGCATCTCCAGGGCGCCAGCAGATGGTGCGCCATCGTGAGTGTCTGTGAAAACCCAAACAGCCATTCAGATCACCTTCGTTTCTTCAAGAAGCGCCACGATTCGTTCGAACCCTGTGCCATCGTCGACGAACAGTTCGCCAGCCTGACGCGACGCTACCGGCTCGACACTGCGTATCGTCTGGGTCGTGGCTGGGTCAACACCGAGCTCTGCGGCCGTCACAGTATCAACGGGCTTTTTCTTGGCGGCCATGATTCCCTTGAAGTTGGGGTACCGTGGCTCTACAACACCAGCAGTGACCGAGATCAACGCCGGTATGGTCGTTTCCACGACATCATATCCCGCCGCCGTCTGTCGTTCGATGCGGACGCTACCGTCGGTGGAGGCTTCGACCTTCTTTGCAAAGGTCAGTGAGGGAACGTTGAGAAGCTCCGCGAGTTGCTGGGGTACAACGCCGGTGTAACCGTCAGTCGACTCGGTGCCGGTGATAACGAGATCGAACCCCTCCCGTGCGATCGCAGCAGCGAGTACTTTGGCGGTGGTGAGTGCGTCCGAGCCCTTGAGGGTTTCATCGTCGATGATGACTGCCTTGTCAGCACCGGTGGCAAGAGCACGGCGGATGCCCTGTTGGGTGCCGGTCGGACCCATGGAGAAGAGCGTGACTGTGCCCTCGTTCGCCTCGGCGAGCTGAAGTGCAACTTCGACACCAAAGGTGTCGGTTTCATCCATGATCTGATCATCGGGCCGCACAACAAAATGTGTTTCCGGATCCAGGTCATACGGTGTCGCGGGGTCGGGTATCTGTTTAACGCAGACGGCAATTTGCATGCGAGCGACTCTCCTCGGTAACGGGCTTTTTCAACACTACAAGTTTTAGTGAACACTCAAAAAGTAGCAGGAATTCTACTCAACCAGAGCGGGCAGCAGACTCGTAAGGACCGCAGTGAACGTTTCCTTGGCGTGGGCTGCTGTCTCGGTGACATCCGCGTGGCTGAGAGGTTGTTTCGAGATTCCCGCCGCGAGGTTCGTTACCAGGGAGATCGCTCCGACGCGAACACCCATATGGCGAAGTGCGATCGCCTCGGGGACTGTCGACATGCCAACCAGATCGGTACCAAGAGTTCGTGCCATCTGGACTTCGGCCGGAGTCTCGTAACTCGGCCCCAGGAACCATCCGTAGACGCCTTCCTTGTACGTCACACCATGTTCCTGCATCGCCTGACCGATTTTTGAACGCAGGGACGAGTCGTACAACGTGCTCATGTCCGGGAAACGGGGCCCCAGGCGATCATCGTTGGCACCGGTCAGCGGGTTCCGCCCGGTGAAGTTTATGTGGTCGGTGACAACAACCAGGTCACCCGGCTCCAGCCCTTCACCACAGCCGCCCGAGGCGTTTGTCAGTAGTACCGTTTTTGCGCCGGTGAGCGCAGCAGCGCGCACACCGAACACGACATCCGAGAGTTGCCACCCTTCGTACAGGTGGACTCGTCCCGAGAGAATAAGAATCGTTTTGTCGCCAACGGGTGCCGAGTACAACGTCCCGCCATGGCCAGCGACTTTCGGAATCGGGAATCCAGGGATCTCGCTGAAGGGAATCGCCTGTGCATCATTGAGGCTGGCACCGAAGGAACTGAGACCCGAGCCCAACACGATCGCCGCATCGTGAGACTGCCGTCCGGTTCGATATGCGATCGCAGCCGCCGCCTGTTGCAATGCGTTGTACGTCATCTGTCGGCTCCTTCAAGTGACGGCGACCCGCCCGGGTGGTGGCATCTGTGTGGGGCGCAATGGTAGCGATGTCGACGGACCGTCACAGACGTACTCGCTGGTTTGGTCCGCCCTGGGAGGGTGATCCCATGCTGCATGCTATCGGATTTCATCGAGAAGGATCGGCTGATTCTTCACCGGTGTGGTGCCAATCTGCCACGCCGTTTCCACCGCACCGAGAGCAGCCTCAAGCTTCTCGTTCTCGGCGTAGGTAAAGGTTGCGAGCGCATCACCTGCTCTCACCGAATCGCCGATCTTGGCGTGTACCGTAATGCCGACACTAGGGTCGATTGTACCTTCCTTTGTTTCCCGACCACCGCCCAGTCGAACCGAAGCAATCCCGATCTCGAGTGCATCACACCGTCGTACCCAGCCGTCGGTCGGTGCGCGCAGTACGTGTGTGTGGTCGGCAACCGGGAGTAGACCGGGATCGTCGATCATTGCAACGTCACCGCCCTGGCTGGATACGATCGTACGGAATGTCTCAAACGCCTTTCCAGATGCCACGGCATCTACCAACAGCGCTTGTGCTTCGTCATGGGTTTGGGCGATTCCGCCAAGCACAAGCATTTCACGACCAAGGAGGTAGGTGATCTCCACAAGATCGGCGGGGCCGTCACCGCGAAGCACCTCGATCGATTCGCGAATTTCGGATGCGTTGCCAACTTCGTGACCCAGTGGTTGCTCCATGTTGGTGAGATAGGCGACGACCGTGGTGCCGTGCGAAGCGCCGATACCGACCATCGTTTCAGCGAGCAATCGGGCATCGTCGACGGTTTTCATGAATGCCCCGCTGCCAACCTTGACGTCGAGAACAAGACCATCGAGATCCTCCGCAAGCTTCTTCGACATGATGGAAGATGAAATTAGCGGGACCGACGGTACCGTGGCGCTCGCATCACGAAGTGCGTAGATCAGTCGATCGGCGGGGACCAGGGTGGCGGACTGCCCTCCGAGGACAACGTTGTTGCGTGCCAACAGTTCCATGAACCGGTCAGGGGTGAACGCCGTCTTCATGCCATGGATGGATTCGAGCTTGTCGCGGGTTCCACCGGTGTGGCCAAGACCTCGACCCGACATCATCGGGATAACAACACCGCATGCCGCAACCATCGGTGCGAGAGGTATTGACACCTTGTCGCCGACTCCACCCGTTGAGTGTTTGTCGACCTTCTTTCCGGGGATTGTTGAGCAGTCCAGGACATCGCCGGAGTGCAACATAGCCTCGGTCAAGGCGGCGAGCTCTTCGTCCGCCATACCGTTGAGGAAGATGGCCATGAGGAGGGCAGACATCTGGTAATCAGGGATGCTCTCATCGACATAGGACGCAATTATCCACTGAAGTGCTTCATCGGAGAGGATTCCCCCGTCGCGTTTGATACCGATGAGCTCAACCATTGAGAAGTGTGATGGGGACATGGTCATGGCTCCTCGTTACACGTGTGGTGACCAGGCTGACATTATGTAAGACGGATGCGGCCTTTCACAATCCGATGCCCCTCGGTACGCAACAGCTCGGCCTGTTCTTGTTGCAACCGGGGGAGTAGGCGACCCGTCGATGAGATGATTCTCCACCATGGGAGGCCAGGCACTCGGCGCAACAACGTGCCAACGGCACGTGCCGCACCCGGGTAGCCAGCTTCGGATGCGACTTCTCCGTAGGTCATGAGGTCACCGGGTTGTGTCGCCCGGAGTACCTTCGTGACAGCATCCTCAAACGATATTTCCTCTTCCACGAGTGTTACGCCCTGGGTCGCAGGTACAGGACCTGGAGATGGAGACGTTCATCCTCCTCCTTATCAGATGGGCACTCGAACGATTCGATAGTGAACACCGTCTGGACAAGGTCCCGCAGTGTGTCGTCCGCACGGAGCGAAAAGAATCGGCGTGGTGAGTAGAAATCGTCCTCGTAGATTCCCTCGCTGTCGACACCGCCCCACAGGGTCAGCACAAACACCCCATCGGTGGTGAGGACTCGGCGAATCTCTTGTAGCGCTCCCGGCATGTCCCGGTTCGCGATATGGAGCAAGCAATTCTCGGCCCAGACCGAATCGAAACTTCCATCATCGAACGGGAGGCTGCGGAGATCGGCCGCCCGGGCCGTCAGGCCCTTTTGTTGGGCAAGGCTGACCTGATCGGGCGAAAGGTCGGTCATGACCACATTGAGGCCGGCTGCGGCGAACACAGCAGCAGTGTTCCCGGTCCCGCCCCCGATTTCGAGAAGCCGGTTGGTCTTATCCTCTCGCATGCGGTCGATCAGTGCCTCGATCTGTGGCAACCGGCCTTCGTGGACACCGATCTCATCGCGCTGCGCCGCGACGTTGGCGTAGGTGACGAGCAACGATGCCTCAAGCTCGCTGCTCGGTTCCGCGGGGACCAGATCCACTAGACGGTTCCAAAGAGTCGGTCACCCATGTCCCCGAGTCCCGGCATGATGTAGGCACGATCGTTCAGTTCTCGGTCGAATGTGGCGGCGATGATCCGCACGTCGGGATGTCGCTCGTACATCTGTCGGACACCGTCGGGGGCCGTCACAACACACATGGCGGTGATATTGGTTGCACCAGATTCTTTCACCTTGTCGACTGCCCAAGCAAGCGAACCCCCGGTCGCCAACATCGGTTCCAGGATCAGGACGTGAGCATCGGCAAGATCGGGGAGTTTGTTGTAATACTCCTGGGGAAGTGCTGTCTCCTCGTCACGCTGGACACCAGCGAAACCGACCTTCACTTTCGGGATCATTTCGAGGACCGCATCAAGCATTCCGAGGCCCGCACGCAGCACGGCAACGGCGACGACATTTCCGAGTTCGTAACCAACGGTTTCTTCCATCGGTGTCGTGATCGTTGTCTCGGTGAGGGGTGTCGACCGAGTTGCTTCCATCAACAAGGTAAAAGTGAGGCGTTTCGCCGCCGCCCGAAATGCCTCGGCTTCGGTGTCCTTGTTGCGTAACACCGAAAGTGAGTGCCGGGTGAGGGGGTGGTCAATAACAGTGAGATTCATCGGGGGATCCAATGGTCGACGCCGGGTGCATCGTACCGCGTCTGGCTGGTCGCGGCCGAGTTAGGGTCCACCACCAACTGGTTTAGACTTGCGCCCTATGTTCGACAACCTCACGAGCCGCTTCGGCGACGTCTTCACATCGTTGCGCAGCAAAGGCCGCCTCTCGGAAACCGACATCGATGCAACGCTGCGCGAGGTCCGCCTGGCGCTGCTCGAAGCCGATGTGAACGTTGCCGTGGTCAAGACGTTCCTTGCCCGTGTAAAGGAACGAGCGAGCGGTGAAGATGTCACGAAGAGCCTGACACCGGGCCAACAGATCATCAAGATCGTCCATGAGGAACTCATCACAACGCTGGGTGGGGAGACTGCGGAGCTGAAACGTCCAGCGGCGCCACCCCTTGTCATTCTTATGGTCGGTTTGCAAGGTTCGGGTAAGACGACGTCTGCTGCAAAGCTTGCTGCGAAGCTCAAGTCGCGGGGTCGCCGGCCGCTCCTTGTCGCCGCTGACCTGCAGCGTCCGGCCGCGATTGATCAGCTCGAGACACTCGGGAAGCGCATCGGGGTACCGGTGTACGCCGACCGAAAGGGGAAGACCACCAAACTGGTGAAGGCGGCGCTCAAACAGGCTCGTGCGGACTCGAACAACGTGGTGATCATCGACACCGCCGGGCGGCTGCAGATAGACACGGAGCTGATGAACGAGCTCAGCGCGGTTCAAAAGGTTTCCGAGCCGCACGAGGTACTGCTTGTCGTCGATGCCATGACGGGCCAAGAAGCGGTCAACGTTGCCCAGGGGTTCATGGAACACACGGACCTGACCGGACTCATCCTCACGAAGATCGACGGTGATGCCCGCGGCGGTGCCGCGATCTCCGCCCGTGAAGTCACCGGTGTGCCTATCAAATTTGTCGGCACGGGCGAGGGAATCAAGGATCTGGACTCGTTCCATCCCGACCGAATGGCCTCGCGTATCCTTGGTATGGGCGACGTGATGTCGTTGATTGAGAAGGCCGAGGAGACCTTCGATCAGGCATCCGCCGAGAAGGCTGTCATGAAGCTTCAGAAGGGTTCTTTCGATCTGGAGGACTTTCTGGAACAGTTTCAGCAGCTCCGAAAGATGGGGCCCTTGCAATCTCTGGTTAAGATGCTGCCCGGCGCCGGGCAGGCGCTCGGTGATGTCGAGATCAACGACAAGGATCTCGGCCGTGTTGAAGCGATAATTCGTTCAATGACGCCGACGGAACGGCAGAACCCTAGAATCATCAATGGGAGCCGTAAACGCCGGATTGCACAGGGTTCGGGTACGAAGCCTCAGGATGTCAACCGACTCCTGAAGCAGTTCGCCGAATCGCAGAAGATGATGAAGTCGCTCGCCAGTGGTCGAAGCCCGATACCGGGTCTCCCCATGCCCGGCGGTCGACGCAGAAAAATGAGGTAAAAACATATGGCGGTAAAGATCCGTCTCACCCGTTTGGGTAAGAAAAAACAACCGGTGTATCGCGTTGTTGTTATGGACTCGCGCAAGGCGCGAGATGGACGCTACATCGAACAAATCGGTCGTTACGCACCGCTTGAGGACCCATCGGTCGTAGAGATTGACAACGAAGCTGCACTGAAGTGGCTGCACAACGGTGCGCAGCCGACGGAGCGAGTTCAGAAGCTTCTTGAGATTTCCGGTGCATGGACGCAGTTCCGTGTCGACAAGGGTGATATTCACACCATCGGTGAGGTACCTACTGCCAAGGTTGAGACCGAGCCAGAGCCGGTCGTTGAGGCCGCACCGGAAGCCGCGGTCGTTGAGGCCGCACCGGAAGCCGCGGTCGACGAACCGACAGCCGATGCCGACGACGAAACCGACGGTGGCTCATGAGTGATGGCAAGATTGTCGAGAGTGTTGTCACGTACATCACGAAGCAGATCGTGGATGATGCCGAGACCGTCGAGGTCGAGGTCGCATCCGACGGTCCTGATGCGGTTGTCGCTGAGGTGAGAACCGCAAAGTCGGATATGGGACGCGTAATTGGCCGACGGGGACGCGTTGCCCGTGCCATACGTTCCGTTGCTCGGGCTGCCGGCGACGAAGAAGGTCTGTCCGTCCAGGTCGAGTTCCTCGACTAGCGCTCTGAACATGCCATCGGACGATAGCTGGCGGAAGGTCGGGTACGTGAGACGTGCCCACGGAATCCGGGGCGCCGTCATCATCAAGTCGTTAAGTGATGACCCGCGTCGTTTTTCGGTAGGAGCGACACTCAGGACCGACGAAACCCCGCCGCGCGACGTCGAGGTGGTTGAGTCGCGGTCCCACAACGATGGGTTCCTGGTGACAATCGCTGGCCTTGATGGGCGCGACGCCGCGGAGGCTTTCAAGGGCACATCGCTGTTTGTCCCGGCATCCGATCGGCGGACCCTTGAGATCGACGAGTTCTGGCCGGAGGACTTGGTCGGCCTTCAGGTGTTCACAGTCGACGGAGATGATCTCGGTGTGATCCGCGCCGTCGTGGACGGTGCGGCTCAGGACAGGCTGCGAATAGGTCTTCACAATGGTGACGACGTCGAGGTCCCATTTGTTGCAGCACTCGTGCCAGTGGTTGACATGAAGGCCCGTCGGGTCGAGGTCGACTTGCCGGTGGGTTTAATCGGAGATGGCGCCATCATCGATCGACCAGATACGGCCTAGATAGGTTCTTGGTGCCGGTTTAGCTGGCGCCGAGTCGTAGCGAAACCGTTGATGCTCCATTGTCGGCGACAAGAGTTGTGGTGTCGACCGTCTGACGATCAACCGACCCGACGAACCAATACCACCCCGTGTTGCCAGTTGCTGCGAGGCTCGAAGTCGGTCGGATAGTGGTCGTTTCGCCACCGTATGTGACGGTGACGGTGTTCCCATTCCATGAGTAGCCGGCCAAGACGATGTCCTGTCCCGATCGGCTTGGCGAGACCAGGAGCACGAGACGGTTCGCCACGGCGGGAGTGATCGGGTCGTCGGTCTCGGTACGGGGTCGCAAATCGACAACCGATCGTGCAGGTTCCGGGAGTCCGAAGGCTCGTGCTTGGGCTGCTGACTTCAAATGAACGTCGACTGCCAGGGCGGTGTCGTTGAGCCGGACGACGTACGCCCTCTTGATGAGTTGGGTGTCGATCAGCATGTCGTTGATCTGTGTCGCGGTGACTTCTTCCGGGAGCGTGATTCTGACGACGTCGAACTCGTTGAGCAGGGTAACTGACGTGTCTCCCATGATCGACGCCGGTGCACCGTCGGACGTGAGGAAGTCAAGGACAAACCGTTCGCAGTCGTCGTACTCGGCCCAGCGGATCGCCGACAGTTGCTCGGCATCACCAACCGCGATGCCAAACGTCGCGAGGATCCGTTCGGTGCTGAACGTGGTTTCGCCGACATCGCACGGCGCATCCTCTGGGGGCGCGAGTGTCGTGGCGTCGACCACGCCGGTGGTTGATGTCGTCGCAGCGGTCGTGACGCTCTGAGTCGACGGGGTCGGCTCAACAGCCAATGTCGTGCTCGGGTCGCCGGCGAGGTCGCACGCCGCCACGACTAGGGCAACAACGATAAAT
>UOEK01000506.1_pt1 | contig 14595 bp, 15 predicted proteins | sample 1989451 | NCBI WGS metagenome assembly UOEK01 (sample SAMEA4712198, study PRJEB27164) | hydrothermal vent metagenome | biome: marine basaltic hydrothermal vent biome; feature: marine hydrothermal vent; material: mineral | place: Pacific Ocean | collected 2011-06-14/2011-07-23 | depth 1691 m
ACCTGCACCTGCAGCGGAAGAGGTTTTTGACCCGGTAGCCGAGGCCGTGCCCCCGAAGGTGTTGGAGGCGTTGGAGCCGTTTGGCAAGAAGAAGGAACTCGCCGAAAACATGTTGCTCGTCACCCCGGGAATCACGGTTGGTGATTTTGCGAGGATGATCGACAAACGTACTGGCGACATCGTAAAAGAGCTAATGGGAATGGGGGAGATGATCCCCGGCGGCGGAGCGATCCCCGAGCATGCCCTCGAAAAGCTCGGAACTGCTTTCGGCTACGAAGTTCTTGTTGAAGAGACTGACGAGGAAGAGGAACCAGTCGGGCCGACCTCGCACAAGATTGAATACACGGACGATCCAGCATCGATGAAGCTGCGTCCTGCGGTCGTCACCGTGATGGGGCATGTTGACCACGGTAAGACCCAACTCCTCGACACGATCCGTCAGGCCAACGTGATCGCCGGGGAAGCCGGTGGGATTACTCAGCACATTGGGGCCTATCAGGTCGCAGTTGGCGACACTACAGTCACATTTCTTGATACACCCGGCCACGAGGCGTTTACGGCGTTGCGGTCGCGGGGGACGAACGTGACCGATATCGCGGTCATCGTGGTAGCCGCCGATGACTCGGTGATGCCGCAGACGGCCGAGGCCATCAGCCATGCTCAGGCAGCCGATGTACCGATCATCATCGCTATCAACAAGATGGACCTCCCTGCAGCCGACCCATTTGCGGTTCGGGCCGCACTCACCCAGCACAACGTTGTGGTCGAAGACCTCGGTGGTGATGTGGTGGCTGTCGAAATGTCCGCACTGAAGGGTGACGGCGTTGAGACCCTCCTCGAAATGATCGGACTCATTGCTGAGGTTGAAGAGTTCAAGGCGAACCCGGCAGCCGCCGCGATCGGTACCGTGATCGAAGCACAGCTCGAGGTCGGCCGCGGCCCAGTTGCGACCGTGATTGTCCAGCGCGGCACGCTGAAGCGTGGCGATGCGATTGTTGCCGGTGAGTCTTCGGGTCGAGTGCGTGCGATGTTTAACGACAAAGGCGAACAGGTGCAGTCGGCGGGTCCGTCAACACCGGTGCTCGTAACAGGCTGGGACGACGTGCCGGTAGCAGGGGATATGTTCCAGGTGCCGAAAAACGAGCGGACCGCTCGCAAACTCGCGGACGCACGCACCGCCGATGTTCGAGCGTCGGAGCTACGGGTACCGACTGCAACCGAGAGGTTGGGGCAGCTACTTGAGCATCTCCGCACGTCGGACCATGCAGAACTCCGAGTCATCGTCAAAGCCGATGCCCATGGTTCGCTGGAGGCAATCCGGGACTCGCTTGCAAAGATCACCCGTGAAGATGCTCGCATCACGATTATTCACGGCGCTGTGGGGGGTATCACTGCAAACGATGTCATGCTCGCCGAGGCGTCGGATGCTGTCATCTACGGTTTCAATGCCCGACCAGACACCAACGCTCGCCGGGCGGCGAAGGATTCAGGGATCGACATTCGCACGTTCTCGATCATCTATGAACTGCTTGACGATGCTGAGAAGTTGCTCCTTGGTCAACTATCTGCCGACCAGGTGGAATCGTTCCTCGGGGTTGCGGAAGTTCGGGCCGTGTTCCGTGCGCCGCGTCTTGGCATGGTCGCCGGTAGTTACGTGACCGAGGGAGAGATCAGTCGCAACGCCCGTGCGCGCTTGGTGCGTGAGGGGGTCGTGATTTACGACGGCAAAATTGCGACGTTGCGTAGGTTCAAAGACGACGTGCAGACAGTCGCAACCGGTTTCGAGTGCGGCATCGGACTTGAGAAGTTCCGCGATATCAAGGAAGGCGACACGATCGAGTCGTACGAGGTCAACGAGGTCGCTAGGACGTAGGCATGAGACTGCTGGTGGCCGGAATCCGGGCGGATCTTCGCATCACCGGGGCCCAGTCGCTAAAGGAGAAACGTCACGTGGTGAAATCAGTCATTGCGGCGCTCGCCTCCCGCGACGGTGTTGGAGTGTCCGAGATCGATCACCAGGACCTTTGGCAGCGATCGACGTTGGGCGTTGTTACGGTTGCTTCGCATCCGCAACGCCTGGAGCAGTTGGTGAACGACGTCGACGAACTTCTCCACGGGCGCACTGACCTTGACGTGCTCTCGGTTGTGGTTTCGTATTTGGATGATGAACAATGAGCAAATCCCCTTCACCCCGTATCCGAAAAGTCAACGGCCTCATCAAGGAGATCGTTGCTGGCGCAGTGGCCGAGCTCACCGATCCCGAACTCGGATTCGTCACGATCACCGGGGTCGACTGTTCGCCGGATTTGCGCCGGGCCATCGTGTTCTTTTCACCGCTCGGATCAGAAAAACAACGCAAAGCGTCCGGCGATGCTCTTGAGCGGGCGACCAAACGTGTGCAGGCCGATGTCGCACGCCAAGTCAGGATGAAGTTCACGCCCGTCATTGAGTTCGCGGTCGACATTTCCGTTGAGAACGGCATGCGTATCACCCAGCTCCTCAGCGAGATCGAAAGTCAAGAAGATGCGGAGGCCGCGACCGATGATGTCGCTCGATGACGAAATAGACGCCGCGGTTGCGCTCATCGATGGTGCGGACTCCATTGCGTTCCTTGGGCACGTGGGCCCCGACGGCGATGCCCTCGGCACGATCATGGGTTTCACCCATGCAGCCCGGAAGGCTGGCAAGGTGGCGGTGGCATCCTTCCCGCGTCCGTTCGTTGTCCCGCAACCGCTTGCATTCCTCGGTGACGACCTCCTGGTTGCGCCAGACGATCTGCCGACTGACGTCGATCTCGTCGTGAGCTGTGATGTCGCAGCCCCCGATCGACTCTCGGATCTGCTGCCCTACGCCCGCAAGGCACCGAAATTCATCGTCGTCGACCATCACGGGTCCAATGAGGGTTTCGGTGACATCAACGTGATCGATCCAACAGCAGCAAGCACCGCTCAGATGGCGTTTCGCCTGATCCGAGAACTTGGATGGTCCCTCGACGTGGCCGCCGCGACGGCGCTGTACACGGGCATACTCACCGACACGGGCCGGTTCCAGTATTCGATGACGACCCCGCAGGTGCACCGTATCGTGGCCGAGCTGCTTGATTATGGTGTGGAACCGGACAAGGTCGGCCAACAAGTGTACGAGCAGTCCCCGTTCGGCTACCTGAAAGTTGCCGGGGCCGTCATGTCACGGGCCGTGTTCGATGAGCAGCACAAGTTTGTGTGGTCGATCCTGTTGGCCTCGGATCTTGCTGAGGCTGGCATGGAGCGTCATGACGCCGACGGGTTGATCGACCTGATCAGGGTAACCATCGGAGCCGATGTCGCCTGTCTGCTCAAGGAGATCGGTGAGAATGAAACGAAGGGCAGCCTTCGGTCCCGGGGTGCGACGGACGTTGCTGCCATTGCCCAGGTCTTTGGCGGCGGCGGCCACCACAACGCTGCGGGTTTCTTCGCACGCAAGAGTCCCGACGATGTGATCGCCGCGATCACGGAGTTGCTTGTTTAGCCGTGCAGGGTTTCTTGCTTGTCGATAAACCCGGGGGATGGACGTCGCACGACGTTGTTGCAAAGGTACGGGGCCTCCTGCGGACAAAGAAAGTTGGGCATGCTGGCACCCTGGACCCCATGGCAACCGGGTTGCTCGTCCTTGGTGTCGGAGCTTGCACCAAGCTGCTGCGCTTCGTGCAAGAGGGGCGCAAGACGTACGAAGCAACGGCGCTGTTCGGAGTGGCTACCGACACTCTGGATGCCGACGGGAGGGAGACTGAGGTGCTTGCGCTACGAGCGTCCGCGGACGAGATCCAAGCCGCCGCACAGTCGTTCGTCGGCAACATTGAGCAGGTACCTCCGATGACGTCGGCAATCAAGATTGATGGTCAACGCCTGTATGAGCTTGCTCGCAAGGGCCAGGAAGTCGAACGCCCACCGCGGCCCATCACCATCTATGAACTCGCTGTTGACGGCATTGACGCCCAGCCAGACAGTGCGAGCGTCCGGTTCGTCGTCACCTGTTCGAAGGGCACCTACATTCGGACCCTCGCCGATGATATCGCCCGCCGGGTCGGATCTCGTGCTCATCTAACGGCTCTTCGTAGAACAGCGAATGGCTCTTTGCGTGTTTCCGATGCCCACAGCATCGATGCGTTGCAGACTGCCGCGGACGAGGGGAGGGCACACGAGATGCTCGTGTCCGCCGCTGAAGGCCTTCCCGACCTTGGCCGGATTGATCTGCCCGATGATGTCGCGGCACGTGTCCGCAATGGGGTCCGACTTGACGCAGCGAGTGTGGAACTCGGTGACTGTACCGTTGTCCGCATGGTGCACGAGGGTTCCCTGCTCGCAGTGTACGAGCGCCAGGGCGCGGTCGTAGTTCCGGCCGCGGTGTTGCCATCGTGAGGCTGCATGGTCCTTGGCAGTCGTGGGCGCTCGACGAAAGGACGGCTCTTACGATTGGCGTCTACGACGGGGTACACCGCGGACACCAGGCGATTCTGGAACGTACGGGAGCTTTTGATACACCGACTGCGGTGCTGACGTTCGCTGTCCATCCGGTATCCGTTGTATCCCCCGGGCACGCTCCGCCGGCCCTCATGACCCTCGACGACCGCGTGCGGTTTCTCGAACTCCATGGTGCCGATATCGTTGCTCCGATGCCGTTCGACAAAGTGACCGCAGCGATGGAGCCGGACTCCTTCGTGGAACGTATCGTTGTCGACAAATTTCGGCCAGTAGCTGTCGTCATCGGGGCGGACTTCCGTTTTGGAGCCCGGGCGTCCGGTTCGGCGCAAACGCTCCGGTCTCTTGGTGACCGATATGGTTTTGAGGTCGTTGTTGTCGATGACATCGTTGACAACGGTGTACCGATTCGATCAACCCGAATCAGGGAACTACTTGAGGCTGGTGATGTCGCCGACGCCGCACGCCTATTGGGGCGAGATCACATGGTTTCGGGGAGGGTCGTTTCGGGTGATGGTCGGGGCCGTTCGCTCGGATTCCCGACGGCGAACCTGGATGAGATTCGGACGATGGTCCCGGGTCGCGGGGTCTACGCTGTGACGGCATCGGTCGATGGTGAGCATTTCCACGGTGTCGCCAACGTTGGGGTCCGACCAACCTTTGACGCCAGCGAAGAAACGGTCGAGGTGCACCTCTTCGACACGAACCTTGATCTGTACGACCGCACCATGCGTGTCTGGTTTCGCAGACATCTCCGCAGCGAGATGAAGTTTGCGGGCGTTGATGAACTCGTCGCTCAGATCAGTGTCGACTGTGAGCATGCTCGCCGGGTATTGGAGTAACCCACGGCTTGGGGTGAGCCTCGCCATCCCCCTTGCAATTGATGTGCTCTTACGGCACGGTGGAGACACTGCACTTCCCGCAGCTGGAGGCTGTGATGTTGAAGTTTGCGCTTGCCGCCGTTGGGATTGTGTTCCTCCTCGCCGGCCCTGCCACCGCCGCGACACATGGTGTGCCCCCGTCAGATTTCGGTGAGACGGTCCCGCTTGCTCCGGGGGCCGGTCTTGGCCTCTCGAAGCGGGACACACCCCGCCCCGTGTCGACAGGAGCACCGCTGTCTGCGTCCACTGTGACACCGGTGAATCCTGGTCTGGTACCGGTCAATTCTGGTGGGGCTTCTGGATCCGGTGGTTTCGGGATTGCGGGACTTTGGATCGCGCTGCTCGGCATCTTTGCGCGCCCCGTGACGTCCGAGCCGCGAAGTCGCGGTGGTGGACGGCGGACCGCTACACAGTTTCGGGCTACGAAGCCCTCGAGCATCTCGATTCCACCGGCGGTGCCTGGCTCCGCAACGTCACCATCCAATGGATCCGATACTGTTCTGGCACGCTTCGACACTCGATTGCCCTTCCCACCTACCGTTCTTGTGGTCACGATCGGTGGTTTCGCCTCATCCCCGGGGAACACGTTTGATGTGCTGCTGTCGTCGATGGGTATCCCTGAGGAACAGGTCGCAAACTTCGACTGGAACTGGGATGGCCGTTTCGCATCATCGGAAGAGGCGTCAAGAAGAGCGAGCATTGACCAGGGACTCCTGACCCTCGGAGCGTGGCTATCCACGTTGCCGGAAGATGTCGAGATTTCGTTCATCGGCCACTCGAAAGGAGCGGTGCTGATTGCCGAGTTCCTGGCTGCACAAGACCGAGTCTGTGGGTATGACGACCGTATCCGTACCGCGATGCTGCTCGACCCTCCACTAGCAGGAGGAGTGCTCGGGCAAGCACAATCGGTGGGTGAGGGTGTTTTTGGGCTGATACCCAATGATGGCGGGTTTCGGCGGACGTGGAACGACGGCACCGACAAGTTGAACGACCTTGGTCGGTCGGGTGACGTTGTCGTGCGCATTATCCGCAACCCCGATGCAATGATTACCAACGTTGGTCCAGCACCCGGTGCGGTGATGTACGACCTGGTTGATGACGGTGTGGGTTCTCCGCTGGACGCCGCGATCTCCGCTGAGGTCCCGTGGTACGTCCAGCTGATGCCGAGTTTGGATCTAGCATCGAGAGTGTCCGCCGCGGCGAGGCGGATCGGGGAAGCCCACAGTTCGATCGTTGATGACCCCCAGGTTGCGCTGGTGGCACGTCAGGAAATTATCGCTCCGGGTTCGTCGAGGTGGCTGGCCGGACCGGTGTCCGATCTACCGGCCAAACCTATCGGGCCGGACCAGCGTCGATGGGGAAACTGCCCTGCGCCCAGTCAATAATGCCGCCGGAGAGGTTGGCGATATTGGGATGGTTCGTGTGTTTGCGAAGCGCCTTTGCAACCTTCGCCGAGCGGCTACCGGACTGGCAGTACACAACGACCATACGGTCCGCGGGCAGGTCCTGGTGCCATTGTGCGAAGCGTGACATCGGTTTGTGAAGTGCTCCCGGGATGCGCACCTTGTCCCACTCGTCCTGTTCGCGGACGTCAATGAGCAGGGCGCCGGAATCGGCGATGAGGATGTTCGCCTCGGCGGGGGTGACGTTTCTTGTCTTTTTCATGACGAGGAGGTTACACGTCTTGCGGACCGTGGAACGCGGGCAATCGTCGCGAGTGGCCGCATTGATAGGGTGTTCCTCGGCCACCTGGTCTGGTCGCGCGGCACCGGGCCGTTCGCTGCTCTAAGGTGGTTCCATGAAACGTCGCGTGCAATCAGGATCCCCATTCGAGCCGGTGTACGGGTATTGCCGAGCGGTACGTACCGGCAACCGGATCGACGTGGCCGGCACCGCCCCGGTACCGCCGGAGGGTGAGCCGGTAGCCGAGGGTGCGTATGCCCAGATGTTGCGCTGCGGCACAATCGTCGCCGATGCCCTCACCGAACTCGGCAGCTCGATTCACGACGTGGTGCGAACCCGAATGTTTATCATCGACGCCGACGACGCAGATGCTGTCGGTCAGGCGCACGGTGTCCTGTTCGGTGAGGCTAACCCTGTAGCGACCATGGTCGTTGTTGCCGCGCTCATCGACCCGACGTGGAAGGTCGAACTCGAAGTCGAGGCGCTCCTTGAGCCCGAAGACAGTTGATACCCCTTCCGGTCTTGATGCCGGTCGCAGGACTCATGTTCGCTCGACGTCACAAGATCGGGCGGCAACCCGTTGCGGTGATGTTTTCGACGTTGTGCCTTGACCCCCCCCGAAATTTTGGTAGAAGGGAGTTGTTCGAAACCTGTTGCGTCGAAACGATGCAACACTCATTGGAGAAGGGAAAACCAATGACAGAAACAATCGCAACTCGAGCCGCCGCACATCTGCGGCAACCTGTCAGGGCCGTGATAGCGGTCATTCTGTTGGCGACTGCGCTGACAATCGTCCAACAAACACCGGCCGAAGCCGGCGCCACGAACTGTGATATCGGATCGGGCAAGGTGTGTCTCTACAAGAACTCGTCCTATTCGACCGGAGGCATCTACCGCTATGGAGGGAGTGATCCTGACTATGGCAACGGGTTCTGGTTGCCCGACACCCAGTATCTGCACTGTTGGGTGAACTGCGATTTGAATGACTCGGTCTCGTCGATCAAGAACCGCGGCAACTTTATGAACACCAAGCACTACAAGGACAAGGACTACGAAGGCGACTTTTGGTACATCGGTCGCAACAAGGAATTCGACTTCTGGGGTAACTCTCTGAACAACGAGCTGAGTAGCCATAAGTGGGTGTGGTAGAGACCGGCGACCGGCGAGGGCACGTGCGACGTGTCCTCGCCAGTCTGATTGCAGGCGCGGTTCTGGCATCGGCGTGTGCGCCCGCAGCGGAAGCGCCAGCCGTCGATACACCCCCATATGTCGATGGAATGACACCGCCCCTGACCGTTCTGCTCGAAAGCGGTCTTACCTACTTTGCGGCCCTGGATACCGCGGTAGACCGTGTGATCGTTGGGTGTATGCAGAACGAAGGGTTTCGGTACGAGGCAATCGATCGGACCCAGAGGGAGCCCTATTGGGGGCCCGAGTTCACCGTCGAGAGCGCTCGTCGAGATGGATATAGCGATGGTGTCGAGCTCACCTCTGAACTAGACGCCCTGTCACCGGAATACCGAGAGTACATGGAGGGACTTTCCAAGGCCTCGCGCCGCGAATTCGGGATCGCGCTCGGCGGACCCGAGGACGCCGAGACCATTTCGGTTGACACCGGGTCGGGCATACTCTCCACATCCGCCGAGGGCTGCCTTGCCGTGGCTGAGGCCAAGGTTGGCGGTGATGCTGAAACTGTGCTGTCCTGGTACGGGACGTACAACCAAATCCAAGGACTGAGCTTCGAGGCTGGCAACCGGCTTGACATCGATAGGGAATGGCTGGCGACTCTTGCTAGCTGGAGCGGGTGTATGCAGGCCCGGGGATACAATGTTGGCTCCGTGGAGGATGCTTTTAGTCTCGCCACGAGTGGGGATCCGGCGGAGCGTCCGACATCGGAGCCGACGACACCGCCACCGTCGACGGATGATGCCGTTGCGGTTGAGCCGCCGAGGTTGGTGACTGCCTGGGAGCGCGACGTTGCGGTGGCCGATGCAACGTGTCGCGAGGAGGTCGAGTACCAGTCGACGTGGAACCGGGTGAGGTTCAAATACGAGCATGCGGTGCTCGCCGAGAACGAGGGGGTGCTGTTTGCGTGGCAGGAAGCCGAAGCTGGCATTAGGGATGCCCTGCCTGACATCATCCTTCGAGAGTTCGAAGACAGCTAGTCGACTTCTCTCCCTGTTTTGGTGACGCTCGACGGGAATAATCCTGATGGAGCGTCAGCAAAACGGGAAGAGGTGAGCGCGGACCTGACTTTGCGATCCTGATATTCCTGGTACACTTCTCTTCGCCGGACATTCGTCCGCGCACATTTTGATTCCCGCAAAGGAAAGTCCTGCGTGAAAGACACGAAGACGATAATCGAAGAGTTTGGTACCCATGCCACCGACACTGGCTCGCCAGAGGTTCAGGTTGCTTTGTTAACCGAGCGTATTACGCATCTCACCGATCATCTCAGGACCAACAAGAAGGACCACCACAGTCGTCGTGGCCTTCTGATGATGGTAGGTAAGCGACGTCGGTTGCTTTCCTACTTGCAGGATCAGAACGTCGAGCGTTATCGCTCGCTGATTGCCAAGCTTGGTCTGCGACGTTAGATCACGGACCCAGGAGGCGGCTTCGGTTGCTTTCTGTGCGTGGTGACACAAGAAGCGGAGAAGTTCAGTTGTCAGTGGTCGGTGGTTGGACACTACCCCACACACCGTTCAAACACGGTCCACTGCCAATTGGGTCTTCTCCTAACACATAAAGGAGAGACGCGTGACAGAGTTCAGCGTCAGTAAGCAGATCCAAGGTGTAAAAATCACCATGTCTGCGGGCAAACTTGCCCAACTCGCCGATGGGGCCGTCGTGGTCACTATTGGTGATACCCAGGTGCTCACGACAGCCACCGCAAAGCGCACGATGCGTGACGGTGCAGATTTCTTCCCTCTTACGGTTGACGTTGAAGAACGTATGTATGCCGTGGGTCGGATCCCCGGATCGTTCTTCCGCCGTGAAGGTCGCGCCACCGAGAGGGCAACCCTCACCTGCCGACTTCTCGACCGTCCGTTGCGTCCATCGTTCATCGACGGATTCCGCAACGAGACCCACATCGTTACAACTGTTCTGTCCGCGGACCTTGAGAACCCGTACGACGTCGCGGCACTGAACGGAGCCTCCGCGGCACTTTCAACCAGCCCGATTCCGTTCCTTGGGCCGATCGGTGGAGTTCGTCTTGCGTTGCGCGACGGCGAATGGGTTGCGTTCCCAACGTACGAAGATCTCGAAGCATCCGTCTTCGATCTCGTTGTCGCTGGTAAGCGCAATGAGGCCGGCGACATTGATATCGCCATGGTCGAAGCCGGTGCAACCGAGCACGGGTACCGTCACTTCAAGGCTGGGCAGGTCCCATCAAACGAGGAAACGATTACCGAGGGTCTTGAGGCCGCAAAGAAGGTCATCGGTGAGTTGATCGACCTGCAGCTCGAACTGAAGGCTCAGATGCCGGCACCGGAAGAGATCGAGTGGCCCGTCGCCGTCGAGTACTCGCCGGAAATGTTCACCAAGGTCGAGGCCGTCGCCAAATCGAAACTTGAAGCCATGGGCGTGGTTGCCGACAAGCACGAGCGCCAGGCTCAGGAGTCTGCAATCCGTGATGACGTTCTCGAAAGCCTCGGGCTTGAGGACGATGAGATTCGCGAAGCGAAGAACGCCTTCGGCAAGGTTCAGAAGAATGTCATGCGCGCCCGTGTTGTTGCTGACGGCATCCGTATGGATGGGCGTGGCCTCACCGATGTTCGCAAGATCACGGTCGAGGTTGACTTGCTCAAAGAGTCACACGGGTCGGCCCTGTTCACCCGTGGAGAAACCCAGGTCTTGAACACGACGACGCTCGGCATGCTGAAGATGGAGCAGATGCTCGACACCATCGACCCGTACGAGACCAAGCGGTACATGCACCACTACAACTTCCCACCATTCTCGACAGGTGAGACCGGTTTCATGCGTGGTCCGAAGCGTCGGGAAATCGGCCACGGGGCACTCGCCGAAAAGGCATTGCTCCCGGTCATTCCGGACATCGAAGAGTTCCCGTACGCCTATCGTTTGGTGTCCGAGGTCCTCATGTCCAACGGGTCCAGCTCGATGGCATCGGTCTGCGGTTCGTCGCTCTCCCTCATGGACGCTGGTGTTCCAATTCATGCTCCGGTCGCAGGTATTGCGATGGGTCTGATCGAGCAGGACGGCGAATTCGTCACGCTCACAGATATCCTTGGAGCCGAGGATCATCTCGGTGATATGGACTTCAAGGTTGCTGGTACCGAGGACATGATCACGGCACTGCAACTCGATACGAAGATCGAATCCTTGCCGTCGGAGATTCTCGCTCGAGCCATGATGCAGGCCCGCGAGGCTCGTATGTTCATTCTCGGCAAGATGGCCGAAGTGCTGCCTGCGCCGCGTGAAGAACTTGCGGAGAACGCTCCCAAGATCGAGGCAATCCAGATCCCCAAGGACCGGATTGGCGAAGTCATTGGGCCGAAGGGCAAGAACATCCGCCAGCTCGAAGAAGATACCGGTGCGACCATCGAGATCGAAGACGACGGCACAATCCGTGTTGGAGCCTCGAGCACCGCATCGATGCAGATGGCGAAGGAACGGATACTGGCGATCGGGTTCCCACCGGAACCGGAATTGGACAAGGACTACGACGGCGAGGTCGTCAACGTCACGAAGTTCGGTGCCTTTATAAACATCATGCCTGGTCGTGACGGACTGCTTCATATCTCCAAGATGGGTGGCGGTCGTCGTATCGCCCAGGTCGAGGATGTGCTTGCTCTCGGAGACGCTATCAAGGTTGTCATTCGCGAGATCGACGATCGCGGCAAGGTCAGTCTTGAACTCGCCGAGGGTGTTGAGCTTGAGATGAAGCCCGGAGCCTCCGCTCCGACCGAACGCAGTGACCGTGGCGGACGTGACAGCGGCGGTAGCCGTGGTGATCGTGACCGTGGTGGACGTGACAGCGGCGGTAGCCGTGGTGATCGTGACCGTGGTGGACGTGACAGCGGCGGTAGCCGTGGTGATCGTGACCGTGGTGGACGTGACAGCGGTGGCGACCGTGGCGGGCGTGACAGCGGTGGTAGCCGTGGTGATCGTGACCGTGGTGGACGTGACAGCGGTGGCGACCGTGGCGGGCGTGACAGCGGCGGTGACCGGTACAGCGGTGGACGCGGTAACGGTGGCAGCCGAAGCGACAGTGGAAGCTCCGGAGGTCAACGGCGTACGGTCTCTTTCGAAGACGACTTCGAGAGCGGCAACTAACCGCAGTGACATTGTGAAGAAGGCCCCAGCCGTATCGGCTGGGGCCTTCTTTGTCTACAGCCCGCGTCGCGGCGGTTAGGTCAGAACAAATGTGAGCTTGAGGTCGACTCGGAAGTGTTTGATCGAGCCGTCATCTGCGAGTTCGACCTTCTGTCCCGAGACCCATGCGCCTCTGATACCGCTGACGGACTCTTGTGCCTTTGCGATCCCCTTGCGGATGGCATCTTCGAAACTTTCCGGCGAGGTGGATGTCACCTCAATCACCTTTGCCACAGACATATTGTTCTCCTTTGTTCGAACGCGACGTACAACCCGACTGTACCCCGTCGGGCATCGAAAGGCCGGGCCATGGCGTCCTAGTGCCGACAGCGACATGCAAGGTAGCGAGGTGTGCGGGTAACGAAGTTTCAGGTGCCGGCGATGAGGAGTTTGATGACGTGGAAACCGAGCGTCCCGGTGAGTGACGCGAGGAGGACTCCGATCGATACGGCACCTATTGCCCATGGCCAGAGATGTGGTGGTCTACCGGGTCGCGTGTTGAGGGCCGCAACTCGAGGCTCAACAAGGGAGTGATCGTGACCGTTCTCGTCCCGGTCTGCTTTTTCGGCCAGATCCACTAACGCGCCGTGTAAGGCGATGCGCCGAATGTCGGAACTTCCGATGGCTACCTCGTCCGCCCACCGTTCGAGCGACAGGCGGAGCGTGGCAACACCACTGTGGATGGGGCCAACCGCCCCGAACGCACCGTCGACCGCCGCACCAGCGAGGAGGAATCGCGAGTGGTGGAGGTTGAGATGTGCCTCCTCGTGACGGACAAGACCGTCAAACTGGTCTGGGTTGAGTTCGTTGAGTACGGACTGGGAGACGAGAACCTGTCCCGGTGACCCGGGAATACTGACCGCAAGGTGTTGCCGAGCGTCGAGGATGACCATTTCGTTGTCGCCCAACGGACTGTGCAAGCCGAGGGTCGGTTCCGCATGCATGTCCCCCCAACGACTTCGGGCTCTGACGACTCCTCTGACACTTCCGGCGAGAAGCGCAGCGAGGAGGGCCACGGAGAGCCATCCCCCAAACGGCAGGCGAGCGATAATATGGCCTCCGATTCGAAGACAGACTGCGGCAAGGTCCGCGGGGCCGGCCAACGCCAACATGAGCGGCAGTGCCTCGTGGGCAAGGCCGACGGCGAGCAGTGTCGCTCCGGCAACAAGGGACATGAGGACAAACCGAGCCCATGTCGCTGGCCGGATGGATGTGATTGCCCACCGTCGGGTGACCGAGGGCAGGACGAGCAGGCTCACAGCGAATGCGAGCCGCAGGCTGTTCACGAATCTTCCCGTTCGAGGGCTCGCCTCAGGTTTCTCCGGTCGCGATGGGGGAGTAGTTCAATGAACCGGTGAAGAGCGACCGAGGGTTCGCGTGCGGCAGTCAAGATTTCCGACATCCGCTGCGCCGTGTACTCCTCGCGGCTCTCGGCGGGTCGGTACTCGTACGCACGCCCCCTCTTCTGACGAATCAGCAGACCCTTGCGCCACAGTCGAGACATGACAGTCCCGACCGTTGTGAGGGCGAGGTCCCCGGGGAGTCGCGGCTGCATGTCACCCGGTGTCATCCAGACGGAGGTGTCCCATAGGGTCGCCATGACGGCGCTTTCAAGTACAGGTTCCCTTGCCATACAGGATTGATCCTAGCGGCGCGGTGTTAATCCACTCAGCAGTCGTCGTTCCGTCTCGACGATCAGTGTTGCATGCATGCCGTCTTCGTAGTGCTGTCCGGCTTCTTGGAAACAACCAATCTGGCAGGTTCCGGCTCGGTCCTCCGGGGCGGTGAACTCGAGAATCGTTACCCTGCCCGTATGGTCTGGCGAAGCAGCCGTGAGGCCGGGACACGATCCGAAAACCTCCACGTGCGACGACCACCATCGCACGTGGATCGGGCTTGTTCCTGGAACGGTGCGGATTCGTTGCTGCAGATTCTGCAGAGCAAATAGAGCGTCGTAAGAATGGAAAGCTAAATGACATCAACAAAATACCAGTACCGGGCGCATCCCTCGATCTTCCGCTTCGTCGTCTCGGTGATGGTGCCGTGGCTCGGCTGGATATGGAGCGATCCGATAAGAGTGGCTAACCACCCTCGAGGTTTGGCTTGTCTATAGAAAGGGTCCGGGACGAACACGAAGAACCCCTGTGAATACTGCAGGTTTGCAATGAGGTGCTGTCGTTTCGGACTGCCTGCTTGTAGGTGCCGATAGCGGCCATACGCATCGCGGCCTGTTC
>UOEK01000272.1_pt1 | contig 13752 bp, 11 predicted proteins | sample 1989451 | NCBI WGS metagenome assembly UOEK01 (sample SAMEA4712198, study PRJEB27164) | hydrothermal vent metagenome | biome: marine basaltic hydrothermal vent biome; feature: marine hydrothermal vent; material: mineral | place: Pacific Ocean | collected 2011-06-14/2011-07-23 | depth 1691 m
ACGTCCCCGTGGTTTGTGCCGTTGCGCTGGTTTGCTGGGTTCTCTCCTGATGACCGGAGCATCTATCAAATGGATAGCGGGATGAGCGTGCGTTATCGAGCTTCGATGGGTTCTGTTACTCGACGGATCGATCGCACCGTGCGTGCCCTCGATGGGGCTAGTTTCGGACCGGGCGCATTGGTGCCACTACGCGATCTGGCTCGATGGCTTGGGGGATTCACCGAGGACGCGGTTGTGGAACTGGACTACGACCGCGTAGCGGAGTTGTTTTCCGAAGCCGATCTCGCTCTTGATGACTCCTCAGCGCTGGTGGGTGAAAGCATCGATGCCCTCGAAGCCGGCGACTACACCACGGCGGGAATTCGCTACCGAGAGGTTGCGACTCGGTGGGCGCCTGGTCAAGCCCGAGCGTTCGTCAACTGATCTATCGGCGACCGCTAACGAGATTCGAACCATCGCGGGCGGGATAGACTTCCCGGCATGAACGTCCTCTTGGTTTCGACCTACGAACTTGGCCGTCAGCCGGTCCACGTAGCGAGCCCGGCTGCCGCGATCCGCGATGCTGGGCATGATGTTCGGGCCGTTGATCTTTCGGTGGAACCCTGGGACCCGAGTGTTGTTGAGTGGGCCGACGCCGTGGCGATCTCGACACCGATGCACACCGCAATGCGGCTCGCTGTTGAGGTTGGCCGCAGCATCAAAAGGCTGCGGCCAGAGTTGGCGATCGCAACCTACGGGTTGTATGCGGGAATGTCCGCGGAGTCGCGGGTCGATGATCCCTTCGATCGGGCCATCGTTGGCGAGTACGAGGCCGCTCTCGTTTCGTGGCTTGGTGCGACATTGAGTTCAGCACCCGTCACTATCCATCTGGACCGAGGCGGGTTTCGCACACCAGCTCGAGACTTGTTACCGCCGCTGGAGAAGTACGCGCACCTCGCCATTGGCGACGAACGGCGTCTCGTCGGGGCGGTGGAAGCCAGCCATGGATGTCTGCACAACTGTCGTCACTGTCCGATCCCGGCGATATATGACGGTCGTCTCCGCATCGTCGACGTTGACTCGGTGTTGAGCGACATCGATCAGCATGTCGTTGCAGGTGCCCGCCACATTACGTTCGGTGATCCCGATTTCCTCAATGGTCCGGCGCACTCGCTTCGAATCGTCCGGGCAATGCACGAAAGGTATCCAGATCTCACCTTCGACTGTACTGTCAAGGTTGAACACATTCTGCGCGACGAGGACATCTGGCAAGAATTCGCAGACTCCGGATGTCTTTTCGTTGTCTCGGCCTTTGAGACAATGAATGACGACATTCTGGTCCTTCTCGACAAGGGGCATACTGCGCAGGACGCGGCGCGTGCGGTGCATGTTCTACGCGACGTCGGTATCGATCTTCGACCGTCGTGGCTGCCGTTCACCCCCTGGACGACACATGAGGATATTGACACTACGTTTCGGTTTATCAGTGCCCACGACCTGATCGATTCGACCGATCCAGTGCAGCTCGGTATTCGTCTACTGATTCCCGAAGGCTCGTTGATCCTGGAGATTCCGGAGATGAGTCCGTATTTGGGAGCGTATGATCCGGAGGCTCTGTCGTTTACCTGGACGGCTGCGAATCCGGATATGGATGTCCTCGCGGCGACACTTGTCAGCATTGCCGAGCGGGGTGCGGCGAACGGTGACTCCACCTTGGATACCTTCCTGACGCAGTGGTCCGCGGTCGCTGAAGGCTCCGAGTTTGATCGGCCTCCGCAGGCGATCGATCAGGGTGCGACAACTGGGCGACCCAGGCTCACCGAACCCTGGTTCTGCTGAGCTGAGCCGACCGCGAACCAGTTCGGTTCGCTCGATCCTGAGTCTCCACCGGCAACCTGACCTCACGTCGGCGGGTTCCTGTCAGCACGGTATCGGTCTATGTGGATGCTCGAAATCTGAGGTTTGCCGCGGTTTCAGTTTGCACGGTTCGTGCCCTGTGATGCACACTGGCGCGGTGACTATCGTATTCTTCGACCGCGCTACCGAAATGCTTCCTTTGGAGCGTCTCCGCGATCTCCAGTCGTCGAAACTCGCCGCCGTACTGAGCCAGACGTACCGTGTGAACCAGTTTGTGACCGCAAAAATGGATGCGGCTGGGGTGACTCCTGGAGATATTCGCTCGGTGCAGGATCTCGCCAATCTTCCGTTTACGACCAAGGCGGAATTGCTTGCCGCACAGGATCAGCACCCACTGAGTACGAACTGCACGTTCCCGGAAGCTGCCTATACGAGGATCCATCAGACTTCGGGGACGACTGGTACTCCGCTGCGGGTTTTCGACACCGCCGAAAGCTGGGACTGGTGGGGTCGTTGTTGGGGTTTTGTGCTCGCCGGTGCTGGACTCACGTCTCAAGATCGGTTCTTCGTGCCGTTCTCGTTTGGTCCGTTCATTGGATTCTGGGCTGCGCTTGGTGGTGCGGAGAAGATCGGTGCGTTGATGATCCCCGGCGGTGGACGTACCTCCTCGCAACGTCTCCAGTTGATGGCAGATCTCGGGGTGACGGCGATGGCATGCACACCGACCTATGCGCTGCGGTTAGCGGAAGTTGCCCGCGAAGAGGGGTTCGACGTTTCGACGATCCCAATCAGGCTGACCGTACATGCCGGTGAGCCGGGTGCCAGCGTTCCTGCGACGAAGGCCCGCATCGAGTCGGCATGGGGAGCGAAGTGCCATGACCACGCAGGGGCGTCCGAGGTTGGAGCGCATAGTTTCGAATGTCAGGCCCAACCGGGCGGGACCCATGCGATCGACAGCGAGTTCATCGTCGAAGTGATCAACCCCAATACCGGGGATCTCGTCGCACCGGGTGACGAGGGTGAGCTCGTCATCACCAATCTTGGCCGGATCGGGTTTCCTGTTCTCAGGTACCGCACGGGTGACATCGTCCGCGTGGACGATTCCCCATGTCCCTGTGGGCGTACGTTCACCCGTTTCGCCGGCGGTGTCATCGGTAGGGCCGACGACATGGTTGTCGTACGCGGCGTCAACATCTATCCGGCCGCCGTTGAGAACCTGGTGCGCCAACACGAGACGGTTGACGAGTTTCGAGTCACCGTCACGCGGAGTCGGGAGATGGCCGTGCTCGTGATCGAGGTCGAATGCCAGGAAGGTGTTGATGCCGACGATGCGGCTCGTGCGGTTCAGGCGTCGTTCGGTTCCACACTCGGTTTACGTCCCGAGGTATCCGCGGTACCGCGCGGTACGCTCCCGCGGTTTGAGTTGAAGGCACGACGGTTCATCATCGAGTAGAACTCACGTGAGAGAGATTTCGTCTCGATGGCCGAATCCCTTCGTGTTGTTCACAAAAAAGCAACGGGTCGGGGTCAGCTCGTACCAGGCCACTCGCGACAGTGCAGCCTTGATCAACGCCGGAGTTTGCCCAGGCCTGACCAGCGGAAACTTCTCCCCATAGAGCCGTATGGCCTCGATCCGTCGAATACCCGTGATCGTCGTAACCCGTCCCTCGAGCTGTACGCCCTTGATGTCTTTCCATTCGCGATAATCCTCATGGATAGTCGCCGCGCACCGGGGTTCGTTTGCAAGGTCTTGGGCGTGACGGGTTCGTGGTGAGGACAGGAAAGTGAGTGTGAAACCGTTGCTCACATAGAACACTGCCGCGGCCCATGGACCCCGGGTGCCGTGGGTGGCGAGCGTCATCACGTGATGCGTCTCCAGGTAGTCGAGAACCTCCTCGCGCACATCGGACATGGAACGTCCTCTTTCTTTTCTGAGTATGTTGGGCTTCGAGAGTACTTTGAATTTCGTAGTTGAGGAGTTTGTCGTGACGAAAGTTGGCCGTCTGGTTGTGGGGCTTTCGGGGGCTAGTGGTGTGGTGTACGGGATCCGGCTTCTCGAAGCGCTTCAGGATTTGCCCGACATCGAATCCCACCTCGTCGTCAGCGGGGGGGCGCTACGAACTATCGAACTTGAGACAGACATCACGTTGGCTGATGTCGAGGCACTTGCCGATCAGGTCCATGATGCGCGTGACCTGGCAGCCTCGCTTTCGTCGGGTTCGTTCCAGACGATGGGGATGGTTGTCGCACCGTGCTCGATGAAGACGCTTTCGGCAATCGCAAACTCGTACAGTGACAATCTTCTCGTCCGGGCGGCAGATGTGACGCTCAAGGAGCGTCGCAGGCTGGTTTTGCTCCCGCGCGAAACCCCTCTCCATCTTGGACACGCCAGGCTGATCGTTCGGGTCATCGAAATGGGTGCGGTAGTGATGCCACCGGTACCGGCGTTGTATCACCGGCCGAAGTCGGTGCAAGCCATCATCGATCACACCGTCGGTCGTGTCCTTGATATGTTCGGCCTGGAGAATCAGCTTGTGGAGCGGTGGTCCGGCGGTTGACATCACCGTTTGATCGGTGCTGCTTGACACACAAAACTCACGGGAGTTATGGTTCTGTATCAAGAACAAGGTTCTATGGAGCGAACGCATCACTTTTCCTGGGTACCTTGCATCATGTCGGTGGCATGGTTGCAGGATGTGCCATCAAGGTCCCCAGAACGGGCCGAGATTTCGGCAAGCCCTGAGTTGTTTTTATCCGGGGAGATTTGTTCGCTCAGATGGATGGTCGCATGAAGACTGAAAGTCAATATCTCCTCGCATTTGAAGACTGTCTCCGTGACTGTGTCTCGCTTGTCGGTGGGAAGAGCACGGGACTCGGGAGCATGATTCGAGCCGGGATCCCGGTACCGCCCGGTTTTGCCATCACCACGCATGCCTACCGGGCAATGCTCACCGGTTCCGGTATCGAGGCGGCGATTGCGGAACTTCTGGATGGCGCCGACTCCGAAGATATCGAAGGGCTTGAGAAGACAAGTCGGATGATCGGCGACATGATCGAGACTTCTCCGATGCCTGCCGATGTCGAGTCTGCGATCCGGGCCGGCTACGCCGAACTTACCGCGCTGTGTTCGAGCGAACAAGATGCTGGCACAGACAATCCGGGTCTACCGGTCGCCGTGCGCTCAAGTGCAACCGCCGAGGATCTTCCGGGCGCCAGTTTTGCGGGTCAGCAGGACACGTTCTTGTGGGTGGTTGGTGTCGACAGTGTCCTCGATCATGTGAAACGATGTTGGTCCAGCCTCTACACGGCCCGGGCGATCGCGTATCGAATCGAACAGGGGTACGACCACGAGAAGATCTACATGAGCGTGTGTATCCAGAAGATGGTTAACGCTCGCGCAGCCGGCGTTATGTTCACGCTCAACCCGATCAACGGTGACCGTTCGAAGGTGGCGGTCGATGCAAGCTGGGGCCTCGGCGAGGCGGTTGCATCAGGAGAGGTAACTCCCGACAACTACCTCGTTGACAAGATTGCCATGCGGATTGTCCGCCGCACAGTGTCGTCAAAGGCTATCGAATACCGAGCCAATCCGAGTGAGCGACGGGTCGACCTAAGCGACGTGCCAGCGGACCGCATGGATATTCCGTGCATTTCCGACGATGAGATCCTGACCCTGAGTCGGCTTGCGCGTCGCGTTGAGACCCATCACGGGTGTCCTCAGGATCTTGAGTGGGCGATCGATGCCGATCTGGAACCGCCCAACGCCATTGTGCTCCTCCAGAGTCGTCCCGAGACGGTCTGGAGCGGGCGTGACCGTGTCCAGGTGTCCTCCGGCGATCGTTCAACCATGGACTACATCGTCGCAAACCTTTTGACGGGGGTGCGGTTGCGTCACAGCAGCCCGGATACTGACGATGGTGGAGGTACGGCGAGTTAACTGGGCGATGACATTGTGCGGGCCGCCGTGCCCGATCTCGAGCACGCGGCGAAGAACTTGATAGACCACAAGTGTGCGTAGGCGAGGAGACAGCAATGAGCGATACACGTTTCCCTAACCCATTCGAGGTACCCACCCCGGAAGGTTGTGAGGGCTGGGAGAATCTATATCCCTACTACTACCTATTTAGTGAAGAACGCCGCGAGTTTGAAGAATCGAAGTTTTGGTTCTTCGATGGCATGCACCATCCCGAGGTGCTGTACCCCTTCGATACGATCACGAGCGAAAGCTGGTGGGTCGCCCTCGGAGAAATGAACACTCGGGTGTTTATTGTCCCACCGGCGCTCGGTATCGATCAGCGGGTTCTCAACGGACGCCTGTACATCAGCGCCAACGCGATCACGGACGAAGAGGTCGTTGGTGAGCGTGTCGCCCATTTCATGGAGCGTGCCGGGTACTACTACCAGAACTGGGATGAGCTCTACGGGAACTGGCAGGACAAGGCCCGCCAGACTATCGAAGACCTCAAGGCGGTTGAGGTCGGAGCGCTTCCCGACATGGAGAGCCTCGACGTTGTCCACAGTGGTCGCGGTCTCACGTCGGCATACGACCTTCTGGTTGCATTCAACCGTGTTGTTGAGAACATGCACAAGATCTGGCATCTCCATTTCGAGTTCTTGAACCTGGGATACGCCGCGTATCTGACGTACTTTGGGTTCTGTAAAGAGCTCTTCCCGGATATTCCGGATCAGGTTGTCGCCCAGATGGTGGCTGGCATCGATGTGCTGTTGTTCCGTCCGGATGCCGAGCTGAAGAAGCTCGCTGCCAAGGCTGTCGAGCTCGGTGTCGGCGATGCCTTCAAGTCGAGCACGGAGCCCGAGGTTGTTCTCGGTGTACTCGAGCAGTCCGAAGCGGGTCAACGTTGGATTGCGGAACTTGAGAAGGCGAAGGACCCGTGGTTCTACTTCTCAACGGGTTCCGGTTTCTATCACCACCACAAGACCTGGATCAACGACCAGACCTTTCCCTTCAGTGGGATCACTGACTACATCGGCAAGATTGAAGCCGGTATCAGCATTGAACGTCCCATGGCGGAGGTTATTGCCGAGCGCGACCGATTGTCCGCCGAATACGCGGCTCTGCTCGACGGTGATGATCTCAAGAACTTCAATGACCAGTTGGGTCTGGCGCGAACGGTGTTTCCGTTTATCGAGGACCACAACTTCTACGTTGAGCACTGGCACCATGCAGTCTTTTGGAACAAGATGCGCGAGTTCGGTCAGATATTCGTCGATGCCGGGTTCTTCGAAGAAGTCGATGATATGTTCTACCTCCACCGTTTCGAGGTGGAGGCCGCCCTCTATGACCTCATTTCGTCGTGGGGTGTTGGGACACCGGCGCGGGGACCCGGGTACTGGCCGAAGGAGATCGTGCGCCGCAAGGAGCTCTTTGAGAAGCTGTCCGAGTGGTCACCGCCCCCGGCCCTGGGCGAACCGCCCGAGGTCGTTACCGAGCCCTTCACGATCATGTTGTGGGGTATCACCACAGACTCGATCCAGAATTGGCTTGGACTCAGTGACGATGATGGCGCCGACTACGACCTGAAGGGCTTTGCCGGTTCTCCCGGTACGGTCGAAGGTCCTGCTCGTGTCATTCTGAGTGCCGACGAGCTTGCCGATGTTAAGGAAGGCGAGGTTCTCGTCTGTCCGATCACTAACCCCAGTTGGGGACCGGTGTTCTCAAAGATCGCGGCGGCGGTAACCGACATCGGGGGAATGATGTCTCACGCTTCCATCGTGTGTAGAGAGTACGGAGTTCCCGCGGTGGTTGGCACCGGCTTTGCAACAAAGAAGATAAAGACTGGCCAGCGCCTCCGTGTTGATGGTGCTGCCGGGACCGTAAAGGTCCTTGACTGAGATCCTCGACTCACCGCGGGGTCCGTTCATCCCCGCGGTGAGTCCCTCTCATTTCCGCATGGCACACGATTGTGGGTCATTCGAAGCGTCGTTTGACCGGAGATAGCGATGCAGGGTATGGTTCTGCATCAAGAACGGAGTTCTATGACGCGAACATCTGAGATTGTCCCAAAAACGGTCAATCGGCACGCCGTGCGATCCGGATTGCGGTCCTCGTGGTAGCACGGGTGTCGGCGGTTGAGCGCAGCATTCAGATCCTGCGCGCTTTTGAGAGCCGTGATGAATACAGTCTGACCGAACTGGTCGCGTTGTTATCGCTCAACAAGAGCACCGCATACGGCATTCTTCAAACTCTGACCGACTATCGATTCCTGACCCGTGATCCCCAGACGCTTCGTTATCGTCTTGGGCCCGCTCTTATTCGTTTGGGGCATCTTGCTGATGAGCAGACCGAGGTGCGGGGCATTGCTCGGTCTCATCTGGAACTACTCGTGCAGAAGATCCGCAAGTCAGTGCTCCTAGGGACGCTGAACGAGGATCGAATTACCATCATCGACAAGGTGGACCCGGTTGGAGTCCTGCATGTATCTGCCGCCATTGGGCAACAAATACCGTTCTCGGCCGGGTCTTTTGGCCGCGTATTCCTTGCCTGGCTTCCCGAAGAGCGGGTCGATTACCTGATCGAAACGTATGGCCTCGAGGCGTTCACCCAGTCCTCGATAACCGACCCCGATGCATATAAAGAAGAACTTGCCCGCGTGCGTGAATGTGGATATGCCGTCGATGACACCGAGGAGTACCTGCCCGGTGTGCGTGCGGTTTCCGTGCCCTTGAGCAATGCTGACGGTGTCGTTGCGGCGCTCACCGTCGTCGGTTTCACCTCACGTTCTGGAAACCAGCCCGGTGAGCATGCCATCAAGGCTGCGCTACGGGCGGGACGAGAAATATCGGAACAACTCGGAGGGGATGAGTCGCGCGCTGATCCCGATCCGAGTGATAAGAGGGCGGATCTTCAGCGGTCCCCGGGGACGCCTCACGATGTGTAACAACCAATAAAAGGAGATAGCCGTGCCGTTCAACGACCTACGTTCATTCATCGACCGACTTGAGGAAGAAAACCAACTCCACAGGGTGGAGCGGGAGGTGGATTGGAACCTCGAGCTGAGCCACGTAGCCAAGCTCAACGAGGAGCGCCAGGGCGGTGGTTCGGCACTGCTCTTCGAAAACATCAAGGACTATCCCGGCCACCGTGTCTTTACGAGTTCGATGACGGCCCGAGAGCGTCTCGCCCTTGCTCTGGAGATGCCTCAGGATACGAGCTTGATGCATCTCTCCCAGGAGTGGGTGGAGCGCATTCATGGCAAGACGGTCCCACCGAATGTTGTGGAGACGGGGCCGACCAAGGAAAACATTCTCCTTGGCGATGATGCGGATATTCTGAAAATCCCGACGCCGTGGTTCTACCCCGGTGACGGTGGGCGCTACTTTGGAACCGCCGGATACCTCATTACCCGGAACCTGAAGACGGGACGCCTGAATCTTGGGACGTACCGGGCAATGATCGGCGAGAGCCAGGAGCTCTGCATCTACATGATCCAGGCCAAGGACGGTGAGATCGACTTTCGTGACTACCAGGAGGCTGGGATTCCGATGCCGGTGGCGTACGTCTCGGGTTGTGATCCGACGTTGTTCCTCTGCGGAAGCACGCTCTTCGGTCTCGATGAGAGCGAGTATGACGTTGCAGGCGCTCTTCGCGGTGCACCCGTCGACGTCGTCAAGGCTGAGACTTCTGACTTGCTCGTACCGGCCACTGCCGAGTGGGTTGTCGAAGGGGAGATTGTCCCGGGCGAGACCCGTCCCGAGGGTCCCTTTGGGGAGTACACCGGTCACTATTCCGGTAAAGGCGATGAGGAGCAGTACTTCATTCGGGTGAAAGCGATCACGCATCGCAACGATCCCATCCTCTGGTCAACGACAGTCGGTAGGCCCACAACCGATACGCACATGATCATGAGCGTTAACCGTACGGCCTCGCTGTGGAACGATCTTCGACGTATGCAGATTCCCGGAATTACCGCCGTCTACGGACCGCCGGCTTCGGCGGGTCGCATGCTGGTCATCATTGCGGTGAAGCAGATGTACCACGGACATTCCACGCAGGTGGGTCTGGCTGCGTTTGCATCGACGACAGGCAACTACGGGCTGAAGACAGTGATCCTTGTCGATGACGATATCGATGTGGAGAACATGGATCAGGTGATGTATGCCCTGAGCTTCAAGTATCAGCCGGACAGAGGCACCCAGATCCTCCACCGAGGACGGTCAACGCCGCTGGACCCATCGCTGCCGCGCTCGGATCGTTTCATGACGTCTCGTGCCATCATCGACTGCACGACTCCCTACGAGTGGGACGACGATGAGAAGCCCGCGCGGATCTTCCTCGATGATGACATGGCTGCGTATGTGAAAGAGCACTGGGCTGAGTACTTCGGATGATCGTCTGTCGTACCTCCCATGAGGTGACCACGTCTTGAGTGATCCAATAGAGGGGATCATTTTCGACATCGATGGCACGGTAGCAAGGGGGCGTCAGGTTCTTCCTGGCGCCCTCGATACCCTCGCCGAATTGCGCCGCCGGGACATCCGGTTCGCCTTTTTCACCAACGACAACTCGAAGCCAATCCGGGCGTGGGTTGCTCGCCTTGGTGACATGGGAATCGACGCTGCACCCGGAGAAATAGTCACGGCTGCTCTCGTCGCCGCAGAGGTGATGGCCGAGGTTCATTCTGACAGCCCGATCCTTGCGGTCGGAGATATTGGTCTGTTCGAGGCGCTTGAGGCGAAGGGTCTTGATCTTGTCGCTTCCGACGATGTCGATCGCGCCACGGCGGTCGTTATGGGTCGCGACCCGGCATTCGACCAGGAGCGTCTAAAGACCGTGTGTAAGGCTATCTGGAACGGTGCCGAGTTCTTTGCGACGAACTACGACCCGAGGCTTCCGGTTGCCGGCGGGTTCGTTCCCGCGACCGGTCCCATGGTGAAGGCGGTTGCCTACGCCACCGGAACCGAACCCATCGTCACTGGGAAGCCATCGCCCTGGTCGGGTCGGATGGCGATGCGCATTCTCGGTATTGCTCCCGAGCGCGGCCTCGTGGTCGGCGATCAGCTTGGGACCGATATCGCAATGGGTCGCAACGCCGGCATGCAGACGGTTCTTGTTCTCACTGGCACGGCAAGTGCTGCCGACGCAGAGGTGGCACCCTCCGAACATCGTCCGGATGTGATCATTGACGGCATCGCCGACCTGGTTCCTTGGCTTGACGGCATGTGACGACTGTTGGTTTCCCGCGGTGGATATCGGAGCTTCTTTGAGTCGCAGAATACCCCTTGACATTCCAGTTGACTGTAAGGCTTATGCTGGGTGAGCACAGACAGTGCAGCTTGACAAGGAGGTAGGAGAATGAATTCAAAACCTTCACAACATTGGCAGGACTGGATACTGCTATTCATCGGTGCGTGGCTCTTCGTCGCACCGTGGTCTTTGGCGACGACCTCTGACGCCAACTCCTCGTGGAACGCGTGGACATTGAGCATTCTGGTGCTTGCCACCGCATGGTGGGCACTCGCTAAACCGGCCGACAAGACTCCTGGATGGGTCCAGGGTTTCTATGGCGTCTGGTTGTTCGCAACACCCTGGGTGTTGGGATTCAGCGGAAATTCGAACGCGGCATGGAATGCCTGGCTCGTGGGTGGTGCGATCATCGCCGTCGCCTGCTGGGAGGTCATTGAAGAAGCGTTGGCGGGAGATGTGCAGATGGGATCAAAGCCCGACCATCTAGCACACGGGCCTCTCTAAGGACCGCCAAGAGTCCGATGCGGTCCTGCTCTCATGGGACTTGCTCGGCAACAACAATGTGGGGTCGGCGACTTTCCCCCCGGTCGCCGACCCCACATAGTTTTCCCCTTCTGGCGTCCGTTTGCGCACCATGGTGCGCAAACGGACGCCAGAAGCTCGAGAGAGTCGTGCCTGATGGTGCGGACGTGGTAGTTGTTGGGAACTTTGTGGTGTGTCCGGAGCGTTGCAACGGTGACATATTGAGCGATGATGCTGGGGACTGATGTGTGATGGATCGGAGACCGGGTTGGCGAGAGTTGGGTCGAAGCAAGCTGCTGTGGGGAGTGACGATTGTCGTGGCGGGCGCCCTTGTCGGTTACGGCCTTGTATCGAGAACTGACACCGCTTCGGGAACGGCCACGAGTCCGTCCAGCACCGGCATGGTTGCGGTGACAACGTCGACTGCGATTTTGTCCGCGGAAGCGCCGACGACCTCCTCCTCTACCTCTACCTCTACCACCACCACGTCCACAACGTCGACGACTGTTCCGGTGACGACCACAGCGGTGATTGTGTGGGAGCCGGGCACGGTGACGTGCGCCGAAGTCGAGGGCAACATACCCTACGGTGTCGACGACTGGGGCGGGTCCATTTTCACCGGATTGCTGATTCCGACGTGGGGCAATAATGAGACTCTCACACTTCAGTATCTGGACGACCCGACGTGCACTGTTGATTCGAATGCTTGGCGGTGCTTGATCAAGATCGTGCTCAACGCGAGTCTGTGGGGGAACAACACAGACGTGTGCACCTTCTACAAGGGGCTTGCCGACAGTGAGAGTCGCCCGAGGAATCTCGGTTCGGTCATGTCACTCGCAGCACCGGCCTGTCTCGACCAATGGTGACACACCCATCCCCATCGCCGCCGCACAAGAGGCGAAGGTGCTATCCGGACTCGGTTTGGATGGGACGGGGTGCCTCTCCGGCGAAGTTCACTATCAGCCGCCGTAGCGACTTCACCTATTCATCGAAGTGACACGGGCATACGAAACGGAGTTCCGTGAGCGTTCTGGTGCGCAGTCAGTTGTCGCTCGGCTACACCTTCCCTATGGGCACCTCCATCGAGCCGAATCTAGATCGCTTGTTCAGACACCGTTTCGTGGCTGCGTCGGGCGGTCTTGCATCTCTGTGGTGATGAGTTGCCCTTCGGCGTCGTGTCATCCGTCGTGGCCTGGTTCCCCAGATCTACCACTATGCGGTGTTCCTCTTCCTCAGCCAAGCCCAAACGAGTCGCAAGTACTACGGCGTGTACCCGATCGTCGACCCCGATGCGACGATAGAATCCGTCCAACCTACGGAACATCTGTCGATCCGAGTACCCGCGCCGTGCAGCGATCTCCGCCACAGTGTCTCCGCGCGCCAGTGCCCTGAGCATTTCAGCGTCTTGAGGGGACACGCGCATCCTGGGGTCCGGCTTGAAGGAGTCAACGAAGTGGTGGGCGATCCCGACGGGTAGAAGACTGAAGCGTCGAATCGATGCGTTCACCGCAGCTATCAGATGGGTCGCGGCGGCAACACGCTCGACCGCCGAGCAGGCTCCAACCTTCATCGCTTCGGCATATGCCTCTGGGCTACCAGTTTCCAGCAACGCCACGACTGCAATGTTGGGATAGACACTTCGAAGATTCCCGATGATTTCGCGCCCGGTAGGTGCTGACATGGCGACGACCGCGACGCGAGTGTCACGACCCTCTGCCCAGTCGTCGATATCCTCAGGGTTGTCGACGTTGATACCGGCGTCTTCCAGAACGGTCGTCAATCCGCGGGCGAAGATCGAATGCGAGTCAATGACGATGGCTCGAATGTCAGACCCGGGCAAACCGATTCCCCTTTGCACTGGTCGACGCGTCTCCTCGCATCGTATGCCGGTAAGCCTACACCAGTATCGAATATGTGGAGATGGTGAACCTGCCGGTCGGAATGCGGCAAGGTGCCGGAGGAGTATTCGTTGTTCGCGAAAAGGCCCTATGGGGCGCAGGAGTGATGCAATGCGTCCGAGGTCCAGCGCTCCCAGCCGGATTGAAGGCTGGCGGTGCGGCGCACTCCTGTCAATCTGCCCCTTCCCCGCGGTCGCCCGCAGTTCGCCTTGCGAACTCCCGAGGAACGGAGTTTGCGACGTTCCCCGCAGTTCACGGAGTGAACTGCCAAGGAACGCCTGCGGCGTTCCC
>UOEK01000537.1_pt1 | contig 13591 bp, 11 predicted proteins | sample 1989451 | NCBI WGS metagenome assembly UOEK01 (sample SAMEA4712198, study PRJEB27164) | hydrothermal vent metagenome | biome: marine basaltic hydrothermal vent biome; feature: marine hydrothermal vent; material: mineral | place: Pacific Ocean | collected 2011-06-14/2011-07-23 | depth 1691 m
ACGCTGGTGCGCTTGGCGAGCATGTCGTCGAGCGCCGCCTGCACGCGATCACGCACGAGGTCGGCGCGTTCGAGCACGGTAAGCGGATCCGGATCCGATCCCGGATTGTCCGGCTGCAGCGGTTCAAGTATGCGGATATACCAGCGGACCGGAAGCGGGATCGGGTTGAGGAAGATCGCGAGACGGTCCATCCTCTGGTCCGGGAAGACCATCTGCACCATCTTGGCAAGCAACGATGAAGAGGTGACCGCCGGATGAACCTCGTCGCTGCCGACGATCGCGACGGGGATGATGGGCACGCCGACGCGCTCTGCGACTGTGACAAACCCGCCACGGCCAAAACGGCGAAGTCGATAGGCCTCCGACGCGGGTTTCTGGAAGGCCGCGGCTCCCTCGGGAAAAACGCCGACCAGCCGTTTGTTGCCGAGCAGGTGCTCGGTGTCAGCCCGTGATGCGTAGGCGGCCCCGGCCTTGCGGTACAGATGTGACACGGTTGGCAGCATATTGAAAATCTCGGTACCGATAACACGGACTCGCCGTGGAAGCGGTGCTTCGTTCGCCACGGACAACGCCAACATCGCGGCGTCGTACGGGAGGGCCGCACCACCGTGGTTCGCCGCAAGCAGGGCACCGCCGGACATGGGAATGTTTTCGATGCCCTCAACTTCGACACGGAAGTAGTCAAAGTAGAGCCAGTTCACAATGTGTTGCACAACTTCAGCGATGATCGGATCGAGGCCGATGGCATCGGTCTCGTAGTCGGAGATCATGAGGTGGCGCAGCAGCGTCGGCCATGTCGCGACCCCGAGCTGGCCGGTTACTGGAATGGCTAGGTCGAAGATGTCGACTCCACCGTGGAGCACACACACGTCCCTATCGACGGCGACCGGCAGACCACACGGACCGTAGTGAGATTGGCGTTTCTTGCACTTCTTCGATGTGTCCACGAACGCCGCGAGACGTCGTGCCGTGACCTCGCGGCGCTGGCGAGCGTGCTCGCGGTCCTGAGCAGTACGTTTCGCAACCGCTGATGTGCGGACACTCAACGTCGCTTTTGCGGGTGCGATGCGAGGAACATCGGAAACAGCCAACGCTTGGATCAGCTCCGCCTTCGTCATACGGGATCGGCCCGTAACATTCTGACTCCTTGCGCGGGCGAGGAGGTCTGCCTTGGTGAGGTTGCTGAGATCGCCCATCAGTTGGCTCGCTCAGCGATTGACGCCAGGGCCTCTTCGAGCGTGCGACTCGGTTCGAACCCGAGGACATTCCGCATTGCGGAGGTGTCCATGACGAGACCGTACGTCAGGTATGCGACGAGGTGACTCGGGAGTGGTGTGCCTGCCCGTTTTAGTGCCTGTTTCAGAATCCGCTCGGGAAGCGGTTGCGAGTACCGCTTCGTGCGCCGTGCGATCCTCCCCAAGTATTGGACTCCGGCCGATGCAATATTGAACGTGCCGGGGATGCGCCGGTCGACGGTATGAACGATCACATCGACCGCATCCTGTTCATGGAGCAACTGGATACGAGGATCGTATCCGATTCTTGTTGGCAGCACCGGTAGTGAGAAGTAACGGCTGAGAGGGTTATTGACCTCCGGTCCGACAATCTTTGCGAACCGCAAGATCGACAGCGATGCATTCTCTCGCTTCGCCAGTGCTTCGGTCGCGTACCGTTCGGCCGACGCTAGGTCGCGGCCATAGGAACTCTTGCGGGCTCCGGGGGTTGTCGACTCAAGGAAGACCGAAGGGTTGCGCGGTCCCGCGCCGTACACCGAGACGTCGGACTTCACGATGACGGCAACGTCGTGGCGCATCCGTGAGATCGCCCCAAACACTCCTTGAGCACCGATCACGGTTGCTTCGCGGGCACGGTCCGATCCGAGCACCCTTCTTCTGTCGATCGCCTGGAGATGGACAACAACGTCTGGTTTGTAGTCGATGAGCTGGCGGGCGAATGATGCATCGTCGAGGTCCCCTGCAACGACATCGCTGTGTTTGTCGCTGATAACGGCCGGGCTATCGACCAGCAGGAGGTCGCTGGCGCGCTCACCGAGCGGTACGGCGAGCTGTCTGCCCGTCCAACTTGTGGCTCCCGTAACAACTATTCGACTCATGGCGATCCAGCCTACTGCGGCGGGGAACTTCGAACCCGATCAGGTCACGGCCCCCGGCGATGGCCCTCCTGGGCTTCGGATTCGCGGCGCTAACATTGCCGCTCTAAAAGGATTGAGAATGTGACAAACCGAAACACACCCGGAGACGGTTCGTTGATCATCGTGATGGGGAGAGACGCAACCGATGAGGACACGCGACGTGTGATCGACCGTCTTGAGGGTGCCGGTGCGGAGGCCCATGTCTCTGCTGGCAAATCCCGTACTGTCATCGGTGCACTCGGAGACCCGGCGACGCTGGCGACCCTGCCGTGGGAGGCAATGGGTGGGGTAGAGAGTGCCGTTCCGGTGTTGCAGTCGTTCAAATTCGTGTCCCGCGACTTTCGGTCCGACGATACGGTGGTGAGCGTCGGGGACGTGCTGGTCGGTGGTGACAACTTTGCGATGATTGCCGGGCCGTGTGCGGTTGAGACTCGCGACCAGTTGTTCACTTCGGCTGAGGCTGTTCACAGGGCCGGTGCGCGTATCCTGCGCGGCGACGCCTTCAAGCCGCGCACGTCACCGTATAGCTTCCAAGGCCTCGGCGAACAAGGTCTACAGATGCTTGCCGAGGCCCGCGAGGAGTTCGGCATGCCGTTCGTTGCTGAGGTCGTTGACCCTCGCGACGTTGAACTGGTTGCATCCTATGCTGACCTTATCCGCGTCGGTACCCGCAACATGGCCAACTTCACGCTCCTCGCCGAACTCGGTAAACAGGCAAAACCGGTGTTGTTGAAACGTGGATTCACCGCAACCGTTGAAGAGTGGCTCAACGCCGCCGAGTACATCTACAAGGAGGGCAACCACAACGTCATCCTTTGTGAACGAGGCATCCGCACCTTCGAGACATCAACGAGGAATACCCTTGATATCTCCGCGGTACCGGTGCTGCACCAACTCTCGCATCTTCCCGTGATTGTCGATCCGTCGCATTCGGGTGGTCGGAGGGAACTCGTCGCGCCCCTGACGCGTGTCGCGGTCGCTGCTCGCGCCCACGGTGCCATGATTGATGTGCATGCCGAACCGGAGATGGCGCTTGTTGACGGTGCCCAGGCGATTGTCCCCGCGGAGTTCTCCGCACTCATGGATGATGTCAGAGCTCTTGCGGATGTCATGGGATTGAAGCTGTAGACAATGGCGTCACACGTTGGAATCATTGGCACCGGACTCATCGGTGCATCGATCGGGTTGGCTCTCGGTCAGGCCGGATGGACCAGAACCGGCTGGGACGCTGACCCCGAGGCTCTTGCTACTGCACGAGTCTGTGGTGCGATTGACGTCGCCGTTTCTGGCCCTCAAGCCGTCCTGGACGCCGAGCCGGACGTTGTCATCTTGGCGGCACCTCCGAGTGCGATTCGTTCGCTCGTGGAGGACTTGGAGACTGATGTGCTCGTCATGGACGTGGCGTCCGTGAAGTCTCCGATCCTCGAATCATCGACACTGGCGCACTTTGTAGGCACACATCCAATGGCGGGACGCGAGGTATCGGGACCCGACGCTGCCACAGCGGCACTCTTCCGTGGGGCCGCCTGGGTCGTCACAACCGACGGTGCCTCGCCAGATGATCTCGCCACCGTCACAGCAGTCATCGAAGCAGTCGGTGCTCGAGTACTGCTCATGTCCGCAGCCGAGCATGATCGGGCCGTCGGAGTGGTGTCACACCTGCCACATCTGATCGCGTCGACGCTGATGGACCTCGTATCGAACGATTCCCGATCGTTGGAGCTGGCGGCCGGTTCGTTCCGTGACTTGACCAGGGTTGCGGGATCCTCACCGGATTTCTGGAAAGAGGTCCTGGTCGCCAACGCTGATGTGATAGCTGAGAGCGTGACTGCCTTTCGTGTGCGTCTCGATGAGATGCTCTCGGTGATTGAGAGCGGTGACGTTGATGCCATCGCCGATCGATTGTCGCAAGCCCAGACGGCTCGCAGAGACCTTGGGGCGCCCATTGGCGCCATCCGCGTCGCCCTGGCGGACCGCCCCGGTGAGCTTGCCCGTGTTGGGCAGGCATTCCAGCGCTCATCGGCCGATATTCGAGATATCCAGATGCGGCACGCACCCTACGGTGGTGGTGGCATCCTCACCGTGTCAGTCAATGTCGACGACGTCGAGATCATGGTCGATGCGCTGACCGCAGAGGGTCTCTACATCATCGAGTGAGCAGGCGGCACACCGCACATATCTGGGTTCTTGCGTAGCTGGGGGATTGGGCTGCGCTGGGTACCCGAACTCTGTATGTTGGTGACCGGTCAAAATGGAGGAAGGGCAATGACGACGCAGCGGCCCAGTTTCACAATCGGTATTGAAGAGGAATACCTCATTGTGGATCGGGAGACACGAAATCTTGTTCAAGATTTGCCAGAGGGCCTCATGCGTGCCTGTGAGGAGATCCTCCACGGGCAAGTGAGCCCTGAGTTTCTCCGATCCCAGATCGAGGTGGGGACCAAGGTCTGCGCCGATGTTGGCGAGGCAAGACAGGACCTCGCTCGGCTCCGCACCGCGATCGTTGATGTCACTGCCGACTATGGGCTTGCCCCGATTTCCTCTTCGACCCACCCGTTCGCCATCTGGGGTGATCAGCGCCACACCGACAAGGAGCGTTACAACGTTCTCGCCAAGGCACTCGGTGGTGTCGTTCGGAGGCTGTTGATCTGTGGCATGCATGTACACGTTGGCATCGAGGACGAGGATCTACGGATCGATCTCATGAACCAGGTCCTCTATTTCATGCCTCACCTCCTGGCCATGTCTACCTCGTCGCCGTTCTGGCAGGGGACCGACACGGGTCTCAAGAGTTATCGAACATCGGTGTTCCGAGCCGTACCCCGAACCGGGATTCCCGACGAATTCGGTTCATGGGCCGATTATCAGCGCCATGTCCGGGTGCTGGTTGACGCAGGGGTCATCGAGGATGCGACAAAGCTGTGGTGGGATCTTCGCCCGTCGGCACGGTATCCGACGTTGGAGATGCGGGCATCCGATATCTGTACGTCGATTGATGACTCCATGGCGGTAGCGGCCATGTACCAGTCGCTCCTATACATGTTGTACGAGCGACGCATCCACAACCAACGGTGGCGGCTGTACTCGCGCATGTTGCTGAGCGAAAACACCTGGCGTGCGCAACGATACGGTGTCGGAGAGTCGCTGATCGACTTCGGTCGCAGCACCCTCGTGCCCTACGACGAACTGATGGAGGAGCTCATCGATCTCGTCTCGGCCGGTGCCGAGGAATTGGGCTGTACAAAAGAGATGCTGCATGTGCGGACCATCATCGAGCGTGGCACCAGCGCCGATCGGCAGCTCTCGATCTTCGAATCGGCAACCGCCTCCGGTGCCAGCGACGAAGAGGCACTCATAGATGTTGTTGATTGGCTGATCACTGAGACCGCCAACGTCGGTTAGCTCGACCGGTTCGATGGTTATCATTTCGTCATGAAGTCCATTCGCGTCGCCGGCGCCCAGATCAATCCGACGGTCGGTGACTTTGCCAAGAACGAGCAGCTCATTCTCGCAGCGATGCGCCGTGCCGAGGAGTGTGGCGCTGACCTGCTCGCCCTCCCAGAGCTCGTCACGACTGGTTACCCGCCGGAGGATCTTGTCCTTCGGGAGTCCTTCGTCGAAGAGAATCTGGCGTTGCTGCATCGACTCGCGGCGGCCTCCGGGGAGACCGTGACGGTGGTCGGCTTCGTTGACAGGGTGCTTGGTCTACCCGATGAGGACAGCCAGCCACGGTCGGTCGCCAACGCGGCGGCACTGCTCCAAGGTGGCGAGATCAAGGGCATCTACCACAAGGTCCTGCTTCCCAACTATGGAGTCTTTGACGAAGCCCGTTACTTCGATGCAGGTTCGCATGCCGCGGCGGTCTGGGATGTTGCGGGAATCACCGTAGGTGTCTCAGTTTGTGAAGATATCTGGTCGCCGGATGGTCCGCCGACGAAGCAAGTGGCGGCGGGTGCCGAGATCCTTGTCAACATCAATGGGTCGCCGTTTCATCGCGGCAAGCGTGACGATCGTCGTGATCTGCTGGCGCACCAAGCTCGCACCAGCCGGGTTCCGGTCGTGTACCTCAACATGGTGGGTGGTCAGGATGAACTTGTGTTCGACGGCGACTCGATGGTGTTCGACGCCTCGGGTGAGATTGTTGCACGTAGTCCCCAGTTCATTGAACATTTCTTTTGCCTCGACATCGAGGTCGACACTGCCACGGACACTTCGGCCGATGTGGGTGTTGTTACGCCTCCGAGCCGTACCCGAGTGGAACTCGACACGCCGGAGATCTGGCCGGAGCTTGAAGAACCGGCGGAGATATACAAGGCGTTAGTTGCAGGTCTGGCGGACTATGTTCTCAAGAGCGGGTTCTCGACGTTGATCGTGGGTCTCTCGGGGGGCATCGACTCGGCGCTGACTGCGGCGATTGCTGTTGACGCCCTCGGACCTGAGGCCGTCTGGGGAATCACCATGCCAACCCGGTACTCGTCACCGGGCTCGGTTGCCGACTCGATCGACCTGGCGCGCCGACTTGGTATGCGGTGCGACGAGATTCCGATCGAGGGCATCTTCTCGTCCTTCCTGACGACGCTCGAACCGACGTTCGCTGACACGGAGGAGAACGTCGCGGAGGAGAATCTCCAGGCCCGTATCCGAGGAGCCGTTGTGATGGCGGTATCAAATAAGTTCGGCGGTCTTGTTGCTGCAACCGGGAACAAGTCAGAAATGGCTGTCGGATATGCGACCCTCTATGGGGATATGGCGGGCGGGTACGCCGTGCTGAAGGATGTGCTGAAAACAACGGTTTACGAACTGGCGCGATGGCGTAACAAACAACAAGAAGTGATTCCGGGCACCATCATCGACAAGCCGCCGTCCGCCGAGCTTCGCCCGGACCAACGCGACTCCGACTCGCTTCCCGATTACGAGATCCTTGACCAGATCCTTGTCCGGTATGTCGAGCACGATGCCCCGGTCGACTCGATTGTTGCCGACGGTTTCGACGTTGACACGGTGCACCAGATTACGGCGCTTGTCGACCGCAACGAATACAAGCGGCGCCAATCAGCCCCCGGTGTCAGGATCACCGAGAAGGCATTCGGTCGGGACCGACGGTTGCCGATCGTCAATAGGTTCAGGGGCTAGGGCCGTGGGTGCACCACCCTGGGACGTACTCATCAACGGTGAGCCCGTCGCACCGGAGGCCGCCACCGTCTCGGTATTCGATATAGGATTTCAACGCGGCTACGGCTGTTTCGAGGGCATGCGGTCATACAGCGGAAGAGTGTTCCGGTCCCGCCAGCACATTGAGCGGCTGGTGGCGAGCGCCCAGTCTTTGAAGATCCCGACGGTCGATCCGTCCGTGATTGCCGGTTGGGTCGACAACCGCGCATCCGCTTCCGGGGACGCCGTTGTGCGAGTGTTCGTGACCGGTGGGACCAATCCCGCCATCTTGGGAACGAACTCGAAGACGATCGTGACGGCGGAACCGCTTCCCGAAATACCAACGGCATTGACACTGCTTCCGGTACGTGCCCCGTGGCATTCCGATGGAACCGACTCCGAGCTCACCGGCGCCAAGACGATGTCGTACGGGCCGAACGTGGCCGCCACACAGTCGGCGAAGGCCGCAGGTTTCGACGACGCCCTGCTTGTCGGTAGCCACAACCATGTCCTGGAGGGGCCAACGTATTCGATTGGATGGATACGTCAGGGTGTGCTCGAAACGCCGGACCTTGGACATGGAATCCTCGCATCGATCACCCGGGCCGCGATCGTCGATGTTGCACGTGGTGCAGGCATCACAATCGTGGAGGGGGTGTTTGTCATGGATCGTCTTGCGGAGGCCGACGAGGTGTTCGTGATGTCGACGGTACGCGAGATCTTGCCCGTGGTGGCGGTCGGTGATCGTCGCTACCTGGCGGGACCGGTGACGAACCAGCTCCAGATGGGGTTTCGGGATCTGGTCGCCGCCGAGTTGGGTTTGGTGCGGCCGTGATCGACATTGACCGGTTGTTGGATCGGATCGACGAGCTCTACGGCGCGGTTGTTATGGATCCAACGAGTTGGAGCGATTCCACGATTCACGACTGGGCAGGCGAGCTTTTCGATGCCGAGAAACCGGATAAAGAGACCGCCCGCGGTGTGCGGCGCTGTGTGCGAGCAGCAATCAAACTGCAACTGTTCTGGATCGACTCCTCAAATTCTCGCGTCGATGATGCTGAAGACTGGCGAACACGTGTCGATATAGCTCTTGGGGGACCGGCGTGGAGACCGACGCTTGAGCTTGCTCAGCATGGTCTGCGTTCCGGTCCGACACCCGAGCTTTTTGCTCAGGTGCAGCACCGGTTTCGACTGGTATATAACCAACCGTGGCTTGAAGGAGTCACATATACAGAGTGGAAAACAGCCGCTTCACCAGAGGCGGGCACCTAATTTGTACGAAAGGTAGAGTGCGATCATGAAGCTGCCCCGCTTGCTCGGAATGTTGTCTCTCCTTTTGCTCGTTTTTGCGGCATGCTCCAACAGCGATGAAGCGATTTCCTCGACGGTGAGTCCTACCCTCACCACCCTGGCACCGGCACAGACAGGTGTCGAAGACGCTGTCGTGGTGACGACGACGAGCACGACCTTTGCGATCCCCGACGAGATCGGATATTCGATCGTCAAACGAATCGATGGGGCGGACGGCGATATCGTGGTTGTCCTTCTTGACCCAACCACCTACACCTCATTGACCGACATCGATCTTCTCGGCATTACCCAGGACGTGATCGAGGCCTTTCCGCCGATTCTCGAAGCACACATCGTGGATACTCAGGAGGCCGCAGACGCGGTACTGGCCGAGGACCCGACTGATGAGCAGAAGGCCGCTCTTGCAGAGAACTACCTTCTGGCTCTTGAGGACGGAATCAAGGTGACCTTTCTCGGTCCTTTTGCGTCCTTCGGCACTGATCTTCTCGGCAGTTAACGGGTCGCCCGGACTGGGTGGAAGTCGCATGTCAAGAAACCCGCGAATGATCTAAAGAATCTGCGTCGCCGATGCCGATGGTTTGGCTACGGATGAAAATACATAGTCTTCTTCTTATCGGATTCAATCCAAGCGCCGCGGCGGCTTTCAGTGACTATCTTTCGGATTCCACACGAACCGTTTCTCTCGTGGATGCTTCGGTCGGTGTGGTCGGGGATACTGTTGTCGAGCGCAACATCGACCTGGCAGTTCTTGCTGCGGATGCGGTCGCGACGATTGGACCGGGCCTCAGCCAGGCTGGGGTCCCATTTCTTGCTTGTCTTGATGGCGCTGTTGGTGTCGGCGAAGCGATCTCGGTTGGTGCCATTGGCATAACCTCGGAGACTGCCGAAGATATCGACATTGCGATCGGCGCCGTTCGGCGTGCCGGCAACTACATCGATCCACGCCTGGCGGGCAGCATCTTCTCCGAACTCGTGCGTCTCCACCGACGCGACGCGCAACGGACGAAGGAACTTGAGGACCTGGTCGAGCAACTCCACGACGTCGCGGCAACCGACTACCTCACCGGTCTGCATTCACGCGGATACTTTTTCGATCGGTTGACTGTGGAACTCGACCGTGCACTTCGGCATGGGCGCCCCGTTTCGGTACTGATCGTCGATATCGATGGGCTGAACGACATCAATGGACGTCGCGGACGTGACGCTGGTGACCGAGTAATCCGGGACATCGGAATCGTTATCGGTGATGTTGTGCGATCGGTAGATATCGCCTGTCGGACCGGCGGCGACGAGTTCGCCGTCATCCTCCCCGAGACGTCGCCTGATGGTGCGTTTCTGGTGGCCGAGAGAATCCGAGAGTCGGTACGGGGGCTCGTCGTTGGCGGTGTCGGATCGGTGACGGTCAGCGTCGGCATCGCGGGCGCCCCGTCGCACGCATCGACGACCGATGATCTGGTGGATGCCGCGGATCGGGCACTCTTCGTGGCCCGGTCGACACTGGGTGGAAGTGCCTGGGTCGTCGACTCCGGTGTTGCGGGTATCGAAACCGCGTCACGGCGCACCCGTGCCGGGATCGTTGACGTACTCGTTCGGGTGATCCGACTGCGCGATCCACAGCTGGCGATTCGTGCGGAGCGGACAGAGGCGGTTGCGATCGCGATTGGTACACGCCTCGGTCTGTCTACCGGCCGACTCGAGCATCTCGCCGTTGCCGCTTTGCTGTCGGACGTCGGCAAGATCGGGTTGCCAGACTCCATTCTCTATAAGACGTCACCGCTAACTGACGAGGATTGGTCCGCGATCCATGACTTTCCGAAACGTGGTTTCGAACTGTTGGGTGGCTTTGTGCACCCCGACGTTGCTGAGGCCGTGCTTTCGACCCATGAGCGGTGGGATGGAACGGGGTATCCGCGCAAGATCAGCGGCGATGCTATCCCCGAGTTCTCACGGATACTTCACGTCGCTGACGCGTATTCCGCAATGACGACGGACCGGCCGTATCAGGCGAGCGTTCCGTTGGCGGAGTCACTGGCCGAACTGCGCCATTGCTCGGGTGCACAGTTCGATCCTCGTGTTGTTGCCGCAGCGGTCGAGGAACTCGCTCTTGGTGACGAACACGCGATCACGATCGCCGGGTAACCCGGCCGACGTTCCGGGCTGGCACCGATTCTGTGGTTACAGCAGTATCGCTGCGACGGACAGGAACCCCCCCATGCCGACGATGTCGGTGACCATCGTGAGAAAAATGTTTGATGCGAGGGCAGGGTCGAGTCCGAGCCTTCTCAACACAACGGGAATGCCGGCGCCCGCAAGTCCTGCGGCGAAAAATGCAGCGAGGATTGCCAGGAAGAACACCGTCGCCGTCGCGATACCGAAAAGTGCTGCGGACCCGATACCGATAACGACGGCAATAAGGATTCCGTTGAGAGCGCCGACGATGAACTCTCGACGAACCGCACGAAGGGCCCGACCGGGGGGCAGATCTCCAACGGACATGGCCCGGATGATCACGGCCAGGCTCTGTGCCCCGGCGTTGCCCGCAAGCAGTGCCGTCAGCGGCATAAAGGCGGCGAGTCGCACATCGTCTGCGATGACACCGTCGAACTGAAGGATCACTCCCGCTTCGATGGCTCCGATGAGAAGGTTCACCAGGATCCACGGGAATCGTCTTCGGACGGACATCCTCACCGGCGTGAAGACAGTCTCTTCGGTGCCAGCACCGACCATCGCCGCGATGTCCTCCGTTGCCTCGGCCTGGACTGCCTCAAGGGTTTCGTCGACCTTGACCATCCCAACAAGCCGGTGTTGGCTATCCACGACCGGGATGGCTAGTAGCCGGTAGCGCTGCACGAGTTCTGACACGACCTCACGGTCGGTTGTTGTGGTCACCGAAATAGGATGTTCCACCATGACCTCGTCGAGTCCCACGCCCGGGCGTGCGAAGAACAGCTCACGGAACGAGACCACGCCGCGGAGCCGGTTGTCGGTATCAACGGCGTAGACATAGGTGAGGTTGTTGCCGAGTTCTTCATGGATACGTCTCAACGATTCGATCGCTTCGCCAGCGGTTATGCCGACCGGAAGCGAGACGACGTCCGTCGTCATCAGGCCACCTGCTGAGTCCGGTGCGTAACGAAGGAGGTCAACGATTGCGGCCTTCTCCGGGTCCTCAACCCGTGCGAGCAGATCCGCTTGAATCTCGTCCGGCAGGTGCCCGAGGATGTCGGCTGCCTGGTCCGGGTCCATCGCCTGGATCAGGCCGGCGGCCACCTCGGTTGACAGTTCAGGAAACAGATTTGCCGACGCCTCCGGCTTCATTTCGTTGAGCACTTCGCCAGCGATTTCCGGGGCGAGACGCTGGAGGAGTCGGGCGGCCGATGGCTCGGTCATCACCTCGAGAATGTCGGCGGCATTGTGGGGGTTGGTCGACGCCAGCGTGGTCCACTCGCCGGCGTGTTGATCGAAATACTCTTCCGCCTCGGCAGGCTTTCGACGCGCCAAATCACGGAGTCCGTCGGCCACGATTCGAGGTCTAAGAAACTTCAGGCGCATTTCGGCAGGTTATCGCATCATGGCGACGGCCCAGCGAAACCCAGAAAACATCCCCAAAAAAAAACAGGCCCCCCAGGGGGGACGAGGGGGCCTGTTCGCACGGACGAGCCGTGCTGAGCAGAACTATAGACACTGCCATATCGACGTAAAGTCGGCGCGTCGGGTGGGGGACTACCTAGTCCGATATTGGTCGTAGGTCTTTCTCTGGCAAGACGGCGGGTCGGGCCTTGACATGAGGTATTGTCGCTGCACAAGGAGGTGACATCCGTGCAACCCCGTTTGACATCGTTCTCTCACGGAGCCGGCTGAGCATGCAAGCTCAGTTCTGATGAGCTGGCGCAGGTTCTGCGCCCCTTACACAACCAAATGCCAGAACCCGACCCCAACGTGCTCGTCGGTTTCGGCACGGCCGATGATGCTGGTGTCTATCTCCTGAGGGACGACCTCGCGATTGTGCAGACGGTCGACTTTTTCACTCCGATCGTCGATGATCCCTTCGATTGGGGGCGGATCAGCGCGGCAAACTCGTTGTCGGACATCTATGCGATGGGGGCGACTCCGCTGAGTGCACTCCAGGTTGCAGGATGGCCCCGCGACACCCTCCCTCTTGAGATGCTCGGGGAAGTGTTTGCGGGAGGGTTGACGGTGCTCAAGGAAGCGAACTGCGTGTTGCTTGGTGGTCACACGATCGCGGACGATGAACCAAAGTATGGCCTGGCGGTCACTGGAACTGTTCACCCCGACGATCTTGTGACGAATGCGGGCGCCACACCAGGCGATGTTCTCGTCCTGACGAAACCCCTGGGCAGTGGCATCGTTGCGACAGGTATCAAGCGGGGGCTTGTCGACGACGTGGTTGCCGATCCGGTGATTGATGCGATGGCGACCCTAAACGCCGGTGCTGCCCGTGCGATGAGACGCGTCGGCGTGAACGCCGCGACGGACGTCACGGGGTTCGGGTTGCTTGGGCACCTGGGCGAGATGATTCGCGCATCCCAGGTATCTACAACACTGCAATGGGACTCGGTTCCATTTTTTGCTGGGGTGCACGCGCTCATTCGTGATGATGTGGTTCCCGGTGGAACGCTGCGAAACCTCGAAGCTGTGTCGCGTTTTACCAACTTCGGATCACACGACCGTGCGCGGCAAATAGCCCTCGCAGATGCACAAACCTCGGGCGGTCTGCTTATCTCCGTCGAGGCCCCCCTGGAGAAGGCGCTGCTCCAGGCGCTGGGGGAAGAAGGCGTGTCCGGTGTGACCATCGGCGTGATCCGTTCACGGGCGTTCGCCGATGGCCCATCGGGTGCAGTTGTGGTCGTCTAGTAACGATGGACATGAACGGAACGGACCGGTCCGTCCAGCTCGTTTCAGCGAACCGGCGCCAGCAATGGATCCTGGTGAAGGCACCGTCATGAGTAACAAGAT
>UOEK01000029.1_pt1 | contig 13119 bp, 7 predicted proteins | sample 1989451 | NCBI WGS metagenome assembly UOEK01 (sample SAMEA4712198, study PRJEB27164) | hydrothermal vent metagenome | biome: marine basaltic hydrothermal vent biome; feature: marine hydrothermal vent; material: mineral | place: Pacific Ocean | collected 2011-06-14/2011-07-23 | depth 1691 m
GAGGTAGTAGCCGATGAGGCCGCTCCTGAGGTAGTAGCCGATGAGGCCGCTTCCGAGGTAGCAAGCGAGGAACCGTCACAAGAACAGGAAGAATCGGCCACTGAGGCCGAGGAGGAATAACCATGGCAAAGATGACGACAGACGAGTTGCTCGCTGTCTTCGAAGAGATGTCTGTGCTTGAGCTCTCTGAGTTCCTCAAGGCATTCGAAGAGAAGTTCGATGTAACCGCCGCAGCACCGGTGGCAGTTGCCGCCGTCGCAGCTGACGCAGGAGGCGGCGAAGCCGCCGCCGAGCAGGAAGAGTTCGATGTCGTGCTCACCGCAGTCGGCGACAAGAAGATCCAGGTGATCAAGGTCGTCCGTGAGCTCACCAAGCTTGGTCTCAAGGAGGCCAAGGGTGTCGTTGACGGAGCGCCGGGCAATGTGCTCGAAGCTGTCGACAAGGACGCTGCCGACAAGGCGAAGGAAGCCCTCGAGGGCGCCGGAGCATCGGTCGACGTGAAGTAGCGTTTTACCGCAACTGAAACTATGGAAGGGTCGGGACCGTCGCGGTTCCGACCCTTCTGCTTTGTCGAGGGAGGCATCGAGATGAGAGAAATGACCCTTGACCGTGGACGGTTGGCGTTGTATCGTCGCAGTAAGCAATTGAAGATGTTTTCCACGACTCGCTTTTGGCAGAGCCGGGGTAGCTGTGTGCTATCCTGGTCTTTTGGTCGTGTTGGGTCGTCGTTGCTTCACCGACACTGTGTTTGTCCATCCCGGTAGAGGAGATCACCTTGGCTCGTCCGCGCAAGAGAATGTCGTTTGCAAAGATTCCGGAGACTCAGCCGCTCCCGAATCTCCTCGACATCCAACACGAATCGTTTGAATGGTTTCTTGATCACGGTCTCCAGGGGATCTTTTCCGAGGCTTCGCCGATTGAAGACTTCACCGGCAATCTCGCTCTCGAACTCACCGACCATCGTTTTGGCGATGCTCCCCTGTCGATCGAGGATGCCAAGGAGCAAGACTCCAACTACTCAAAGCCGCTCTTCGTCACTGCACGTTTCCTCAATCGTGACACCGGCGAGATTAAGGAACAGCAAGTGTTCCTTGGAGACTTCCCGATGATGACGCCCAACGGCACCTTCATCGTGAACGGTACCGAGCGCGTTGTCGTTTCCCAGCTGGTGCGTTCCCCTGGTGTGTATTTCAATGCCACCCGGGACAAGACCTCGGACCGGGTGCTGCATGCCGCCAAGGTGATCCCCGGTCGTGGTGCATGGCTCGAGTTCGACACCGACAAGAAGGGCACCGTTGGGGTCAGGGTCGACCGCAAACGCCGTCAGTATGTGACAACGTTCATTCGGGCACTTGGATTCGCCGAGACCGACGAAGAGATCCTTGAGCTGTTCAATGGATCCGAGATGATTCGCGAAACTCTGGAGAAGGACACGACGTCAACTCGTGACGAGGCGTTGCTTGACCTCTACCGCAAGCTTCGTCCGGGTGAGCTCACAACCGTGGAGTCCGCGCGCGGACTCATCAAGACGCTGTTCCTCAACCCAAAACGGTACGACCTCACCCGTGTGGGCCGATACAAACTTGATCAGAAGTTCGGTCGTCCCGGCATAAACCTCGAAGAGTATGACGCCGAGTTCCACGGACTGTTGTCCCAGGAGGACATGCTTGACGGCATCCGCTACCTGATACACCTTTCGGAGGGCACCGAGGGTTATTTCATCGACGACATCGACAACTTTGCGAACCGGCGGGTCCGCACTGTTGGTGAGCTGATCCAGAACCAGATTCGTGTTGGACTCAGTCGTTTGGAGCGGGTTGTCCGCGAACGCATGACCACACAGGATCCCGAGGCGATCACCCCACAGAGCCTGATAAACATCCGTCCGGTGGTTGCTTCCATCAAGGAATTCTTCGGCACCAGCCAGCTGAGCCAGTTTATGGACCAGCCGAATCCGCTTGCTGGGATTACCCACCGTCGTCGTCTTTCGGCGCTCGGCCCTGGCGGTCTCTCGCGCGAACGTGCCGGGTTCGAAGTTCGCGATGTGCACCCGTCGCACTACGGACGAATGTGTCCCATCGAGACACCAGAGGGTCCGAACATCGGGCTCATCGGTTCGCTCGCGTCGTATGCCAAGGTCAACCGATACGGATTCATCGAGACCCCCTACCGTCGAGTAAAAAATGGGAAGGTCAGCGACAAGCTTGACTATCTCACCGCTTCGGAGGAGCAGGGCCACATCATTGCCCAGGCGAATGCACCGCTTAACCCCGATGGCACCTTCCAGAACGAACGTGTCTTGGTGCGCAAGACCGGTGATGAGGTCGACACGGTTCCTGCCGGCGAAGTCGATTACATGGACGTATCGCCAAAGCAGGTTGTGTCGGTGGCGACGTCGCTCATTCCGTTCCTCGAGCACGACGATGCCAACCGTGCCCTGATGGGTTCCAACATGCAGCGTCAGGCGGTGCCGTTGTTGCACGCCGAGGCACCGCTTGTTGGAACCGGTGTTGAGGCTCGCGCCGCCGAGGACTCGGGCGACGTCATTCTCTGTGGTCAAAACGGCGAGGTCGTTGAGGTCACCGGGGACTACATCGTCGTGAAGGAAGCAGGGGCGAACAAGAAACACACGTATCCGTTGCGCAAGTTCACCCGCTCTAACCAGGGCACCTGCATCAATCAGCGTGTTCTGGTTGCCGAGGGCGACACCGTCAAGAAGGGGAGGGTTCTCGCAGATGGGCCCTCCACGGACAACGGTGAACTTGCTCTTGGTCGAAACCTGCTCGTGGCATTCATGCCATGGGAGGGTCTGAACTTTGAGGATGCAATCATTCTGTCCCAACGCCTCGTCAAGGATGACGTTCTGACGTCAATCCATATTGACGAGCACGAGATCGATGCGCGTGACACGAAGTTGGGTGCCGAGGAGATTACCCGGGACATCCCGAACGTTGCTGAAGAGGTGCTGCACGATCTTGATGATCGTGGCATCGTGCGGATTGGAGCCGACGTGTCGGCCGGCGACTACCTCGTTGGCAAGGTCACGCCAAAGGGCGAAACCGAGCTCACTCCCGAGGAACGACTGCTCCGAGCCATCTTTGGTGAGAAGGCGCGCGAAGTACGTGATGTTTCGCTGAAGGTGCCGCATGGCGAGGTGGGTAAGGCCATTGCGGTGAAGGAATTTCGTCGTGAGGAAGGGTTCGATCTTCCACCCGGAATGAACGAGCTCGTTCGCGTATACGTCGCCAAGATGCGAAAGATCTCGGCCGGTGACAAACTTGCCGGTCGTCACGGAAACAAGGGTGTTATCTCGCGGATTCTCCCCGAGGAAGACATGCCATTCCTTGCCGATGGAACACCGGTCGACATCATCTTGTCGCCGCTTGGTGTGCCATCACGCATGAACCTCGGTCAGATCCTTGAGACCCACCTCGGTTGGGCAGCTGCCCAGGGCTGGGATGCGTTCTCAACCATGGACAGCCCCGCATCGGGTGGTGCCGACCCATGGCAGACCGTTGCCACGCCGGTGTTCGATGGAGCTCACGAAGACGAGATCCTCACGCTGCTCAAGAACGCCAAGCCGAATCGAGATGGTGACCGTCTCGTAGATGCCGCCGGAAAGGCACAGCTTTTCAACGGTCGAACCGGTGAACCGTTCGATTCTCGGATCACGGTTGGTTACATCTACATTCTGAAGCTCGTGCACCTTGTTGATGACAAGATCCACGCACGCTCAACGGGTCCGTACTCGATGATTACCCAGCAGCCACTCGGTGGTAAGGCCCAGTTTGGTGGCCAGCGCTTCGGTGAGATGGAAGTGTGGGCGCTCGAGGCATACGGTGCCGCATACGCCTTGCAGGAGGTCTTGACGATCAAGTCCGACGATGTGCGAGGTCGCGTCAAGGTGTATGAGGCGATCGTCAAGGGAGAGAACATTCCTCAGCCAGGTATTCCTGAGTCCTTCAAGGTGCTGGTTAAGGAGATGCAGAGCCTCTGCCTCAATGTCGAGATGCTCTCGGCCGGTGAGGAAGTCGATCTCAAGGATCTCGATGAGGACGTCTTCCGCACTGCGGCATCGCTTGGAATTGATATTTCTCGCCCCGAGCGGGCAGAAATGGCTCCAATCATATGATGCACGCTGCCACCAAGAGAAACCACAGAAACAGTTCGCAGCACCGGACCCCACGGACAGAGGTGTAACGCATGGCACAGACGTTTGACGAAGTAAAGATTGGTCTGGCCAGCGGTGACCAGATCCGCGCCTGGTCGTTTGGCGAGGTCAAGAAACCTGAGACCATCAACTACCGGACATTGAAGCCGGAAAAAGAAGGTCTCTTCGACGAGCGCATCTTCGGCCCCTCACGGGACTGGGAATGCACCTGCGGCAAGTACAAGCGTGTGCGGTTCCGTGGTGTGGTTTGTGAGCGCTGTGGTGTCGAGGTCACCCGTGCGAAGGTACGGCGTGAGCGGATGGGCCATATTGAGCTTGCCGCTCCCGTCACCCATATCTGGTTCTTCAAGGGTGTCCCATCGCGTCTCGGGTACCTGCTCGACATGTCTCCGAAGGAACTCGAAAAGGTCATTTATTTCGCCGCATACCTCATCACCCACGTTGATGAGGACCGGCGCGCGCTCGAGCTTCCCGAGCTTGAGGAGGCCACCCACCAAGAGCTTGCCCTCATCGAGCAAGAGTTCGATGAGTGGAAGGAAGCTCGTCTGGAGCGTCTTGAGCTCGAGCTGACCGGTATGGAAGACGCGGGTGCACCGACCCAGGAAATCACCCAGCGTCGCAAGGAAGTCACTCGCGAGATCCAGGACCGCGAGGAGCGGGCCAAGATCGAGGGTGGTTTGCTTCGTGAGGCATTCGATACCTTCAGGACTCTGAAGCCGAAACAGTTGATCGAATCCGAGCAACTCTGGCGTGAATTGATCGATCGTTACGGTGACTACTACCTGGGCGGCATGGGTGCCGAATGGGTCAGAGACATGATCGCCCGTATGGATCTCCATGCCGAGATTGACAAGCTCCGATCGGACCTCGACGCCAAGTCACAGCAGCGGCGCCAGCGCGCCATGAAGCGTCTCAAGGTGGTCACACCATTTGCGGAAGGTCGCAACGACCCTCGTGACATGGTGCTCACCGCGGTTCCCGTACTGCCTCCGGACTTGCGTCCGATGGTGCAGCTCGATGGTGGACGGTTCGCAACATCGGACCTCAACGATTTGTATCGCCGTGTCATCAACCGCAACAACCGTCTCAAGCGGTTACTCGACCTCGGTGCACCCGAGATCATCGTGAACAACGAGAAGCGGATGTTGCAAGAAGCGGTTGACGCCCTGTTCGACAATGGTCGACGTGGCCGTGCCGTGACTGGGCCGGGCAACAGGCCGCTCAAGTCTTTGTCCGACATGTTGAAGGGGAAACAGGGTCGTTTCCGTCAGAACCTGCTTGGTAAACGAGTCGACTACTCGGGTCGTTCCGTAATCGTCGTCGGCCCGCAGTTGCGGCTCCACCAGTGTGGCTTGCCAAAGCTGATGGCCCTTGAACTGTTCAAGCCGTTTGTTATGAAGCGACTTGTCGACCTCGACCTCGCTCAGAACATCAAGGCGGCCAAGCGCATGGTGGAACGCCGCCGTGCCCAGGTGTGGGATGTGCTTGGCGACGTGATTGAGGAGCACCCGGTGCTGCTCAACCGTGCCCCAACGTTGCACCGTCTCGGCATCCAGGCCTTCGAGCCAGTGCTTGTCGAGGGTAAGGCAATTCAGTTGCATCCGCTCGTCTGCGAGGCGTTCAACGCCGACTTTGACGGCGATCAGATGGCTGTGCACCTTCCGCTATCCGCCGAGGCTCAGGCCGAGGCTCGATTACTGATGCTTTCGACAAACAACTTGCTGTCCCCGGCGTCGGGACGCCCGATCGCAACTCCCGCCCAGGATATGGTCATCGGTATGTACTACCTGTCGATGCTTGTCGAGGACGCCAAGGGTGCCGGTCGGGCATTCTCGAGCCTCAACGAGGCCATGATGGCGTACGACATGGGTGATGTGTCACTCCATGCGCCGGTACGGATCCGGGTAGAGAAGCTCGCCGGGAGTGCAGAGCAACATACCCTATTGAAACGCCGTATCGGTCACCTCATCTCCGAGGAACCGATCGATGGTTCGCAGTTGTACGACACGACGGTTGGCAAGGCGGTTCTCAACACCGTGTTTCCAGACGACTTTCCGTATGTGACCTCGGTCGTCTTCAAATCCGACTTACAGACCATCATCGAGGAAATTATCTCGTTGTATGACAAGCCGGATGTCGCTAACACGCTCGACTCGATTAAGGAGACGGGCTTTAAGTATGCGACCAAGGCAGGTCTGACGATCGGTCTTGAGGATGTACGTACACCGTCATCCAAGGCGAAGATCATCGCCGGTTACGACAAACGTGCCGAGAAGGTTGAGAAGCAGTTTGCCCGCGGGATCATTACCGAAGACGAGCGGCGCGCCGAACTGATCGAGATCTGGACCGAAGCCACTGATGAGGTGAAGGACGCCATGCAGGAGACACTGGAGGCCGATCGGTTCAACCCGATCGACATGATGGTGCGCTCGGGTGCTCGTGGAAACATGCAGCAGCTTCGCCAGATTGCTGGCATGCGTGGACTGGTGGCCAACCCGAAGGGTGACATCATTCCCCAGCCGATCAAGGCAAACTTCCGTGAGGGCCTGTCCGTGTTGGAGTACTTCATCTCCACACACGGTGCTCGCAAGGGTCTTGCTGACACGGCGCTGCGTACCGCGGACTCTGGATATCTCACACGTCGCCTGGTTGACGTTGCACAAGAAGTGATCGTTCATGACGACGAGACCGATGATATTGGGCTGCAGATTCAGATTCGCGAGGACGGAAAGCCGATCCGCAGCTTGCGGAACCGGATCTATGGCCGCATCCTCGCCGAGGATGTGAAGATCGGTTCCAAACTGTTCACCCTCTCGGACGGTAAGAAGCTGCGTGCCGGCAGTCTCATCGACCGCGACGTCATGTTGGACCTCTCAGAGGCCGAGGATGTCGAGTCGATCAGGGTTCGCTCGCCGCTTACGGACCAGTCTCCGTACGGTATCTCCCGTCAGTCGTATGGTTTGAGTCTGGCGACCGGGAAAATGGTCGAGATCGGTGAAGCAGTTGGCATTATGGCCGCCCAATCGATTGGTGAACCTGGGACCCAGCTCACGATGCGTACCTTCCACACCGGTGGTGTGGCCGGTATCGACATCACCCACGGTCTCCCTCGTGTTGTCGAGCTGTTCGAAGCCCGGACACCGAAGGGGAAGGCGATCCTTGCGTTCCACGGTGGTGTGGTGCGGATCCTCGATGACGAGGAAGGCCGCCGGATCGAGGTATCCGAAAAGGAGACTGTGACCGAGTATCCGGTGACACGTCGCGCCCGTCTCCGGGTTGCCGATGGCGACATTATCGATCCCGGTATGCAACTGACCGAGGGTCCTCTTGACCCGAAGGAGGTGCTGGAGATTCGCGGTGTTCGCGCCGCCCAGCAGTACCTCGTTGATCAGGTGCAGGAAGTGTATCGAAGCCAGGGTGTGGATATCGCCGATCAGCACATCGAGATCATCGTGAGCCAGATGCTGCGTCGAGTTCGTATTGTTGCAAGCGGGGATTCATCCTTCTTGCCTGCCGAACTCATCGACGCTCAGCGCTTCCGTGCTACGAACCTGGAGCTTGTCGCCGATGGCAAGAAACCTGCTGAGGGGCGGCCGGAGATGATGGGAATCACGAAGGCGTCGCTGGCGACGGACTCGTGGTTGTCGGCGGCTTCGTTCCAGGAGACGACTCGTGTCCTCACCGAAGCATCGCTCCAGTCGCGATCCGACTTCATGCGTGGTCTCAAGGAGAACGTGATCATCGGCAAGTTGATCCCTGCTGGTACCGGGTCGACGGTCTACCAGGCGGTTCAGCCACACGTGCCGGAGGCTTCCGTTATGAGTGCGTTGGGTATCTTCGGTGACGATGTTCCCGCCAAGGTCGATGACTCGCTGCCGGCGAACCCGGCGGAGTGGCTGGCAAGCCTCGGTGCCCCGTCGAACGACGCCACCGAGACCGACAGCACCGACGAGTAGCCCCTCGGGTAGACAGATGAACAACCTACAAGCCGGTCACCCTCGGGTGGCCGGCTTTGTAGATCGCCGAGTGTGTCCTGTCCACCACTACTGGCGTTGTTGCCATTGCAACACGCGGTACAGCAGGGTCGCGGCCTGGGCACGAGTGAGCGGGTCCTCGGGGCAGTAGGTCGAACCGTCGCCGCCGCATCCACGGGTGATACCGAGTGAAGCGATCTGGTTGATTGACATTTCGAATGGTGATCCTTCGTCGTCGCTGAAGAAATCTTCGCTTGGTGCCGGCAGGTTAAATGCTCTCGTTACGAAGGCAGCAAACTGACCGCGGGTCACCTCGTCATCGGGACAGATCAAGTCGACTGCGCATCCCGTCACAATGCCGAGGGGAGCAAGGCGGTTAATGACAGCTTCCGCCCAGTGGCCGTTGTCGTCGGAGAATGCATCAAGGGTGGCCGGTGGCGCCTGGATCATGCGGTCGATGAGCGCAAGGGTCTGTGCGCGGGTGAGGTGGTCCTCGGGGCAGTATTGACCATACGCGCAGCCGACAACGATGCCTGCAAACGCCAATGCTTCGATCGCCGATTGATGGATTGTTGCGGTGGAGTCCCAGAACGGAGCAACGCAGCCGATCTGGCCCTCGGTCGAGATCATGAGTTCATCGATGGTGAGGCTGAGATCACGATCATTCACCACCGATGACCCGCCGAAGTAGATGTTGAGCCAGAACGTACGGATGTCGAGATTCGGTTCTTCGGCTCGACGGAACTGGATGTCGTCGCGCTGGTAGGCGCGTACGCCGTCGACCCAGGTCTCGACACTGCCGTCGTTGGCCCCGGGGGTGTTCAACCCGATGCGGCCTTCGATGCAATACCACCGGTCCTGGCTGAGTGTCGCCACGTTCGCGTCCCACAGGAGTTTGTCACCACACGCACCGGCCTGATCGACGTGGTAGAGGTAGGTCCCGAGGCGAATCTGGTCTGGTTCGGCGCCGCCCGTCCCGGCCGCGGTGAACATCGTTCGAGCCGACCACCCGGGGTCCTCGGGAGTCGAGGGGAAACAGCCACGCGCCGTGAACGACGGCATACCTGCAAAACCCGGGAACTTTCCGCTTGTTTTGGGGACAAAATCTTCGAGTCGTAGGTAGTACCGGAACCACGCCTCGTTGACGTCTCCATCGATTCGGTAGTGAGCGCCAGTGCCGCGGCGTTGCCCGGGACCGATGTTTACCCCCAGACCGGCAGTTCGATAGCCACTCTGCTGGCTCGTGGTCAGGTCGTCACCGGAGCGCCAGTCGACCCAGGTATCGTTCCAACCGTCCGTGTCGAACCGCTCCGCAAGGATGGTCGGAGGCTGGGCCACTGCGGTTGCTGTCAGCGTGGCGGCGATGATTGCCATCACCCCCACGACCCGAACGAGTCTCTTGAACACACCTTGCATGAGACCGAGGCTACTGTTGGCTGGCTTTTAGTAGACAGTTCGAGGGTCAGACGTGCTTGCAGGGTCGACAGGACAAAATAGCGGCGTGTCGAGTATGACCGTTTCGGTTGCCTCAGTTCCCGTACATGTGCATTGGTCGGTCTTGCTGGTCGTGCTGATTCTCGTTCCCCAGATCGAGTTGCGTCCCGCGATTGGATGGACCGCCGGGTTCCTCCTGGCAGTGGTGCTTCACGAACTCGGTCATGCCCTGCTCGCGAAACGTTTTGGTGCGAGTGAGGTTCAGATCTCACTCATGATGTTTGGCGGGGTGACGACGTTCATCCCCACCGACATCGGTCATGGGAAACGATTCCTGATCTCCGCGGCAGGTTCGGCGATCGGCATTGCCGTTGGCGGACCGCTGTATTGGGCGGAGCGGTTCGGTTCCCTCTCGATCCCGCCCGGTGATCTCCAGAATGTTGCGCGCGGGTTCGTCTTGTCAGCGTTCTTTTGGGGTGTGTTCAACTGGCTCCCCATGTTGCCGCTCGACGGCGGGCACATGCTGGTGCATGCACTTGCTCTGAAGATCAACCCCGGTACTGCCCACACCATCGCCCGTGCCGTATCGATCGTCGCCGCGGCCGGCGCTGTGTTCGCTGCCCAGGTGTATTTCCCGGACAGTTCATTTCTGACGATATTTATCGTCATCATCGCGGCGCAGGGAATCTTCTCGCCAAATCCCTATCGGATTCCTCCACCCCGGGAGCGCCTTGAACACCCCCCTCGCAACGATGATCCCCTGTCGGGGATTGGCGGGACCATGTCGGATCGGTGATCGATTGGTGCCGCCAGCGGTGTTTCCGGGACCACCGCCAGCGGACGTTTGTTGACACGACACCACGGCGGTGACTGACGACGAATCGGGTGTTGTTCCAAGGTTTTGCACCCACGCAAACGCGCGCTTATACTCCCGAACCGGTTACACCCACAGTCCCCGGATACCCGGAGGCGTCTCAACGGACGCTGTTGTAACGGAGAGACTGTAATGGGGTCGGCACCTTCACGGATGTGACGGAGCCGATTTTCGTTTGTAAAGACCCGCCTCGGTCGACACGAGGACGGGTGCGCCAAAGAGAGAGAAGAAGCGACTGTGCCAACTGTGCAGCAGTTAGTCCGCCAGGGGCGGAAGCCGAAGGTGAAGAAGAGCAAGACTCTTGGTCTTGCCGGGTCTCCTCAACGACGTGGTGTATGCACGCGCGTGTACACCGTCACCCCAAAGAAACCGAACTCGGCTCTTCGTAAGGTTTGCCGCGTCCGTCTCTCTTCGGGCATGGAAGTAACAGCGTATATCCCGGGCGAGGGCCACAACCTCCAGGAGCACAGCATCGTGCTTGTTCGTGGTGGGCGTGTGAAGGACCTTCCCGGTGTTCGTTACAAGGTTATTCGCGGTGCACTAGACGCGTCCGGTGTCGACGGTCGTAAACAGTCCCGCTCTCGATACGGTACGAAGAAGGGGTCGTAGAACATGCGTAGAGCTCCAGCCGAAGTCCGCAAGCTTGAAGCGGATCCAATCTACGAATCGACGCTCGTCACCCAGGTCATCAACAAGGTGTTGCTGAAGGGGAAAAAGGGCGCCGCCCGAAGAATTGTGTACGGTGCGATGGATATCGTCGAGCGCCGTACCGGTGGCGATCCGTTGCCCGTCCTGAGTCGTGCGATCGAGAACATCCGTCCCAGCCTTGAAGTTCGGTCTCGTCGAGTCGGTGGGTCGTCCTACCAGGTTCCGATTGAAGTTCGTCCCCGCCGCTCGCAGACACTCGCAGTTCGTTGGCTCGTCGAGTTTGCGCGCAAACGCAAAGAGACCACGATGTCCGAGCGCCTCGCTAACGAAATTCTGGATGCATCAAAACGTACAGGCGCCGCCGTAAAGCGTCGCGAAGATATTCACAAGATGGCGGAGTCAAACAAGGCTTTCGCTCACTACCGCTGGTAGCTCCTCATGGCACGAAGTATCAAACTCGAAACAGTTCGCAATATCGGCATCATGGCTCACATTGATGCTGGTAAAACGACGACTACCGAGCGAATCCTCTATTACACCGGTCGTACCTACAAGATCGGTGAGGTTCACGAGGGCGCGGCAGTTATGGACTGGATGGAGCAGGAACAGGAACGGGGCATCACGATCACATCGGCTGCAACCACCTGTGTCTGGGATGATCACACCATCAACATTATTGATACACCGGGCCACGTCGACTTCACCGTCGAGGTAGAACGGTCGCTGCGTGTCCTCGACGGTGCCGTTGCAGTCTTCGATGCCGTTTCGGGCGTGGAACCCCAGTCCGAGACTGTGTGGCGCCAGGCCGATAAGTACGCCGTCCCCCGAATCTGTTTCATCAACAAGATGGATCGAATTGGCGCGGACTTCTTCGCCGCGGTGGATTCGATTGTCGATCGCCTCGGTGGCAATCCGGTGGCGTTGCAGATCCCTGTGGGATCCGAAGGTGAGTTTTCCGGCGTCGTCGATCTTGTTGAGATGAAGGCGATCGTCTACCAGGATGACGACGGGGTGAACTGGGAGGTCATCGAGATCCCCGCTGAGCTCAGGGGTCAAGCCGATGAGTACCGCGCCAAGCTACTCGATGTGGTTGCAGCCGAAGACGGCGATCTGCTCGAAAAGTACCTTGCAGAAGAAGAGATCGGTGCCGAGGAACTTCGCGGCGCGATTCGACGCGGCACTATTGCCCACGATTTTGTGCCGGTCCTTCTCGGTACCGCGTTTAAGAACAAGGGTGTGCAGCCGCTGCTCGACGCTGTCGTGTCATACCTCCCGAGTCCTCTTGACCTGCCTCCCATGACCGGTTTTAAGCCGGGCAAGGAGCATGAGTTAGTCGAACGCAAACCAAGCGATGATGAAGCATTCTCCGCGCTCGCTTTCAAGATCATGTCGGACCCTTACGTCGGCAAGCTCACCTACTTCCGTGTCTACTCCGGTACCGCCAAAAAGGGCGATACCGTTATGAACACGACGAGTGGGAAAAAGGAGCGTTTCGGCCGGTTGTTGCGTATGCACGCCAACACCCAGGAAGACATCGACGAGGTCCGCACCGGCGACATTGTGGCGGCTGTTGGTTTGAAGGCGACAAAGACCGGGCATACGCTCTCGGCACTGAACGCCCCAGTCCAGCTCGAATCGATGACGTTCCCCGATCCCGTGATTTCGGTCGCCATCGAGCCCAAGAACAAGGCCGCCCAGGACAAACTCGGTGAGGGCCTGATGCGCCTCGCTGAAGAGGATCCGACGTTCGTCGTTCACACCGACGAGGAGACCGGGCAAACGATCATTGCGGGAATGGGTGAACTTCACCTCGACATCCTCGTTGACCGTCTGTTCCGTGAGTTCAACGTTGAAGCCGATGTTGGCCGACCGCAGGTCGCCTACCGTGAAACGATCAAGAAGGCCGTAACCGGTATCGACGGCAAGCTCAAGAAGCAGTCCGGTGGTTCCGGTATGTACGGCCACGTCGTCATCGATCTCGAACCAGGCGAGCCCGGATCCGGATTCGAGTTTGTTGA
>UOEK01000400.1_pt1 | contig 13107 bp, 13 predicted proteins | sample 1989451 | NCBI WGS metagenome assembly UOEK01 (sample SAMEA4712198, study PRJEB27164) | hydrothermal vent metagenome | biome: marine basaltic hydrothermal vent biome; feature: marine hydrothermal vent; material: mineral | place: Pacific Ocean | collected 2011-06-14/2011-07-23 | depth 1691 m
GACAGCCACGGTTCTCAAGATACCGGATCCCCCCGCGGCCCACACGCGCACCGTTCTTGTGACGTTTCGAGGGGATAACTCCCTCGAAACGTCACAAGAACGGGGGAGTGGTGTCGTTGTCTGGTCATAGATTGTTAAGGACACGTAGCCGCCGATCCGTTCTATCGTGTCCCAATGAACCTTCGTTTTCGCTTTTTCGCTCTCGCTGCAGTGGTACTCCTTGTTGCCGCCGCCTGTTCCTCGACGACGTCTGACTCCGCTCCCACCACCACGATCGCCGCCGCGGCCCCTGCAGCCCCTGCTGTCGGTGCTTCGACCACGACCGAGGCGATCACGCCGCGTGTCGCGAGCGGCCTTCGCAATCAGTTTGGGTATGAGTTTCCGGTGATGGAGTTCTCCATTCCCGACACCGAACTTTCGGATGAGATTCGTACCGACCTGGAAACCCTGTGGGAGGGACTTGGGGTGACCGGCGTGGATATCGAGGTGCTCAATCGCCTCGGTTCGTCGGGTGACGTCCGGTTGGCATGGCTGTTTGCCGACCTCATGCGCTTCACCGGGTTCGGTGAGGCAACGGATGCACTTGTCGCAAACTTCGCCACACTTACCGGCGCAGACCTAACCGCTGATCCCGTATTCGAACGCAGCCCGTGGCAGTCGATCACTGACCTCTTGATAGCGTGGGATCTGCCGGCGCCGCCGCAGTACGTCGACTACAAGGGTCGCCTCTTCACGATCGTTGAACCCGCATGGCAACCGTTCTTTGATGATGTTGATGCCGAGATTGACTGGCGTCTCACCTCGTGGGGAGGCGTACTTATCGACGACCGCGTGTTCGGCGATATCGATATGTGCGAACGAGGATGCATCCCGGCTCTCGACAACCCCAAGGTAACGTCGGCAGCCGATGGTGACTGGTACCCGGATGATCGGCTCGTGTTTGGTGTTGTGGTCGATGGTGAGGCGCGGGCGTATCCGAAGCATCAGATGGAAGTCCACGAAATGATCAACGACACACTCGGGGGCCGCCGCATCGGGGTTCCCTACTGCACGCTCTGTGGATCGGCGCAGGCGTATTTCACCGACTCGGTCCCGGACGGCATCGAGATACCCGTGCTGCGGACTAGTGGTCTGTTGAGTCGTTCGAACAAGGTCATGTACGACCTGAACACCAAAAGTGTGTTCAACACGTTTACCGGTAAGGCGTTGTCCGGTCCGATGCGCGAAGCCGGAGTGACACTTGAACAGATCACTTTGGTGACAAGCACGTGGGGTGAGTGGAAAGCTGCGTATCCCGACACCACCATCCTCGCTGAGGACGGTGGCATCGGTCGCGTGTACCGTCTTGATCCGCTCGGTGACCGCGATGCGAATGGTGCGATCTTCCCGATCGGTGATGTTGACCAGCGTCTCCCGGCACAGGTACAGGTCGTCGGTGTGCAGAATCCGGACGGCGTCGCCGTGGCCTTTTCGGTACCTGACCTGCAAACAGTACTTACGACCGAAACATCCGTCTCCCTTGGCGGTATCGTTATCGTCGCTGACGGCGGTGGGTTCTCCGCGCAACTCGAGGACGGTACGCCGGTCGTTTCGCATCAATCGTTCTGGTTTGCGTGGTCCCAGTTCAATCCTGACACGCTGCTGTGGGTGGCCCCGGAATCGTGAGGGGTTGCCTAATTCATGACGGTTTGCAGGATCCACACCACGGCAATGCCGACCGTCACGGTCAGAATCACGTTGCGTCTCCACAACGCAATCGCGATTGCCGCCACCATACCGAGAGTTTCCGGCCGAGCCGATACGAAGGCCGCAATGCCACCTCCGTCGGCAATTGACACTGCGATCAGTGCGGAAAGGACCGCTGGTCCAACGAACCGCAGTGCCTGTGTCACCAGCGGTGGCATGGTTGCCTCACCACTGGCGAGGATGAATCCCGAACGCATGAAGTAGGTTCCAACGCCGACGACCGTGTACGCAATCAACTCAGACACGGGCCCCCCGATCTGCCGCTGTACCGGCGACGATGCCGACGAGCCCACCAACGAGCAGTCCCATCCCGAGGGGGAGTGTCGACGCCGTTGCACCGACGAACGCCCCGACTATCGCGGCTACCGCAGCGGGGCGGGTCTTGAGCGCCGGTACGACGATACCGATAAACATTGCGGGGACCCCGAATTCGACCGGCCAGGACTCGGGGATAACTGGCCCGAGGAATATTCCAATCGTGACGAATACGTTCCACATCGTGAAGAAGGTCAGCGCAATTGTGAGCCAGTACACACGCAGGTCCCGGTCGGAGACCGTGTCGTCGATCCGTGTGTCGATCAGGGCAAACACCTGATCAATCAGCCAGTAGGGCGCAAGGATTCGGAACCAGCGGGGTTGGGTGGTGAAGCGCGGTGCGAGCGCCGCCGAGTACATCATGTGCCGTGCGTTGATGACCAAACCGACCGTGATTGCCAAGAGGACGGTTCCCCCCGATCCCAGGAGGCTGGTCATCGCGATCTGCGCAGCTCCGGCGAAGATCAGCGTGCTGCTCAGCCACCCAACGAAGTTGTTGACGGACTCGGCCTCGACAATGGTGAGACCCATCAGCACACCGAACGGAAGGGCCCCTATGAGGAGTGGGATCGCATCTCGTACCGCCCGTTTGATCAGCGGACGGTCTTTTGTGTTCACGGCGCTCCTCCAGAAGAGCGAGGCTAACACGACGGGTGGTGGCGTCCGGCGGACTGGCTCGCATTCAATCAATCGACGAGTTGGCTGATCTCCCAGAGGTGGCCATCGGGGTCGGGGAAGAAACAACGAATCTCTGCCCCCCAGTCGTGCGGCGGTGTCAGAAACACTGCCCCCCGATCCGTGAGGACCGCATGGGCGGCCTCGCAGTCGGTGACCCGAATCGTGAAGGAGTGGCTGGCGCGTGTCGGCGTCGGTGGCACGTATTCGATGTGTGGTTTGTCGGGTGTCGGTGGGCCGCCCTCAACGAGGAGGAGCCACGAGCCGTTGAAGGAGAACACGGCAGAGGTTCCGTACTTTCGGTGTAGCTCGGCACCGAGCACATCTTTGTACCACCGTGCCGACACCGAGGCGTCCGCCACGACAAGGATGCTGGTCAGGGTCATATCGGAGGTAGGGAAACTGTCAGTCATGGGCGGATGCTAGATCCAAACCTCGGCACCCGCACCGAGCAACGTCGCTCTCGCACCGGCTTGGATACGCCGACCCTGACGTACCATGGTTTCCATGAATCAACCGATGAGTGAACCAGCAACCAAGCATCCCTGGGGGGACGCGGAAACGCCGTACCTTGAGATCGGTGAAGAAGCCGGTGTGCGACGGCTCTGTGAGAGCTTCTACCGGTACATCGATGCCGATGCGCCAACAGTGCGAGCCATGCTCCCTCGGGAAATCTCAGCTTCGGTCCGCAAACTGTTCATGTATTTGAGCGGATGGTTTGGCGGTCCGGATCTGTATATCGCCGAGTACGGGCATCCGCGAATGCGGATGCGCCACGCCCCGTTTTCCATTGGAGTAGTTGAGGCCGAGGAGTGGCTCAGCTGTATGAACAAGGCGATGGATGAATGCGGGATCGACGGCCAGCTTCGTCTCTTTCTCGAGACGCAATTCCATCAACTCGGCCACCACATGAGGAACCGCGACTGACAACCTATCGGTCGCGGGTCTTCCATATGCGTAGACCGAGTGCAGCGAGAAAGACGCCACCCGTCGTGATCAACAGTCGAAGGAATATCAGTCGACCGGATTCCGTGCCGGCGAGTTCGGCTGCGAGTACATAGATACCGGATGCGACGAGAAACAACGTCACGGTGATGCCGAGCGTCAGCCGATCGATTGCGCGGTGCAGCCTTTTTGCTTCGACCTCAAGTCCGACAGTTCGTGCAGCGAATTCGATATCACCGGTCTCGAGGCGTTGCAGCAGCCTGTCGGCTCGGTGTGGGAGTCCCTCCATGAGCCGAACCATATCGATTGCATCTCGTCCGACCCGCCGTCCCACGCTTGCGGGTGACGTACGTTCCTTGAGCAGGGTTGTCACATGGGGTTCGAGTGCTTCGAAAAGTAGAAATGTTGGGTCGAGGAGTGCTGCGGTACTTTCGAGCATGGCGAGGACCTTGAAGAGAAGGGCGAGGTCCGGTGGGAACTGGAGTTGGTGGCGGTGGGCTATCCGCATCAGCTCACCCACGATGTCACCCGCGGCGAGGTCGGCGAACGACTTGCGTCCCACACGGTGAAACAGATGGTCAAAATCGCGGGCCACACTGCGTCGTTGTGCCTCGGGTTCGGTGACCCCGAGTGCCCACAGAGCATCCAGTATTCCCTCGGCATTGCCGGTACTCATCGCGTACGCGAGGTCAAGAAAGTCGTCCCGTTTGCGATCGGTCAGCGTACCGACGATCCCGAAGTCCAGCAGCCCGATCCTGTTGTTATCCATGACGACGAGGTTCCCCGGATGTGGATCAGCGTGGAAGAATCCCTCCCGAAAGATCTGTGTGAAGGCGGTCCGCAGTGCGATCGTTGCCAGATTGCGTCTCTCCTCGGGCGTGAGTGACACCTCGGCAGCACTGCCAACAAAGTCGGTTCCTCGGACTTCGTCCATGACCAGCACACGCGAGGTCGAGAGGTCCCAGTAGATAGTGGGGATAAAGATGTCCGCGTCCTCGCGATGTATGTGCCGAAGTCGGTCCGCACTATCACCTTCGTTTGTGTAGTCGAGCTCGTTCTTCAAGGTGAACGCAAACTCCTCGAAGAACCCCTCAATGTCATAGAACGATGCAGCCGGCTCCTGGGACACCCGGCGCCGAATCCAGCGGCGGAGTATTGCGAGATCCAGGTCGATCGTGGAGCGAACGTCCGGTTTCTGGATCTTGACGACAACTGCTTCGCCGCTGGGAAGCGTTGCTCGGTACACCTGACCGATGGATGCAGACCCGATCGGTTCGGGATCGAGGTTTGCGAACACCTCCGCGTGTGGTCGGCCAAGTTCGGCGTCGAGTACCGCAGCCATGGCGGGGAATGCGACCGGCGGCACGGCGCTCTGAAGACGGGCCAGCTCCGTGGCATAGTCCGGACCGATCAGGTCACCCCGAGTGCTCAGGATCTGAGCGAGTTTGATGAAGGTGGGGCCGAGATCCTCGAACGCCATCCGGATGTGCTCGGGTCCCGAATACGGCTCATCCCTGCGGGGATGGCTCAGCAGCCCCTTTTGGAACGGCAACAACCACCCCAGCTTGGCCTGTACCAAGGTGAAACCGAGACCGTGGCGAACCAGTGCGCCGGCGATCTTGCGTTCGCGGTTCCAGCGCTGGCGGCGGTTCCACGGTTCGTTGCGGCGCTGCCATTGCTCCGTCAACGTACCCATCTACAAACGCCGATCTGCCTGGTGTCTACTGGTCGTATCGTTCATCGTAGCCGTAGGTTCGGGGAATCGAGCTTGAGTTCCTACGCCAAAGAGAGCGCGGCGAGCCGGTCGAACACAACGTCAACGTTGCGTAGGAACCGCTGCGCTGAGAAACAGGACTCGACCGTTTCGGTGTCAAGGGTTACGGCAGCGTTCGCAAGCAGGAGGTCCTTGAGATGGGTACCGGTCTCCCAAGCGGTCATCGCATCGGCCTGGACGACCCGATACGCCTCATCGCGTGTCATGCCCGTTTCGATGAGCGCGAGCAGTATGGCTTGGGAGAACACCAGGCCGCGAGTGCTGTCTAGGTTGGTCTGCATCCGTTCGGAATCGACGACGAGATTCTTGATCAGACCCGCCATTCTGCCCAACGTGTAGTCCACCGCGAGACACGAGTCGGGGAGGATCACTCGCTCAACGGCCGAGTGCGAGATATCGCGTTCGTGCCATAGAGCGATGTTCTCGAGCGCAGCGGATGCGTTGCCACGGAGAAGTCGAGCCATGCCCGTTGCATTCTCCGAAGCAATGGGGTTTCGCTTGTGGGGCATTGCCGATGAGCCCTTTTGTCCGGAGCGGAACGCCTCACGTACTTCGCCGACCTCGGAACGCTGCAGGTGTCGGATCTCCGTGGCGTACCTTTCGATACCGCTGGCGATGAGCGCGAGTGTTGTCACGAACTCGGCGTGGCGATCGCGGTGCGTGATCTGGGTTGACGCAGGTTCGATACCGATCCCGAGCCTGGCACATACGAATGCCTCGACTGATGGCGGCGTGTGGGCGTATGTTCCGACAGCCCCGGAGATCTTCCCAACGGCGATAGAGTCGCGGGCACGGATCAGGCGTTCGTGGTCGCGGGCAATCTCGAATGCCCAGTTTGCGAGCTTGAGACCAAACGAGGTCGGCTCGGCCCATATGCCATGGGTGCGTCCGACCATCACCGTGTCGCGATGCTCAAATGCTCGGCGTTGTACGACATCGAAGAGGTCACGTACACGGTCGAGCAACAGGTCGGCGGCCTCTTTCATGATGACACCCTGGGCGGTATCGAGTACGTCGGACGATGTGAGTCCGAAATGCACCCACTCGCCTCCGGTACTGGTTGATTCGGCGAGGAGATCGACAAACGCGGCGACGTCGTGGTTGGTCACCTTTTCGCGTTCCTTCCACGCAACGGGGTCAACCTCGGGGGCACTCCGAACTGCGTCGGCCGCCTCGGCCGGGGCGACACCTTCGGCCACCCATGCTTCGACGACAAGTGTTTCGACTTCCTTCCACGCCGCAAGCTTGCGCGTCTCAGACCAGATCGCCGCCATCTCCGGGCGGGAATACCGTTCGATCATGATGACCAGCTCTCTCGATACGTCGCGAGGTTCGATGCGACGGAGTCGTCGTGCAGCGAGATGATTGACGCCGCCAGGTAGGCGGCGTTCGCCGCGGAATCGATGGCTACCGTCGCTACCGGGATACCGGTCGGCATTTGTACGGTTGCGTACAGTGCGTCGACGCCCTTGAGCGCCCCGGCTGCGATCGGAACCCCGATGACGGGAATAGTTGTTTGGGCGGCAACGGCTCCGGCGAGGTGAGCTGCCTTCCCTGCGCCGCAGATAATTGCGGCGAATCCGTTCGAGCGTGCATTACGAGCAAACGCCGATACGACCTGCGGATTCCGATGTGCAGACATCACGTGCACCTCGTGCTCGATACCCATCTCGGCAAGGACGTCACTTGCGGGCCGCATGACTTCCATGTCCTTTTCGGAGCCCATCAGTATCGCGATCTTCATTGCTGCTCCATGTATTTCGAGAGTCCTAGTTGGTCGCTATGTCGGTACGGTTCTGTTTGCCCGTAAACCGGATCTTGTCGATTGCCCGGTACGCAACGCCGCGCGCGGCTGCGACGGTGGGACCCGTGCCGACGACGTTGACGACCCGGCCACCACCCGTGACGACGCCATCGGTGGTGAGCGTGGTGCCGGCGTGGAATATGATTGCGTCCTCGATCGATTCGAGGCCGCGCACCGGATAACCCGTTTCCGGACTCTCGGGATAACCGGGGGCTGCGAGAACGACGTTCACGCAGGCGTCTTTGCTCCATGACAGCGGCTCGGTTGGGAGGTTGCCGTCAATCGCCTGGTCAATAAGAGTGAGAAAGTCCTCTTCGAGCCTGGGGAGCACCACCTGTGTCTCCGGGTCTCCGAGGCGGCAGTTGAACTCCACCACCTTGGGGCCGTCGGCGGTCAGCATCAAGCCGACGTAGAGGAACCCCTTGAACACGATCCCGTCCTGTTCCATCACCCGCAAAACCGGGAGGGCCACATCGTTGATTGTTGTCTCGACCAGATTCTCTGGTAGGTCGATGGCGGGGGAGTAACTCCCCATTCCGCCCGTATTTGGACCGCGGGCGCCATCGAGGAGCCGTTTGTAATCCCGTGCCGGTTCGAGACCAATGGCCTTCACGCCATCACACAACATGAATACCGAAACCTCGCGTCCGTCGAGGAACTCCTCAACCACGACGGTCTCCCCGGCGGGACCAAAGTGGCCGGCAATGCAGCTGCGCGCCCAGCCCTGTGCTGCGAGGAGGCCTTCCGTGACGAGAACACCCTTTCCAGCGGCGAGACCGTCGGCCTTGACAACGTACGGCGGGGTTGCCTGGGCAAGGTACGCCGCCGCTTCGTCGGCATCGGTGAACGTCGCTGCTTTTGCCGTCGCTATGCCAGCACGCTGCATGATGTCCTTGGAGAACGCCTTTGAAGACTCAAGGCGGGCGGCGTCTCTCGTGGGACCGAACGCTCGGATTCCCGCAGCGTCAAGAGCATCGATGAGGCCAGCCGCGAGAGGCGCCTCGGGTCCCACCACCACGAGGTCGATTGCGTTGGCGATCGCAAGATCACATATCGCCTCCACATCCGTGGGATCGATGTCGGGGAACACGGCGCCAAGCTGTGCCAGTCCGGGGTTGCCCGGGATGCTGAGCAGGTTGGTAAGTCTCGGTGACTGGCGGAGCTTCCACCCCATTGCGTGCTCGCGGCCGCCGCCACCGATCAGCATGACGTTCATGGTTACCTACCGTTCGAATGTGGCGGCGCGCTCGGGTCCCACAGACACGATGGAGATCGGTACACCTGCGGCATCCTCGATATAGGTGATGTAGTCGCGGGCTTCCTTTGGCAGGTCGGAAAAGGAGCGCACCGCGGTGATGTCCTGATTCCATCCGGGGAGCTCCTCGTACACCGGTGCGCAGTTGTAGAGCACCCGGTGCTGGCGAGGGAAATCGGTGTAACGCTGGTCGAGCGAGTCGTACGCAACCGCGACCTTGATGGTCTCGAAAGCGGAGAGGACATCGATCTTGGTGAGGGCAATCTTCGTGAGACCGTTAACACGAGTCGCATATCGCAACGCGACGAGATCGAGCCAGCCGCAACGACGGCGACGCCCGGTGACGGTCCCAAACTCACCGCCGATTTCGATCATCCTGTCGCCGATTTCGTTGTCGAGTTCGGTGGGGAACGGTCCCGCACCAACTCTTGAAATGTAGGCCTTTGTCACACCGAGCACATCAGTGATCGCCCCCGGGCCGACACCGGCGCCGGCACATGCCGCCCCCGCTGTCGGGTTTGAGCTTGTGACGAACGGATAGGTTCCGTGGTCGACGTCGAGCAGCGTGCCTTGCCCTCCCTCGAACACAACGTTCTTTCCGTCGCGAATGGCTTCCCAGACGAGGAGAGAGGTGTCAGCGATGTAGTCATGGAGGCGCTCGGCATACCCGAGATACTCGGCAATAATCGGCTCGGGATCCATCGGTAGCTGGTTGTACACCTTGGTGAGGAGCTTGTTCTTCTCCTTCAGGGCGATCTCGACTTTGGAGCGGAATATCTTTGGGTCGAAGAGATCTTGGGTCCGGATGCCCTGGCGTGCGAATTTGTCAGTGTACGCAGGCCCGATGCCGCGTTTGGTTGTCCCGATCTGCTGTTTGCCAAGGAAACGTTCCATGACCATGTCAAGCTTGCGGTGGTATGGCATGACGAGATGTGCGTTGGCAGACACCCGGACACGAGTCGGGTCGATGCCACGCGAGGACAACATATCCATCTCGGTGAGGAGAGCCGCTGGGTCGACGACACAGCCGTTGCCAATGACCGGCGTGACCTGGGGATAGAGGACACCGCTCGGGATGAGCGTGAGGGCAAACTTCTCACCATCAACGATGATGGTGTGCCCCGCGTTATTGCCACCCTGATAACGCATCACAACGTCGGCATCCTCGGACAGAATGTCCGTGATCTTGCCTTTACCTTCGTCCCCCCACTGGGTCCCTACTACGACCGTGGCCGGCATGTTTTCCTCCGGATTCGACCGTAGAACGAGTGTAGGCGGGGATTCGTTCTGTTCCAACACGAGTTCCGACCAAAACGGACTATTTCGCCAACAGGGCTTGACTAACGACCACCGTTTATCGGTAAACTGTCGATATTCCACCTGAGAGGGGATTCGTATGCCGAAAATTCGTGCAGAGAACATTGAGCGCCACAAGGTGCTTACCCGCAACATGCTGCTTGACGCGGCGGAACTGGTTCTTTCCCGGCAAGAGTACGCGGGCGCATCGTTGAGCCTGATCGCCGACACAGCCGGTATTCCACGCACAACCGTGTACGAATACTTCGGGAACAAAGACGAGCTTCTCGTAGCGGTCCTTGAGGACCGTGTGCCTTCGATCGTTAACGATGTGGTCGCCGAGCTGGCAGACGTCGACCCAGGTTCAAGGATTGAACTGATCTTCGAACGGCTCCTGAGTGCGTTTGCGGAGCGCCCCAGCGCTGGCCGTGTCGTGTTCTGGGTACTGCGTCGACTGCCGACGTGGGGCGTCGAGCGTGTTGATCTCGTTCTGGCACCGATCCGAGATCAGTTCGCTAATGCGCTCCGTGACGGAATCGACCAGGGTGTGTTCACCGATCGTGATCTCGAACCAAGTGTCACGATGTTGTTTGATCTCCTGATGGGTGGTGCAGAGAACGTGCTCGCATCCGGTGGCAATCCCGCAGTCGTAAACAACGAGGTCGCCCTGCGGTCCTCGCTCGTCGTGCGAGGACTCTCCGCCAGTTAGCTCGCCGTGGATCGTTGTGAGACATCGTGGTCCGTGACCAACGGTGTGTCGCGTCCGGGTGACGGCGGTCGCCCAATCGAGTGGTACTTCTAGTTCGTATCGGTCTGCGGGCTTGATTGGAACGTCTAAGTACGCCCTCGGGGGTTTGTCCGGGAATCTCCTGCGGAGGCGATCGCGGTACTCGGCTGTGTCACATTCTCCGACTTCTAGGTGATCGGCTGGGAAGGCGATCCCGACCAACGAGGTTTAAGCGGGGCGTGCTCCATGGCTGGGAGGACGTACCGAGCCACGAGATCGCACTCTGCAATGTGGGTGTATCCAGACAGGACGAACGCATCGATTCCAACGGCCTTGTACGCCTGGAGCTTGGCGATCACCTGATCGGGGTTACCGACGATGGCAGCGCCAGCACCCGATCGGGCACGACCGATGCCGGTCCACAGGTTCGGCTCGGCGTACCCATCAACGTCGGCACCATCGCGCAGTTGGGTCTGTCTACTCACCCCGAATGACTGCGCGTCGAGCGACTTGTTGCGAATCGTCGTGCCCGTGTCATCGCTCAGTTTCGAAATCAACCGGTCCGCGGCGGCCATTGCTTCCGTCTCCGTTTCGCGCACGATGACATGGGCGCGGAGACCGTATCGCAGGTCTCGTCCGAAGCGTTTCGCGCGTGCACGCATATCCTCCACGGTTCCGGCAACGGAATCGACGGTATCGGGCCAGGTGAGAAAGACGTCGGCAGCCTCGGCCGCGGTTTCCTTGGCAGCTTCGGAGAACCCCCCGAAGTACATGGGTGGACAGCCCGGGTTGTCGGTCACGATCCTTGGGGGGTCGATGTCCAGATTCACGAACTCGCCATGCATCTCAAGATGCTCACCATTGAGGAGTGTGCGCAGTCCGTGCATGTATTCGCGGGTCCGCACGTACCGGGGGGTCGACTCCATTGACTGGCCCGGCATGTCCGAGGAAATGATGTTGATGTTGAGCCTGCCGCCGACCATCTGATTCAGTGTTGCAAGCTGGCGGGCGAGCTGGGGCAACCAGACCTCACCGATCCTTACCGCAACGAGGAGATGGATCTGTTCGGTGAGTGGCCCGATTCCCCCGGCGAACGCGATGGTGTCAATGCCGAGCTGATAACCCGAGGGGAGCAATACGTTGTCGAAACCGTTGCGATCAGCGGTCAGCACGATGTCCTTACAGTGTTCCCATGAGCTCTTGAGATCCGGATTCGGGACACCGAGGAACTCGTAGTCGTCATCACAGAGGGCTGAGAACCAGGAGATTTCTGAGGGCTCGGTCATGGAAGTGGTACTCCTTCGGAGGCTTGGATGAGTGCGTAGACATCGGATCGGTCGAGCGAGACAGTGAAGGATGCGAGGGCGTCATCGAGACGTGCAACGGTCTGTGTGCCGAGGATCGGGATCGGTGCCGACGGGTGTGCCAGGACAAAGGCATAACAAACCGCCGCCCGGTCGACGTCCTCACGTCGGGCGATGTGGTCGATGAGCTCCATCAGCTCCGGTCGAATACTCACCCCGGAGATAAGCTTTCCGCCGGCGAGTGGACCCCATGTCAGCGGTACCACGCTGTCGCGCATGCAGACATCGAACGTTCCGTCGCGGACAGGGTCCAGATGGGCGAGCGAGTATTCGGGTTGGCTCGTGGCGAGAGGGAATGGAAGGTAGGCGGCGAGGGAGGCGTACTGTCCGGGAGTGTGGTTTGATACGCCGACCTCGCGAATCTTCCCGGCGTCGCGCAACTCCGTCAAGGTCTCCGCCACTTGCTCCGGGTGGGTGAAGAGGTCGGGCCGATGAATTTGGTAGAGGTCGATCGTATTCACCTGGAGCCGACGGAGGCTGGCCTCACAGGCGTTGCGCAGATACGTGTCACTCGAGTCGTAGGGAACCGGCGGTCTTATCCCGCCCTTTGTCGCCAACACGATGCGGTCCCGGAGGTGGGGTACGGCGCTCAGAACGGCGCCAAGGATCTCTTCGTTGCCTCCGAACCCGGTGCCACCGAAGTCGAGCCCGTAGACATCGGCGGTATCGATCAGGGTCATGCCGCGGTCGATGGCTGCCTCGAGCAGCGACTGTGCAACGTCGAGGTTGGTGTTTGTGAACCGCCAGCATCCGAATGCCATCGGTCCCACCTTGAGCCCGGATTCACCAATCACACGGTTTGTACTGTTGACCAACGAATCGCTCATATCTCCTATGCTAACCAGCGACTGCAAGCGCTTACATGGTGTGGCTCATACCTGTCAGGAACCCCCACATGTCTTCACTGAGATACGGCATCATTGGTACCGGGATGATGGGTGTGGAACACATTCAGAACCTACTTCGAGTAGATGGTGTGGTGGTGACAGCACTCGCAGACCCGAACGTCACGAGCCGCGACGACGCACACCTGTTGGTTCCGGACGCTGCGGTGTTCGGTGATCACCGTCAGCTCATCGAATCAAATCTCTGTGATGCGGTTGTGGTTGCGTCGCCCAACATGACCCATGGAGACATACTGGCCGATCTCCTCGCCACCGATCTTCATGTCCTCGTTGAGAAACCGCTGTGCACGACCGTCGATGA
>UOEK01000164.1_pt1 | contig 12982 bp, 13 predicted proteins | sample 1989451 | NCBI WGS metagenome assembly UOEK01 (sample SAMEA4712198, study PRJEB27164) | hydrothermal vent metagenome | biome: marine basaltic hydrothermal vent biome; feature: marine hydrothermal vent; material: mineral | place: Pacific Ocean | collected 2011-06-14/2011-07-23 | depth 1691 m
AAGAAGTACGGTTCCGGGACGTACGTGTATGGCCCTCCGGGAAACTCACTGAAGTAGGCGTTGTAGGACGCAATGTCGCCCTCAGGATTCGGGTCCCACGACACAAACACTTCTCCGCTGCCGCCGCCCAACCCGACGGTCACGCCCATGACCTGAGTTGGTGCGCCAGGTGTGGAGTCAAAACACTCCTCCACCGATCGGGGGCCTTCCTGACCGGAGGCATCGACGGCGCTGACCTGATAACAGGTCTCTCCTGATGTTTGGGCCCGTGGCCAGTCGATGATGTACCAGCGTCCCGACGTACTCGTCGCAGGACCGAACGTGTACGGCTCGGGGATGATTGCCTTCGTTCCACCCGGCAGTTCGCTGAACCACACGTTGTAGCTGGCAATGTCCCCTTCGGGGTTTGGCTCCCACGAGACGTCTATCTCATTGCTGCCTCCGCTCAGGGTGACGATGAGATCCTGCACCTGGTTCGGTGCCGGATCAAGGGAGCGATGAAGGAATGCGGCCATTTGCTCGCGGGTGACGTTCTCTGTCGGGCAGAAGCGGTCGTTGGTCGGTGGGTTGCATCCCTGGGTGATTCCTGCGGCGGCGAGTTTGGCGATGTCGTTCTCGAACACGGAGCCATCGTCGTCGGTGAAGGTGTTTCCGCCGCCGTTGTCGGTGAGGCCGAGTGAGCGGACGAGGAATGCGGCCATTTGTTCGCGGGTGACGTTCTCTGTTGGGCAGAAGCGGTCGTTGGTCGGTGGGTTGCATCCCTGGGTGATTCCTGCGGCGGCGAGTTTGGCGATGTCGTTCTCGAACAGGGAGCCATCGTCGTCGGTGAAGGTGTTGCCGCCGCCGTTGTCGGTGAGGCCGAGTGAGCGGACGAGGAATGCGGCCATTTGTTCGCGGGTGACGTTCTCTGTTGGGCAGAAGCGGTCGTTGGCTGGCGGGTTGCATCCCTGGGTGATGCCGGCATCCTCCAACCATTGAATATCAGCCGAGAATACGTTGGTGTCCGGCACGTCGGTGAACGTATCGGTTGCGGTTGCCGGTACGGCTACGGACAGCGCCGTGACCACGGCCAGGCCGAGAAGAACAAATCGTCGAGGTTGCATGTGTCCCACTTCCATGTCTCGCAAATGTGTCGCTTTCAACCCTACCAAAGTTTAGGAAACATGCGCCTTGTGGCGCAGAGGCCGTTCCTGTCTTTCGGAGACGGTTTCGATACAGTGGCGAGATAACGGCGCAACTCTCCGTGCGGCGGATATGGGACGGTGTCGGTGCAACCTTGCGGGCAATCCGTCTGCGGGGATTGGCCGAGGATTCCGCGGCGTTCGCCACGACTCTGGAGATCGCACCAACCTATGGTGACGACCTGTGGGCCGAGCGAGCGGCGACCGCATCGGCCGGGGGAGAGCGGGTCGTCTTCGTCGCCGAGGTCAACGGAACAGTTGAGGCAATGGTCGGTGCGTGTGTTCGCGAGGACGAGACGTCCGCCACCCTGTACGGCATGTGGGTCGCACGTAGCTGCGCGGTTCGGGCATCGCGGATGCCCTCGTTGGAGCGATCGAAACGTGGGGTGTGAATACCGGTCTCGACCAGATTCGACTCTGTTACTACGAACACAACGTCCCGTAGCAGGGTTCTACACACGTCTCGGATATCTCCTCGCGAAACCGACTGACCCAGCGGCGGGTCAGGAATGTGGCCACGAGATCACTGTCGTAGAAAGGTTGTCCGCCAGCGCCGATCGGCCGGTAGGAGCCAACCGGCCGTTGCGTCGCCGGGGCCGCCGGAAACTTGAACACGTTCACGGGAACCACGGAACCGGGTTAGTCCGTCAAAACAGTGGGAGTCGACACACGATTGTGTCTGTGGGTGATGTCGGCGGCCGCCGAGTCCGGTCCCGCGCGGTTCGGCGACCGACGCCTGCACGAGTGGTGGATTGAAAGGAGCTACGAGCAATGCTCAACATGAGACGGAAGCGTCACGGCACGCTCTGCGTCGTCCTGGTTGTCACTCTCACCGTTTCTGCATGTGCCGCTAGCGGGGCGGCAGTCACCGTCGAGGCTCAGCCGCCTCTTGCAGGTGGCGAGGCGAACGTTGGCTTCGCTACGTCCACAGTTACCGAAGATTCTGACCCGTCCCGCTCATACAACGCTACCTCTGTGGTGCAGCTGACTTTCGAGCAGGCGGTTAAACGTTCGCCGCTGGTGATGGTCGGCGAGATAGTTTCGGTTGGAGGAGCCGCCATTGAAGAGTACAGGACCCCGGAACCACCGGCCTCCATGAACTCCGACGGTCGTGGCGTGAACGGGCCATACGACTTTCAGGTGTTGACAGTCAAGGTGATCGAGATTCTCTTGGCTGACGGTACCGATGCCGGAACCCTGGTTTCGGGAGATGTTGTTGCAGTCGCATTTTCCAAGAGGGCGGACTCGGCGTTCGTGCCCGAAACCATCGGTTCCATTGACACCGTCGGTTTGCGCATCCTGATTGTCGGCAAATACCGGGTCGTGGGGTTCGAGAATGGAGTTGCGAGAAAGATTGTGCTGGCGAGTCCTCGGTCCACATACGTTGAGCTGCCGTCGGCCTCTGGCGGTCAGGCCCATGGGGTCCGGTTGTGGACGCCGTACTCGGATCGTCGTACGTTGGCTTCGAGGGGGGCGCTGTCGGAGGCGGCACTGGATGCGATGCAGTATGCAGATGTTCCCGAGTTTTCTGACCTCCTGGCGCGGATCTCCGGGGCGGACACACGCCCACGAGAGCAACACCTTGGTTATGACCAGGTGACTCGGACGACCCTGCCACAACCACCACCCGGCACTGAGCCGTAGGTCGTGTGTCGGGCACACGGCTCCGATCGGTCGTCAGATTCGCTACAGCATCGCATCGGTCGGTAGGAGATCACCGTTCTCCGGGGGTTCCCCATGGTCAAAGCGGATTGGAAGACCAGCGGCAATCCACACGCTGGCCCGGTCCATCGCTTGGATGTGCACATGTGGTTCGCTGGAGTTGCCGGAGTTTCCGCATTCCGCGATCTTGGTTCCCCGGGCCACTCGATCGCCGCGTTTGACGAGCAAGGAGCCCTGCCGGAGGTGGGCGAGTAGTAGGTGCGTCCCATCGTCTCTGCGGATGACGATGTGGTTACCGAGGATGCCGATGGGACCGAAGAACTCCCGGACGCTCTCAACTAACAAGTAGAGCAGTGCCGGGGGTGAGGATCGGCTCAGATGGTCCCGCATGAAGGAACGGACGCGGACGACCGTGCCATCGATCGGAGCCACAATCGGCTGTCCGAATCCCGGGTACGTTGTCGGGCGCCGCACCAGCGGCCACCACGACATTTCGGGACGCGACCCGTCGGCTGGTTCGAAAACCAGATCGATCGCGTACGTTTGGGCCCATGCGTGAACGTAGTGGCTGGGAACCCGCGACGTGGGACTGTTCACCGCTTGCCATCGACCCTGCACGGGGGTCATGACATCAACGGGATCTGCGTGCGGCGTGGCCAGCCTGAAGTACAGCGCGGTCGCCGGGATCGCCGTCGCGATGTATATCCACGGCCACCATTGCGGGACCGGTAGGAACACGTCGACCGCCAGCGACACGATTGTGACGGCGGTCAGGGGCATCCTGATGCGCGCCGCAAGTCGCTCCCATGGCGAGACTACGAGATGCGTGGAGGTCATCACCCGCAATCATATCGCCGATATGAATGAGTAACCTGCGTCCCTCCGCTACCAGCGGAGTTAGTCGCGCCAGATGCCGTACTCGAGGTTCTTGCGGGGCGGGAACGGGATACTCTCGCGGTTCCCGGAGCCTCCGGTTTGGTAGCAGATGAATTCCTGGCTCCACGGATCCCACGAGACACAGCCGATTCGGTTTGCGGTCGCGTTCTTTGCAATGGTGAGTTTGAAACCGGGTTCGACGTATTGGCGCAGGGCGTTCGTGGCCGAGGCGTCCACGAGGCCCTGGGCGAAGGGGTCGGTGAAGTACTCACCCTGGCCGAGGGCGTGATCGGCATCGAACTCGAAATCTCCTCGCCAACTGGCGAGGAAGATCTGTCTTCGTGTCGCGTCGAACCGCTCAAGGTCGCGCACGACAACATCGTTGCATGTGCGGTTCGCACAGGCTGATATCGGGTTGATGACATCGAACTCGTGCTCAAACACGACCATGCCGAGGTTGCGGACCGCGTCAGTCTCGAACCTTGAGTCCCAACGCTCGTAGTTATCGCTGGCAGCACCGACGTTGATAGTGCGTTTCTGCCGATCGGAAACCTCGTTGGCGAGCGCTGGCATTGAGTATCCACAATCTGTCGGTGTTAATACGTTGCCGTCACTGTCGGTGGCTGTTCCGTAGTCGTTCTTGTATCCGACCGAGAACTTTTCGTTTCCCGCTTTGTCGTACACCATGATGAAGAGAGTGTGGAAGCGGGCGCAGATTCGTCTTTCGAAGGCTGTTCCCGCATGGATGATGAACCTAAGCCAGTAGTCACCATCGGGCGACTCCATGATGAATTCCTTGAACCCACCATGAGGTTCGACCTGGGGCACCGCGGCGGCTACGTATCCGTACCCGACAAGTGGGTTGCCGGGGATGATTGCCGGGTCGGAGCCGTGATCGTGCCCGTAGGAACACCAGTAGACGGGATCCATCTGTGGGTGCCAGTTCACATAGGACTCGCCGTCCGGGGCGACGGTTGTGTTGAGATCATGTACCCATGCAGAACACGGTCGATTCGGTAATGGGGTGGACCAACCCTCGGGGGCCGGTGGCGTCGGTGTAGGTGTGCCATCGGTCTCGGCGAGCAGCACGAGATACATTCTGCGCCAACCGTTCTGACCCTCCACGCTGCCGAGTTTGATTTCACCCGCCGCGAAGTCCTTCTCGTAGACATCGTGGATGCGGTCGTCGATGATGACTGTTCCGCCCTTCGTCCACCCGGATAACCACCCGGGTGGTGTTTCGTCGCTCCGCCACACGACACCGACACGGGCATCACGACTGAGGGTGAAACGGAACCAATCCGGGTCGGGTCCGCGGTTGAGGTGCTCCCAGCGAGTAGACGGAGAGAGGACATCCCAGCCGTCGTAACGGCCCGGGCTATTGACGAGATCGACGTCGTCGGGATCGGGCAGGACGTCCAGACCTGTGGTGAACGAACGTGGTGAGTACCGCGCGTTGTAGATGTCGGGTATCTGACCCTCGCTGGTATCGCGACGTGACTCGTATCGGGTTACGAGGGCCGTGTCCTCGTTCCCGAGGGTGAATCCGGGTGGCGGCTGGGTCGGAAGGTCGAGGGCTCTGGTGAGGAACGTTGCCATCTGTGCTCGCGTCACACGAGAGTAGGGACAGAACTGATCGTTCGCCGGGGGGTTGCAGCCCTGGGTGATACCAGCCTGGGCGAGCTTCTCGATATCTGTTTCGAAAATCGACCCGTCGTCATCCACAAACGAGGCAGATCCCGTGTCGGTCAGGTTGAGTGCCCGGACCAGGAACGCTGCCATCTGCCCGCGGGTTACGAAACTATCGGGACAGAAGTTGGTGTTCGCCGGCGGGTTACAACCCTTGGTAATCCCGACGGCCGCGATCCTCTCAATGGATCCCTCGAAGATCGATCCGTCGTCGTCGTCGAACTCGACACCGCTCGCCGGGGGCAGGGAAAGGGCTCGGTCGAGGAATGCGGCCATTTGCCCGCGGGTTACCGCCTTGTCGGGACAGAACTCCTCGGTGCCGCAGCCCTGAGTGATCCCCGCGTTGGAGAGCGCCTCAATCGAGTTCTCGTGGATATTCCCATCGTCGTCCCGAAAACCCTGACCTGCGGACGCAAGGCCTGGTATCGCTACAAGCAGGCTGGCGGCCAGCGTAACGGTGAGCGCGGTGCGTAGCATATGTCGTATAAACGGCATCATGTTCCCCTATTAGTCGAACACACAGTGGGCAAATTACCACAGTCAGTAGTTATCGACGCAACAACACCCCATCAAGGTGGTGCAAGGAATGACAAACGAGAAATCGTACCCATCTGTGTAAGAACCCACGACTGCGGGTGTCTCTACCGGTAATGCTGGCAAAAGGTCAGCTACGGACATGAGAGAAGAGAACGTGAGTTTCAAGAAACTTAGAGAGAAGGGGTCCCGCAAGCTGCTTGTTGCGGTGGCGACAATGATGGTCGTCTCGGTGGTCCCCGTCGCGGTGTTTGCGGCGAGTGATACCTTCACCGACGACGATGGATCGATCTTTGAGACGGATATTGAGTGGTTGGCCGGCGCCGGTGTGACCGCTGGTTGCAACCCGCCGGCGAACACCGACTTCTGCCCCGAAGACAACGTGACCCGTGGGCAGATGGCTGCATTCATGCGTCGCTTCGCGGAGTACCTCGGAGCCGAGGACGCCACGGTGGCGAACGCGGACAACGCGGAACTATTGGGAGGTATGAGTCCGACCGACTTTCAGCCGGCGCTCTACGCGTTCGACACGGACTCGTTGGTAACGGTGAATAGCGACACCACGTTCACCATCGCGAGCGGTACCGTGGTGACGAGTTCGGTGGTGGGATGTCCGCTTGGGACAACCCCGCGGGCAGATATTCTCGTACGCGCATCCGGGTACGTCACCAGCCTCGACGTTGGCGAGACAGCGACCTTGCGCATTGTGGCGAACGATGAAGCTGAAATGGGCACGTCACGTGTTCTAGCCGATACATCCAGCGCGTTCGCGACGGAGTGGTTGTTCTCGACGAACGGTGGGACGCAGACCTTTGATCTCGTTGCCGACGAGGCCACCGGGGATGTCTACAGCGCACGAAACGGACAGATCACCGTCGAAGTAGTCCAGGACACTCGGTGCGCAGCATTCGTGCTCACACTCAACTCATCACCTGACGAGGCTGTGTCATACGACGAGTGACCGTTCCCGACGTGACATGGGAGCCCGCCGGGATCGAAACCGGTGGGCTCCGGTGCGTCTAGGTTTCTTGGACCGCGTTCGCCAGGCCAACGACGACTTGTGCGGGGGCGAGATTGGCGAGCGCCTGTGGTGGGACCCCCAGCTTGAGCGATCGGCTTCCCCCGCCAACTATCACATAGGGTTCGGCCATGACATCGGCATCGATCCACACCGGAACGTCCGGGGGGAGACCGAATGGGGTCACCCCTCCCAGCACCATCCCGGTGATCTCGGTCGTGAGTTCTGCTGGTGCGAATGACACCTTGCGTGCACCAAGCCGTTTTCGCACGGCTCCGTTGACGTCGAGCCGGTGGGTTGCGAGGACGACACAAGCAGCGATGAGTCCCTCGGGTCTGCGTGAAGCCACGACGATCGTATTGGCGGACTGGTTCGGTGTGTACCCATAGGTCTCACAGAAGGCTGTGGTATCGGCGAGGTTTGGATCACATTCGACACAGTCCACGGGGAAGCCGGTTGCGCGTGCAGCTGCGATTACCGCCGCTTCGAGCGGTGTCCGAACCATCAGATTCCGAACCCGACCCCGAGCCGCTTGGCGGAGCGAACCCACGGGTGGTCGAGTGGAACCGTTTTGCGTCGTCCCGCCACTTGGTCAAGAGCGACATGCTCGACGTTGGCTCCGCGTGAGGCGATCATGATCCCGGAGAGTCCCTCGGCGGCAGCGTGCGCCGCTTCCGTGCCGAGCGTCGTGGCGAGAATTCTGTCAACCGTCGAGGGGGTGCCGCCACGCTGTACATGTCCGAGGATGGTGACCCGGGCCTCGAGGCCAGTGCGGTCAGCCAGCTCTCTCGCCAGCACTGCGGTGGTCTGTCCTTCGTCGGACTCCAGAGCCCTGAGTTGTGTCTTCAATCCTGCACGGGAGTCCCCGGTCGCTGATGCAAGATCGTTGTTGACGATATCGACCTTTGCCTGGTGGTCTGCGCTCACTGCGCCTTCGGAGACGACAACGATCGAGAAGGTCGAACCCGTTGCACGGCGATGGGAGATAGTTTCCGCAAGCGCATCCAGGTTGTACGGGATTTCCGGGATGGCAACAACGTCGCCGCCGCCAGCGAGGCCCGATCCGAGAGCCAACCAGCCGGTGTTGTGTCCCATCACTTCGACCACCATTATGCGATGGTGTGAGTGTGCGGTCGAATGCAGCCTGTCGATGGCTTCGGTGGCGATGCCGAGCGCCGTGTCGAACCCAAACGTCCGGTCGGTGCCCCAAACATCGTTGTCGATCGTCTTTGGGAGCGTGATGATTCGAAGACCCGCGTTGGCGAGTCGCAGGGCGTTCTTTTGGGTTCCGCCACCGCCGAGGCAGATGAGTGTGTCGATACCGTTCTGTTCGCAGTTCTCGATCATGAGATCGGTCATGTCCAGGACGCGGTCGCCCACCTTCATCTTGTGTGGTTTGTCGCGGCTGGTACCGAGGATCGTGCCACCGTGGGTGAGAATGCCGCTGAGTGCCGCACCGTCGAGTCTGACGGTTCGGTTTTGCATGAGACCCCGGAAGCCGTCGCGAAAGCCGACCACCTGCATGCCGTGAGACCTGATCGCTGCCTTGCCGATGGCGCGGATTGCCGCGTTGAGCCCCGGCGAGTCGCCGCCCGCCGTCAAGATGCCGATCGTCTTCGCCATGCCGCTCCAGTGTCGCTCGATGGGAGAGGGTAGTCCACGTCGGCGTCTGCGACCTGAGTAGGCTTGTTACATGGATTGGAACACCTATCTCGATGCGATTGCTACCGATACGAAACGGCTTCATGACATCGCTCTGTCGAACCCTGATCTCGATCTTGAGACCTGTCCAGGGTGGACTGTGACAGACGTCGTTGCTCATCTGGGTCGAATCCACCGACGCACACTTGATCTGGTCAACGAGGGACTCACGGATCGTTTCCCCGATCCGGTTGATGCCCCCGAGCGAGATGTCGTGGCCTGGGCCGGCGCGGCCGCACGAGACATGGTGAGCGCACTGGCCGGCATCGATCCGACCACACCTCTGTACACATGGCACACCTCGAACCAGACCGCCGGATTCTGGATGCGACGCATGGCACATGAGACTGCGATACATCGGCTCGACGCGGAGATCGCGGTGGGCGACATTGTCCCCTTCGAACGCGAGTTCGCCGCTGATTGTGTGGCCGAAGTTCTCGAAGTTCTCCTCACAGGGTGTCCACCCTGGGGTACCTGGATACCGTTCGACAAGGTCGTGTACCTGGCGTGCACCGATGTCGAGGCATCATGGATGCTGGAACTTGGTGCCTTTGAGGGCACCTCGCCCACGTCGGGAAGGCACTACGAGGAGTTGCCTGGCATGGAGTTCGTCACGGGTGTTGACGATCCAGATGTCGTAATCACCGGATCAGCGTATTCGCTTGCCAGCTGGATCTGGGGGAGAGGATCGTTGGCCACACTCGATATCGATGGCGACCTCGCGGTCGCAATGTTGTTTCGCAGTGCGGCGGCCGACGCAACGTGATGAAACCGGCAATCAACTCCGAGATCGGTGTGCTGAAAACCGTGTTGGTCCATCGGCCAGGTATCGAGATTGGCCGTATCACTCCGGATAACAAGGAAGCGCTGCTGTTTGATGATCTGTTGTGGCTTGAACGCGCACAAGACGAACACGACGCATTCGTTGGACTTATGACGGATCGGGGCACCGAGGTGCTGTACCTCGACCAATTGCTTTACGACGTTATGGGGCAACTCGATGTTCGTCTCGGTGTACTTGAGTCGGTGCTGACACGTACACAGTGCGGTCCCGCAGTATCCGAAGCCCTAGTGGCGGCGCTGATGGAGGCCCCGGCGCGCCACGTCGTTGACGTACTCGTCGGGGGGATCATGGAGCGCGAACTTGGGGCTTGGGGCATTGATCCTGTGTTCGCTGACCTGGTGGCGGACCGCTTCCATCATGTGCTGAGTCCGCTCCCGAACCTGCTGTTCATGCGCGACAACGCGTCGTGGATCGGATCAAACCTGTCGCGCAACGTGTTGGCCACCCCGGCACGCCACCGAGAGTCGGTCTATGTCGCGGCGATCTACGATCATCACCCGCTGTTCTTGGGCCAACCTACGAGGTCGGTGTTCGGTGCGAGTCGTGGAGATGTGTATCCAGCGTCCCTCGAGGGGGGTGATGTGTTGGTATTGAACGATCTGACGGTCTGTCTCGGCATCGGCGAACGGACCACGCCGGCGGCCGTGGAGATTCTTGCCAGACGTCTGTTCGACGAAACCGATGTCGAGCAGGTAATCGCCGTGCACCTGCCCCATGCTCGGGCACTCATGCACCTTGACACCGCGCTCACGATGGTTGACCGTTCGACGTTCAACGTTTTCCCGGGGTTGTTGACCGGAACGGCAGTACACGTTGTCCGGGCTAACGGTGAGGGTGGGCTGTCGGTCGTTGCTGCACCATCGCTCGAAGCTGCCTTGTTGGATGCGTTAGGGCTGTCGTCCGTGACGCTCTTGCCGACCGGTGGAGATGCCATCGGAAGGCTTCGTGAGCAGTGGGACGACGGTAACAACACGCTCGCTCTGGCACCCGGTGTGGTCGTGGCGTACTCCCGCAACGTCGAAACCAACGCCAGGCTCCGCGAACACGGCGTCGAGGTACTCGAGCTAGATAGTTCCGAGCTCTGTCGGGGGCGTGGTGGTAGCCGATGTATGACCCAGCCCATCGTGCGTGCACCCCTCGGCCAGTGATCGCGACGATACTCATCTCCGCAACGATCCGGGGTCTGATCGTCGACGCGGTCGCCGCAGTTCTGCCAAACGAGGGGTGTGGTGTGTTGGGTGTTTTGAATGGAGCCGTCACAAGCGTGTATCCCATACCGAACATCGATGCCGCGCCGGACCGATACACCATGGACCCGGCAACCCTTGTGCGTGCGCTGCGCGGTGCGGAGCAGTCGGGGGAACCCATCGGAGCCATCTACCATTCCCATCCTGGTGGTCCCGCCTACCCGTCTATCGCCGACAGGGCGACCGACGTTGAGCGCGACTGGGTCCACGTCATCGTCGACCTCGGTGGAATTGCGCCGACGTTGCGAGCTTTTCGACTCACCGAGACGTCCGTGCTCCCCGTCGAAATCGCCGGCGGCCACCGTTTGGGTGACATGTGAAGGCGCTTCCCCGTCTCGCTCTCATGGGGATGCGGGCAGCTTGACGCCAGTGCCACTCCACTAGCATCGTCACGTATGCCTGCTGAACCCGCCGAGGAAATATCGCCCCACCATCTGATGTTTGCGTACATCGGACTTGGTATGCATCTTGTGGCGGGTTTTTTCATCGTTGTGTCGCTGCTCGTTATGCCATGGCCCGCCGTAGCGGGGCTCGGGTTGCTGTGGTTAACCGGAGCTCTGCACTCGATCGGGGTATGGCGCGAGAAGGTAAGTCGCCCCCTCGTCGTGGCCATGGGTGTTTCGGTGGCATGGATTCTGGCCCTGACGTTTCGATGAGTGATCTCACGATGACTGTGCTGGGATGCAACTCGGGAGGTCCGACACGCGGGGTCGGAGCATCCGGGTACCTTGTCACAGCCGACACAACTTCGCTTGTTCTCGACATGGGTTCCGGTACTTTGCAGCCTCTTTTCGGTGTTCTACCAGACGTACCGGATGCGGTGGTTGTTACCCACCGGCACGTCGATCACCTGGCGGACCTCTTCGGACTCTACGGATACATCGCCGCGGAGCGGCGGGCTGGGACGACGCGTCCCGCGCTGCGGGTGATTGCACCTGCCGGGGTTGAGGAGGCCTTTTCCGGTGCGCTCCAGGCTGGTCCAACGCATGGTTATCGGGACATCGTCACGTTTGAGGAACCGACGCCTGGCGAGGTGATCACTGTGGGGGTGTTGGAGTGTGCATTCGCTGAAGCCAACCATTCGGTGCCGGCGGTCGCGGTGCGTGTGAGCCATCTGCGCCGTTCACTTACCTACACCGGGGATACGGGTCCGAGTTCGAAGGTGGAAGAACTCGCCGCGGCAACCGACCTGCTCATTGCCGAGGCCGGCAACGATCGAGACCAGTCGACACCATATCCGTATCACTTGACGGTGGCGGGGGCCGTAACGATGGCGTCACGCTCGGCTGCCGGTCAACTGTTACTGACACACCTTCATTTGGATGCGACGGTTGACGACGTCGTCGCTGCAGTCGCGGCCGCTAAATACCCTGGTGAGGTGCAGCTTGCGGCTCCCGGATTGACCATAACCCTGGAAGAGGAGACCTTCTGATATGTTGAGAACTGGACGCACCGCCGACGAACTTCGAACCTTGGAGATTGTCCGAGGGTTCACCGAGATGACCCCCGGGTCGGTGCTGATCTCGATGGGGAAGACTCGTGTGCTGTGCACCGTGTCGCTCTCGGACAAGGTACCGCCGTGGATGCGCGACTCTCCCGAGGGGTGGGTAACGGCCGAGTATTCGATGCTCCCGGGTTCCGGCACTACACGCATCAATCGCAAGTCGATCAGCGGTGGACGTACGAAGGAGATCCAACGGCTGATCGGACGATCATTGCGTGCCGGGGTGGATCTATCAAAGATGACAGGTATCACTGCAACGGTTGACTGTGACGTCCTCCAGGCTGATGGAGGCACTCGAACCGCATCGATCACCGGTGCATGGATCGCTCTTGCCGACGCGTTCGATGCATGGGTCTCCGAGGGGCGGCTCAAGGAGTCACCGATTTCTGATCATATCGCCGCGATTAGCGTTGGTCTCTACGAGGGTGAGGCGCTCCTCGATCTTGAGTATGTCGAGGATGTTGCGGTCGACGTTGACTGCAATGTCGTCATGACAGGGTCGGGAAAGCTTGTTGAGGTTCAGGGCACTGCCGAGGGTGATCCGTTCAGCCGGGCCGAGTTGGATGCGATGCTTGACGTTGCTCACGCAGGTATCAAGGACCTGGTTGTTGCCCAAGCTGCCGCCCGAGATGCGTGAATAATTCGTAGCACTATGCGAATCGTTATTGCCTCCAAGAACGAGCACAAAATCACCGAGGTTGAACGTATCCTCGGCGACGGCGGACT
>UOEK01000528.1_pt1 | contig 12797 bp, 9 predicted proteins | sample 1989451 | NCBI WGS metagenome assembly UOEK01 (sample SAMEA4712198, study PRJEB27164) | hydrothermal vent metagenome | biome: marine basaltic hydrothermal vent biome; feature: marine hydrothermal vent; material: mineral | place: Pacific Ocean | collected 2011-06-14/2011-07-23 | depth 1691 m
GCTCCCCGATCTGCACCCGAACTTGCTGGACTACGTCACGCGACTCGAGAGTATCGACCCTGATTCCCTCACGCGTTCAGATTCACTCGCTTACTGGCTCAACCTGTACAACGCCGGCGCATTACTCCTCGCTTCAGAGGCCCAAGAGGCGGGGCTCACCAGCGTATTGCGAACACCGGGAATCTTCCATCGTGACCGTTTTGTGGTGAGGGGAGAGTCCCTCTCCCTGGACGACGTCGAACATGGCAAGATCCGGCGTTTCGGCGAACCCCGCATCCACGGGGCGTTGGTGTGCGGTTCGCTGTCGTGCCCCACGTTACGACCCGAACCGTTCACCGGTGCGTCGCTTGAATACCAACTCGACGACCAGATGAGGCGCTTTCTCGCTGGCGGGGCGGTCGCGATCGATACGAACCGGCGGAGCGTCACACTTTCGAAGGTGTTCCAGCTCTACGGTCCGGACTTTGTTCGTCCGACAGCAATGCCAGCTTTCCGACCAGTGCGCAAGGCGACCATCCTGACCGCGCTCTCCCCCTGGCTTGACGACGAGAGTCGTTCGCACCTTGCCGCGGGTGGTTTGTCCTTGTCATACCAGGACTACGACTGGTCACTGGCCTGCACGATCGGCTGAGAACACCGTTTCCGCAGATACCGGGCTGATGCCCCGGAACCATCCCGGCCCTATCGAGATCCCAACGACGGAAACGGTGAGTCCAAGCCGTACGGACAAACTACCGTACATAAAACGTAGCTAGATTCAGCGTATGAGTTTCGACACGGCACCACTGTTTGGCGCGATAGAGGCGGGCGGCACAAAATTTTTGTGCGCCGTCGGCACGTCAACGCGAGAGTATGTCGCGATTGGCTCGATCGCGACCGGCAAACCCGCCGAAACGATGCGGTCCGTCATGGAGTTCTTCGCCGAGCACGCTCCCAACGGGTTGGCTGGCATCGGTGTCGGCGCCTTCGGTCCCATTGATATCGATCCGCTCTCACGCACCTACGGAACGATGCTCCCTACCCCGAAGGCACACTGGGGCGGCTTCAACTATCTCGAAGCTATTGCCGAGTACACCGATGCCCCCGTTGCTATCGATACGGATGTCAATACGGCGGCCCGGGGCGAACTCGCAGCTGGTGCGGCGACGGACCTCAGTACGTTCTTGTACCTGACCGTCGGCACCGGTGTTGGCGGTGGCATGGTTGTTGACGGACGACCGCTCATCGGTGCTGGACACCCGGAGATGGGGCACGTCACAGTCCCGCGCGCCCCCGGGGATACATTTGCGGGGGGATGCCCGTTCCACACAGACTGTCTGGAGGGCATGGCGTCGGGTCCCGCGATCGAACATCGTTGGGGACGACCCGGCGGCCTCCTCGGGGAGTTCCAAACTCGGGCCACCGAGTTCGAAGCGTGGTACCTGGGGATTGCCCTCGCCGACTTCACTCTGACACTCGCCCCCCAGCGCATCATCCTCGGCGGAGGGGTTTCGCGAATGGATGGCCTCATTCACCGAGTGCGCGACCGGATGCACCGACAACTCAACGGGTACGTCCACGCCCTTGCCGAACGGAACACCCTCGACACGTTCGTGGTGCCCCCGGGTCTTGGTGATCGATCAGGGATCACAGGCGCGCTCGACCTAGCGAAGTCGGTTCGTAAGGCGACCTAGGGGGACGGGTCGGTAGCGGCTTTCTTGATTCGATCAAGCGCCAGCTTTCGGTACTCCGGGCTGATCTCGTAGCCGACATAGAACCGGTCTGTCTGTTTGGCAGCGATCGCAGTCGCACCGGCCCCCATGAACGGATCCAGCACGAGGTCATCTTCGAACGTGTAAAGCTCGATGAGTCGCTTCGGGAGGTCGACGGGGAAGGGGGCCGGATGCCCGACTCGTTTGGCCGACGCAGGCGCAATGTTCCACACCGATAGCGTGGCGGCCATAAAGTCCTCTTTGGATATCGAGTCATCACCCTTGCGTTGACGCGAGAACGACTCCTTGCAACCGACGATGATGTATTCATGAAGGTCACGCAGGGTCGGGTTCTTGGCCGACTGCCATGATCCCCAGGCGCACGACCCGCCCGCACCCTTGGCCTTCTGCCAGATAATCTCACCACGTAACAAGAATCCAACCTCTTCGAGCAGTCGAGCCACGTGGTGGTTCAGAGCAAGATATGGCTTCCTGCCGAGGTTGGCCACGTTGACAGCGACACGCCCCCCGGCCTCAAGAACTCGGTAGGTCTCGGTGAACACTCGATGGAGTAGATCCAAGTATGCGTCGAGGGTGAGATCTTCATCGTATTCCTTGCCGACGTTGTACGGCGGCGATGTCACCATCAGAGCCACGGACGCATCGGGGATCTGGGTCATCGCCTCGGACGACTGACAAAAGATCTTGTCGAGAATCTTCTGTGGGGGGTCCTGTACGAGACCCGTCGGCTGCAAAACAGGAGCCGCACCCGACATACGCCGGCTGTAATACACGGACGCGTCGTGAGATTCACGCTTGCCCGCGCCGAAACTTGCGGTTGTTGTCGCCAAACCGGCTACCTCCTGGACGGGGAAGGTACACCGCGATCGGCGAAAAAGTGCGGATATTTGGTCGTTGGTTGTGGCCGCAAAGCCAGCTAGGAAGAATCTACGGCCGCTCAGCCGCGACGTAGGAACCGAGCACCCGTAACTCGCTGAGGGTGCCAAGAGGCGGTTCAAGCACCGATTTGAGACCCTCCGGCCCTGGCTCGTGGAGCAGGTCGACGAAAAATCTGTAGGACCAGGCCTCGCCCGATGGCCGGGACTCGATGCGGGTGAGGTTAGCTCCACGCAGCCCGAGTTCCGTGAGCGCCAGCGCAAGTGCGCCCGGTGTGTGGGCGGTACGGAACAGTACGGTCGATTTGTTGGCATCCGGCGCGACCACCGGCACCCCGGGAGCGAGGACGACGAAACGTGTTGTGTTGTGCGCCTTGTCCATCACGTTCTTGCGCAAAACCACCAGCCCGTGTGCCTCACCCGCCATGATGTTTGCAAGTGCAGCCACCGTCGGATCCTGGTTCTCGGACACCATCCGGACCGCACCCGCCGTGTCGTAGCTGGGGCGAGCCTCCAGCCCGAGTTCAAGCAACGTCTCCTGCGCCTGAGCAAGCGCTTGCGGGTGTGAACGGACGACCTTCACCGATTCAAGCGTCGCACCGGGAGGAGCAAGCAGGGCGTGTCGTACCTCGACGAGGTGCTCACCGACGATTGAGATCGGCGTGTGCTCGCCGTTGCCGGGGAGCCGGTCAAGAACCGGCAATACGGACCCGGTCGTGCTGTTCTCAACCGGGAGCACCAGCTTGTCGACCTCGCCCGAGTCGAGGGCATTGAACGCCGCAACAAAACTCCGAAACCCCGTTGCCTCCACCTCGGGGAACAACTCGGTGGTTGCCCGGTAGCTGTACGAGTAACTTTCGCCCTGATATCCGATCCGCATGGAAGACGACACTAGCGTCTTCCGAGTCCGGTGATACCAGTACGACCTCCGGCGGAACCTGCGAACGGTGGACTCGCCGCTAGCGTGGTGGTCGATTCACACGACCGTCCACCGAAGGGGACCCTCAATGACTCACTCCTGGCTCGACGACATCGCCGCCGCAAACCGAAGCTTTCGGGACCGTATTCGACCCCAACGGCTCATGACCGATGGTCCGAGCGGGCGTGGAGTAATCACCTGCAAGGATCCGAGGGTCAACCTTGCAGCCATCGGTGTTCGAGCCTTCGGAGAGGATGGATTCCAGGACTCGCATGTCGCCATTATCCGCACGGCGGGTGCCCGCGTCGACGAGCGATCATTGCTCGTGGCGGTGTTCCTGGCGGACGTCACCGAACTACTTGTCCTTGGCCACACGGATTGTGGAGTGAAAAAGGCCCACGATGAGATTCAGAAGATTCGGGCTCAAATGGAGGCTCGCCTCACACCACAGGCGCTGGCAGCGTTCCACGACGAGGTTGGTGATTCATCCGACGACCTGCGCTCCTGGATCAAGACCTTCACGGACCCTCGCGCGGCTGTTCGCGACGAAATCGCCCACATCCGATCGCTCTCGTTCGCACCCTCGGACCTCCTTATCCACGGTGCCGTCTACGACGTCGCTACCGGGGCCGTCAGCGTCGTCACCTGACCGAAGCTCAGTCCCGTAGCTGTGAGTACTGCATGACTCGGGTGAGAACGTCCGGGGCTGCCTTGGCGACCGAGCCGGTGTCGAATGGGGGCTGAGGGTCGTACTCGATCATGAGTTGAGCGGCGCGAGCTGCGGTTTCGTCGACCAGCAACTCAACGAGACGAAGGGCCATATCGATTCCGCTCGACACACCCGCCGCAGTGATGATTCGTTCATCAAGATGCTCGACGACACGGGTATCAACCGGAGTGGCACCCCTTCTGGCGAGTAGCTCATAGGCACTCCAGTGTGTTGTTGCGGTGAGGCCATCGAGCAGACCGGCGGCTCCAAGGACGAGCGCCCCGGTACATACTGATGTCGTAAACCGTGTCGTGTTATGCGCCGTGCGTAGCCAGTCAAGGACGCGGTCATCCTTACACAGTGACCTTGTCCCAATGCCTCCCGGGAAGACAACGACATCGGGGGCGGGCGTTTCCTCGAACGTCGCATCGACTGTGAGTCCCAAGAAACCGTTCTCCGTTCGGATTTCTCCGTGTTGATGACCCACGAATATGACATCCAGCTCGGGAACACGCTGCAGAACCTCGTACGGACCCACAGCGTCGAGTGCAGTAAGACGGGGAAAGAGTGGAATGGCTATCTGCATGTACGCTCCTTGGGTTGTTGGCTCACAGGACCCTACCCGTGAACCCGGCCGATCTACCGAGTATCTCCACGAACGCATCCCCCTGTCAGGGTCGAAACGTCGGTCCCGTCACTTGATGTGCTCGTGACCACATTTCTGGGTCTGCTCACCGTACTCGCACGCTGATACCAGCCGACCGAAATCCCGGTGACCGGGTGTTACGGATCGACGAGTCGGTCTGCCTCTGCGCTGAGTTCCAACCAGCGGTCTTCGGCGAGTTCGAGATCCGCGATCACCGCCGCTAAATCACCCGACAGCTCGACGGTGCGTCCATAGTCGCCGGCGGCCGCTGCCAGCATGCCTTCAAGATCCTTCCGACGCCGTTCGAGACGTGGAATGCTCTTCGTTAGTTGGTCGAGCTCTCTCTGGTCGTTGTACGTCAGCTTGCGGCGCTGCTGTTTGGAGCGGATCTTCCCGCCGCTCCCTTCCTTCGTCGCCGATGCTGGGGTGACAAGGCTTGCTGATCGATACGCAGTCCATCCGCCGGGATGGTGGACGACCGATCCATCCGGCTCGATTGAGAAGATGTCCGAGCACACCCGGTCGAGGAAGTAGCGGTCATGACTCGCTACGACAAGGGCACCCTCCCACGCATCGAGATACTCCTCGAGCACTGTGAGCGTCCCGAGGTCAAGATCGTTCGTTGGTTCATCCATGAGTAGCAGATTGGGTGCCTCCATGAGGCTGAGCAGAAGCTCAAGCCGACGGCGTTCCCCGCCGGAAAGATCACCAACGACGGACTGCTGCTGATCTCTGGTGAACTGGAACCGTTCGAGTAGCTGCGCACCCGAAACTCTGATTCCACTTTCAAGACGCACCTCATCGGCCTGCTCTCGGACGACCGCGTGCACGCGGGTGTTCGGAGCAAGGGGTCGAGGATCCTGGCCGTACCAGCCAGGATGGATGGTCGAGCCAATGGTGACCTTGCCCTCGTCGGGATCAAGCCGACCCGCCATAAGGTTGAGCAGTGTTGTTTTGCCCGCACCGTTTGGGCCCACAATTCCGATACGAGCATCCTGGCTGAGCCGATGCTCAACATGTCGCAACACCCAGGTCCGCCCGTAGCGCTTGCCAACGTTGTCGAGGTTCACGACTTTCGAGCCGATTCGCCGCGAAGGCAAGTCGATGCTGAGTTCCTGGCGCACCTTGCGACGCCGCTCGCCAATGAGATCCTGGGCCTGATTGACGCGGTACCGAGCCTTCGATGTTCGGGCCTTCGGGGAACGCCGCAGCCACTCAAGTTCGATCTTGATGCGCTGGCGTCGACGGTGCTCAACAGCGGAGTCGTGGGCTTCGCGAACGGCGACAGCCTCAAGGTAGTCGGCGTAGGTTCCATGATGAGAAGACAACGACTGGTCATGGACTTCGACGACCCTGGTCACAACCCGGTCGAGCAGATAGCGGTCGTGAGTGACGAGCAGCAGGGCCTCCCTGCGCGATGACAGATGGTCCTCGAGCCAGTCGATGGTGTCTACGTCGAGATGATTGGTTGGCTCGTCGAGGATGAGTAGATCGCACTCCTGCGCCAAAGCCACCGCCAATGCAAGGCGTTTCCGCTGCCCTCCGGATAGCGTCGAACACGCAACGGAGGGCTCCGTTAGGTCCAATCTGTCGGCGAGCGCTATCGCCTGACGATCATCGCCCACAACATCACCGACGGTCGTACCTGGAGCGAACGTCGGGTCCTGGTCGAGTGCACCAACGCGCAGACCACGGGAGCGGATGATGGAGCCGTCGTCGATGTCCTCCGTGCCCGCGACGATGGCGAGAAACGTCGACTTCCCCGATCCGTTGCGACCAATCACACCGATTCGGTCCCCCGCTGAAATCCCAAGCGAGACATTCTCCAGTACCGGGTTTTCCGGGAATGACTTTGAAATCCCCTCAAGGCTCAACAAATGCATGCCAGGAGGGTAGAGCCAGATCGACTAACCAAGACCGCCGGCAAGCTTGGCGGCTTCCGGTGACCGTTTGAGGCGGACCATCGCGATGACACCGAACGCCGGGCCGATGGCAAGCAGTGGGAACGCCCATCGCCATCCCCAGCTCTCTGCCAACAGCGGCACACCCTTGATCGTGACAAGGGTCAACAAGAACCCGATGGCTGTCTGCAGCGCCAGCGCAGTGCCCCGATACTCGTCAGCGGCGGTTTCAGTCACCATCGTTGAGAACTGCGCCGAGTCCGCAACGACGGTCACGCCCCACACCACGAACAATCCAACAACGAGCACCGGGGAAGTCGCATAGACCAGCGGGGTAAGCAGCGCGCAGGTTCCGGAAATAGCCATCGCCCCGCCGGCCACTTTTGTACGCCCTACCTTGTCGGCGAGCACGCCGGCAAGTAACGAACCGATCCCACCCGAGCCAATGATCACGAACGTTGCGACCGGCACCCACCCGTCGCCGTAACCCCCGGCGACCGCAGACGCCGCGAGGAACGCAGCGGTCCATGTCCACATCGCATACAGCTCCCACATGTGGCCGAGATAGCCGAAAGTCGAGAGTTGCACACCCTTGTTTCTCACCGCCTCTCCCACGTAGTGCCATGAGAAACTTACCGGTGCGGTCTCGTAGGGACCGTCGGTGACTCCGAACCAAAGAATGAGGGCTCCGCTAGCCGCGAGCACCGAGGCTCCGACCAGCACACCCTGCCACCCGAAACCCAACCCCCGAATCAGATGCGGCCCAGCACTACCGATTGTGAGCGCACCGACAAGAGTGCCCAGGGCCATACCGCGGCCGTGGCGGAACCAGCCAGCCATCGCCTTGAGCCCACTGGGATAGACCCCGGCCAATGCCACACCCGTCAAGAACCGCAGGACAAAAGCGGCCGCAAAACTGCTGGGTCCGAGAGGAATGAGTAGGAGGTTGAGCGCCGCACCGGCGAGAGCAGCCAGGGCAAAGAGTTTGCGTGACGCGACCGCATCCGGGAGGGCAAAAACCGACGATGCAAGCGCCCCCACGACAAACCCGATCTGGACCGTCAGGGTGAGCCAAGCGGCCTGGCCCGACGAAATGTTCCAGGCCTGTTGCAACTGAGGAGCAACGGCCGACGCCGAAAACCACAGAGTCAACGCCAGGAGCTGGCCGCCGGCAATGAACAACAGCGCACGCCTCTGACCGGCCGGCCGTGCGGTGACCGAGGACACCGAGCGTGCAATCTTCAACTCTCGATCACCAGGACTCATACCTGCTCTTCTTTCGTCTCCAACAGAAAGCGCCGAGACCGGCACAACTATTCCGCCCCCGGGACCGTATCCGCGTCATGTCTGTAACGTTGCAGGTCATGACCTCATTCATCGCACTGGCTGACTATCGCAGACGCGTCCACGAGATGTATGCGTCAGTGCGAAACTCGCAGGACCCCGCCGGCGCACGCGACGAGTGGGTGGCGGCCCGAGCTGCGCTGTTTCGCGATCATTCCCAGACGCCGCTCGACCCCGCGGAATCGTTCACCGGCCTCAACTACGCCCCCTACGACCCGTCATGGCGGTTCGTCGTACCGGTTCGTACGGCGCCCGCTCTCGACTTGCTAATCCCGCATTCCGCATCGGGGCAGACTCGGTTTCGGAGGATCGGTAATGTCGTTCTACCGGTTGTTTCAAGGCCGACCCTCGATGTGTTCTGGCTCGATGCGTACGGCGGCGGAATCTTCATCCCCTTCCGCGACGCCACCAATGGAATAGATACGTACGGGGGCGGCCGGTACCTTCTGGACAGCGTGAAAGGTGCCGACCTCGGCAGCAACGACGACGGACTGGTCCTCGACTTCAATTTTGCGTACCACCCGAGCTGCACGTATTCGCCACGGTGGTCCTGTCCCCTTGCCCCGCAAGGAAACGTCTTGGCCCTCCCGGTCCCCGCCGGGGAACAACTCCCCTGGCGACGCTAACTTCCTGTCGGACAACCACGGAGGAACCTCTATCGATCCATTGACCTGTCGCATGATGTTTGGTCTGGCGCGCTCCGGGGTATTGGCAACCCATGGAGAGCACGGCTTCCCACATCTCGTCCCGATCGTGTTTGGTGTCGTGGATGATGACACCATCGTGACCGCTGTCGACCACAAACCGAAGACCTCCTCGAACCTCGTACGCCTCAAGAACATCGCCCGCAATCCGCTCGTATCGGTTCTGGTGAACGACTATCACGAAGACTGGTCAACCCTGTGGTGGGCACGCGCTGATGGTATCGCCACCGTGACGAACCAGATTGAGGAGCGCCTGGCGGCGAGCCTTGTTCACCGATACGAGGACTACTCAAACACACCCCCCGTTGGTCCGTGGATAACGATCCGGGTCGAGCGGTGGTCAGGATGGTCCGCGGACACGGCACGCCTTCATGTCCGGGAGGACCCTGCGTAGAGGGCTCGCCGCTGTGTGCAACGCGACGCCGGCGAGTGTCGACGACGGTGCCACCGACACCGACGAATCATCAGTACCCTGGGCGTCACCATGAGCGACCAAACCACCCCTACCCCGCGGGAACCCGACGAATTCGGCTCCAATGACTGGCTCGTCGACCAGATGCACGAGCAATACCTCAAGGACCCGTCCCAACTCAGCGACACGTGGCGTGCCTTTTTCGAAAGTGGCGGCACTTCCGCTGGCGACTCGGATTCCACAATCGGCGAACCACGGGCCACCATCACCACGAGCGTCGGGGCGGATATGTCGGCGCCCCCACCACGGCCACCGGGCCCCGCGCCTTCGTCTGCGGGTACGGGCGATCCCCTTTCCGGACTCCCCGATGGCAGCGTCGCGACACCGCTCAAGGGGGTACCGGGACGTATCGCCGCTGCGATGATCGATAGCCTGGCGGTCCCGTCGGCAACGTCGTTTCGTACATTTCCATCGAAACTCCTAGAAGTCAACCGTCTCATCTTGAACAATCAACTTGCCCGCCTCACCAAGGGCGGCAAGGTGAGTTTTACCCACCTCATCGGTTGGGCAACAGTGAAAGCCCTCGCAGCTCGTCCAGCCATGGGCGTAACGTATCGCGAGGTCGATGGCAAGGGCTTCCACGTCCAATTCGACACGATCAACCTTGGCCTTGCGATGGACATGCCGGGCAAGGACGGCACACGATCCCTCATCGTGCCGAACATCAAGGCTGCGGACACGATGACGTTCCGCGAGTTCTGGGAAACGTACGAAGACATCGTTCGCCGGGCGCGGTCCAACAAGATCACCGTCGACGACTTTGCCGGCACGACCGCGACCCTCACCAATCCCGGCACGGTCGGAACGGTCCAGTCGGTCCCGCGGTTGATGCCGGGCCAGGGCGTCATTGTCGGTGTCGGGAGGATCGGATACGCACCGGAGTTCGAAGGGTCCGACCCTGACAACCTAGCGCGGTCCGGAGTCGGGCGAACGCTCACGATGTCCTCAACATACGACCACCGCGTCATTCAGGGTGCAGAGTCCGGCATGCTGTTGCGTGACATTCATGACCTCCTGCTCGGAGCGGAGAATTTCTACGACGAGGTCTTCGAGTCGATGCGGATCCCATACGTTCCAGCGCGGTGGGCCGTCGACTCCAACCCACCAGCGGGTTCCGGCGAATGGGCAGAGAAACAGGCGAAGATCTTTCACCTGATCAACATGTACCGGAGTCGCGGACATTTGATTGCAAACCTCGATCCGTTGAACCAAGAGCCGCCGAACATCCATCCCGAGCTCGACCCACTGACCTACGGTCTCACCATCTGGGACCTCGACCGAGAATTCGCGACCGGTGGCCTCGCGGACAGTATCCACATGAAACTCGGTCATATTCTTGGGGTGTTGCGTGACGCATACTGCCGCACGGCAGGCATCGAGTACATGCACATTCACGAACCAACACAAAAGGTGTGGATCCAGGATCACCTTGAGGGAAGAAAACGGGGCCCTACCCGGGAAGAGAAGCTCCGTATCCTGGAGAAGCTGAACCAGGCGGAGGCATTCGAGCGTTTCCTCCACACCAAATTCCTGGGAGCGAAACGGTTCAGCCTTGAAGGCTGTGAAGCCACGATCCCTTTGCTCGACACGCTGCTCACCGAGGCCGCCGAGGCCGGAATGGTTGACGTGTCGATCGGTATGGCGCATCGCGGTCGCCTCAACGTGCTCGCAAATATCATCGGGAAGAGCCTCGTCAGGATGTTCTCCGAGTTCACCGGGAACATCGACGCACCACTCGATGAGGGGTTCTCGGGTGATGTGAAGTACCACTTGGGGGCGCACGGCACCCACGTTGCACCTTCGGGGGCCACGGTGAAGGTCGAAGTCGCCGCCAACCCATCACACCTTGAGGCCGTGGATCCGGTCCTTGAAGGCATGGTGCGGGCGAAACAGGATGTCCTCGGGGAGGAGGGGAAATACCTTGCCCTCCCAGTGCTCATTCATGGTGATGCTGCCTTCTCAGGCCAGGGTGTTGTCGGAGAGACCCTTAACCTCAGCCAGCTCCACGGATATGCCACGGGTGGCACCGTCCATATCATCATCAACAACCAGGTCGGGTTCACCACCGCTGCGCGCGATGCCCGCTCCAGCCACTACGCGACCGACGTTGCGAAGGCGGTCGAGGCCCCCATTTTCCACGTCAACGGGGACGACCCCGAGGCCGTTGCACGGGTCGCAAAGTTGGCGTTCGCGTTCCGACAGGCGTTCAAGCGTGACGTTGTTGTCGACCTCATCGGCTATCGGCGACTCGGCCACAACGAGGGTGACGAACCCTCGTTCACACAGCCGAAGATGTACCGGATCATCCACAGCCATGACACCGTCCGGGATCTCTATCTCGAACGTCTCGTAACCTCCGGGGACCTGTCACCCGACGAGGCGGAAGCGATCCAGTCGAGGTTCCGCAGCCACATGGATGATGCGCTCAAGGAAACGAAAGCGGGCAGTGTCAAAGCGGAGACCGTCGACCGTACCGTCGACGGGGCCGATATCGATACGACCATTGACCGGGAGTTGCTTGACCTTGTCGAGCGACGTGCCCGAACACTGCCTGAGTCGTTCGAAATTCACCCAAAACTCACCAAGACACTCGATGACCGGGCGGCGCTTTACGCCGACGGAAAACTTGATTGGGCGTTGAGCGAAGTTCTTGCCTGGGGATCACTGTCGATGCAGGGTGTACGGGTCAGGCTCGCCGGCGAGGACTCCAAACGAGGCACGTTTAGCCACCGCCACGCAAGTCTTGTCGACTTCAACACGGAGCAAGAGTGGATCCCACTCCAGCACCTCGACAAGAATCAAGCCCGGTTGCGTATTTACGACTCGCAACTTTCCGAGTTTGCGGCGATGGGGTTCGAATACGGATACTCGGTCCAGGATCCGGAAACACTCGTCATGTGGGAGGGGCAGTTCGGCGACTTCGTCAACGGCGCACAAGTCATTATTGACCAGTTCATCATGTCGGGAGAGGACAAGTGGAGCCAGCCATCGAGCCTCGTCCTGTTGTTACCCCACGGCTTCGAGGGTCAGGGACCCGAACACTCCTCGGCGAGGTTGGAACGCTTTCTCCAGAACGCTGCCGAAGACAACGTTCGCATCGTGGTGCCCTCCACCCCTGCGCAGTATTTCCATATGATGCGCCGCCAGGCCCTGGTAACGGCGAAGAAGCCGCTCATTGTGATGTCGCCGAAATCACTGCTGCGCACCAAGGACTCGTACAGCCCCGTGGCCGATCTCACAGATACCGGTTTTCGGAAAGTTATCCCCGATCGAGATGTGGCGGGCGGAGCGCGACGCGTCGTTTTGTGCCAGGGCAAGGTGTACTACGAGCTCGCCCGGCACCGGGCGGCGAACGGCATCAGCGATGTCGCCCTGGTACGTGTCGAGCAGCTCTATCCGTTTCCTGCGACGGATCTCCGAGCCGCGATCGCACCCCACGATGGCGCGGAGCTCGTCTGGCTTCAGGAGGAACCCGCAAACATGGGGGCGTGGCGTTTCATGTCCCGTTACCTTCA